>Ga0209342_10001072_pt1 | contig 30872 bp, 28 predicted proteins | sample RifCSP16_2_FD_184023 | JGI IMG/M metagenome (GOLD analysis project Ga0209342, IMG submission 184023) | Soil microbial communities from Rifle, Colorado - Rifle CSP2_sed 16_2 (SPAdes) (version 2) | ecosystem: Environmental > Terrestrial > Deep subsurface > Rock core/Sediment | place: Rifle...
ACTGTGAGACTGGGAAGTCGCCCCACGGAGGTGAGCATGCAGGCCACGCTCGATGCTCCCGTCCGGACCAGCGCGACCGGCCTCGACCGGATCCTCGCCACGGGGCACCCTGCGCTCATCGTCTTCGAGACCCCCGACTGCGGTCCCTGCGACTCGCTCCGGCCGATCCTCGACGATCTGGCCCGGGAGTTCACCGACCGCGTCCTGATCGTCTGCGTGACGGACGCGTCGGAGGGATGGCTCGCCGCGCGCTACCACCTCTCCTTCGTTCCCACCCTGCTGTTCTGGCGGGACGGAAAGGAGCACGCGCGCATCAAGGGAAACCCGGGACCGGCCGCGATTCGGGACTATCTCGAGTTCCTGACGACGGGTGGACACCGGCCCAAGCCTGTGGAGGGGCCCCGACACACGCTCGAGGCACGCTATCGGACGCCCGCGCGGCCGGTCCCCGATGGCCCGCCGCGCGGACTGCTCGTCCCCGGGAGGCGGCCCAGGGCCTGACGAAGAGGGCGAAACCGCCGGCGACGCTGACGGTGGCCCAGCGGAAGAGGCTCCACGAGAGCAGCCATGGCGACCGGCTGCGCCCGGCCCGCACGAGCAGGCTGTCCGTCTCGTAGAGCGACGCCAGCTTCCGCGGGTGAGCCCAGCCTCCTGAGCGCGGCGGCAACGCCGCTCTCGGTCAGCTCGCCGCCGGTTCCGACGCTGTCGCAGACATGGCTGCGCAGCTCCTCGAGGATCTCGGACGCCTCAGCGTCCGGCAGGTTGCGCAGCCGCGCACGCAGCTCGCTCAGGTAGCCGTCCAGCCTACGAGGCCCTTCAGCCATCAGCGTCCCTCCTTGCGCAGCGGCTCCAGCAGGCCATCGAGGCTCGCGGCGAAGCTCGACCAGGAGCGCTCCATCCGGAGCAGGTGGCGGCGCCCGCTCGGCGTGAGGCGGTAGTACTTCCGCGGGTGGCCAACCTCGGCCTCGACCCATTCCGAATCCACCCAGCACCGCCTTGAGCCGGGCGAGCAGCGGATACACCGTTCCTTCGGGCACCATGAGGCTCGAGCCGTCCGCGAGACGGCGCAGGACCCGTCAATCGTATTCGAGATCGGCAAGGGCCGGCCCGGGCTTCGAACGGGGGAGCGGCTCAGCCCTTCGCCGTCGCCGCCGCGCTGCGGCGCGCGGCGAGCACGCCCTGCTGCTGGTACTCCTTGAGCTTGTACTGGATCTTGCGGGCGGAGATGTCCAGGATCGCGGCCGCTCGCGAGGTGCTGCCCCCCGTCGCCTCCAGCGTGCGCAGGATCGCCTCCCGCTCGAGCTCGGCGAGTGTGCTGCCGGGGATGCGCACGCCGAGAGGAGAGGCGGGGGTGCCGGAGGGTGCGGCCTCGGGACCGGCGGGGCGGAGCGTCGGGAAGTGGGCGGGGCTCAGCACGGACTCGTTCGCGAGCACGACCGCCCGCTCCATCGCGTTCTCCAGCTCGCGGACGTTGCCCGGCCAGGGGTGAGAGAGCAGAAGCGCCATCACCTCGTCCGAGAGGCCACGGATTTCCTTGCCGTTCGCCTCCGCGTACTTGCGGAGGAAGTGATGGGCGAGGAGCGGGATGTCGCCCGGCCGCTCCCGTAGCGGGGGGATGTGGATCTCGATGACGTTCATCCGGTAGTAGAGGTCCTCGCGGAACGTCCCCTCCTCCAGCTTCTTCTTGAGGTCGCGGTGGGTGGCGGCCACGATCCGCACGTCTACCTTGAAGGTGCGGTTGCCGCCGACACGCTCGAACTCCCGCTCCTCGAGGAAGCGCAGGAGCTTGACCTGCACCGTAGGGGTGATGTCGCCGATCTCGTCGAGGAACAGCGTCCCCCCGTCGGCGGCCTCGAAGCGGCCGGCGCGCGTGTAGACGGCCCCGGTGAAGGAGCCCTTCTCATGCCCGAACAGCTCGCTCTCGAGCAGCGTCTCCGGCAGCGCCGCGCACGCGACCTTGATGAAGGGCTTGTTCCGCCGCGGGCTGTTCTGGTGCAGCGCCTGGGCGAACAGCTCCTTGCCGGTGCCGCTCTCGCCCAGGAGGAGAACGGAGGCGAAGGAGGGCGCCACCTGGCGGATGCTCTTGAAGACGGAGAGCATCTCCGGGCTCTCGCCCACCAGGTTGTCGAGGCGGTATTTGTGCTCGAGCCGCTCGCGCAGGCTCCGGGTCTCCTCGAGGAGGCCCTTCCTCTCGAGGGCCTTCTGGAGCACCACCTCCAGCTCCTCGACGTCGATGGGCTTGGAGAGGTAGTCCTCCGCCCCCAGCTTCATGGCCTTGACCGCGGTCTTGACCGTGCCGTAGGCGGTCATGAGGATGACCATGGTCTCGGGCCGGATCTCCTTGATCTTGGCGAGGAGCTCCAGCCCGTCCATGCCCGGCATGCGGAGGTCGGTCAGGACCACGTCGGGCTCGGTCTTCTCCAGGAGCTGCAGGCCCGTGCGCGCGTCGTGGGCGCGCGCGACGTCGTAGCCGTCCTCCTTGAGCAGCGTCTCCAGCGCCGCCGCTGCGTTGACCTCGTCGTCGATGACCGCAACCCGACCCTTGATGCTCATGAGTGCTCTCCTGCTCCCGCCGGCTCCCGCTCCACGGGGAGGCTCACCGTGAAGGTGGCGCCCCGCCCCCGCTCGCTCTGGGCGGCGATCTCGCCTCCGTGCTCGAGGACAATCTGCTGGGCGATCGAGAGGCCGAGCCCCGTCCCCTGCGCCTTGGTCGTCACGAAGAGCTGGAAGACGTCGAGGCCGTCCGGCAGCCCGGGGCCGTTGTCGCGAACCACCATCACCGCCCGGTCGTCCACGAGCCCGCTCTCCACCACTACCACCCCGCCCCCGGGCATGGCCTCGATCGCGTTGCGGACGAGGTTGATCGCCACCGACTTGACCTTCTCCGGGTCCACGCGGAGGTCGGGGATGGGCGTGCCGATCCGCTGCCGGCGGAGCGTCACCCCCGCCGAGCGCGCCTCCGGACGCAGCAGCCTCATCACCTCGTCGAGGAGCGCGTCGAGGCTGGTCGGGCGGAACTGCAGACGATTGGAACGCGAGAACTGGAGGAAGTCGCCCACGAGGCTGTCGAGGCGCCTGACCTCTTCGCGGATGACGCCCACGAGCTCCTTGATCTCGCCCGCCACCCCCGTCGGGAGGGGGGCCGTGCGCCGCTCGAGGATCGACAGCTGCAGCGCGATCGAGTTCAGGGGGTTGCGCACCTCGTGGGCGAGGCCGGAGGCGAAGGTGCCCACGACCGCCATCTTCTCCGACTGGATGATGCGCGCCTGGGCCTCGTTCAGCTCGCGGTAGGCCCGTCGCGCCTTCTCGTAGAGCCGGGCGTTCTCGAGGGCGACCGAGGCCTGCGAGGCGAGGGCGTCCGCGACGTCGAGCTGGTCTTCGGTCCAGCGCCGGGGCGACGTACAGGTGAGCACGAGGAGGCCCAGCGTTTTCTTCCGGGCCACGAGCGGGAGGACGACGCCGGAGGCCCCCGCCCATCGCCGGGCGAGCTCCTTGTTGACCCGGTCGTCCTTCCTCCAGTCCTCGATGTCGAAGCGGCGCTGCTCCTCGAGCGCGCGGCGGTGAAGGCTCTCGCCGAGCGCGGCGAGGTCGAGGACCTGCCCCTTCCGGAGCTCGGGATGAGGCAGGCCCGCCAGGTTTGCCACTGCGAGCTGGCGGGCGTCGGAGCCGAGCAGGATGTGCACGCGGTCGACGCGGAGGACTTCGAGGGCGGTCTGCCCGACGGCCTCCAGGACCGCCTCCGGGTCGAGCGGCTCGCCGATGCCCTTGGTGAGGGCGGCCAGCGCCCGCGCCTCCTGGTTGTAAAGCCGCTCCGCCTTGAGGTGGCGCGCGCTTTCGACCGCGAGGCAGACCTGCCGGCCCACTGTCACCAGGAAGCTCAGCTCCTCCTCCGAGAACTGCTCTTCGGGGCGCGCGGCCACGTTCAGCACCCCACGGCTCGTCCCGTCGAAGGCGAGGGGAACGCAGGCGTGGGCGACCGGCTGCTCGAGGCCGTCGACGATCGTCGGCATGCGCGGGCACTGCGTGGTGTTGCGGGCCTGAACCCCTTTTCCGGAGGCGAACACCTCCCGGCAGAGGCACTCGCCCAGGCCGTGCTCGCTCACCGTCTTCAGGTACGCGCCGGAGACTCCTCGATGCGCGGCGAGGTGCAGGCGGCCGTCCCTCTCGTCCTCGAGGAGGACCCAGGCCGTCTGGAGGCCGAGCCCGCTGAGGATGGCCTGGAGCGCGGTCTCGAGGATGCCGGCGACGTCTTCCTGGCCGTGGATCCGCGCCGCGACCTCGGCCAGCACGGCGAGCTCGCGCGAACGCTTGCGGACGCGGTCGGCCAACTCGCGGAGGCGTTCCTCGCACTCGGTGTGTCGCCGGTCGCGGCCGGTCGCTTGGGAGGCCATATCTGTGTCAGACAGCAAAACCTGCGCCGTCCGCCCTCATCATGCCACAGGGCGCGGCTTCTCGCCTCGGCTGCGGTGCCCTGTCGCGGTCCCGCGTGCGCACATCCTGCGACCCAGGCCCCCTGGGGCGTGACTCTCGCGCGGCGGCGTTCGTTTTGCGCGGGCTCGGGCAGCCTTCCCCCGGCGGAACCCGCCTGTAGTAGACTCCGGCTCGTCCAATCCGACTGATGGGAGGCAATGGTAGGAGCGCAAGGGGTACACGCGCGGCAGCGCCCGCTGCCTGCGCGGGCCAGGCGTGCTGTGGCAACGCCCATCCGAGTCGTGCTCGGGACCCTGCTCGCCGCGACTAGCCTCGCCTCGCTCGCCTGCGAGCGCTCGACACCGCCACCGAACGTCGTCCTCATCTCGATCGACTGTCTCAGCCAGCGACAGCTCAAGCAGGCGTGGAGCCTGGGGGGCGCGCCCAGCCTGGCCCGTCTGGCCAAGGATTCCCTCGTGTTCCATCGCGGCTACGCCCACGCCCCGTGGACGACACCCTCCCACATGAGCATTCTTACGGGGCTCTACCCGTCCCAGCATGGTCGAGACATCCCGTATGGCCTCATGATCCGCTTCAACGACGGCGAAGATCGCGTGCCCTTGTTCCGGACGTTGCCGGAGCGACTCGGCGCCTCCGGATTCGAGACGGTTGCCTTTGTCGGCCTGGGTCCGATTTCAGCCGAGTTCGGCCTCGGCCAGGGGTTCTCCCTCTATCACGAGTCCGGGCGCAACAACCCGGAGGAGTCCGATCTCCCCGAGACCCAGGCTCGCATTCGAGAGTGGTTCGACCGTCGGCAGCAGAAGCCCTTCTTGCTCTTCTTTCACACCTATGAGCTGCATCACCCGCTGGCTCAGGCACGCCGCCCGTTTCGACGAGCGCTCGACTACGTCGATGACAACGTCGGATCGTTCCTGTCGCGGCTCCGCAAGCGGGGCCTCTACGACTCCTCGCTGATCATCCTCACCGGCGACCACGGCTCGCGCATGATCCGCAAGGAGCAGAAGTGCTGCGTGCACGGGGCCGGGCACTACGAAGAGAACCTGCGCGTCCCCTTCCTCGTCAAGCTGCCGGCGCCCGGCCCGACCGGGCCTCGCGATCTGCTGGTCCGACACGTCGACATCCTGCCCACGGTTCTGGATCTCGTGGGCCTGCCGGCCGAGTCGTACGACGGTCCCGGCTCCTCGATACTGAGCCGCCTGGCGAGAGGGGCGACGGAAAAGGCGGCCTTCTCCTACTCGGAGGCGGACGGGCGCTGCTGGTCGCGCCGCGCTGTCGTAGAGGAACGCTACAAGTACATCTACACGCCGCAGGACCCCTGGCATCGGCTCCTCCGCCACTCGCCCCTCTTCTTCGACGACCTCTGTCGTCGCCATCCGGCCTGTGGCGAGGTCCCGCGCGAGGAACTCTACGACCTGAAGGTGGACCCGTTCGAAGAGACGAATCTCCTGAAGAGCCCGCTCGCCAAGGAAGCGGAGGTGGCTCTCGAGCGACTCCGGATCCGGCTGGGGATGGAGATGAACCTACCGGTCGCCTACCGGCGGCGCCTGACGAGGGGCTCGCCTCGAGAGACCGACGAGTCGGTGAGAGAGGCACTGCGCGCGCTGGGCTACATCGAATGAGTCCGGTCGGCCATGGGTGAGACGCTTTCGACGCCTGACATCGCCGATCCCCGGCCGCCCCTCGTCGCCTGGAGCGGGCTTCTGGTCGGGTCGGCCATGCTCGCGCTGTCGGTCACGGGCATTCTGTGGCGGATCGATGCGCTCTCCGTGGGGCTGTCCGTCCTGGCGGCGGTCGCTTTATCCGCCTGGCTTGCTCCGCGCTTCGAGCTTCGCCCGGTGCTCCGCTGGCGGTATCTCCTTCTCCTGGCAACGCTCCTCGTAATCCCGACCCTGGCCGCCTTTGCCCCACCCTACGCGTGGGACGAGGTTGCCTACGGAGCGACGCTGCCGCGCGACTACGCCCGCGCCGGTCGCTTCTTCTACAACGCAGACTACGGCCCCTTCTCTGCCTTCCCGGGCAACTATGAGGCAATCACCACGGCGTCTCTTTTCCTGGTCGGCAACGTCAGCCCGGCCCGGCTCCTCAACGTCGCCCTGGCCCTCGGGCTGGCGATCATCGCCGTGCACCTGAGCGTGCGTCTGGGCGTCCCCAGGTACGTTGCGCCCATCGCCGCCGTCCTCGTTCTCGGCGCCAACTCGCTACAGACGGTGGCGCTGATCGTGAAGAGCGACATCGCCAACGCTTTCTTCCAGGCCCTGGCCCTCCTCGCCCTTGCCGACTACGCCGCACGACGGAGTATGTGGGCGCTGGCACTGGCCGGCCTCTTCCTCGGTACAGCGGTCGGCACGAAGTACAGCAGCCTCCACTTCGCGCTGTGCGTCGGGCCGCTCACGGCCGCGCTGCTGTTCCGGGGGGCTCGCACCCGCTCCACTCTCGTCCGAAGCGCGGTGACCTTCGGCGTCGCCGCCGTGTCAGCCGCTCTGCCCTGGTACGGGAGGAACTACGCCTCGTTCGGCAATCCCCTCTTTCCGTTCTTCAACGAGGCCCTGGGGGCCAGCAACGCCTTCACGGCCCAGCACTCCGCCCTGACCCGGGAGATGTTCGACGGCCTCACGGGGTACAGCTGGAACTCCGGCACGTTTCGCATCTTCCGGGAAGAGGTCGTCGGGGGCTTTGGTTGGGTGCCCGTCCTGCTGTCGTTTCCCGGTCTCGTGTTGGCCGTGACGAGGAGGCGCTCCGAGGCGTCGTTGTTCCTGGCCGCGGTGTTCGGCTCCTTCGGTCTTCTCACCTTGTTCGCCGGCTACTGGTCGCCACGCTACTTCCTGTCACTGCTTGTCCTCTCGAGCGTCTTCGCGGCCGTGTGCCTCGCCGAGATCGGCCGGACGGTTCGTCTCCTGCCCGACCGGCGACGGGAGGCGACCGTCGCCGTGGCAGTGCTGGCGGTTCTCCTCGGCGGGAGCTCTCTGCGCCGCGAGTACGCGGCCACTGGGAGTCTGATCGGTGATCTCTACCGAGGCGAGAAGCACGACTTCTTGATAGCACGTGTGCCCTATTTGGAGCTCGCGGAGTGGATCAACCTGAACACCTCCCCCGGTGACAAGGTCGGCATGGGTCTGCAAGTCCAGCCCTTCTACTACCTCGAGCGGCCATACTTCAACATCCATACACTGACCGAGAAGGGCGATCTCCAGGCCCTCGAGACGGCGGACGAGTACCTGCACGCATTCCGCTCGCTCGGCCTCAAGTGGCTGGCCGTCAACAGGTGGCGACCTGGGAGGTGGTACCCGGGGTCGAAGACGCCGCGTCTGCACGCGTTTATCAGACGCTTCGAAGCGGCGGTTGCCTCGTTGAGCCGAGACGGCAAGATCGAGCTCGTGACTCGCGTGAACGGCGTTCGTGTCTACCGTATCAAGGCCCCGCCGGCCGAGGAGGACGTCTCATGATCCTTGAAAGGTGCTCCGCGCCTCGCGGGCGGGCCCCGTGGTTGCCGCTCCGCCCGAGGCTGTGACACGATCGCGGCCTTGAGCGAAGCGGTTGAAGTGTCGGTCGTAATGCCCTGCCTCAACGAGGCGGACACCGTCGCGAGATGTGTCACCAAGGCCCGTCGTGCTCTCGAGGCGGCCGGGCTCCAGGGCGAGGTGATCGTCGCCGACAACGGCTCGACGGACGACTCCCCGCGGCTGGCCGCGGAGGCGGGGGCGCGTGTCATCGCGGTTGCGGAGAAAGGGTACGGCGCGGCCCTCATGGGCGGTATCGCCGCCGCGCGCGGGCGCTTCGTGGTCATGGCTGACGCCGACGACAGCTACGACCTGCTCGAGGTCCCTCGGTTCGTCGAGAAGCTGAGGGATGGCTTCGATCTCGTTCAGGGCTGTCGCCTCCCCAGCGGGGGCGGTCGCGTGGTGCCCGGCGCGATGCCCTTACTGCACTACTGGCTCGGGAATCCGCTCTTCTCCTTCCTCGCCCGGCTGTGGTTTGGCTCTCCGGTCCGGGACGTCTACTGCGGGCTACGGGGCTTCCGGCGTCAGTTCCAGACGGGCCTCGGCCAGCGCTGCACGGGCATGGAGTTCGCAACCGAGATGGTGCTCAGATCAGCACTCGACGGGGCAAGCATCGCCGAGATCCCGATCACCCTGCACCCTGACGGCCGCCGCGTGCGGGCGCCCCATCTCAAGACCTTCCGGGACGGGTGGCGGACCCTGCGGCTCCTTCTGCTGTACAGCCCACGATGGCTCTTCCTCTTGCCCGGTCTCCTCCTAATCGCCCTGGGCGGTCTCGGCTATGCGCTGGCGCTTCCCGGGGTCCGGATCGGGGGGATCACTTTCGACGCTCACACGCTCCTCTTCGCGAGCCTCGGTCTGATCGTGGGCCTTCAGGCCGTCCTCTTCTTCCTGGTGACGAAGGCGTACGCCATCTCCGAAGGCCTTCTCCCGTCGGACGTGCGTGTGCGCCGGTTCCTCGATCTCGTGCAGCTCGAGAAGGGTCTGGCCGTGGGCTTGTTCGCGTGCCTGATCGGCTCCGGGCTGCTCCTGGCCGCGGTCAACGAGTGGCGGCTCGCGGGCTTCGGGAGCCTGGACTATGCCCACACGATGCGCAGGGTGATTCCCGGGGCCACATTGGTCGCGCTGGGGGTCCAGACGCTCATGTCCAGCTTTGTTGTGAGCCTCCTCGCCATGCAGAGGCGGTGAGATTGGCGGGAGCGGAGGACGGCGGTCGTCGTTTCGATCGGTTTCACGCCGACTACGACGAGGCCCTCTCCCGCGGCTTGTGGGTCTCGGGCGAGAGCAAGCTCTACTTCGCTCGGGAGCGCATCGCCTTCCTCGCCCAGTGTCTAAGGACCCTCGGCCGACGGCCGGCATCGGTCCTCGACTTCGGATGCGGGACAGGCACGGCCACCCCGTTCCTACTACGAGAGCTTGGCGCCCAGAAGGTGGTGGGAGTGGACGCCTCCGAGCGGTCCCTCGAGGTGGCGCGGCGAGCACATGGCACCGAGCGGGCGACCTTTGTCTCCGTCGACCGGTTCACCCCCGACGGCGGCTTCTCGCTCGCCTTCTGCAACGGCGTCTTCCACCATATACCCCCGGCGGAGAGGGCGGGTGTCGCGAGCATGGTGCGGGACAGCCTGGAGCCGGGTGGGCTGTTCGCCCTCTGGGACAACAACCCCTGGAACCCGGGGGCGCGCTACGTGATGTGGCGCATCCCCTTCGACCGCGACGCGGTGATGATTTCGCCCGGCGAGGCACGACGGCTGCTGGCGCGGGAGGGCTTCGAGATCGTCCGGGTCGATCACCTCTTCCTGTTTCCGCGCTTTCTCCGTGCGTTGCGGCCTGTCGAGCGTTGGCTCTCCAGGGCACCGCTAGGGGCGCAGTTCCAGGTACTGGCACGTCGGCGCGCCACGGCGGCGTAAGGGCGTTTTGCGCGGCCTCGGGCGTCGGTCCCCGAAGCGACCGCTGTCTCTTCCCGAGAGACGAAGCGATCAATGCTAGACCGAGAATCAGGGCCACGTGTCGCCGGATTGGCACGCCCCGGCGCGTGCAGCGGCGCGACGACCGTAGTAAAGTGGGAGACGAAGGAGACACCCGTGGACGCCACGACTGGTCACGGTCGGGGCCGCAACGACCCGTGTCACTGCGGCTCGGGCAAGAAATACAAGAGCTGCTGTCTCGGCAAGGACGAGGCGGCGGAGCGGGCTGCGCGCGCGAAGGCCGTCGACGCTGCAACGGCCGCGACCGCCGAGGCGGCGCCGACTGCCGCCGCGCGCCCGCCTCGCCACAACACGTACCAGCCCTGGAAGAACAAGGCCACGAACACGCAGCCCTTCCAGCGCATGAGCGTCCCGCGGAAGGTCGGCGGCAGCTAGGCTCGACCCCGGGGGGAGATCCCCGGCCCTGTCGCCCATCGATGGGCCCCGCGCGCCTCTGGCCGACCCCACGACTCCTGCTTGTGGTGGTGGCCGTCGCCTCCGCCGCCTGTGCCACCGCCCGGAACTACCTCGACCCGCTCGGCCCGTCCTACCAGGGCCACCACGCGGCCCCCGGGGGCTGGTCGTCCGATCCGACTCCCTCCGACGCGCCGCTCCGCGTCGTCACCTTCAACATCGAGCACGGCCGCAAGATCGACCGCGCCCTCGAGGTGCTGCGGGGGAGCGAGCCGCTGCGCAACGCCGACGTCCTCGCCCTCCAGGAGATGGACGCCGCCGGCGTCGAAACGATCGCGCGCGAGCTGGGCCTGAACTACGTCTACGTCCCGAGCGGCGTCCACCCGAAGAGTGGACGCGACTTCGGCTGCGCGCTGCTGTCCCCCTGGCCGCTCGAGCAGCCGCGCAAGGTGCGGCTGCCCCACGCCGCGCGGATGACGCGCCTGCGTCGGGTGGCGGTGGGCACGACGCTGCGACGCGGAGGGCAACGCGTGCGCGTCTACTCGCTGCATCTTCCCTCGCCCCCGGCGATCTCGGGGGGCGCCCGGCGCGAGCAGATCCGCACGGTTCTGGCCGACGCCGAGGCCTCGCCCGACCCCGTCATTCTCGCCGGGGACTTCAACTCCCACGGGATCGGCAACGAGGTCGTGAGGGCCGGCTACTCGTGGCCGACACGCGACGTGGGCACGACCTCGAAGTGGCTGGGCATCGGCTTCTCCTTCGACCACGTCTTCGGGAAGGGGCTTGCCTCTGCTCCCGGCCTCTCCGCCGGCGTCGTCAAGGACAACCGCGGGGCGAGCGATCACCGACCGGTGTGGGCGGTGCTCGTCGCCGCTCGCTGAGGGGTGGGCTCCGCGCCGTCGTGGAGCCCTCCCCCCGGGGCCGTGTTGCATGCCACCTGCGATATGCTTGGCTCCGTTCCGGGTCCGGCTAAGGACCGAAGAAAGAAAGGGACCGGACACTCGCGAGGTGGTCTCCATGGGCACGCGACAGATCGCGCTTCTTCCGCTCCTCGGCGCCCTCGCCGCTGCGTGCGTGGGCGGCAACGCCCTCGCCGCGGAGGACTACGAGACGCCTCCGGCCGCAAAGGCCTCGCAGCTCCTTCCGAAGACGGTCCTGAAGGGACCGCACCACACGATCGACGAGGCCGTCCCCCTGCAGGGCCTTTTCTACCGCTACCGGATCCAATCGACGTTCGGGACCTTCGAGGCCGTCGGCAGCCCCCTGCTCGCCGTCCGCCTCAAGGAGATCGACGCCCTGGAGCGGCTGTCGGGGACGAGCGAGTTCTCGGTCGCCATGAAGTCGGTCGGCGACTCGCTGGCGACGGCGGCGAAGGGGGCTGCGCACGCGGTGGCCAATCCCGAGGAGACCGTCAAGGGCATCCCGGGTGGGGTCGGTCGTGCCTTCGGTCGCATCGGGCGCAAGGCCAAGCGGACGGCCGAGAAGGGCCAGGAGACGGTCGACAAGGACGAGAAGGAGGAAGGCGCGGAAGCGAAGACGGACGAGAAGGCGACCACGGAGACGGCGACGAATGCTTCCGCCTCGGTCGCCAAGGGCGCCCTCGGAGTGAGCGCGTCCCGCCGTCGCTGGGCGAAGGAGCTGGGGGTTGACCCCTACACGAGCAACCCGGCTCTCTCCGCCGCTCTGGACAAGGTGGCCGAGATCGACGCCGCCGGCCGCTTCGCGACGAAGCTCGTGCCGGGAATGGCCGCGCTCTCCGCGGTGTCGAACGTAGACAGTCTGGTCTACGAGAAGGAGCCCGACGAGCTCATGACCCTCAACGAGACCCGGCTCAAGGCGATGGGCGTGGACGGCGGCACGAGCCGGGATCTTCGGCTGAACAAGAACATCCGCCTCGGCCCGCAGACCCGGATCGTCGGGGCGCTCGACGCCATGAAGGGCGTCGCCGACCGCGACGCCTTCATCGAGCGCGCAGCGTCTGCCGACGACGAGGTTGGCGCGCACTACTTCGCCGTGGGCGCAGAGATGCTGGAGCGCTTCCACCGGACCCAGGCCCCCCTCGTGAGGATCGTCCCCGCCCGGGCGGCGGCGGTCGCTCTCGCGAAGAACAACCGTCTGGTCCACCTGCTCCCGGTGGACTCCGTTTCGTGGACGAAAGAGGTCGCAGAGGCCGCGAACGGGGCGACGCAACGGGCGAAGGAGGACTTCACGGGCTCGAAGCCGGAGCTGTGGACGAGCGGCCGGGTGAGCGTGCGGGCGCGCAAGGAACTCGAATCCCGCGGCTGGGCAGTCCACGAGCGCAGCCTGCGGCCGCCGGAGATCGAAGCCGCCCTGAAGGCGGCGGCCCCGAAGAAGTAGCCTCAGCGCTTCTTCGCTGCCTTCTTCCTCGCCCTCTTCTTCCGGCCCCCGCCCGCCGCCTCCGCCCCCGAGGTCCGTTTGAGGTCGGCGCCGTGCGCGCGCTCGTAGGTCTGGATGTCCTTGAAGCGCCCGCGGCGGTCGCGGACGGCGTAGAGCTTCTTTCCGGATCGGCTGCGGTGCGTGGTGCGCCTCGCTTTGGGCATGAAAACCTCCAGGCTCGGTGGGCGGCATCATCCGCGATCGCCTCGATCGGCGCAACCCTCGCCGATGCTGCGTGGCCCGCTCCGCCCCGCCTGGCATGAAGGGTGCTGCCCTCATCGGGCAACGCGAGGGGTGAGGCCCCATGCAACGCGAGTCGCGCAAGAAGTTCGCAAACCGGTTCGAGCGTTCTGGTCAATGCGTAGGATTTTGCGCCGGCGGGGAGTGAGCCCCTTGAGGCTGTGGAAGCTGCCCGACCAGGTTCTCCGCCTCGGGATCCTGTTCGCGATCGGCGCCGTCGCCCTTCTCAGCGTGCGGCAGCGCCTGGTGCCGAAGTCGTTTGGCGAGCTGGGTCACTACCGCGCCGACGCCGTCAAAGCCGCCGCGGGCCAGCCGATCCGCTACGCGGGGGCGGAGGCCTGCGCCGAATGCCACGGCGACGTCGCTGAGCTGAAGGGCGGGTCGTACCATCGCGGCGTCTCCTGCGAGATCTGCCATGGGCCGGCCGCCGCGCACGTCCAGGACGCGGGGGAGAACAAGCCCGTCGTGCCACGGGAGCGGAAGGCCTGCCTGTACTGCCACGGATACCTGCCGTCGCGACCCACCGGGTTCCCACAGGTCATCGAGAAGGCCCACAACCCCATGGAGCCCTGCATGGGATGCCACAATCCGCACGATCCGAAGCCGCCCCGCATCCCGTCCAGCTGCTCCGCGTGCCACGGGATGATCGCGAGGACCAAGGCCGTCTCGCCTCACCGAACCCTGAAGTGCGAGACCTGCCACGCGGCCGATCCGCGGCATCGGCAGTATCCGACCTCCTTCATTCCCAAGAAGCCCACCGACCGCTCGTTCTGTGGTGGCTGTCACGCGCCGAACGCACCGAGCTCGAAGCACATCCCGCGGGTGGACGTGGGCTCGCACGGTGGCCGCTACCTGTGCTGGCAGTGTCACTACCCGCACCATCCGGAGGCCCGCTAGATGGAAGAGACACCCGCGCGGCGGGAATTCCTGGTCGAGCTCCTCAAGCTGCCCTGCTCGGCCGCCCTGGTCTCCGTGCTCGGACCGGTCACGGATGCGGAGGCATCGGCGGCCAAGGAGGGCGCGGAGGCGGTAGGAGAGCACTACTACGGCATGGGCATCCAGGTGGACAAGTGCATCGGCTGCGGGCGCTGCGTCGAGGCCTGCAAGTCCGAGAACGACGTGCTGCGCGAGCCCTTCTACTTCCGCACCTGGGTGGAGCGCTACGTGGTCCACTCGGACGGGAAGGTGACCGTCGACAGCCCGAACGGCGGGATCCAGGGGTTCGAGGCCCCGGAGGAGGAGCGGGACATCCTGCGCTCCTTCTTCGTGCCCAAGCTCTGCAACCACTGCGATCGCCCGCCCTGCGTGCAGGTGTGCCCGGTGGGGGCGACCTTCAAGAGCAGGGACGGTGTGGTCCTCGTGGACGCCGACTACTGCATCGGCTGCCGCTACTGCATCCAGGCGTGCCCTTACGGCGCGCGCTACCTCGACCCCCGGACGAAGGTCGCCGACAAGTGCACGTTCTGCTATCACCGCATCACGAAAGGCCTGCTGCCGGCTTGCGTCGAGGCCTGCCCGACCCAGGCCCGGATCTTCGGTGACCTCAAGGCGATGTCGAGCCCCCTGCGGCGGATGATGCGCATGAGCAGCCTGCAGGTGCTCAAGCCCGCCCTCAACACCGAGCCCAAGGTCTTCTACTCGACGCTGGACAAGGAGGTCCGCTAGCCGTGGAGGAGCACTTCGAGAAGCTGGCGTCGATCCTGAGCCAGGTCACGGGCTTCATCTACCCCAACGAGCTCGAGGCGCACTGGGGCCTCCTGATCGTGATCTATCCCTACATCACGGGACTGGTGGCGGGCGCCTTCATCCTCGCGTCGCTGGAGAAGGTGTTCCGGGTGAAGGAGGTCGAGCCCACCTACCGGCTGGCGCTGCTCACGGCCCTCGCCTTCCTGATCGTGGCCCCGCTGCCGCTGCTGGCGCACCTGGGCCACCCGGAGCGGTCCTTCGAGATCTTCCTGACGCCCCACCTGCAGTCCGCGATGGCGATGTTCGGCTTCGTCTACGCCTGGTACCTGATGGTCGTGCTCCTGCTCGAGATCTGGTTCGAGTACCGAGCCGACGTCGTCGGCTGGAGCCGACAGGAACGGGGCCTGCGGAAGTGGCTGCACTGGGTCTTCACGCTGGGCTCCCGCGACGTCTCGCCGGAGGCGGTCGCCTTCGACCGCAAGGCCGTCCGCACGATCACGCTCATCGGCATCCCCTCCGCCTTCATCCTGCACGGCTACGTGGGCTTCATCTTCGGCTCCATCAAGGCCAACCCCTGGTGGAGCAGCGTGCTCATCCCGATCGTGTTCCTGTTCTCGGCGATCGTCTCCGGGATCTCGCTGGTGCTGCTGCTCTACTACGTCACCAGCCTCGTCCGGGGCCGGGCGCCGAGCATGCAATGCCTCGACAAGCTCGGCGGCTTCCTGCTCTACACGCTCATCCTCGATCTGTCGCTCGAGGTCCTCGACTTCACCCACCGGCTCTACGAGTCCGAGGAGTCGATTCACATCCTGTCCGAGCTTATCTACAGCAAGCTGTTCATGAGCCTGACCATCGTGCAGCTGCTGATCGGCACGCTGGGACCGATCCTCGTGCTGGCGCTGGTGCGAAGCTCGACGCTCCCGGACGAGCTCCGCCGGGTCGCGTACGTGATCGCGGCCATGCTCGTGCAGGTGGGCATCTTCAGCACGCGGTGGAACGTCGTGATCGGGGGGCAGCTGTTCTCCAAGAGCCTCCGCGGTCTCACCGTGTACAAGGTCGAGATCGGAGGTGCCGAGGGCGTTCTCGTCGGCCTCGCGTTCCTGATCCTGCCGTTCCTCATCCTGTACGCGCTGGTGAAGATACTGCCCCCCTGGGAGGAGGCGCGGCCGGTGGAAGCGGGCGTCTCGGGGATGACGGCGACGAAATAGTAGCGTGCCACTGAGGTCGCGCGCGGCGACCGCGCGGGGCTGGCAGGCGGCTCGGCGTGCACCCCGTCTGCGGGCGCGCAGCCTCGAAGCGCAGCGGCGTCCTCGCCGGGGCCCCGCCCGCCGAGCCCCTCGCCGCACTCCGGCGGCCGCTCAGTCGAGTAGGGTCCGAAGCACCTCGGGGTCCTTCTCTCCGTCGGCGAGGACCGAGTGGCAGGTGCTGCAGTCCTGCGAGATGGACTTGCCGTCGGAGGTCGTGTGCTCCTCGTCGTGGCAGCGGAAGCACCCGGGCCCGCGCATGTGCCCAATGTGGTTCCTGTACGTCCCCCACTGCACGTTCATGGCCGGGAAGACGTTGCCGCAGTAGATGTCCCCGAGCGCCCGGGCCGCTGCCTCCACGGCGTCCGCGCGCCGGCTCGCGACGTCGGGGTAGCTCTGCCGGTAGAAGGCCGTGATGCGGTCGCGGATCCCGGCCCGAGCCGCCTCGTGGCTCGCGTAGGTTTGCTGGAGCGCCTGCAGGCCCTCGCGGCGGATGTAGGGCAGAGAGGCGTCCAGCTGCCCCTCGAGCAGCGCGAGGTCCAGGGCCTCGTCCGGCAGTCGGTAGATGTGGGTGGGTCGGTTGTGGCAGTCGACGCAGTCCATCGTGCGCCACTCGCCGGCGCTGGCCGCTTCGCCGCCGCTCGCGGCCGGACCGACGAACCGCTGAACTGCGCCGTCGTGGGTCATCTCCACCTCGTAGATCATCTCGCGCGAGGCATCGGCCCGATAACGGATGATGTTGGAGGGGTCGACGTGCCAATGGATCCCGTGACTGCCCCCCGGGCGCTGCCCGCCGACCTTCAAGACGAGCACCGTCTTGAGAGGCGTGTTGGCCTCGTCCTCCGCGTAGTGGGTGATGACGCGGAGCCGATCGCCCACGAACTTGTTGGGCCAGTGACACTGCTCGCAGGTCTCACGGGCCGGCCGGAGGTTGTGGACGGGGGCAGGGATGGGGCGGGGATAGAGGTTGAAGGCCACGGAGACGACCTGCCACGACCCGGAGAGCTTCGACTTGACGAACCAGTCGGCCCCGGGACCGATGTGGCAGGCCACGCACTCGACGCGGGCGTGGGGTGAGCGGCGGTAGGTGGTGTATTCGGGGTGCATGACGCTGTGGCAAGTCGCGCCGCAGAACGGTGTCGAGTCCATCACCTCGACGCCCTTGTAGGTGCCGATGGCGAGAATCACCAGATTGACCGCGGTGAGGGCGAGGAAGATGAGGGCGTTCTTGCGAGTGGAGGTGCGGTTGAGGTCGATCACCGGGAAGCTCGGCGGAGGCTCCCCCTGCGCCGCCGCCCGGCGCTCTCGGCGCCGCTCCCGCACCAGCCCCAGGGGGATCAGCAGGAGGCCCAGGACGAAGAGGGCGGGGAGGATGAGGAAGGTGATGATGCCTTGATAAGGACCGGCGCCGTGCATCCCGACGAGGTGGATGCCGTAGAGAATGAGGAACAGGACGGCGGTCGCGGTGGTGAGGGCCGCCCCGACGAGGCCAAGCCAATCCCGGGTGAGGGCAACGAGGAAGCTGCGCATGTTCTCTCCCGACGGTCAGACCGAGGATGAGGTCCGACGCTATGGTTCGATCCGCGTCTTCTCGAGGCGACGGGCCCGAAGCGCGAGCAGACCCGCAAAGGCCAGCAGCACGGCGGCGGCGACGGCGAGACCCTTGCGGCGGTACTGATACTCGGCAAGCTTGGCCTCGGCCGCCTTCTGCACCTCGCCCGTGATCTCGACGCCCTCGGCCACGACCTTGTCGAAGCGGGGCTCGGCGAAGGCGTGGATCTCCGCCCGCGCGCGGACGAGGGCGTCCGCGGCCCCCGCCAGATCGTAGGTCGGGCGCTCGACGTCCATGCCCACCCGCTCCGCCAGTGTGAGCTGGTTCCGGGCCCGTTCCGTGTCCGCGGCCAGCCGAAGGAGCCCCTGCCTCATGCGTTTCGTGGCCTCGTCGCACGGGTCTCCGGGCGCGTGGCAGGCGGCGCAGGTGCCGCGCTCGCCGGTGCCGAGCATCTCGTCGCTGGTGGCCATGATGTCGTGGTGGTTGTGACACGTCGTGCAGGGCGGCGCCCCGAGGTCGCGGAAGTGGGAGGCGTGGCTGGACGCCCCGAAGAGCTCGGCCTGCGTCACGTGGCAGCGGCCGCAAACGTGGGTGACGGCGAAGACCCCGGGAGGGGCGGCCCCGTGGTTGCCGTGGCAGTCGTTGCAGGCGGGCGCCCCGACGTCCTGCTCCTGGAGCCGCTTTGTCCCGTGCACGCTGCTCCGGTACTTCTCGAGCTGGTCGGTCGGGATGGACCGGCCCTGCATGTACTCTCCGTTGTGGCACTTGGTGCAGGTTTCGACGATCTTGCCCTTGCTCGCGGAGGAGGCGGGGTCCTTCACGGACCTCACGCCGTGCGCACCGTGGCAGGAGACGCATGTCGCCACCTTCGGGTCGCCCTTGGCCGCCCGCTTGCCATGGTCGCTGGTTCTGTACTGCGCGAGCTGGTCGGTGGGCAGGCGCGGGTTGATGACTCGCATCCGCTCGATGTCCCCGTGGCATTCGCCGCACATCCTCGCCGCCGCCATGGCCCGGGGGCGGCCGATGAACCCGCGGGAGGGGCTCATCGACCTCTCCGGGTCCTGATCACGGGGATCGCCGCGGTGGCAGTCGACGCAGGAAAGGCCTGCCGTGCGATGGACGTCGCCGCCGGCCTCCTCGAGAACGTCCCCGTGGCATTCGATGCAGGAGTTGGCTCCGGCGTCCGCGCCCCGAGCGCCGGCAGGCAGCGCGAGCAGCGCGATCAGTGCCGCCAGGCGTACCATGTCAACCCCACGAGGTAGACGAGGACCGCCCAGCCGGCGACGGTGAAGATCGGACTGGGCTTGCCTCGCGCCGCCCGGCGGTCCAGGAAAGGCACCAGGGCGAAGAGCATCCCGAGCACGGCGAACCCCACCGCTCCCACCGCCTCCCCTTCGAACGGCCCCACGTGCGAGGGGATCATCTTGAGCTGCTGGAAGGGCGCGTAGAAGTACCACTCGGGCTTGATGCCGGGAGGGGCGGAGGCGAAGGGATCGGCCTTGGATCCGAGCCCGGCCGGCAGCAGCGCGGCGAGCGCGGCGAGCAGGGCCAGGGCGAGGGTCCAGCCCACGAGATCGTGCATCAAGAAGTCGGGGAAGAACGGCCGCGGGCGGCCCTTCTCGGCGACCCCGGGCGGCACGCTCATGCCGTGCCTCTGGACGAGGAGCAGGTGAATCCCCAGGAGCGCGAGCGCGGCGAAGGGGAGCACGACCACGTGGAGGGCAAAGAAGCGGGCCAGGGTGGCTCCGGTCACGTCCTCCCCGCCGCGCATGAGCTGGAGCAGGGCTGAGCCCACGAGCGGGAAGACGCCCGCCACCTGGGTGCCCACCGACGTCGCGAAGAAGGCGATATCGTCCCAGGGCAGCAGATAGCCCGAGAAGCCGAAGGCCAGCGCCACGCCGAACGCCGCCACCCCGGTGAGCCACGTCAGCTCCCGGGGCCGGCGATACGCCTTCATCAGGTAGGCCGTGAACATGTGCGCGGCCAGCACCCCGATGAAGATGTCGGCCGACCAGCGGTGGATCGACCGGATCAGCCACCCGAAGGGGATCTCCCCGGAGATGCGCTTGACGCTCTCGTAGGCGGTCGAGACCCCGGGCTCGTAGTAAAGGAGCAGCAGGAGGCCGGTTCCCAGCTGGATGACGAACAGGAAGAGAGCCATGCCCCCCAGGTAGTAGAAGAGCGAGTAGCGGTGCCGGGGGACGGCCTTCTCGGCCATCAGGTGGCGCAGGGGCTCCAGGCCTACGCGCTCGTCGAGCCAGGCCCACGCCCTATCCACGCTCCGCCTCCTCCGTCACGTACACCTCGTCGCCCTTGACCACGACCGCATGCTCCGGCAGCGGACGCGGGGGCGGGCCGCCGACGTTCTTGCCCGTGAGGTCGAAGCGACCATCGTGGCACGGACACCAGATCATCTTCATGTCGTCGCGATAGCGAACGGTGCAGGACAGATGCGTGCATTTCGCGGCGAAGGCCCGCCACTGCCCGTCCGGGGTGTGCACGAGGATCGCGGGCTTGGTGCCGAGAGGGAAGACCTTGCCGCTTCCGGGCGGAAGCTCGCTCGTCTGCGCGGCGAGAACCGCCCCCTTGCTCCGCCCCTTCGGTCGGGGCGGGGGAAACACGAAGTGGAGGACGGGATACGCAATGGCGAGAACCGTTCCCACGGCCGACAGGCCCAGGAGCCAGTCGAGGAAGCTCCTGCGTCCGAGGGAATGGTTGTCCACGGTGGGTGTTGAACCTTCGGTCTCGGCCATCCGATGCCTCCTCCGGAGTGCCGCCAGTGTAACCAGACCCTGCCCACCGCGCCACCCTAGGTGCGAGTGTGCGTAAAGCCCCTCATGAGCCTCGGCGTGGCGAAAAGCGCCCCTCCGTAGAGCGCGAACGAGACGAAGAGCGAGACAGGCCGTCCCTGAGGCAGATCCTCCAGGAGCAGCTTCAGACCGCCCACGGCGAGAACCGGGTAGACGAGCCACATGAGCTCGAGGCGGCCCCAGCGGCCGCCGGCCCAAGCGAGAGCGAAGGCGAGGCCGGCGAGAACGGCGGTGCGGCTCGTGGCGAGAAACGCGGCGTCGGTGGAGGCGCCGGGGGCATGCGCAAGCGCTCCCGCGAGCCCGCGAGCGGCGAGACCGGCACCGATGAGCGCGACCAGCGCGGCGACTCCAGCCGTTGGTACGAGAGCGTTCCATGTCGAGTCCGGACGAGAGGCGCGGGCAAGTATGCCGTAGGACACGACGGCGACCAGGCCCACAACGACGCCGATCGGAGTGAGATTCCGCCAGGGGCCCGCCGAGCCGGCGAGCAACCCAGTGGCGGCGGCCTCGAGCAGGCCGGCGGCGCCCGCCGCCATGCCCAGGTAGACGAAGCCGTGAGTCCGTAGGGTGATCCGCTCAAACCGTCCACCGAGCCAGGCAGCGGTGATCCCCAGGGCGGCCCAGAGCAGCGCTCGGGCCGACGAGCCGAGCATGAGCCGCGCACCCGCGAGCGTGAGCAGCGCCGCAAACGTGGTGTACACGTAGAAGTTCCGGCCGCTGCCCTCACGTCGCTCGATGAACGCGAAGGCTGCCGCGTAGCACGCGGCCCCAAGGAGCAGACCGAAGGCCCCCACCGCGAGTGTCGCCGCCCCCGTGAACCGCACGACCCGGAGCGTGCCCCCGAAACCGACGAGCACGGCGATCGCGATCTGGAGGATCTCGAACGGGCGCACGGCCCGCGACCGGACCAGTGTGCGGGCCGCGATGCTCCCGAGATAGAGGACGGGCAGCGCCAGGCCGACCAGGATCACCTCCGGCGTGGACAGCGTCGGGTAGCCAGGGGGAGACCCTCCGGGTCGCACAGCGATCAGCACCGTCTGGAGCACCGCCAGGTCGACGCCAAGGGCCACCGGCCAGCGCAAGCCGAGGCCGAGGTCCCGCTGGGCCGTAAGCTCCACGAGAGCGGCAATCACGAGCAGTGCCGCCGTGAAGGTGACGAGCTGGTGAGTGATCTGCAGGAGACCAAATGTCGTGGCCACTCCGCAAAGACCGTTGAGCCACGCGATTTCGCCCAGGCGGTGGCGCCAGGCGAGACCCAGGCCGAGCGCGAAGACGAGGAGCAAGGCGGCGACCGCCCCCGCGCTGCCGAGCAGGCCGAACCGCGTCGTCGTCTCCCAGATGAGGGGATAGACGATCAGCGCAGAGGCGATCCCGTGAAAGACGGCGCTCAGCCGCTGTCCGCGCGCCGCCGCCCGATCGGCCAGGAACAGCCAAAAGGCGGCGTAGACCAGCCCGCCCGCGACTCCCGCGAGCGCCGGCAGTGCCCCTGCCTCGGTCACCGCTCGGAGGAGGTAGGCACCCCCGAGCGCCATCAGCGTCCGTCCCACGAGCCCGACCGCGCCCGCGGTCATCGGCGAGCGGGGGACGGCGGTCGCGCCTTCCCTCGCCGGGGCCGCGATCCCCGCGACCGTTTCCCCTCTCGACGCCGAGTCCGGGAACTCCAGGCGGTCGAGGCGTCGACGAATCTCCCCCAGCTCACGGACGACACCCTCGAGCCGCGCTTCCAGGTCGGCGAAACGGTCCGGCATGACTGACCTCCGGGGCCGATTCTATGCGTCCTCGGCGTGGCTCCGTTACACTCGCCACCGCCTTGCCGAGTGCGGTGCCCGCCTTCGTTCTCTCGTGTGCCGTGGCGGCGCCCCACGGGTCGCGCGCCGCCGACCCCCGCGAGATCACGACGTTCCGGGGGCCCACCATGGGGACGCGGTATATGGTGCGGGTCGTGTCGGCCCCGCTGTCAGAGAAGGAGAAGCGGCGGATCCGGGATGTCCTCGCCGCCGAGCTCGCGCGCGCCACGAGCTTGTTCTCCACCTGGGACCCCGACTCCGAGATCTCGCGCTTCAACCGCCACGCTTCGACTGCGCCCTTCCCGCTCTCGGCAGAGACGCTGGCCGTCCTCGAGATCGCGAGGCGGGCGAGCGCGCTCTCGGACGGTGCCTTCGACGTCACGGTGGCCCCGCTGGTCGAGGCCTGGGGGTTCGGCCCGGGCGGGCGTCCGGGCGAGGCCCCGTCTCCCGGGCGGCTAGGCGCGCTGCGCGAGCGCGTCGGATTCCACCTCCTTCGTCTCGACCCCGCGCGGGGACAGGCCGTCAAGGCGCGGGTGGATGCAACGTGCGACCTGTCCGGGATCGTGCCCGGCTGGGCCGCGGACCAAATCGCCTCCGCCCTCGCCGATCGGGGCTACCCCGACGTGCTCGTGGACGTCGGGGGCGAGGTCGTGGCCCGCGGGCGGCGGCCGGACGGCGAACACTGGCGCGTCGCGGTCGAGTCGCCCCCTGGCGACGGCCCGGGCCCGGTGCTCGAGATGGTGGATGCCGCGGTGGCGACCTCGGGCGACTACCGCCGTTTCTGGATGGACGGGCAGGGGCGCCGACGCAGCCACATCCTCGACCCGCGAACGGGAGAGCCGGTGACCCACGGCCTCGCCTCGGTGACGGTGGTTCACCCGCTGGGGATCTGGGCGGACGCGCTCGCCACCGCGCTCTTCGTCCTCGGGCCCGAGGACGGAGCGTCGCTCGCCCGGCGCGAAGGGCTCGCCGCACGATTCGTCCTGCGGCGCGCGGACGGCACCCTCTCCGCGCGCGCCAACCCGGCGTTCCGGGCCCTCGTGCGAGAGTGAGGCGGGCGTCCATCCCGCTGGACGGCCCTGCGTCTCGCGCCGTCGGCCCGTTTCCGGGTATCCTTTCGACGGTTCAAGGCTCATGACGCCCGATCCCCTCCCCTGGGTCGAGTTCGACGGGGCGCGCCTGATCACGCGTGTCGACCTCGAGGTGCCCGGCCGCTACGAGGCGATCAGCCCGGTGGTGGATCAGGTACTCGCGACCGCGCGCACGATGGGCTGCGCGGTGGGCAAGGAGTTCGAGATCGAGGTGGCGCTGCGGGAGGCCCTCTCCAACGCCATCCGCCACGGCTGCGGCGACGACCCCGCGAAGACCGTGCAGCTCTGCGTGGCGTGCGACGATCAGCGGGGGATGCTGATCGTGGTACGCGATCCTGGGCCCGGTTTCGATCCCGACGACATCCCGAGCCCGGTCATGGGCCAGAACATCTACTCCAATCACGGTCGCGGGATCTACCTCATCAACCAGCTCATGGACGAGGTGGCGTTCGACCGGGGTGGCACCGAGATCCGCATGCGCAAGCGCTGAGTTGGGGCGATGCGGCCCCGGTCGTTCCTCCTCCTCGTGGCCGGCGCCCTGGCGGTTGCCGCCGCCGCGGCGTGGCTCCTGCCCTCCCCCGGTCAGGGCGTGGCGGCGGGAACGGCCGCCCCGACTTTCGTGGGGGGGCAGGCCTGTACGAGCTGCCACGAGGAGCAGGCGCGGCGCTGGCGCGGCTCTCACCATGACCTCGCCATGCAGAGGGCGAGCGAGACGACCATCCTCGGCGACTTCGGCCCGACCCGCTTCACCTACAACGGCGTCACCTCCACGTTCTTCAAGACGGAGGGCCGCTTCTTCGTTCGAACCGACGGGCCGACAGGGGCCCTCCAGGACTACGAGATCGCCTACGCCTTCGGCGTGGCGCCGCTGCAGCAGTACCTGATCGCGCTGCCCGGCGGGCGCTACCAGGCCCTCTCCATCGCCTGGGACAGCCGGCGGCGGGAGGAGGGCGGCCAACGCTGGTTCCATCTCTATCCCGGGGAGCGCGTCGATCACCGCGACGTGCTCCACTGGACGAAGCTCTCGCAGAACTGGAACACCCAGTGCGCGGAGTGTCACTCGACGAACCTCCGCAAGGGCTACCTCCCGGCTGAGGACCGGTTCGACACGACGTTCTCCGAGATCGACGTCTCCTGCGAGGCGTGCCACGGCCCCGGGTCCCGCCACGTGGCGTGGGAGGAGCGGGCGAAAGCGCGCGGCGGACGGACGGAAGGCAGCCATGGTCTCGTTATCGCCTTCGGCGACCGCAAACGAACGGTGTGGGAGATCGACCTCGCGACGGGGATCGCGAAGCCCGATCGACCGCCGGGGTCGAGGACGGAGGTCGAGGCCTGTGGCCGCTGCCACGCGCGCCGGGGGACCATGGTTACGGACTACACCTACGGCCTGCCTCTCGCCGACACCCACCACCCGGCGCTCCTGGAGACCGGCCTCTACCACGCCGACGGCCAGATGCTGGACGAGGTCTACAGCTGGGGCTCGTTCCTCCAGAGCCGGATGTACAGGGCCGGGGTCACCTGCTCCGACTGCCACGACCCCCACGGCCTCAAGGTCCGGGTCTCGCCCGACGCCGTCTGCTCGGGCTGCCATCAGCGCGAGCGCTTCGACACCCCCCGGCATCACTTCCACCCGCGCCGGTCGAAGGGCGCCTCCTGTGTCGCCTGCCACATGCCGACCGAGACCTACATGGTCGTCGACCGCCGCCACGACCATTCCTTCCGCGTGCCGCGACCCGACCTGAGCGTCGCCCTCGGCGTGCCCAACACCTGCACCGCCTGTCACCGCGACCGCTCCGCCCGGTGGGCGGCGGAGACCGTGCGACGCTGGTACCCGAAGGGCAGAGCCGAGACGCCCCACTTCGCCCATGCCCTCGACGCGGGGCGGCGCCTCCGTCCGGGGGCGGAGGCCGCGCTCGTCGCCCTCGCCGCCGACGGCGCGCAGCCGGGCATCGCGAGGGCGACGGCGGTGTCGCTGCTGTCGCGCGTCGTGAGCCCGGCCTCGCTCCCCGCTCTCGAGAAGGCCGCGGGCGATCCCGACCCACTGGTGCGGCTCGGCGCCGCCGCCGCGCTCGAAGCCCTCGAGCGGGGGGAGCGACTGCGCATCGGCTCATCGCTGCTCGCCGACCCCGTGCGCGCGGTGAGGGTGGAGGCCGTCGTACCCGTCGCGGACGTGCCGCCGGAGGAGATGACGGCCGGCCAGAGGATGGCCTTCGATCGCGCGCTCGACGACTTCTTCCAGGCGCAGCGGGCCAACGCGGAGCGGCCGGAGTCGCACGTGAACCTCGGGCTCGTCCAGGCGCGGCGCGGGCGGCACGAGGAAGCGAGACGCGCGTACGAGACCGCGATCCGGATCGGACCCTGGTTCGTCCCCGCCTACGCGAACCTCGCCGATCTTCTCCGCGCGGAGGGGCGCGACGACGAGGGCGAGGCGGTCCTGAGGAGGGGCCTTGCAATCGCCCCTGGGCATGCCGCCCTCCATCACGCGCTGGGCCTCCTGCTCGTCAGGCAGAAGCGGTTGGACGAGGCCCTGGGCGAACTGCAGCACGCGGCCGAGCTGGCGCCGGAGGACCCCGGCTTCGCCTATGCCTGGGCGATCGGCCTCCACTCGACCGGCAGTACCGAGCGCGCCCTCGCCGTCTTGCGCCAGGCGCACGAGCGCAGCCCCGGCTCCGTTGAGCTGCTCGCGGCCCTGGTCACCATCAACCGCGACCGCGGGGCGATGCGCGAGGCGCGCGCGTGGGCACGCCGGCTCGTGGCCGCCGCTCCCGGCAACCCGCAGGCGCTGCGGCTCCGGGACGAGGTCGCTCCCGGCGGTCCGGGGCCGCTCTCGTAAGCTCGCCGAGGACATGAGCGTGGACACGGCCGAGACCCGCGTCTGGGCGCGGCAGAATCACGCCTGCTGGGAGCTGGAGCCCCTGGTGGAGATGCACCACGGAGACAGGGTTCAGGTCGGATACGAGCTGGACCTCTACGCCCGGATCCCGATGGACAAAGCACCCTCCGAGGAGCGGCGGACGGCGGTGATGGGGATCTGGGACCGCCTCCGTGACATCGCGGAGTCGCTCCTGCCGAGTGACTCCCGGCTCGCTCGGCTCGAGGTCGAGCCCTTCGACGCCGCGGCGCGCCTGCGCCCCGAGACGCGCTTCGCCCCCGAGGTCCTGCTGAAGGCCCGGCTCTTCCACGCCTCGGACTACTTCGCCCCCGTGACCGCGGACGACCGTGCACGGCTGCATCCGCTCGAGGAGCGGCTGCGGGAGCTGGGCCTGCGGGCCCGAAACTGGTAGCCCGATCCCGCCTCAGTACGCGTTCACGAGCTGGCGCCAGCCGTCGCGCGGCAGCGGCTCCGGGACCCGCGCCCGCAGGCGGGCCTGGGCCCGCGCCGCCTCCGCCGCCCCCGCGCCGCAGCTGCCGCGCCGCAGGTAGAAGAGCGCCTCCTCGAGCGAGGCCTCTCCAGGGTCGCCGATCGGGCGATCGAGATCGTCGCCCGCCGCGCAGTCGGCGGGGATGCCGTCGAAGTAGTCGGACTCGCCCCGCGCGTTCGCCACGGCGAACGACACGGGGTAGAGGACCTTGTCGCAGAAGTCGAAGCCGTACTGTCCGACCGGCTTGCCGTAGGTCGTGTCGCCGACGACCGTGACGTCCATGTAGGGCCGCATGCCGTTGATCATGGCCTCGCTGGCGGAGGCAGAGCCGCGCGTCGCGACCACCAGGAGGCGCGTCACCCCGAGGGCCGCCGCGAGGCTCTCGAGGCGCACGACGGTGTTTCGGCTGGTGTTCTTGTCGTTGTGGACGTACTGGATGAAGACCTGCCCCGCGGTGGCGGCGCCGCCGATGAGGCCACCGAGGTGCTGGGCGACGCTCACGAGGCCGCCGCCGTTGTAGCGGAGGTCGAGGATGAGCTCGGTCGCTCCCTCGGCGCGAAGCTGCGTGAAGGCCGTGTCCAGGGCCTCGACGGAGGGGCGGACGAAGTTGCGGAGGAAGACGTAGCCCACGCGCATGGAGCCGAGCTCGAATAGCGCGGTCGCGGACACGGTGGGGATGGTGACGAGGCGCTTGACGAGCGTCGCTCGTGTCTCGCGACCCCCGCCGTCGCGCCAGACGAGCTCGACCGCGACCCCGACCTGCTCGGGGCCGAAGATCGTATTGATCTCGCCCGTTTGGAGAAGCTCGGCGACGCTCTTGCCCCCGATCGAGACGAGGGTGTCGCCGCGCGCGAGGCCGGCCTCCGCCGCCGGGCTGTCGGGGAAGACCTGCGCGATCCTCAGCTCGAGCTCGCCCGTCTGCTTGAAGGAGAGGCCCACCCCGATGAACTGGCTCTCCGAGAAGAACGCGTCGCTGGCCGCCTTCGACGTGATGTAGCTGAAGCTCGTGTCGAGAGGGCGGTAGCGCACCGCCTCCAGATAGGCCTCGGGCGAGGGATAGCCGGCGGGATCGAGGTTGGGCAGCTCGCGGTACCAGTAGTAGATGTCCCGCAAGGTGTCGCGGACGAAGGTGTTCTGTCCGACCGTCGTGCAGGAGTTGGCGGTGCTCGGGCCGGCCGGGGAGGAGGCGCCCCCGCAGGCGAGGGATGTCGTGGCAAGAAGGGCGGCGAGCGCCCGGCCGGCGCCGGCCCGGTGCGACCAGGACGAGAGAAGGCCCACGACGGCAGTCTAGCATCGGGCCAACGTCATCCCGACGGGCGGCTCGGCGGTCGCGGCGAGGGACCCGACGACCTCGGCTGCGTTTCTGTCACCAGGTGCACGGTGCGGGTCGGGAAGGCAAAGCTCTAGCCCGCCTCCTCCACCACCCGCATGAAGGCGAGCAGCGCCTCCTCCCGGACCAGGTACACCGAGGCCGCTCAAGGTCGGCGAAGCACGTGTCGCAGCGCCGGCTCCAGCTCGGGGAAGAGGAAGCGGTAACCGGTGGCCACCAGCCGCTCCGGCCTCACCCGCGTGCTGGCGAGGAGTGCCTCCGCCATCTCGCCCAAGGCCAGGCGGAGCGCGAAGGCGGGCGCCGGCACCAGCGTCGGGCGCGAGAGCACGCGCCCGAGCGTCTTCGTCAGCTCCGCATTCGTGACCGGTCGGGGGGCCACGGCGTTGACGGGGCCGGCGACGTCCTCGCGCTCGAGGACGTGGCGGATGGCGCCCACCTCGTCGTCCATCGCGACCCAGCTCACGTACTGACGGCCGGAGCCCAGGACGCCGCCCAGCCCCAACCGGAAGGGCAGAAGCATCTTTCCGAGCGCGCCTCCCGCGGGGGTGAGGACGATCCCCGTCCGAAGGTTCACGACGCGGATGCCAGCCCTGGCGGCGGGGCCGGTCGCAGCCTCCCACGCCACGGAGAGCCGGCCGAGGAAGTCGTCCGCGGGAGGGCTCGACTCCGTCACCCACTCCTCGCCCCGGTCTCCGTAAAGTCCAACCGCGGAGGCGGAGACCAGCACCCGCGGCCGCCGCGCGAGAGAGGCGAGGGTCTCCGCGAGGAGCCGCGTGGGACCGACACGGCTCTCTCGCAGGCGCGCCTTTCTCGCCGCGGTCCAGCGACCCGCGGCCACGTTCTCGCCGGAGAGGTGGACGACTCCGTCGATCCCCTCGAGCGCCAGGCGGTCGATCTCGCCCCGCGCGGGGTCCCAGCCCACCTCGTCCGCCGCGACCGGCGCGCGCCGTACGAGGCGAAGGACTTCATGGCCGGCCGTCCTCAGGAAGGGCACGAGCGCACTGCCGATGAGCCCGCTCGCCCCCGTCACCGCCACCTTCATGGCCGTCCTCCCCGGACTCCCGCGGCTGCGTCGGTGCCCCATCGTAACGAAACCAAAGGGGTCTTGCTCGCGATCGCGCTTCCCGGCCTAAACTGAGGCGGGGGCCCGGGAGCGCCTCGTTCGGAGAAGTGTGATTCTGCTGCTCCGTCGTGCCGGAGTCGGCTTGGCGTCCTCGTTGCTCGCCGCCCTGCCGGCGACGGGGGCCAACCAGGGCGAGCGGCCGGCGTCTCGGGCCTCAGAAAAGCCGATCGCCGCTTCCATCGACCGCGTCGTGGAGCGGTACGTCCGGGACCGCCTCCTGCCCTGCCTGCGCGCGGAGGCGGAGGGTGTGCCGTGCTTCCCGGTCTCCGTGGAGACCGAGGGTCCACGCTACTCGGTCGCGGATTCGCTCCGCCAGATGCGATTCGACGACGCCCCGAGCCCGGATCGTCCGCCGACGATGGCGGAGATGGGGCCCTATCGGCCGGGCCCGCTGAGCGCCTACGGCACGTTCTTCACCGTGGACCCCGTCTGCAAGACGAAGTGGCTCGTGGACAAGATCGCGGGGAAGGGGCGCGCCTACTACCTCTACCGCGTGTGGGATGCCACGGGGGAGAGAGCCGACCTGCGGGATCACCCGCTCGTTCCCGAGCGGTTTGCCGAAGTCTCCGGGTTTCGTTACGAGCCTCTCGGCCAGTTCGACGACGAGTGCGAGGCGCTTGCCGCCTACCGCCGCCTCCAGCGGGAGATCGTGTCCAAGAGCCAGAGCCAACGCTAGAGTGCCGTTGCGCCTCGGGGCAAGGCTAGAGGAAGATCCCGCGCATGTCGCGCGACGAGGGCGTGGCCGAGTTCACGGTCAAGGCCGTCGTCACCGGTGTCGCACTCGGCGTCGTCTTCGGGGCCGCCAACGCCTACCTCGGGCTGCGAGTCGGCATGACCGTCTCCGCCTCGATCCCGGCGGCGGTGATGACGGTGGCGGTCTTCCGCTCCCTGCGCGCGAGCGGTACCATCCTCGAGGCCAACCTCTCGCAGACGATCGCCTCCGCCTCCACCTCGCTCGCGACGGGGACGATCTTCACGATCCCCGCCCTCTTCCTCTGGGGCATGGTTCCGCCCTACCTGCAGGTCGTGCTCCTCGCCTTCCTCGGCGGCGTGCTCGGGCTCTCGGCCATGATCCCCCTGCGGCGCCTGCTGATCGTCAAGGGCCACGACGAGCTGCCCTACCCCGAGGGCACGGCCTGCGCGGAGGTGCTGCGCGCGACCACCGAAGGGGCGGTCGGGGGAGGGTGGATCTTCCGCGGGATGGCGGTGGGAGCGGCGGTGAAGCTCGGCCTGTCGCTCGTGTTCCTGATTCCCGATGAGCTGCGTGCCGCCCTGCCGCTGCCGCCGAAGGCGGAGCTGGCCCTGGAGGTGGCGCCGGCGCTCGTCGGCGTGGGCTACATCCTCGGCTACCGGACGGCCGCCGTCTGCGTCGCGGGGGCCCTCATCTCCGCGGTCACCCTCACGCCGCTCATCGCGTGGATCGGGGAGCGCCTCCCGATGCCGCTCTACCCGGAGACGGAACGCCTCGTCACGGCGATGGACGCCGGCGCCGTCTGGGAGCGGTACGTGCGATACATCGGTGCGGGGGCGGTCGCCACGGCCGGCATCATCACGGTGGCGCGGGGCCTGCCCACGATGGCGGGGGCCGTCATGGCCGTGGCCCGCGGGCTGCGCGGGTCGGGCGGACGCGGGCAGGGCCCGGTCGAGCGCACGGATCGCGACCTGCCGGCGGGGTTCGTCTTCGGCGGCGTCGCCGCCGTCGTGGCGGTGGCGGCGCTCGTCCCCGGCGTCTTCGCGGGCGACATGGGAGGGGCGAAGCGCGCGGTGCTCGCCGCCGGGGTCGGGGTCTTCGGTGTGCTGTTCGTCGCCGTCGCCGCCCGAATCGTGGGGATCGTCGGCGTCTCGACGCAGCCGACCTCGGGGATCGCCCTCGTGACCCTCCTCGGCACCGCCGCCGTCTTCGCCGCCGCCGGCTGGACGGACCCGGGGGCCCGGGCGGGCGTT
>Ga0209342_10001074_pt1 | contig 30860 bp, 29 predicted proteins | sample RifCSP16_2_FD_184023 | JGI IMG/M metagenome (GOLD analysis project Ga0209342, IMG submission 184023) | Soil microbial communities from Rifle, Colorado - Rifle CSP2_sed 16_2 (SPAdes) (version 2) | ecosystem: Environmental > Terrestrial > Deep subsurface > Rock core/Sediment | place: Rifle...
ACGTAGTCCTCGACCTTCACGAACTTCTGCTGGTCCTGTGCCATCGCATCCCCCCTGGCTCGAAGGCATCCCTGCGCGTCGCTCGCGACGCGCGAAGGCTACGCGCGGTCCTTCCGGCGGGCAAGTCGGCCAGCGCTCTCCTCGGTGTGCGGCACCGCCACAACCACGGTCTGGCCGATAGCCACGTCACCCGTTCCTTCCAAGCGCCCCCCTCCCTTCGCGTCTGGTCGCGCTCAGAACAGCGACAGGTACCTGTCGATCTCCCAATCGGAAACGCGGTCGTGGTACTCCTTGAATTCGCGCTGCTTGACTCGGACGAAGTAGTCGACGTAGTCCTCGTCGCGCCCACGCCCGAGCGCCGCGCGCAGCGCGTCGTCGCGTTCGAGGTTGCGGGTCGCATCGAGCAGGTTGGTGGGGAGCAGGTCGATGCCTCGGCTCTCGCGCTCCGCGTCGGGCATCTCGTACATGTTGACCTCGTTGGGCTCGCCGGGGTCCAGCCCTCGCTCGATCCCGTCGAGCCCCGAGGCGAGAACGACCGCCGCGGCGAGGTAGGGGTTGGCGGCACCGTCGATCGTGCGGTCCTCGAACCGTCCTGGGGCCGGAACGCGGATCATCTGGGTTCGGTTGTTCCGGCCGTACGTGACGAACGCCGGCGCCCACGTGGCGCCCGACGTCGGCGCGCCGACGATCAGGCGCTTGTATGAGTTCACCGTCGAGGCCGTGACCCCGATATACGCCTTGGCGTGTTCGAGGAGACCGCCGAGGAAGGTGTAGGCGAGTGCGGACAGGCCGAGTCCCTTGGGGTCGCCGTCGTCCTCGAACAGGTTCGTGTCGGTCTCGGCGTCCCACAGGCTCATGTGGATGTGGAGCCCGTTCCCGGTCAGGTTGGAGAACGGCTTCGGCATGAAGGTCGCCTGCATGCCGCGCTGCTGCGCGAGCATGTGCACCATGTACCTCAGGAAGACGATCCGGTCGGCGGTCATCAGCGCATCGTCGAAGACGAAGTTGGTCTCGAACTGCCCGTTCGCGTCCTCGTGATCGTTCGCGTAGTTGTCCCAGCCGAGCTGCGACTGATACTTCGAGACCGTCGTGATGAAGTCGTACTGGCGCGAGAGCGCCTTCATGTCGTAGCAGGGACGCTCGAGCGTGTCGAGCGGGTCTGCGACCGACATCGACCCGTCGTCGCCCCGTCGGAGGAGCATGAACTCGGGCTCCATGCCGATCTTGAAGACGTAGCCCTTCTCGCGAGCCTTGGCCATCACCCGCTTCAGGATGGTGCGCGGGCAGTAAGGCCAGGGTTCCCCCTCCACGTACACGTCGCACGCGAACCGTGCGAGGTTGGGCTGCCACGGTACCGGCGTGAAGCTGGTGGGGTCGGGCATCGCGGCGATGTCCGGATCGTTCGGTCCCTGGCCGAGCTCGCCCGTCGCGAAGCCCGCGAACCCGGCGCCCTCGGCGAACACGTCTTCGAGGTGGGTCGCAGGGACCAGTTTCGCGTTCGGCTTGCCGTACATCTCGACGAACTGGGCGAAGATGAACTCGATCCCCATCTCGTCGACGAGCGCGCGGACCTCCTCGACGGATCGCGGTGCCTCAGCCATCCTTGCCTCCTTCCGGTCTGGCGGATCTCCGCATCCTGCGGAGCTTCACGACCTTGGTCGCCACGGCGAGCGAGAGCCAGTCATCCCGCCCCAGATCGATCCCCGACAACCGCTCGATCCGGTCGAGCCGCTGTCGGAGCGTGTTCGGGTGGATGTAGAGCTCGCGGGAGGTCCCCACGACGTTGCCCCTGTGGTCGAGGTACTCCTCGAGGGTGTCGAGCAACTGGGTTCCACGTCGCCGGTCGTAATCCACCAGGAGCTCGAGGCGCTGCTGCGCGGCATCTCGCGCGTCGTCCTCGGCCCGCAGCACGTACCGGTATGGGCCGAGCTCGTCGTAGGACGTCACCCCCGGCGCGCCGCGGAGTAGGCCCCCGACCTCGGCCGCGGACTCGGCCTCCTCGAACCCCCGGGCGAACGACGCGACGCCGGAACACGGGTGGGAAAGGCCGACCGACAGGCCCTCGCCGGGCTCCCGCCAGTCCATCCCCCGCACCTGTCCCGCCACTTCGTCGGCCGTCCAGTCATCCGCCGGGACGAGCGCGCGGAGCGACCGCTCGAGGCCGTCGACCAGGACCCCTGGGAAGCGGGCGGCGAGCCGGGACTCGAGCTGCCGAACGCTCTCGGACCACGAGGGGGACGCGCCGATCTGTGCGGTCGCGCGACGGCTCGCGGCGCCGCGCCAGGGCACCGCGCTGAGCACCAGGTGCGGCACGTCGAGGTCGCAGCCCAACCGGGCGGCGAGATCCAGGGTTCCCTCGGTGGGGGCGTCGGCCCGCGAGAGCGAGCGGAAGAAGTCCTTCAGGAGGTTCTCCTCCGTGAGGCGCTCGATCGCCTGGTGCTGTTTGATCGCGACCGCCGTGTGAGCGGCGACGGCCGCGACAGCGGTGTCGGCGTCCAGCACCTGCTCCGGCATCAAGGCAGCAAGGAGCCCCAATCGTTCGGTACCGGCCACCAGCGGAGCGAATGCCGGCCACCCGCCGGGGTCATCGGGCCAGAGCATCCGGGCGAGATCGGCGCGCTCCTCGGCCGTCGCCCGCGCTTCGAAAGCCAACGTCCACGTTGTCGAGATGTCCAGCGGCGCGCTCGGCGAACGCTCGGGTCGCGCGGCGCACACGCGCAGGTGTCCGTCCGGCGCGACCAGGTGGATCTCGGCGCGGCGCGCGTGCAGGAGGTCTCGAAACCCATCGACCACCACGCGCAAGACCTCGCCTTCATTCGCCGCCGACGCGATCGCTTGCGACAGGCGGGAAAGGTTCGAGAGCAGAGCGACGCGTGCCGTCGCGTCCTCGTACAGGCGCGCGTTCTCGACCGCGCCTCCGATGAGCGAGGCGGTGTGCTCCAGGAAATCCAGGTCCGTGCGCTCGAACTCGTGTGGCGCCTCGGCGTGCAGCGCGATCACGCCGATCACATCTCCGGCTCGCCCGAAGATCGGGACCGATACGAGCGACTGGAACCGATCCTCCTCGAGCTCGGGGAAGTACTTGACGCGCGGGTCGGCGAGCGCGTTCTCCTCGATCGTTGCGGAGCGTCTTGTCCGCACGACCCACCCGGCCAGGCCCTCGTCCGCGCCCATATGGACCGTTCCCGCGAGGTGCGCGTACGGAGGCGACGCCGAACGCAGCACGAGCCGCTCGTCCTGGACGAACCAGACGAGGCAGGCGTGGCAGTCGGTCGCTTCGGTGACCAGGCCGACGACGCCTTGCAAGATCGCTTCTAGGTCCGGACCCGACCCGATCGTCTCGATGATCCGATAGAGATAGGCGGACTCGTCGACCACCCGGCGGAGCGATGCCAACTGCCGGACCCGTCGCGCCCGGCCGGCCTCCAACCCGTCCCTGCGGGCGCTCACCTGGCTCAAGGCCCCCTTGGGGGGCAGGACCCCGGTGTGTGGAACCCGGCCATATCAGGACGCACGCTAGGACAGGAAGGATCGGCGCGTCAAATCCGAGTCACGCACCCGGGCGCCGGTGGTCCTGTCGGTCCGAGACAGCTCAGCTATGTCTCGTGGGCACACACCGGGCCTTGTTCGAGCGGTATCGTAGCATCGTGCGGGTCCTCGTCCTCCAACACATCGCCTGCGAGCCGCCCGGCGCGTACGAGGACGTCCTTCTCGAGCGCGGCGCGACCATCCGTCGCGTCGAGCTCGATGAGGGCGAGCCGCTGCCCGAACTCGACGGGTTCGACGCCGTCGTCGCTATGGGCGGACCGATGAGCGTGAACGACGAGGGCGATCACCCGTGGCTCGTGGACGAGAAGCAGCTGATCCGCAGGGCGGGGCACGAGGGTGTCCCGTTCTGGGGCGCGTGCCTGGGCGTCCAGCTCCTCGCCTCCGCGCTCGGCGCGCGCGTCTACGCCGGTCCCGAGCCCGAGGTCGGGATGCTCCCCGTCCGGCTTACCCCCGAGGGGAGCGCCGACCCGGTGCTGGGCACGTTGCCTTCGGAGTTCACGACCCTGCAGTGGCACGGCGACACCTTTGACCTGCCCGAGGGCGCGGTCCTATTGGCCGGTTCGCCCGCTTATCCGAACCAGGCGTTCCGTTTCGGGCGGGCGTACGGGGTGCAGTTCCACCTAGAGGTCTCCGTCGCGATGGTGAGGGAGTGGGCCCGCGTGCCGGCGTATGGGGCGTACCTGGACCGCGTGCTGGGACCCGGTTCGCTCGCCGGGCTGATCCTGGACGTGGCCGAGCGCGAGCCCGAACTCCGGGACCACGGGCGGCGGATGTTCGAGGCGTGGATCGACATGTACGTCGGGGGGCGGCCGTAGGCGTTTCGTCATCCGCGTCTATGTCGTGATCGAACGGATCAGATGCGGCTCGGAGCGCGAGGCGGATCTCTTATCATAGAGGAATCCTCCATATCCACGGCGTGATTGGGGGCGTTGCTCACTGCCCGTGCGGATGCGTTTTGGGAACGCGGCAGAGTACTGTTGCGGAGTCCACGGGGGTGGGAGTCCGACCGGGCGATGTGCGGGATCGTAGGGATCTTCTACAAGGGTGAGGGCGCGGCCGGGCCGGTCGGTCAGGTCCTGACCGATATGTGCGACCAGCTGTTCCGCCGCGGCCCGGACTCCGCCGGCGTGGCCCTGTACGGGTCGGCGCTCTCGGACGCCTTCGTGGTCCGCGTCGACCTCGAGCGACCGGACCTCGAGCGTGCCGAGGAAGAGACTTTGACCGCCGCCGAGGAGCTGACGTCCGTCAAGGAGTCGGTGCGGACGGCGCGGTCGCTCCGCATGGTCGTTGCCGACGACGCCGAAGGCAAGCTGGCGGACCGGATCGAAGAGGCCGTCCCCGGGGCCCGCGTCTTCTCTATCGGGCGCTCCATGGAGATTGTGAAGGACCTGGGCATGGCCTGCGACATCAACCAGCGGTACGAGCTCGGCACCTTCCAGGGGACGCACGGCATCGGGCACACCCGGATGGCGACCGAGAGCATCGTCGACATCGCGCACTCGCACCCATTCTGGGCGCGGCCGTTCCCCGACGTCTCGGTGGTCCACAACGGGCAGATCACGAACTACCACAAGCTCCGCCGGCGCCTCCAGCAGAAGGGGCACCGCTTCGCGACGGGCAACGACTCGGAGGTGATCGCGGTCTACGTTGCCGACAAGCTCCACGCGGGCATCTCCCTCGACGAGGCGCTGCGGGCCTCGGTCGAGGACCTGGACGGGACGTTCGCGTACCTCATCTCCACCGCGAACGGGATCGGGCTGGCCCGCGACCAGTTCGCGATGAAGCCCCTCCTGTACGCCGAAGACGAAGAGAAGGTCGTGCTCGCATCGGAGGAGATCTCGATCCGCGCCGTGTTCCCCGACCCGGCCCTGGTTCCCAGGGAGATGCAGGCCAAGGAGGTGCGATGGTGGCTCAGGTGACCGATCTCGCGACCGTCGACGCCGAGGGCCTGCCCACGCGCGATGTCAACGACGCGATCCGCGACGCGATCGCCGGTGGGGCTCGCGAGGTGCACGTGCAGCACCCCGCTGGCCGTCACTCGCTCGCCGTCGCGCTCCGAACCGATGCGAAGGTCGTCTTCGAGGGTTCGACCGGGTGGTACACGGCCGGCATGAACACGGGCGCCCACGTCGTGGTGAGCGGGAACGCGGGATGGGGCCTGGGCGAGTGCATGATGGACGGCCGGATCGAGGTCCACGGGCAGGCCGGATCCGGTGTGGCGGCCTCGATCCGCGGGGGCATGGTGTACGTGGCGGGCGATACCGCCGCCAGGGCCGGGATAGCCATGAAGGGCGGCGCACTCGTCGTCGGGGGAAGCGTCGGCTACATGAGCGGGTTCATGATGCAGCGCGGCACGATCGTCGTTTGCGGCGACGCCGCCGACGGTCTCGGCGACTCGATGTACGAGGGGACGATCTTCGTCGGCGGCTCGGTCGCCTCGCGCGGCGCCGACGCGGTGATCGAGGAGGTGACGGACGAGGACCGCGCGATGTTGAAGGAGCTGCTCGGGCCGCTCGACATCGACGCAGACGCGTTCGACTTCACGAAGATCCTCTCGGGCCGCAAGCTCTGGAACTTCTCGACGAAGGAGCCCGAGCTGTGGAAGTCGGCGCTCTAGGGAGGACCCCATGACCGAACCAGTCGACCGCGGCGGCCGGCTCCCGATGCTCCGCGAGTCCCCGGTGTGGCCTCGGCACGCGATCGAGGACATCCAGACGAAGAGCGAGCTCGGTCGGTACCGGATCCAGGGTTTCTCGGCGCACAGGAAGGTGCCGAGCTTCGACGACCTGTCCTTCGTGCCGTGCACCTTGTCCCGGGTCCCGCTCGAGGGGTACCGGGAGAAGTGCTCGACGGAAACTACGCTCGGCACGCGCTTCGCCGAGAACCCCGTCGTGCTCGATCGCCCGATCACGATCGCCGGGATGTCCTACGGCGCGCTCTCGGCCAACGCGAAGACCGCGCTCGGACGGGCGGCGAAACGCGCCGGGATCTCGACCACCACCGGCGACGGCGGGATGTGCGTCGAGGAGCGCCGTGAGGTCGAGGTCATGGTCTACCAGGTCCTCCCGTCGCGGTACGGCTTCGACCCGGACCACATGAAGATGGCCCAGGCGATCGAGATCGTGGTCGGCCAGGGGGCGAAGCCCGGTACGGGCGGCCTGCTCCTGGGCGCGAAGGTCTCCGACACCATCGCCGACCAGCGCACGCTTCCGAAGGGGGTCGACCAGCGCTCACCGGTGCGGCACCCCGACTTCATCGGACCCGATGACCTGCAGCTCAAGATCGAGGAGGTCCGCGAGGCGACGCAGTGGAAGGTGCCGGTCTACGTGAAGATGGGCGCCTCCCGCGTGTCCGATGACGTGCCGCTCGCTGTCAAGGCCGGGGCGGACGTCCTGGTGATCGACGGGATGGAGGGCGGCACCGGCGCCTCGCCGGACGTGCTGCTCGACCACACCGGGATCCCGACGCTGTCCGCCCTCTGCGAGGCGATGCGCGCGTTGGAGGAGCTGAAGGCGGTCGGCGAGGTCCAGGTGATCATCTCGGGCGGGATCAAGGGTGGCGTGGACGCGGCCAAGGCGCTTGCCCTCGGCGCGGACGCCGTCTCGATCGGGACGGCGGCGATGATCGCGCTGAACTGCAACGCACCCCTGTACGAGGAGGACTACGAGGACCTCGGGACCAAGCCCGGGTACTGCCACCACTGCCATACGGGCCGGTGTCCGGTCGGGATCACGACGCAGGACCCCGCGCTCATGGACCGGCTCGACGTCGACGAAGCCGCCGACCGGGTGTTCAACTTCCTCCAGTCGATGACCATGGAGATGCAGATGATGGCGCGGGCCTGCGGCAAGAACGACGTCCACGATCTCGAGGCCGAGGACATGCGGGCCCTCACGCTCGAGGCCTCCCTCATCACGGGCATCCCGCTCGCCGGGACCGACTTCACCCTTCGCCCCGAGGACATCGCGGCCGCCGTGGCGGCCCGCCTGGCCGGCGGTGGGAACGGCAAGGCTCACTGACGTGACCTTCCTGATCACCTGCCCGAACTGCGGGCCGCGCGAGGCACTCGAGTTCTCCTTCGGAGGCGAGACGACGCGCCGCGCCGGCCCGGACGCGACCGACGTGGAGCTGGCCGGGTACCTGTTCTTCCGGGGCAACGTGAACGGGTGGCAGACCGAGTGGTGGCTGCATCGCGACGGCTGCCGCAGGTGGTTCCTCGCCGAGCGCCACACCCTCACGAACGAGGTCCGCGCGACGTACTGGCACAACGACCGAGAGGGCTCGACGGCGTGAGCGAACGGCTCCCACCGCGACCGGGCGAGGCGATCGCGCGTGACCGGCCGGTCACCTTCGACTTCGAGGGCCGCAAGGTCCGAGCCTTCGAGGGGGACACTGTCGGCTCGGCGCTCGCGGCCGCGGGAGTGCGGATCACCGGGCGTTCGTTCAAGTACCACCGGCCGCGGGGGATCATGTGCATGACGGGATCGTGCCCGAACTGCCTGATGCAGATCGACGGCATCCCCAACGTACGTTCGTGCACGGAGCCGGTCCGCGAGGGGTCGACCGTTCGCCGACAGAACGCGTGGCCGAGCGTCGATCGCGACGTCCACGGCTGGATCGGCGTGTTCTCGTTCATGCTTCCGCCGGGCTTCTACTACAAGCTGTTCCACCGACCACGCTGGGTATGGCCGCTCGTCGAGCCGTTCATCCGCTCGAAGGCGGGCCTCGGCAAGGTTCCACGCGAGGCGGACCACGACGCGCGGGAGGTCCAGAACCACCACTGCGACGTGCTCGTGATCGGCGGGGGAGCGGCCGGACTCGCCGCTGCGGCCGAGGCCGCCGGTGCCGGCGCCTCGACGATCGTCCTTGAAGAGAGATCCGAGCCAGGCGGTTCGCTCCTGGGATCCGCCGACGGCGTCGGGGCGGAGTCGCTGTTGGGCGACGCGGAGGCGGCTGGGGCACGCGTTCTCGTCGGCACGGCGGCGTTCGGGGTGTTCGGCGGGCCGCTCGTGGCGGCCGCGAGTCGTGACCGCCTCCACAGGATCCGTCCGCGCCACCTGGTGTTCGCTACCGGCGCCACCGAGCAGGGCGCGGTGTTCCCCAACAACGACAGGCCCGGGATCATGCTGTCCTCGGCGGTCGAGCTGCTGGTGAACCGATACCGGGTCTTGCCGGGCCGGCGAGCCGTGGTGCTCACCTCGGACGATCACGGCTACGCGACCGCGCGGACGCTCCGCGACGCGGGCGCGCAGGTCACCGTCGTGGACCTGCGGCCGCAGGGCGGGACAGCCGACGGGTTCGCGGTGATCCCCGGCTCGACGATCGTGGCCGCGGACGGGCGCCGCCGTGTCCGGGAGGTCGTCGTCGGCGAGCCGGGGTCCCATGGCGGACGTTCGATCCCTTGCGACCTGGTGGCCCTTGCCGGGTTCGCGGCCCCGTCGACGAACCTGCTGGCGATGACCGGCGCCGAGCTCACGTTCGACGAGCGCGCCCAGGCGTTCCTGCCCATCGAGCTTCCACCGAACGTGCACGCCGCGGGTGCGGTCGCCGGTGCGCGTTCGACCGCGGCTGCGATCGCACAGGGCCGGCTCGCCGGACTCGAGGCCGCCGGTGCTACGGGGCACCTAACCCCCGAGATGGACGAGCGGATCGAGCGCCTGCGGCTGGAGGCGGCGGTGGACCAGGACCCGGTCGTGCTGCCGCCCGAGGCGGGTGCCGGCGCCGGGAAGCAGTTCGCATGCCTGTGCATGGACGTGACGAACAAGGAGCTGAAGACCGCGGTCGCGGAGGGCTTCGACTCCATGGAGCTCCTGAAGCGCTACACGACGATCACGATGGGTCCCTGTCAGGGCAAGGCGTGCATGACCGCATCGCAGCGCCTGTGCTCTCGGGCCACCGGCTCCTCCTTCCCCGAGACGCGACCCACGACGGCGCGGCCACCTTGGACGCCAGTGGAGCTCGGCACGATGGCCGGGTGGCGGCGCACTCCGCGCAAGGAGTCGACGATGCACGACCGGCACACGGACGCCGGCGCGACCTTCATGTGGGCCGGCGACTGGCGTCGTCCACACCGCTACGCGACCCCTGAGGCCGAGGTCGAAGCCGTTCGCAACCGCGTTGGTGTGATCGATGTGAGCTCGCTCGGCAAGTTCCGGATCAGGGGGCCGGGCGCGGTGGAGCTGCTCGAGCGCCTGTATCCGAACCGGTTCGCCGACCTGCGGGTGGGGCGGATCCGATACGGCCTGATGTTGAACGACGAGGGCGTGATCATCGACGACGGCACCGTATGCCGCCTGGACGAGGACGAGTTCTTCGTCACCGTGACGACGGGCAACACCGCCGCGCTCGAGCGGTGGATCACCTGGTGGAACGCGGACTGGCGCTTCGACGCGCAGGTCCTGAACGTGACCGGCGCGTACGGCGCGGTGAACCTGGCGGGCCCGGCCTCGCGCGAGGTGATGCGCGCGCTCACCCACTCCGACGTCTCGGGGGAGGCCGTGCCGTACCTGTCAGCGACGCGGATGGAGGTCGCGCAGGTGCCAGCCCTCGTGCTGCGGATCGGGTTCGTCGGCGAGCTCGGGTACGAGATCCACTTCCCGTCGATGTACGGGGAGCACGTGTGGGACGCCATCGTGGCAGCCGGGAAGGAGCACGGGATCGCGCCGTTCGGCCTGGAGGCCCAGCGGATCCTCCGCCTGGAGAAGCAGCACATCCTCGTCGGTCAGGACACCGACGCCGAGTCCGACCCGTACGAGGTGGGACTCGGGTGGACGGTGAAGGCCGACAAGGAGGACTTCCTTGGCAAGCGGGGCCTCGTCGGGCTCGACGAGGTGGCGGGGGAGCGCCTGGTCGGATTCACCTGCCCGAGCGAGTGGTTGCCGCCGGAGGGCGCGAGCGTCGTCCACGAGGGTGTGTGGGTCGGCCGGGTCACCTCGGCCCGCCGCAGCGCCGCGGCGGGCTCGGTGGTCGGTCTGGCCTGGATCCCTGCCGGCTGGGCCAGCGAAGGCACCGGATTCGAGATCCAATTCGGGTCTAACAGGGCGCGGGCCACGGTCGCGCTCCGTCCGTTCTACGACCCCGACGGCGAGAGGCTCCGGTCGTGAGCGTGCCGATCCGCCGTTCGCCGCTCGCCCGCATGCACGAAGGGCTCGGGGCGTCGTTCGAGGCCGAGGCCGGCTGGGAGGTGGTCGCCGGGTACGGGGACGACACCGCGGAGCGCCAGGCGGTGCGCGAGGCCCTCGCGGTCGTAGACGTGACCCCGCGCGGCAAGGTAGACGTCCGCGGGGCTCTCGCCGGTGCGCTTTCGGTGGTCGGGGACGCGATCACCGCCCGCGTGTCCGACCAGTGGGCCCTCGTGTTCACCGAGCCCGGAGGCGAGGAGGTGCTCCTGCCGAAGATCGAGTCGGCGGCCGCTTCGTCGGCGATGGTGACCGACGCGACGCATCTGTTCGCGGGGCTCGCTCTGGCCGGACCGGCCCTGCCCGAGGTCCTGTCGCTGCTCACCTCGTGGGACCCGGCCTCGCTCTCGCCAGGGGCCTCAACCGGAGCGCCGATCGGCGACGTGCGCGCTGTTGTCGTCCGCCGCGACCTCGAGCTGCCCGTGCTCGAGGTCTACGTGGCGACCGAGTTCGCGCGGTACCTAGGCGAGACGGTGCTCGATGCCGCCGGCCGCGTGGGGGGCGCGCCCGCCGGCTGGCGCGCCCTGAAGGCCGGGGGGTGGTCCTAAGGTGCACCCGATCCGCTACTTCAAGCCGTGGCAGATGTGGCGCCGCCACGATCTCGGGCGCACCTACGACGTCGTGATCGTGGGCGGCGGCGCCCACGGCCTCGCGATCGCCTACGAGCTCGCCAAGCGGGGGATACGCAAGGTCGCCGTGCTCGAGAAGAGCTACGTCGGCGCCGGCGGCTCGGGGCGCAACACGACGATCGTGCGCGCGAACTACCGCACACCCGAGGGCGTGGCGTTCTACAAGGAAGCGCTCCGGCTGTTCGGTCAGCTCTCGCAGGAGCTCGACTACAACCTCCTGTTCTCCCGGTATGGGCACCTCACGCTCGCCCACGCCGAGCGAGCCGTGAACGTCGCGCACGAGCGCGCCGAAGTGAACCGCCTGCTCGGCGTCGACTCCCGCGTGATCTATCCGGACGAGATCCACAAGCTGTGCCATGACCTCGATCTCTCGGACCGGCCGGCCTTCCCGATCATGGCGGCCCTCTACCACCCGCCGGGGGGCGTGATCCGCCACGACGCGGTCGTGTGGGCGTACGCCCGCCAGGCCGACCGGTTGGGTGTGGAGATCCACCAGGGTGTCGAGGTCACAGGCGTGAACGTGGACTCGGGCAAGGTCACCGGCGTTCGGACGACCGCGGGTGACGTGTCCGCTCCGGTGGTGGTGTCGGCCGTCGCGGGCTGGACCTCGCAGATCGCGAACATGGCCGGGATCCGCGTGCCGATCGTGACGCATCCGCTCCAGGCGTTCGTGACCGAGCCGCTGAAGCCGTTCCTGCACGTCATCCTGGTCTCGGCGACGCTGCACGTGTACGTGTCGCAGACCGACCGCGGCGAGGTGTTGATCGGTTCGGAGATCGAGCCGTACTCCTCGTACTCGCAGAGCTCGACGTTGAACTTCCTCGAGGTGACGGCCGGTCATGCCCTCGAACTGCTCCCGATCCTCGGGCGCGTCAAGATGATGCGCGCGTGGGGCGGCCTATGCGACGTGACGCCCGACTACTCGCCGATCATGGGCACGACCGAGATCGAGGGGTTCCTGATCGACGGCGGGTGGGGAACGTACGGCTTCAAGGCCACGCCGATCGTCGGAGTGACGATGGCCGAGCTGATCCGCTCGGGCAAGGTCCCGGACCTTATCGCGCCTTTCGCGCTGGACCGGTTCTGGAAGCGCCAGCTCGTCTCGGAGATCGCGGCTGCCGCCGTCTCTCACTGACCGGCTCGCCACCTGGACCCCAGCGCCTTACCGCCGGATACTGAAGGCATGGCGGTCACGGAACCGATCCGAAGCAACATCACCCATGCGCGCGTGACGGCGTTCCACGAGGGCGTGGGCTCGGAGCGCGCCGATACGCTGGCTACCGAGGAGCCTCTCGAGATCCGAGTCCAGGGCCCCGAGCAGGAGCAGATCCAGGTCGCCGTCACGATGCGGACCCCGGGCGGGGACTTCGACCTCGCGGTCGGGTTCCTGTTCACCGAGGGTCTGATCGAACCAGGCGAGGTCCGGCGGGTCGCCTACTGCGACAACCTGCCCGGCGAGGACCAGCGCTACAACGTGGTCTCCGTCACCCTGGGGCGATCCTTCGACGCCGAGCGGCTGCGCCGGAACTTCTACGCGAACTCCTCGTGCGGTGTGTGCGGCAAGGCCGCGCTCGAGGACATCGAGGTCCGATGCTCGCCGGTCGCGCCCGGTCCCGAGGTGTCCCTCGACGTGCTGTTGTCGCTGCCGGCGCGGCTGAGGGCGGCCCAGAAGATGTTCGAGCGTACCGGCGGGCTCCACGCGGCCGGCCTGTTCACGCCCGAGGGGGAGGCTGCGTCTATCCACGAGGACGTCGGCCGCCACAACGCTGTGGACAAGGCCGTGGGGGAGCGGTACCTGGCGGGCGGGGTCCCCGTTGCCCACCACGTCCTGCAGGTGAGCGGCCGCGCGTCGTTCGAGATCGTGCAGAAGGCGGCCGTGGCCGGGATCCCGATCGTGAGCGCGGTGAGCGCACCCTCCTCGCTCGCCGTCGAGGCCGCCGACCGGTTCCAGATGACGCTCGTTGGCTTCGTGCGAGATGGCCGCTGCAACGTCTACACCCACCCCGAGCGGATCCGGAGTGCCTCTTGAGCCGGCGTGCGGTCGAGGAGTCGATCGTCGCCGCTGCGATGGCCGCGGCGTGACGTGCTTCCTAAAGAAGAGACCACCGGCCGATTGACGAAGGTCGCGGGAAGCGGTTATCAACGGCCCCCATGGAGAGCTGGCGCGCGGGGCTGTTGGGGGTCGGGATCGTCCTCGTCGGGCTCGGCGGCTACTCCAGCCTGGACGGCGTGTGGAAGGGCCTGTCGCTCGTGGCGGCGGGCATCGCACTAGTGCTACTGGGTCTCAGCCTCGAGCGCAGGCCGCGCACCGCCGCCACCGCCGCCGGTGTCGACGCGGAGAGCTCGAGCGATCAGCTCGATGTCACGGTGCCGATGGCGGCCGTGACGGTCCAGGGGGCCGAGCCGACCGCCCCGATCGTGTGGAACGGGCTCGAGCCGGTCGCGGAGCCGTCGGTCCACGAGCCCGAGGCTCTCGAGCAGGCGGCATCCGACCCCGCGCAGGACGAGGCCGATTCGGAGCACTCGCACGACCAGCCGATGCTCGGGCACAGCGAGCTCGTGAGCCACATCCGCGACTATCACGAGGATGTCCCCTTCGACGGCTCGACGATCCAACTCCGCCTGCTCCACGAGCGCGCCCACGCCTGATCCAGGGCACCCCCGCCCTGACCGCCCTCCCATACAATCGACCGTGTATCAGCGTCCGGTTGAAGGGAGCACGCCTGCATGAGGAACGGGCTCGTTCGACTCACCGAGCCGATGGTCCGCGAAGACGGCGCCCTGCGGACGGCGACCTGGGACGAGGCTCTCGATCGGGCCGCGGCGGGTCTGAGGGCGGCCTCGGAGCGCAACCCCGGCTGGGGGGTCGGCCTGTTCAGCTGCTCTAAGGCCACGAACGAGATGAACTTCGTCGCACAGAAGTTCATGCGTCAGGTCCTAGGCAGTAACAACATCGACAGCTGCAACCGCACCTGACACGCTCCTTCGGTCGTCGGTCTGGCGACGGTGTTCGGAGCAGGTGGAGGGACCAGTTCGTACGAGGAGATCGAGCACGCCGATCTCATCGTGCTGTGGGGGTCGAATGCGCGCGAGACGCATCCGATCTTCTTCCACCGCGTCCTGAAGGGCGTGCACGAGGGTGCGCGCCTCATCGTCGTGGACCCGCGCCGAACCTCGAGCGCCGAGTGGGCCGACCTGTGGCTGGGGATCGACGTCGGTTCGGATATCGCGCTCTCGAACACGGTTGCGCGCGAGATCATCGTGAATGACCTGCATCACCAGGATTTCATCGCGACCGGTACCGAGGGGTTCGACGCGTACCGCGAGTCGGTCATGGAGTGGACGCTCGAGCGTGGCGAGAAGGCGACGGGCATCCCCGGGGACGTGATCGCCGAGGTCGCGCACGCCTACGCGAAGGCCGGACGCGCGATGATCTGTTGGACGCTCGGCATCACCGAGCATCACAACGCGGTCGACAACGTGCTCTGCCTGATCAACCTCGGGCTGCTCACCGGGCACGTCGGCCGGTACGGCAGCGGACTGAACCCGCTCCGCGGGCAGAACAACGTCCAGGGCGGCGGCGACATGGGCGCGATCCCGAACAAGCTGCCCGGGTTCCAGGACATCGAGAGGGACGCAGCCGCGCGCGAGCGGTTCGAGCGGGCCTGGGGCCGCCCGATCCCGCCGAAGTACGGCTGGCACCTGTCGAACATGTTCGAGGCGATGGAGCGGGGTGAGCTGACGGCCGTGTACTGCATCGGCGAGAACCCGGCGAGCTCGGAGGCAGACGCCCACCGTGCGAAGGAGCTGCTCGGAAGGCTCGACACGCTGATCGTGCAGGACCTGTTCATAACTAAGACGGCCGAGATGGCCGACGTCGTGCTGCCGGCCTCCAACGCCTCGTTCGAGTCCGAGGGCACCGTGACCAACAGCGAGCGCCGCGTGCAGCGAGTCCGCAAGGCGCTCGACCCGCCCGGCGACGCGAAGGACGACATCTGGATCATCGCACAGCTCGCGAAGCGTCTCGGCTACGACTGGGGTGACGTCACGCCGCGCGAGGCCTGGGAGGAGCTGCGCACGCTCTCGCCCATGCACGGCGGCATGTCCTGGGAGCGGCTCGAGGCCGAGGGCGGGATCCAGTGGCCGTGTCCGACCGAGGACCATCCGGGGACGCTATTCCTGCATGCCCGGCTGTGGGAGGACCCGGAGGCCCGAGGACCGGCGGCGCCGTTCAGCGTGACGCCGTTCGAGCCCCCGGTCGACGAGCTCACCGAGGAGTACCCGCTCCGCCTGACGACGGGACGCCGTCTCGACTCCTACAACACCGGGGTGCAGACCAGCGGCTACACGTCGCCGCTCCGCAAGGGAGAGACGATCGACGTCTCTCCCGAGGACGCGACCCGGCTCGGGGTGGCCAACGGCGAGGTCGTGCGCGTGAGTTCGCGGCGCGGATCCCTCGAGGTGCCCGTCCGCGTGGACCGCGGGCTGAGGCCGGGGCTCGTGTTCATGACGCTGCACTTCCCCGACCAGGTTGAGACCAACGTACTCACGATCGACGCGACGGATCCGAAGTCGGGGACCGCGGAGTTCAAGGCGAGTGCGGTCCGCATCGACAGGATCGCCCAGCCGGTGGGAACCTAGCCTTTCCGTGGACCTGCGCCTGCCCGACGCCACGCCTTCCGAGGCCGAACGCGAGGCGGTCGACCGCGTCCTCGGTGCAGCTACGAGCGGATGGGCCGGGGGGGAGCGCGCGATCGCGTTCGAGGGCCGGGTCGCGCGCGGCGGGCACGAGGCACGCGAGCGCCGGCACCTACTGATCCCGGCGCTGCACGCGCTGCAGGCTCGCGCGGGATGGATCAGCCCCGGCGGGCTGCGCTACGTGTGCGAACGCCTGACCGTCCCGCCCGCCGAGGCCTATGGCGTCGCCACGTTCTACGCGATGTTCTCGACCGAGCCGAGACCGCAGACGGTGCTGCACGTCTGTGACGACATCGCGTGCCGCGTGAACGGCGCCGAGGAGCTCATCGCCGATCTCGAGCGGGAGCTCGGTCCCGAGCGGAACGATCAGGTCCTGCGGAGCCCGTGCCTGGGCATGTGCGAGCGGGCGCCGGCGGCCCTGATGCAGACGTTTGGGGAGGCGGTGAGCGCGGTCGCGATGGGGCCGGTCTCGACGGAGTCGCTCGGCCCGTTCCTGAAAGGCGGCCCCTGGCGACCCTCGGCGCGGGTGACGCGGTTGCAGGACCGAGCGAGCCTGCGGCTCCTGCGGCGGGTGGGGATGGTCGACCCCACGTCCGTCGACGAGTACCGGGCGGACGGCGGGTACGAGGCGCTCGCGCGCGCGGTCGAGCTCGGACCCGAGGATGTGATCGCCGACGTGAAGACGTCGAAGCTGCTCGGGCGCGGGGGTGCGGCGTTCCCCGCAGGCGTGAAATGGGAAGCGGTCGCGAGGCAGACGGCCACGCCCCACTACTTCGTCTGCAACGCGGACGAGTCCGAGCCGGGAACGTTCAAGGACCGGGTGCTGATGGAGGACGACCCGTTCTCCGTGATCGAGTCGCTCACGATCGCGGGCTACGCGACGGGGGCGGAGAAGGGCTACATCTACATCCGTGGCGAGTACCCGCGCGCGACGCAGATGCTCGAGCAGGCGATCGCGGTAGCGCGCGAGACCGGACTGCTCGGGCCCGACGTGATGGGCGCGGGGTTCGCCTTCGACGTAGAGCTGCGCCGCGGGGCCGGGGCCTACATATGCGGCGAGGAGACCTCGCTGTTCAACTCGATCGAGGGCAGACGCGGCGAGCCGCGGAACAAGCCGCCGTTCCCGGTCGAGCGCGGGCTGTTCGGCAAGCCGACGGGGATCAACAACGTCGAGACCCTAGTGAACGTGCTCGAGATCCTGCGGATCGGCGGCGAGGCCTACGCGGCGATAGGGACACCGGACTCCACGGGACCGCGGCTGTTCTGCCTGTCCGGTCACGTCGAGGCGCCGGGCGCGTACGAGGTCGAGCACGGGGTCACGCTCCGCGAGCTCCTCGCGATGGCGGGCGGGGTCCGGGGTGGTCGGCCGTTGAAGGCGATCCTGCTCGGCGGGGCGGCGGGATCGTTCGTGACGCCCGACGACCTGGACCTGCGGCTGACGTTCGAGGACACGAAGGCGGCGGGCGTTACGCTCGGCTCGGGCGCCGTGATGGTGTTCGACGACACCGTGGACCTGGCCGACATCACGCTGCGGATCGCCGCATTCTTCCGCGACGAGTCGTGCGGGCAGTGCGTGCCCTGCCGCGTGGGGACCGTCCGGCAGGAGGAGGCGCTCGCGCGGGTGATGGCCGGGAGGCCGCGGGGCTCGCTCGGCGAGGAGCTCGCGCTGATCGGCGAGATCGGCCAGGTGATGCGCGACGCCTCGATCTGCGGGCTCGGGCAGCTCGCGGCCAACGCGGTCGAGTCCGCGATCCACCGGCTGAAGCTGTTCGAGGGAGGTGCCGCGTGAGAGCCGTGTCGCTTGACGCGCCCCGCCGGCTGATCGACCTGGAGGTCGACGGCGAGAACGTCCGCGTGCCCGAAGGGTCCACGATCCTGGACGCCCTGCGCGGCAAAGGGGTGGACACGCCCACGCTCTGCTACGCGGACAACCTCACGCCCGTGAACGCCTGCAGGGTCTGCGTGGTGGAGCTCGAGGGCTCGCGGGTGCTCGTCCCGTCGTGCTCGCGCAAGGCCGAGGAGGGCATGAAGGTTCGCACCGACTCCGGGCGCGTGCGCCATTCGCGCAAGATGGTGCTCGAGTTCCTGGGCTCGAGCGTCGACGTCTCCCTGACGAGCCCCGACGTGCATCGCTGGCGGGAGGGCTACGGCGCCGATCCTGGCCGGTACGGCGCGCCCGCCGAGCCCACCGTGGCGGGGGAGCGCGACGCGCGCCATACGGGTCATCACCGAGAGCCGACCGGAGAGGCCGCGGAGACCGTGCACCAGCCCGTGAAGGTCGACAACGATCTGTACGTGCGCGACTACTCGCGTTGCATCCTGTGCTACAAGTGCGTCGAGGCCTGCGGCGTGGACGCCCAGAACACGTTCGCGATCGCGGTGGCCGGACGGGGGTTCGACGCGCGGATATCGACCGAGTTCGACGTCGGCCTGCCCGAGTCCGCCTGCGTCTACTGCGGCAACTGCATCGGCGTGTGCCCGACCGGCGCGCTGATGTTCAGCAGCGAGCACGAGCTCCGCGAGGCCGGGCAGTGGCGCGAGGAGGATCAGGCCGTCACGAACACGATCTGCCCCTACTGCGGCGTCGGGTGCGAGCTCGAGGTCCACGTGCAGGACAACGAGATCGTGAAGGTCACCTCGCCCGCGGACCACTCGGTCACGAGCGGCCACCTGTGCATCAAGGGGCGGTTCGGGTTCGAGTTCGTCCAGAACCGCGAGAACCCGAAGGGATCCGGGGACGGCTGAGGTCGCCGCGACCGGCGTCGTCCTGGCAGGCGGACGCTCCTCGCGGTTCGGACGGGACAAGCTCGCCGAGCCCTACCGCGGGATGCCGCTCCTGCACCACGCCGTCATCCGCCTGGCCGAGGTCTGCGGCGACGTCGTCGTGGTGCTCGGGCCTGACGGCCCCGAGCCTGTGGTGCCGCCCGGCGCGCCGGTGCGGTTCGCGCGGGACCCGGAGCCGGCGCAGGGCCCGCTCGCGGGTCTGTACGCGGGGTTGCTCGCCGTCCGCACCGACCACGCGCTCGTGGCGGCGGGCGACATGCCCGAGCTGCGCACCGCGGTCCTGCTCGAGATGCTGAAGGTCGCCGCCGAGGCTTCCGTCGACGCCGTAACCCTGGGCGACGGCGACCGGTTCCGCCCGCTCCCGTGTGTCGTCCGGCGCGGACCCGCGAACGAGGCCGCTCACACACTGCTGCACGCCGGGACCCGTCGCCTGCGCGACCTGTTCGACGCGCTCCCGAACGCCGTGATCGACGAGGACACGTGGGTAGCGCTAGACCCGGAGCGCCGAACCCTGTTCGACGTGGACGAGGCCTCCGACCTCCCGGACGGCTGACGACGCTAGAGGGCGGCCGAGGCTTGGCCTTCACTCCGGCCGGGTCAGAGGGTCTCGACGTCCTCGAGGTCGGGCAGCTTGACGATCGCCTCGGCGTTGCGGGCGGTCGGTCGGCGCGTGCCAGCTTCGCGCAGCCGGGCCGCGAGCGAGGTCAGCGGGGTGCCGCATCTCGGACAGAACGAGGCGACCTGTTGGTACTCCTCCCGGCACATGTCGCAGACCGGCATGGCGGGAGTGTACGCCCGTACGGTGGCACGATGGAGCATCCCGGGACCCGTGTCGGCGGGCTGGATGTGAGCATCGTGCGCGTAGCACGTGCATGCGTCCACGCTCGAACTTCGGCCGGCCCTTCGGTCGCCTCGGCAGATCCAGGTGGGAGGCGGGCTGAGCCCTTCGACAGATGACCTGAGGAGGCGTTCCGGCTACAGTCCGAGGCGAAGAGCGGGGCCGCCCGGCCTCCCGCGCATCACATCCTCCCTGCGAAAGGATCCAGGCATGCCGCGTCGTGTGCTGATCATGGGGGCCGCCGGTCGCGACTTCCACAACTTCAACGTCGCCTACCGCGGCGACCGTCGGTACGAGGTCGTCGCGTTCACGGCCACGCAGATCCCGTTCATCGACGACCGCATGTACCCGCCGAGTCTGGCCGGCGACCGGTACCCGGAGGGGATCCAGATCCACGACGAGTCCGAGCTCACCAGGCTGATCCGTGAGCTCGAGGTCGACGACGTGATCTTCAGCTACTCGGACGTGAGCCACGGGTACGTGATGCACAAGGGGAGTCAGGCCCTCGCCGCCGGCGCCAACTTCATCCTGCTCGGCCCGAACGAGACGATGCTCGACGCCTCCGTGCCCGTCGTCTCCGTCTGCGCGGTGCGCACCGGTTCGGGCAAGAGCCAGACGACCCGGGCGATCGCGGAGACGCTGCGGCAGGCCGGCAAGCGGGTGGTCGCGGTCCGCCACCCGATGCCGTACGGCAACCTCGAGGCGCAGCGCGTTCAGCGGTACGGGACGCTCGATGACCTCGATCGCTACGACACCACTATCGAGGAGCGCGAGGAGTACGAGCCGCACATCACGAGCGGGACCGTGATCTACGCCGGCGTCGACTACGGCGACATCCTCGAGCAGGCGCAGACCGAGTGCGACGTCCTGCTCTGGGACGGCGGGAACAACGACCTGCCCTTCTACCGCCCGACCGTGCACGTCGTGGTCGCCGACCCGCTCCGCGCGGGACACGAGACGAGCTACCACCCCGGCGAGGCCAACCTGCGGATGGCCGACGTGATCGTGATCAACAAGATGGACTCCGCCTCGATCGACCAGGTGAACGCGTTGATGGAGACGATCCACGAGGCGAACCCGGAGGCCACCCTCGTCAAGGCGAACAGTCGCGTGACGGTCGACGATGCCGGCGCGATCCGCGACAAGCGTGTCCTCGTGGTCGAGGACGGCCCCACCCTCACCCACGGCGAGATGAAGTTCGGCGCCGGGGTCGTCGCGGCGCGCGCCAACGCCGCGGCCGAGATCGTGGACCCGCGCCCGTGGGCGATCGGAACGATCGACGAGACGTTCCGCAAGTACGACGTCGGGCCGGTCCTGCCGGCGATGGGGTACTCGGACGGGCAGCTCGCCGAGATGGAGAAGATCATCGACTCGGTCGAGGCCGACGTGGTGGTGATCGGCACGCCGATCGACCTGCGGCGCGTGATCGAGATCCGTAAGCCTGCGGTGCGCGTCCGCTACGACCTCGAAGTGCTGCCGGGATCGCCGACCCTGGCGGACGTCCTCGCACCGGTGCTGGGGTAGGACGTGGACCGCGTCGCGATCGCGCTCGGGGGCAACGCGCTCCTGCGCCAGGGGCAGGAGGACACGTTCGAGAACGTCTACGCGTCGGCGCGCGTAGCGGCCGAGCGGGTCGTCGACATCGCAGCGGCGGGTTGGGAGATCGTCGTGACGCACGGCAACGGGCCGCAGGTCGGCCGGATCCTGCTCCAGCAGGAGGCGGCTAGCGGCTGGGTGAGCCCGATGCCGCTCGACGTCTGCGGCGCGCAGAGCCAGGGGCAGATCGGCTACCTGCTGCAGGCCACGATCGGCGACGTGTTCTTCGAACGCGGGATGGAGCGGCCGGTGGTCACGATCCTGACGCTCACCCGCGTGCGGCCAGACGACCCGGCCTTCCAGGACCCGACGAAGCCTGTCGGTCCCTTCTACGAGGAGGACGAGGCCGCCAAGCAGGCGTCCGAGCGCGGGTGGGCGATGAAGCCGGATCCCCACGGCGGGTACCGGCGCGTCGTGCCCTCTCCCGCTCCGTACTCGATCGTCGAGACGCCTGTGATCCGCGGGCTCGTGGCCGACGGGGTGATCGTGATCGCGTCCGGTGGAGGCGGCGTGCCGGTGATCGAGGACGGTCCCCGGCTCGTAGGCGTCGAGGGTGTGGTGGACAAGGATCTGGCGGCCGCGATCCTCGCGCGTGACGTCGATGCCTCGGTGCTGCTGATCCTCACCGACGTGCCCCGCGTGCAGCGAGGGTTCGGCACCGACAACCCCGAGGAGCTGGACCGGCTCACGGTCGCGCAGGCTCTCGAGCTGCTCGCGTCCGGCGAGCTCGGGTCCGGATCGATGGGCCCGAAGGTCCGCGCGGCAGTGAACTTCGTCGAGGGAGGCGGGTCGCGCGCGGTGATCGGCGACCTGGACCAGGCCCTCGCCGCGCTCGCCGGCGAGGGCGGAACGACCGTCGTCGCCTGAGGGCGCGTACGCTCGGGCGCGATGCAGCTCCGTGTGGTCGCGTACAACGTCCGAGGGTTCCGCCAGGGACTCGGGCTCGTCGTGCGGGTCGTGGAGCGGCTCCAGCCCGACGTCCTGCTACTGAACGAGAGCGGGGGTCGTCTGCGGCTCCGCAGGTTCGCTCGCGCGGTCGCCATGGAGCTAGCCCCGGACCCCTGGTCTCCGCTGCGCCGCCACGTGGAGAACGCGGTGCTCGTTCGCCCGCCGTGGGTCGTGGTGGAGCACCGGCTGCATCGCTTCGAGGGCGGCCCGCTCCTGTTGCCGCGCGGCGCGTTGGTCGCTCGGCTCGAGCGGGATGGGCTCCGCCTGCTCGCCGTCGCGACGCACCTCGGCCTGCATCCGGGCGAACGTCTCCGTAACGCACGCGAGCTGGTGGGCCTGCCGGCCCGACGCGATGGCGCGGTGGTCCTGGGCGGCGACCTGAACGAAACGCCCGAACGACGCGCGGCCGGTCTCCTCGCCGAGCGGTTCGACGACGCTTGGATCGCGGCGGGCGATGGCGTGGGGGAGACGTTCCCGGCCTCGGACCCGACGGCGCGTATCGACTACGTATTCGTGTCCGAGGGGATCGAGGTCGGATGTGCGCGTGTCGCGAGTGACGAGGGGGTGCGTCGAGCCTCGGACCACCGCCCGCTCGTGGTTGAGCTGGCCATGTCCGAGCGGGGATAGGCTGGGGTCGGCACGCTCGGGGTGAGACCGGAGCCCCGAGCCCGAGGCAGGAGGAGCCGATGCTCTCACCCGACGTCGAGGCGGCGATGAACGCCCAGATCGCCGCCGAGCTGTACTCGTCCCATCTGTACCTGGCGATGTCCGTCTACTGCGAGTCCATCGACCTGCCCGGCTCCGCGCGGTGGTTCGCCGCGCAGTCGGACGAGGAGCGCGCGCACGCTCTGAAGTTCGTCCGGCACGTGGTCGAGCGGGGCGGGCGGGTGACCCTCGTGGGCGTCGACCCGCCGTCCGCGGACTTCGGCTCCGTCCTGGGCGCGTTCGAGCAGGCGCTCACGCACGAGATGAACGTCTCGCAGATGATCGACGGGCTGTTCGGGCTGGCCGTTCAGCACGGCGACTACGCGAGCCAGGCCTTCCTCCAGTGGTTCGTGACGGAGCAGGTCGAGGAGGAGCGAACCGCCGGCGAGGTCGTTCGCATGCTCCGCGCGGTGGGGTCGGATCCCGCCGCGCTGCTGATGATCGATCGAGAGTTGGGGGCGCGCGGGGAGGCCTAGCTCGGCCGAACACCCTGGGCCCTGCCCGCCCCGGCGGCGGTTCCACTACGCGAAAGGCTCGTCTACGATGGGCGACGTGACCCGCGCGCCCGGCTTCCTGGACCTTCCCGCGCGCAGCTCCAAGCCGCGGATGGTGGGACTCACGCACGTCCTGGACAAGGGTGCGTCGATCCCCGAGGTCGAGGTGCTCGCCACGCGCGCCGGCTCCGGTATCGATCTGTGGAAGCTGGGGTGGGGGACCGCGTACCTCGAGCCGGACGTCCCGGAGAAGGTCGCGGCGCTCGCCGAGCGTGGGATCCGTGCGTGCGTCGGGGGCACCTTGCTGGAGGTTGCGTGGGGCCAGGGCCGGGCCGACGAGTGCCTGGCGTGGGCGGCGCAGGTCGGGTTCCCGTGCATCGAGGTCTCCAACGGGGCGATCGGGATGCCGCTGCGGGACAAGCGAGACCTGATCGCGGCTGCCTCGGCGCGGTTCGTCGTGCTGTCCGAGGTTGGGTCGAAGGACCCCCGCGCCGAGGTCTCGGCGAGGGTGTGGGCGGACGAGGCGGCCGGGGACCTAGAGGCGGGTGCGACGTGGGTGCTCGCCGAGGGGCGCGAGAGCGGGACCGTCGGACTGTACGAGCCGGACGGGAGCGTGCGCGAGGCACTCGTCGAGGCGGTGGTCGAACGCGTCGGGCTGCCCCACCTGATCTTCGAGGCGCCGCGCAAGGATCAGCAGGCTTGGTTCATCGACCGCTTCGGGGCAGAGGTGAGCCTTGGCAACATCCCGCTCGTCGACGCGATCGGGCTCGAGGCGCTGCGTCTGGGTCTTCGAGCCGACACGATCGACCTTTCCCGCCGGCGCCGCGAGGCGGAGGCGCAGGCGTGAGGAACCTGGTCCCCCGCAGGTACCGGGGCGTATCGGTGACCGACGTGGACGTCCCGCTTCAGCCCGGGGCGCTGCGCGCCCACTTCATAGGCCGCGAGGCCTACCGGCGCACCGCGTTCATCGTGGCCAGGTCCGGTGGGGCCGTCGCGGTGCTCCGCGTTCGCAAGGCGTCCGAAGAACCCCTGTTCTCGCCGATCGTCGAGCTCGAGCTCCTCGCGGAACCCGACGAAACGGTGTTCGTACGCGCGGCCGAGGTGGACACCGCGGTTCCCTCGCAGCTGGCGCGCGCCGCTGCCGAGCAGGCCCCGGACGCACGCTGCGTGGTGGTGCAGGGACGCTACGAGCACGTGAACTTCGTGCTGGAGCCCGACCCGGTGCCGGTGCGGATCGTGGAGGTAACGCCGCCCGAGCCTCCCAAGCTGATCGACCAGGTCCGGCGGCTGCTGGACGTGGCGGAGGAGCTCCCGCCCGTGCTGGTCATCGCCGAGCTGATCGACCTCGTCGAGCTCGCGCGTTCGCGACCCGCCCAGCGCTACCTGTTCCCGTGCCGCGGCTCCGGGGTGGCGCCACCGGGGGCCGAGGTGAGCTACCTCGACGAGCGCCCTCCGCGACAGGAGTGGACGCTCGTCGGGTGCGCGCGGTCTCGGGAGATCCACCGCGCCTTCTACGGCGACGATCCGCCGTCGGTGGACATGTGCCCTCGCGAGGTCGCCCGAGCGCGGGGCTGGACCGGGCCGACGCTGACGAAGTGCTGCCTGCTCGAGGAGGAGGTCGAGCGCGAGGGCGCCACCGTCGTCGTTCCCTGGGGCGCGAGCCTGGAGCAGGTGCGCGTGGGGCTCGGCGAGCTCTGTTCGATCGCGGAGCCGGCGTGGGCGCCCGCCTGACCGATTCCGCCCTGTACGGCCACCTTTGGGGCACCGATGAGCTCCGCTCGCTGTTCGACGAGGCGCCCCGGATCGGGTCGTGGCTGCGGATCCTGGGAGCGCTCGCGGACGCACAGGCCGAGCTCGGCATCGTGCCCCGCGCCGCTGCGGACGCGATCGCCGCCGAGGCGAAGGTCGAGGCGCTGGACCTCGCGTTCGTTGCCGCCGAGACGCGCCGGACCGGCCACTCGACCCTCGGCCTGATCCACGGGCTGCAGAGGGTGCTGCCCGAGGAGGCTTCGGAGTGGGTCTACTTCGGTGCGACCGTGCAGGACCTCACGGACACCTGGACGGCGCTCACGATGAAGGCCGTCGGGTCGATCGCCTACCGCGACGTGAGGGCGCTCGAGGCGTCGGCGCTCGACCTGGCCCGCCGGTACCGCGACACGCCCATGGCCGGCCGCACACACGGTCAGACCGGGTCGGCGATCACGTTCGGCCTGAAGGCCGCGGGCTGGGCGGACGAGCTCCGCCGCCACATCGACCGCCTGCGTGAGGGCGAGTCGAGGTGGGCGGTCGCGCAGCTCGCGGGGGCGACCGGGAACCTCGCGTTCTACGGCGACGCTGGCCCCGAGCTCCGGCGGCGTTTCTGCGCGAAGCTCGGGCTCGGCGACCCCGCGATCTCCTGGACCACGTCGCGCGATCGCCTCGCCGAGTTCACCCACGTCCTCGCGATGGTCTCGGCGACCATGGGCAGGATCGGCTCTGAGGTGCTCGAGCTCCAGCGGGCCGAGATCGCCGAGCTCCGCGAGCCCGCGACCGAAGAGGGCGTGGGCAGCATCACGATGCCCCACAAGCGCAACCCCGAGGTCTCCGAGCACCTCGTCACGCTCTCTCGCCTGGTCCGTGCCAGCGCCGGTGTGATCCTGGAGGGGATGATCCAGGAGCACGAGCGGGACGGTCGCGGATGGAAGGCCGAGTGGGTCGCCTTCCCGGAGGCCTGCCTGCTGACCGGCACGGCGCTGGCGCTCGCTCGCCCGCTGCTCGAGGGGCTCGAGGTGGACGAGGTCGCGATGCGTCGGAACCTCGAGGCGTCCGATGGGCTGGGGTCCGAGCGGCTGCTTGCGGCGCTCGCCCCGGTCATGGGCAAGCATCGAGCGCAGGCGAGGCTCCAGGAGGTGCTGGCGCGGGCGCGCTCGAGCGGTGAGAGCCTCCAGGAGGCGATCCACGGGGCGGACGACCTGCGCGACGCGCTCGGTGAGGGGACGTTCAGCGAGCTGCTCGGAGGGATCGACACGGGGAGCGCCGGCGCGATGGTGGACGCCGTGCTCGCGCGGGCCGAGGAGGCGCGCGCGGCCGAGGGCGACGATCAATCGTGAAGGATCTCCCACGGGTCCCTCTTGCCGCGCTGCCGACCCCGCTGCAGCGCGCCCGACGGCTCGAGGCCGCGATCGACGCGCCGCCCATCTGGATCAAGCGCGACGACCTCGTCGGGTTCGCGCTCGCCGGGAACAAGGCGAGGAAGCTCGAGCTCCTGGTGGCGGACGCGCTCGAGCACGGGTGCGACGTGCTGCTCACCGGGGGCGGTCCCGGCTCGAACCACTGTCAGGCAACGGCGGCGGCGGCCCGGGTGGCCAACCTCGAGTGCCGCCTCGTGATGTACGGGATCGAGCCGGTCCCGCCGCCGGCGAACCTGCGCCTTTCCCGCGCGTTCGGGGCGCGGGTCTCGTTCACGGACGATCCGGACCGCGCCTCGGTTGACGCCGCCCTGGAGGCGGCGGCGCAGGAGCTCCGCGCGGCCGGTCGCGCGCCGTACACGATCCCGCGTGGCGGAGCCACGCCGCTCGGCGCCGCCGGCTACGCGCTGGCAGCCGAGGAGCTCGCCGGGCAGCTCGCCAAGGAGGAGGTCGAGGCTGTCACGGTCGTCGTCGCGAACGGATCGAGCGGAACGCAGGCGGGTCTCGTGGCCGGGGCAGCGGCCCTGGCCCTACCGTGGCAAGTGATCGGCGCGGCGACGAGCCGGGACCCGCAGGAGAGCCGGAGGCGCGTCCTCGAACTCGCCGCGGGGTGCGCCGACCTGCTCGGCGCGACCGGACCGGAGCCGGAGGGGGTGCGGGTACTCGACGCGCGGGGAGCCGGGTACGCACGCCGGTCGCCCGCGGCTCGCGAGGCCGCGGAGCTCGCGGCCGGGACCGAGGGGCTCCTGCTCGATCATGTGTTCACCGCGAAGGCGATGGCGACGCTGATCGAGGTCGTTCGGCAGGGCGCCGAGGGCCCGTTCGTGTTCATCCATACGGGCGGTCTGCCGGCGGTGTTGGACGACCCGGCACCGTTCGGGGAGGAGGGGATCGGGTGACCCGACGATCGAAGTCCGGCTCCTCGACCGAGGCCCCCGCGCCGGAGATGGTCGAGGCCGGGTTCGCGCTGGAGATCGCCGACGCGCCGCTGCTGCACGAGGGGTTGAACCTCGCCGACGTGGCGCACGTCCTCGTGCTGCTCGAACAGGGCATCGTCCCCGAGGACGCCGCCCGACGACTGCTCGGGTTGCTGCTCGAGATCGCGGCGATGCCGGCCGAGGACTTCCCCTACGACGCGAGCTACGGCGATCCCTACAACTCGCGCGAGCGCTTCGTCGCGCAGCGCCTGGGCGACGACGCGGGGTGGCTCCACGCGGGGCGGCCGAGGCGCGAGGCCGCCCGGGTGGCCCTGCGCATCGGGCTGCGGCGACAGGTCGCGGGCCTGATCGCGGACACGTCGGGGTTCGCGACGGCGATCGCCGACCTCGCGGAACGCCATGCCGACACGCTGATACCCGACCAGACCTACCTGCAGCAGGCGCAGCCGTCCACGTTCGGCCACTACCTGCTGACGTTCGCGTTCCCGGCGCTCCGGGACGTCCAACGGCTGCGTGACGGGATGGACTGGGTCAACCTGAGCCCCAGCGGCGCCGGGTGCGTGAACGGCAGTCGCCTCTTCATCCCGCGCGAGCGCGAGGCCGAGCTGCTCGGGTTCGGCGGCGTGATCGAGCACACGCGCGACGCGATGTGGCAGACCGACGGCCTGATCGACCTCCTGGCCTCGGGCGCGAGCCTGGTCTCGAACATGAGCAAGCTCGCGGAGGACCTCGAGATCTGGGACAGCGCCGAGTTCGACTTCGTGGACCTCGCGGGGCCGTACACGCGCGCCAGCGTGCTCATGCCGCAGAAGCGGAACCCATACGCGCTCTCGATCGTCCGGGGGGCGGCTGGGGTCCTGATCGGCCGGCTGACCGGGTTCCTGTCCGTGGTCAAGACGCCCTCGGCGCGCAGCGACAACCTGATCTTCGCCTACGGCGAGGTGCCGAGGTCGCTCGAGCTGGCTCGCAGGGTCACACGGCTGATGACCGGGGTCGTCGCCACCCTGGAGGTGAACGCGCAGCGGATGCTGGAGTCGCTGCTCGGCGGGTTCTCCCAGGCGACCGACCTCGCCGAGTACGTGATGCAGATCTGCGGCGTCGACTACCGCACCGCCTACCAGGTGGTGGGCACCGCCGTTCGCCGGGCCGCCGCCGAGGGCCTGCGCGGGGTCGACGTCACGGGGGAGATGCTCGACGCCGCCGCGTCGGAGATGATCGGGCGCGGCCTCGGGCTGTCCGGGAGCGACCTCGGTGAGGTGCTCGACCCCAGGAGCATCGTGCTCACGCGGACCTCACCCGGTGGTGCCGCACCCGTGGTCGTTCGCGGGATGACCGCATCGGTTCGCGAGCGCGCCGAGCAGGCTCGGGGCGCCGCCGAGCTCGCGCTGGAGGCGATCGACCAGGCCGAGCGCGACCTCCTCAGGTCGGCGGAGGCCCGTGCTCGAGCGTGAGGGTATCGGTCGCCACGGTGTACTCGATCTCGGGCGTGGTCATCAGCGTGTTCGAGACGTAGCAGTAGCCCACGGCGCGCGGCAGTATCTCCTCGATCTCCTCGCGGGGATGGGTGGAGTGCACCTCGACGCGGATCTTCGAGAACCGCAGCCCTTCGTAGTCGGCCGAGACCCGAACCGCGAGGTCGGCAGGTTCCACGTCGCGCTTTCGGAAGGCGTGGTAGACGGCCATCGTGAAGCAGACCGCGAGCGAGGAAAGGAACAGCTCGGTAGGCATCGGTCCCTCGTCCGTGCCGCCGACGTGCTCCGGCTCGTCGGCCACGAGCTCGAACCCGCGGACGGGCACGCGGACTCGGTAGCCGCCCTCCCAGTAGGCAGTAAGCTCCACCGCCATGGAGTCTAGCCCCGAGGCCCCTGGCACCCCCGTGCTCCCCGAACGGGTGCGCGCGGTGAACGTGGGGCTCGGGATGTTCGCCGATGCGCTCCGGGCACAGGGCGCCGAGGTCGTGGACGTCGACTGGAGGATCCCCGCGGGTGGTCGACGCGATCTCGTGCGGGCCCTCGAAAGGCTTTACGGGCGGCACTCGGCGCAGGTGGAGGCGGCCAACGGCGAGGTCGTGCGGAGACTGGACGATGGCGCTCCGTCGCTGGAACGAGTGGGTACCGCGATCGACGACGTTCCCGGGATGGGGCCGCGAACGGTGCTGCATCCGGGGCCGCCGCTCGAGTGGGACCGCTTCTGCGACCCCCTCCGAAGATCCGTGCGAGCGGTGGCGATCACCGAGGGATGGGCCTCGACGCCGGAGGAGGCCGAGCGCCTGGTCGAGTCCGGGCAGGTGGAGCTGGCGCCCGCCAACGAGCACGCATGCGCGATCCCGATGGCGTCCGCGCTCGGGCCCTCGGCGCCGGTGTTGGTGGTCGAGAACCCGCAGGGCTCCAACCGTGCGTTCTCGGGCCTGAACCAGGGGCCCGGCAAGACGCCCTGGTTCGGCGTCGACACCCCAGAGGCGGTCCAGCGCCTAGTGTTCCTCCGGGATGCCGTCGGGCCGGTGATGCGCGAGATGCTCGAGCGCTCCGGCCCGGTCGACGTCTTCGCCCTCGTCGCCCAGGGGCTGCAGATGGGCGACGACTCGCACATGCGGATCCAGGCGACGACGAACCTGTTCATCAGGCAGCTCGTGCCCCACCTGGCCGCCGCCGAGCATCCCGCACGCGTGGAGGTCGCCCGGCATGTCTCGCAGAACCACCTCCTGTTCCTGAACGTCGCGATGGCCGCGGCCAAGGCCGTTGCCGACCACGCCTCGAACGTCCCCGGCTCCAGCGTGGTGACCTGCATGGCACGCAACGGCACCACGTTCGGGATCAGGGTCTCGGGCACGGGGGATCGGTGGTTCATCGGGGATGCCCCATCCGTCGAGGACGCGCTCTACCACTCGGGCTACGGGCCCGAGGACGGGGCCCCCGACATCGGGGACAGCGCGGTGCTGGAGCTCATCGGCCTGGGCGGAGCCGCGGCAGCCGCGAGCCCGGCGGTGGCGGCGTTCGTCGGCGGAACGATCGCCGACGCCGTGGCGACGACCGAGGCGGTCGACGGCGTCTGCGTGGGTCGCAGCCGCCGGTTCCGGCTGCCCTATCTGGACCTGCGAGGTTCGCCCCTGGGGGTGGATGCCCGCCGTGTCGTCGAGACGCAGGTGACGCCCGCGATAACGACCGGGATCCTGCATCGCAGCGCCGGGCTCGGCCAGGTCGGGGCGGGTGTGGCCCGCGCGCCGATGGTGCCGTTCGAGGACGCGTTGCTCGCGTTGGACGCCGAGCTGGCCGGGTCGCGATGAGAGGTGTCCTCGCCGGCATCGGCGTGCGCGAGATGCTCGGGCGAGGAGGGACG
>Ga0209342_10001076_pt1 | contig 30845 bp, 28 predicted proteins | sample RifCSP16_2_FD_184023 | JGI IMG/M metagenome (GOLD analysis project Ga0209342, IMG submission 184023) | Soil microbial communities from Rifle, Colorado - Rifle CSP2_sed 16_2 (SPAdes) (version 2) | ecosystem: Environmental > Terrestrial > Deep subsurface > Rock core/Sediment | place: Rifle...
TGGAAATGAATAATTTTCCAATTCTACCGATGTATCAAGTTTTCTTCCCCGATGATTTGTTAAACAGAGGATTGAATATAACTTAAACTATTCTGAATATTTTTTTACGTAAGCATCAATATCAAATTTATTTTTAGCCCCGTTTCGGTTCATATATCTAATTTTACCATAAACCGGTCTTTCAAACCAAGGACGATCATGGACTCCGCCAATTGCCCATGCACATCCAGTATAGCCATTGGGATCCCTGCCATCTAATTCATACTTGTCATTAATATAAATTGCAACCCGCAATGCTTCTTCCGGTGAACTTGACCACTCCAGAATTTTTTTTGCCCAGTACATTCTCATGTAGGCGTGGAGTTTTCCTGTCATCAATAATTCTTTTTGAGCGGCATTCCATAAATCTTCATGAGTTTTGGCCTGCTCAAATTCCTGAACTGAATAGACAAATTCTCTTTCATCTTTACGATGTTCATTTAATGAAGTTTTTGCCCAACTATGAAATCCTTCGAATGAATCATACATGGGATTGAAGTAACAAAAATTATCAGATAATTCTCGGCGAATGATCAGCTCTTCCCAAAAGGACTTCTCCGATTCTTTATTTCCATTGAATCTTTGAGTTTCTAATGCAATACGCTGTGCAGAGATTTGTCCGAAATGTAGATATGGAGAAAGGTTAGATTGTGCATCCTTCGTCGGATCGTTTCTCAAATCATAATAATTTTCAAATTTATTTTCCAGAAAATCTTTCAGACATTTAAACGCTGATATTTCTCCGGGTTTTATCCAATCAACCTCTTTTACAGTAAAATCAATTTTAGGTGATTTGGTAATGTTCTCCCAATCTATTTTATTAGGTGACAATTCACTCTTACTCATTTTTTTTAGAGGAGGAAATTCATCTATAAATTCAATCAGTGCTTTGTTGATCTTTGGACGAATTGTATAAGCGGTAAACTCCTGTTTATTTGAAACGTAGAAACAAGGAACAATGTTGTGAGCGTCAACCTCATAAAAAGGTATACGAATTTTCTTGGCAACTTCTTTTTTCCAAATTCGCTTTATTCGAAGCGGATCAAAATCAGAAACAAGCACTGAAGCATTATTGGTTTTTATGAATTTTAGAATTTCTTCTTCCGGTCTTCCATATAACAAGAAGAAAGGAAGATTGTAATGTTTAAGTTCTTCCTCTAATTCCTTTAATCCTTTGAGCATGAAGCCGTATTGCCGAATTGTTGCTTCAAGAAAGTCTGGGACTATATTGAAAACGACGGCAAGCGGAAATTTTTTCTCTAAAGCAAGCTGTTGCGCAAACAGTAAAGCCCAATTATCATGTACCCGCTGGTCGCGGCTCATCCAATAAATTACTGGACCTTCGGTTTCAGTTCCGGCTTGAAATAATCTTATTCTTTTTTGATTGATGTTCGCAGGTGAAATCAAAGTAGTTCAGTAGATTTTTCGGGTGGTACATGTAGATTATCTTCTGTTAAAGTTTCGATGTAAAGATCAATTGCTTGTTTTATATTTTTTAGCGCATCTTCTTTTGTATTACCTTGACTTATACAGCCAGGAAGACTTGGGCATTCAGCAATCCAAAAACCACATTCTCCAGGATAAGTAATAACTTGTCTCATGTTTGTTTACATCAAAAATAATCTTTTTACTAAGGAAATAATCTGATAATAAGTTTCTATATACAGAAAAATTATCAAATAAATCATAGCACTGTTTTCATATCTCTATCTCAACCCCAATTGGACAATGATCCGAACCCATAACATCGGGCATGATAAAAGCATCTTTAACATTCTTCTTAAAATTTTCTGAAACAAAAAAGTAATCTATTCGCCAACCGACGTTTCTTTCACGTGCTCGCGTAACCAAATCCCACCAACTATATTGTTCGGGCTCTTGGTTGAACATTCTGAATGTGTCTATGTAACCATGACTTACAAATTTATCCATCCAATCTCTTTCTATTTTAAGAAAGCCGGATACGTTTTCGTTTTCTTTTGGCCGGGCAATATCAATTTCCTTATGAGCTGTATTAACATCTCCACAAATGACGAGTTTATTTCCACTAGATTTTAATTTTTGAGCATACTCAAGAAAAGCATCATAAAAATCCATTTTAAACTTTAGCCGTTCTTCAGATGCTTTACCGTTTGGATAGTAAATATTGATTAAAACAAAATCTTTATAATATGCGACAATAATTCTACCTTCATCGTCAAATTTTGGAATTCCAAATCCATTTTCAACTTTTATCGGTTCTAGCTTAGTGTAAATGGCAACTCCGCTGTAACCTTTCTTCACAATCGACGATGAGAAGTAAGATTTGTATCCGTTTACATTTAACAAATCATCAGGTAATTGTTCAGGAGAAGCTTTAGTTTCTTGTAAACATAGCACATCAGGATTTTCTTTTAGTAGCCAATCAATAAATCCTTTTTTATGAACTGCACGGATACCGTTAACATTCCAGGAGAGAAGTTTTAGTTTTGACATAAGGTTTTTCTCTATAAAAGTTTGATAATTAATTCACCTATAAAATAACCAACTGCAGCGACTCCAAAACCCACAATAAACATATCAAAGCCGCTGCGGAAAATATCACGCCCTGTGAAAAAACTTCTCGCAGCACCAACTGCAAAATGAGCAAGCATCGAAATCATAAATGATACCCAAACGGCTGAAGTACCTTCCAGAAAAAAGAAAGGAAATACAGGAATGAGTGCACCCACAGCGGTTGAAAGTCCGGTTATCCATCCTTCTTTAAAGGGAGTAAATGGTTTATTTATTATACCAAGTTCTTCGCGTACTTTATCTTCAAGAACTTGTTCGGGATTTTTCATAGCTTCAACTGCGCGTGCGTGTGCTTCATCAGGGCTCATTCCTTTCGATTCATAAATTAATGCAAGCTCTTCGGTTTCTAATTCGGGCATATGTTTTATTTCTTCGGCTTCCATTTTGCGTTCATAATCGAAAACCTCTTTTTCGCTTACCGCAGCAAGATAGCCGGATGAGCCCATAGAAAGAGCATCGGCAGTTAAACCGGCGATGCCGGAAATAAGAATAAGATGCGGTGCGGCACTGGCTCCAATTACTCCGGCAATCAATCCAAAGTTTGCAGTTAAACCATCGTTAAATCCATAAACAACATTTCGTAAAAGACCGCCCGATTCCGAGTTGTGCCAGGGCTCGGATTTGATTCCATCCGAGCGCATTAGTCTATCTGCATGTTCGGCAGAGTCGCGTGCAAGACGAAGTGCTATATTTTTTGTTGCGCCTACAGGGCTGGAATTATATAAAGCGAGATAAGTTTTTACTTCTGCAGCTTCTTCTTTCAAAAGCATGTTTGCTAATAAACCCGGACTAAATTTTTCAGAAAACCACGCAAGCAGTTTTGCTTTCGCCGATGGTGAATCAAAGTTAGCTTTGACATTTTCTTTTTGAAGAAGGTCTCTCCACGCTTTAGCATGTTCGTCTTCAATTTCAGCAAGTTGTTTGTAAATTTTAATTTTCTTTTCATCCGAAATTAAAGCGGCGAGTTCTCTGTATAAAAATGCAGCATCAACTTCATCACGAAGATGATAAAGCCAAAGTAATTTAGTTTTTTTGTCAATCATATTTAACTAAAACGATGTTCAAATGAACCAACGAAAATTCAAAATAACAATCAACTTCTATTTCCAAAATATCAACCTCCATATTTGTGTTATAAAAAATGTGATTGTAAATCCCATTGCAATTGGAAGAAGCGTTGAGATGACAGTCCATCTTACACTTTTGGTTTCTTTATAAATTGTATAGATAGTTGTTGAACAAGGATTATGAAGTAAACTAAATAACATCAAATTAATTCCTGTAAGTAGTGTCCATCCGCCGGCATGAAGGATTGATGCTGTATCGGTTACCGAATCGAGTTCAAACATAACGCCGCTATCGCTGCCAACTCCTGCTAAGTCGAGATTTGCAACTGTTAACATCAGCACAGTGGGAATTTCAATTTCATTTGCAGGGATTGCGATTATGTATGCAAGTAAAATTATTCCGTTTAATCCAAAAATAAATGCTGCGGGATTTGACCAGTTGATAAAATGTTCTGCAATACTAATATTGCCAATTTTAATATTAGCAACTAACCAAATAACAAATCCTGCAGAAATATCTGCCTGAAGATTTCCTTACAACATCTGTTTTAAAAATAGCTTGCAAATCCAAACTGAAATCCTGCAGTATGAATTGTTGGATTACCAATTGCATCAACAGTCCAGTGTCTTTTATAGTTTGCTTTAATAACAGTATTTGGAACTGGACGAAAATTTAAACCGAACACTAAAGCAGTAACATCATCTTTTATATTCTGACCTGTAACATTAAACCTTCCCATATTGAAGTCAACATATTCAAACCTAATAATAGAATTGAGAATTGTTTCATTAAAAAGTAATACAGAACCTTTATAAACTGGATAAATAATATCAAAGAAAGTACCCCACTGTTTATCACCAAAAATTTCAGATAGGTTCTCAGGGACATCTATCTTACTATATGCAGCTTCCCCTTGAAGAGTAAAATCAAAAAAGGTTGCAGAAAAATCTATAGCTGCAATTGATAAATTACGCTTCTCATCAATCTCAATTCCCTCAACACGGAACGAGTTATAAACACCGTGATAAAATGATAAACCCAGTTCGCCCATCAGAGCTTGCATTGCAATTCTCCCGGAGTAAGCAGGAAGCCCGTTATTATCTTCTTCAAATGCTTCTTCACGCTTTCCGGAAGGAATGAATGTTCTCCCTTCCGCATTTAAAATAACACCATCGCCCAAACCGTTAGTCAGGTATCCTGAGTAGGTGAGTGATAAGTACCTGATCAGAGTGAATCTACCATAAACACCGAACCCCACTTCAGATAAGGTTGAAGGGATAATTTGAGTAGATACTAAAGGCCTGTCTATAATATCCCAGCGCGGTGAATCGTGATTTTGATTGAACATACCCAATGGGACAAGAAAGATACCACCCCGCAGGGCAAACTGTGGAGAGAACTGGAAATCTAATAATGCTGTTTCAAGTGCAATTTCTTCGGTACCATGTTCAAACTCAAGTTCTGATAAGAACTTTATACCGGGTCCAAGAGAAGAGTAAAGAAAAATATTGAAACGTCTTAATTCAAATGAAAGCCCTTCATTAACCCCATCTTCGGAAAAGTAATTTGAATTCCCTTCAAAGTAACCTCCGATAGAAGTTGATAATTTATTTACCTCTAAAATAAATGGGCGTGTATATATCGCATCTTGTGAAGGAGTTTTTACTTCGATAGTATCTTCCTTTTCAGCCTGAGCAAAAATTTGAACGGATATTGTAACAAAAATTATTAGGGTATAAAATCTTCTCATTGCTGATTCTCTCTAATGTTTATATAAATACTATCCCGGTCAGTTGTAACATTGAACTTCATCAAAGGATTCTTAGCCGGCGGAGAAATTACTTCACCTGCTGAAGAGTATTTGCTGCCGTGACAAGGACATGAAAGCATATCATAATCGGGATCAACTTCGCATCCTTTATGAGTACATTGGGTTAAAAGGGCAGTAAAAGTTTCGTTTTCGTTTTTTCGTAAATAAATTGCAGCAGGTAAACCGTTAACATTTAAAAGAACAAACCTCTGCATATCTGAGAACTCGGATTTCTTCACAACAAGATTATTCCCCTCAACTGAATATTGTACATACTTAATAACTGCACAGCTGCTTATAAGAAAACTGCCTATAGTTCCACTGGCAAGAATTCCGATCTTTTTAAGAAATTCTTTTCTATACATTCTACAATGATTCTAAAAATCTCAGGAGCTTTTGCTTGCCGGATTGTGAAAGATTATAGTAGCTGTTCCTGCTGTTTGATGCTTCACCTCCATGATAGATTATTGCTTCTTCGATTGTTTTGGCTCTTCCATCGTGTAAAAAGAAACTTCTTTTACCCTGAGAATTTCCACCAAGTCCTAAACCCCATAATGGAGTAGTTCTCCATTCGCTTGTTTTAGCGCTTCCTTCAGTATAATAATCATCAAGTTCGGGGCCCATATCGTGCATTAGCATATCAGTGTAAGGATAAAATTCTTTTTGATTCAATGCTTCAATCTCTGAAGGACCTGAAACAAGTGTTGGGATGTGACAACCGGAACAATTTATTTGTTTAAAGATATTCTGACCTCCAATTACATCGGCATCATTCTTATTTCTCCTCGGCGGGGCTTTAAGAGTTTTTATATAGAACTCAACACTTTTTACAACACTTGCTGAGAGTTCGGGATCAGAAACTTTATCTCCAGTTCCGGAACCTATCATATAATTGTATAAATCTTCCGGTAAAAAATCGGATGTTATCCCTATATCCTGCAGATATGCCTGAATAACCTGCTGAAGAATTGTAATCGCACCAGCTTTCCTTCCAAATCTTCCAATGTGCTTACCATTATTTGAAATATGAAAGCCGGACTTAGGTTGAAAATAATCTGGAGGGTCCACATAATTAGGCACACCCGAAATGCCATCCCCATTCGAGTCATCAGGATCGGCAAGTGTAATGATAGTAGCATCAGGGATTGCTTCTATTAATCCCAACCCAGTGACTGAGGGAGGCATAAATACACTTCTCCCTGTCGCTTCTGAATATATCTCTTCAGGTGGATAACCTGATATTGATCTTTGCTGAAGCTGAGGTCCACCATATTCTGTCATCGGATCGAATTTGCCGTCTAAATTCATTTTGCCAAATCTTGTTAATTGAATAAATGGATGCCCCTTTCCATCAGCAACATGACAGTTTTCGCAGGAGGTATTTACAAAAATAGGCCCTAAACCATCTTCGACTCCAAATATCTTTCCAAACTGCTTGTCTCCCTGCAAGTGAGCGGCAAGCTGAGAGGGCGTTAAGCCTTCAATAGGTTCGTTTAGAATTTCACTTGATTCTGGAGCTGTGGGCAGGAATTCTTCACAGGAAATTATAATTATTGACAGTATAAAACTTGATAACAACGTAAATATTAGTCTAAAAATACTGTTCTGTAAATAAAGTCTCATTATTTTCATTTTACTCCTTCAAACCATTGTTTGAATTATGAGGCAATCAGCCTCCAAATCTGTGCTACAAAAAAACAAATTGCGAATCCCATAACTATGGGAAGAAAAGTTGAAACCATTGACCATTTGACACTCCCAGTTTCCTTGTAAATTGTGTAAATAGTTGTTGAACAAGGATTGTGAATTAAACTGAATAACATCAGGTTGATTCCTGTTAAAAGAGTCCATCCTCCCGCTTGAAGAATTTGTGCTGTATCAGCCACCGAATCCAATTCGAACATTACTCCTACTCCGGCACCGATTCCGCTTAATTTAGTAGTTAGCACTGTCAACATTAAAACAGTCGGAACAACAATTTCGTTTGCAGGAATTGCAATAATGTAAGCTAGCAGAATAACACCATTGAGTCCGATTAATATTCCAAGAGGATTTGACCAATTGATAAAATGTTCAGCAAGACTAAGCTCATCAATATTAATGTTCGCAACTAACCAAATTACTATTCCGGCAGGAACTGCAAAAACAATTGCCCGCCAAAGAACAAATATTGTTCTATCTATTAAAGAAGTATAAAGTGTGTGTAAAATTCTCGGTGGTCTGTAAGGAGGAAGTTCAAGACTAAATGCCGAAGCTTGTCCTCTTAAAACAGTTCGAGAAAGAACCCATGACAAAACTAAGCTTAAAAATATTCCAAGCACGGCAATAAAAACCACCGCACCTGCTGATGCGATGCCTGCAAGATATGATGGCACTGCACCACCGATAAAAATTGTGGCAATTAAAATTTGTGTTGGCCATCTTCCATTACACAGAGAAAAATTATTTGTAATTATTGCAATCAATCTTTCGCGAGGGCTGTCAATAATTCTTGTTGCAACAATTCCTGCGGCATTACAGCCAAATCCCATTGTCATTGTTAATGCTTGTTTGCCGTGGGCACCTGCTTTTCTATAAAGATTATCGAAGTTGAAAGCAACACGAGGCAGGTAACCAAAATCTTCTAGCAGCGTAAACATTGGGAAGAAAATTGCCATTGGAGGAAGCATAACACTCACTACCCAAGCCATTGAAAGATATGCCCCGTCTAATAATACACCGCTCAACCAATTTGGTGAATTGATTGAAACAGCAAATTCTTTTAAGATAGGATGCAGCTTATCAATCAGAATTGAAGCGATAAATTCAGATGGAACATTTGCACCGCTAATTGTTATCCAAAAAACAATTGCCAATAAAAGGAACATCAAAGGAAATCCAAGTAAACGGCTTGTAACTATCTTATCAAGAGTTCTATCAAAATTAAATCGAGATTTTTCTCCCTTCAAAGCTACCGAGCGGCTTGCAATTATCTCTGCATCACGATAAATGGATTCCATCAAAGTGTCATGTAAATTGCTGCCCACCTTCACCCGCAATGTATTTGCCAGTGAAATAATATTTTCTCTTTTATTTGTTTGATGATTAAACATAAAATATTCTAAAATTCTGACATTACATTATTTGATACATTTTGATTTTGGATCAAAGAATTTATCTCACCATTTTTCACTGCATCAACTATTTTTTGATCACCTTCCAGCAGCCGCAAAGCAACCCAGCGGGTATTTGGCAATCCTGGAAATTCTTCTGCAATATTTTCGGATAATTTCTCCACTGCATTTTTTACTTCCCGGGATGACGAAGTTATTCTATGCGGTTTACATTTAATATTTCCTGAAGCAACCTCACCTATATTTCTTACAAGCTCTTGAATTCCCTCCCCCTGTCTTGCAGCAGTGGGAACAACAGGAATTCCTAGCTCACGAGCTAAAGTTCTTTCATCAATCGTAAGATTGTGTCTCTTAGCTTCATCAATCAGGTTTAGACAAACAACTGCACGATCCGTAATCTCCAGTACCTGAAGTACAAGGTTTAAATTTCGCTCGAGCCGTGTTGCATCAACAACAATAACAGTCACGTCGGGTTGTCCAAATAAAATAAAATCGCGCGCAATTTCTTCATCTACACTTGTTGAGAGAAGCGAATACGTTCCCGGTAAATCAATTAATTTATATTTCTTATCATTGTATGAAAATCCACCTTCGGCACGGGTGACAGTTTTGCCGGGCCAATTTCCTGTGTGCTGACGAAGTCCGGTCAAATTATTAAACACGGTGCTTTTACCTGTATTGGGATTTCCTGCGAGAGCAACCACATAATCGAATTGCTCCATATTTATTCCTAATCTTTTTAAGTTTCCAAGATTATGAACAGGGCAAGTTTCGCATTTATTAATTTCAGTCACGGTTAATTATTCTCCTTTTCAAAATCTTTAATGTAGATCAAATCTGCTTGAGGTTTACGCAAAGCAATTTTTGCCCCTCTTATTTGATAAGCTACAGGATCACCTGAAGCACTTTTTAGTTCAGCAATAATTTTGGTTCCGGGAACAACTCCAAAATCCAATAATCTTCTTCTTTGCTGACCGCGACATGCTTTTGAAATTCCTATCACAACACCCTCTTCACCAATTTTTAGTGATGACAAAGTTCTGAATGGACTTTTTATTTCAAGCTCCGGTTGAATCGGTTTGATCGCAATATTAGCAGCAAATAACGGTGCTAAAACACATTCTTCAAGATCAGCAATAAATTTTATTCTTTCATTATTTGATTCAATCATTTTCACCTGCATTCCGGCATGCAAACCCTGTGCAACCAATTGCGAATAAATGGATTTTGGTTCATCTTCAATATGAACAATCAAACCAAGTTCTCCGCTCTTTAGTGAAGTTAACGGCTGACTTTCCAACTGAGGTATTTGCCCCTCAGAATTTGGAATCGGATCCCCATGCGGATCAAAAATTGGGTTACCAATTTGTGCGGCTAATTTATCTGCCTGTTCAGGAGTTAACGAATGTTCTTTTTCTTCTGCAACTTCATGCCAATCCATTTCTTTTAACCCGGTTTCATCTGCAAGATATCGTTCCCATAATCTATGAACACGAATGACACGTAACGCATACGAACGACCTTGTGGTGATAGCTGAAGAACTTCACCAACTGATGTAAGTAAACCAATTATTTCTAACCGCGAAACGAGCTTTGCAGCACGATCACTTTTGATTGATAGGCTGCCAGCAATACTGTGAATCGTGCAGGAAATATTCTTGTACTCACAATCATAAATATGCTTAAGTGCATTTTCAATTTGGACGCGCTCAGTATCTTGTGTCCACCGTTTCCATCTGGCGCCAAGCCCTATTCTCGGCCAAAAGATTAAACTTATGACTGCGAGTACTATTATCCCTATCAACAATGCATTTAATGGATCTATCATTTTTCCATCATAAAATTATTTTTTAATCTCGACAAATATATTTGCAGATATTTTCTGACTAAGGTTTATCTCTTTACCATTAATCTTAACAAGCAAAGATTTATCAAAATTCAAAACTTCACAAACTTCAATTTCCTTATTAAGCTCAACTCCGATTTTTGAAAGGTAGCTTAAGAACTTGCTGTCAAAATCATTTACTCTGATAACAATTCCTTTTTGATTCTGCTTTAACACAGTAAGCGCAACATTCTTTTTTTGTTTAGGAATCATTCCGCTTTTGGAAGGAATAGGATCGCCGTGCGGATCAAAAGCAGGGAAGTTCAGCATTTCTTCCATTTTATTTATTAGCTCATCGGAGCCGGAATGCTCTAAGTGATGAGCTTCGTCGTGAACTTTATCCCATGGCAATCCAACAATCTGATGCAAAAAAACTTCCCATATTCTATGACGCCTTACCATGTTTTGAGCAAACTCACGACCTCGAGATGTCAGTTCAATACCTCGATACGGTTCATATTTAATATTGCCTTCCCGCTTAAGTTTTTTAAGCATATCGGTCACCGCCGCATTGGAAATCTGTAATTTCTCTGCAATCAAATTTGCCTTTATCTGACCATTTGCATCTTCATTCTTATAGATTTCGCTCAAATAGTCTTCTTTTGAAATGTTTATCATATTTAAGTTAATTGTTGAATTAAATTTAAGCAAGCTTAAACTTATTTTCAAGTGAAATTAATATTTTCGGTGAAAAACTCTTCCGATGTGATTTGATTTAAAGGGGGGTCTTAATAAAGAACGAGAGAGAAAAGAAAACTAATCAACAATTTCAGCTATGTTCTCCAAGCCCAACATTTAAGCAAAATGCCGAATCGATTTTTCTCTTCTCCAAAATAATTTTGAGATGATCAGAAAAGACTTTTTCTTCTTCTTGTTCCGCCAATCCCAAGTATGCCAAGCAAGCCGCGGGTAACTTCGCGCGCAACCGTTCTACCGATTTAACGTGTAACTGTGCTGCCAAGAATTTCACCAACAACACTTTTTTCTTTACCTTTTCTCCCGGAGGATTCCTACTGTGTTGCTTCTTTAGCTTCTTTTACTTGTGTGATTTGCTCGATCTTCTTATTTAGAATTTCATAAGAGCTTTCACGATCAATTAACTCGTTATGCTTTTTAACTAAAGATGATTTCTTTATCATTTATCTCGTTTCAATCGGGACCATAAAAAAAGAATAGCTATAAGCCTGTAAGCAGTTTATTCCTTTTCAAATTATTTTTTTAGGAGAAGAAAAACAACTACATAATTTTACTAAATATATTGACTTTTTACTTTTTTAAGCGGTTAGGCAGCATTTGTAGCTAACCAATTTTATTGTATTTCTTTCTATTACATTTTTCACATAGCAACTGTAGATTACGATAAGTATTTGAACCACCTTTTGAAAATGGAATAATGTGGTCAAATTCTAAATTTACATTACTACTACAGATTACACATTTACCACCGTCTCTATTCCATACTAAATCTTTTGCTTTTTGTGATGTTCTTCTTGAAAAGCTATCCGAAGTCGAACTTATAGATTGAGGTAATTTATAAACAGTATCCAAATCTCTTATGTCCGCTCCTCGTTCCAGTGCGGCAATTATTTCTTTTTCTTTAAACTCAAGTAATTGGTCATAGCTTAAATCAAATAACTTTTGTAATGAAACTTTATGAAGGGCTTCGGTTTCATCTACTTTATCATCATTTCTATACATCCTAAAAAATTGTCTGTTAAGAATATCATCAATTTCATCAAAGCGATATTTATAAAAATCGCCTTCTTGTATTTTAAATATAAGTTTTAAGTATTGAATATTCCGCAATTCATTTTCGGTTATGACATGATCATTCAAAATTAAATTTATATATACAATTAACACATCGAGAAGTTCTTCTTTAATATCGTCTAATTTTTTAATCTTATATTTTTTTAATATTTCTTCCAAATGTTTTTTATCAAGAGTATTATTGAAAACTAATTCAACAATTTCATTAACATAATCGCTAAAGCTTTCAATGGATAATATTATTCCAAAAACTTCGTGAAGCTCTAAATCATTTTCGGAGAGGAATTTCTTTTTCATATACAATCTCGATTATTATGCTGCCTAACTGGAATACTGTTCGATGATAATCCTTCGGCAATTACCTGCAGTGTTTTTGTTTTTCCTGTTCCGGTTGCCCCAGCAATCAGCCCGTGTCTGTTCAACGTTTTAAGAGGTACTTTGATCTTATTTCCAGATAAGCATTCACCATTAAGTATTGCTCCGCCAAGAAGAATTGAATCGCCTTTAAATGTGTATCCTTCTTGAATTGTCGAAATAAATTTTTCTTTTAAGTCCATGTGTGTTCTCGATTTATTTAATAGTAAGCTTAATTTCTTTTGATTAAAGTTAAAGAAAATTAAGTGAATGGAAAAGATGGGAAAGAATAATTCTTAATTAGCATGAGTTGCTTAGTTGTTGGGAAAATGAATCCATATTTATTAAGGATTTTAAAATGGGAAAAAGTGTAATCAGTTTCTCCCAAATCCCTTTAAATAATCATCAAGTTCTTTAACCGTTGAAAAGTGCCTGATATCCGGATATTTGCTGAGAAGATTTTCTTTTTCAGGGTTTATCCCTTGCCCGCCAATAATGATTTTTTGATCTGGATAATTCTTTCTAATATGATCAATCACTTCAAACAAACGTAATAGGTTCATGTAAAAATTAAATGACAGACCAACAACATCCGGCTTTTTAATTTCAATAAACTTTACGATTTCCTTTGTTGGAGTTGAAGCACCTAAAAAGTAAGTATTCCAGCCATTCAATTCAAAAACATCGGCAGCCATTCGTGCACCGATTTCGTGAAATTCTTTATCCACACAGGTGATTAATGCAGTCTTACCAACTTTCTTATTTGCAGTTATCTTGTCAGCGTATTTATTCATTAAGCATTTTGTGATTTCTGTTCCCATGTGCTCATCTGCAATTGATAATTGACCTTGTTCCCACATTTTTCCAACATGATATAAGGAACGCTGCAATAAATCCACGTAGATATCTTTAATATCTGTTTTCTCTGTAATAAGTTTTTCAACAATGCTAATACATTTCTCTTTATCGCCTTGAAGAAGTCCGTTAGTATAATCAAGGAAATAAACTTCGCTAATCATGTTTACCTCGTTTGTATGTAACCATAGAACAGAATTTTTTAGCAGTAAGTTTCTTTTTACAAAATCTTTTTAGAGCAGAAATTAAATACCAACCATTCCGGCAACTTGACGAGCAACTTTTTGATTATAGTCGAATGCTAAACTTTTATGATTTATCAGATCGACAATTGTACCAATAACACAAAGCCCACCGGTGAAAAGATAAAGTAGCCCCATACCGATTTGATCAAGCACAAATCTTTGAACACCAGCAACTCCGATGAATCCAATCAAAGTTAAGAGCAAGATCGTTTGCGGATCTTTTCTTCGTGAGTTGTAAATCATAGCAAACTGCTGTTGTTTATTATCATCTACATCCTTTAGTAACATTTGAACGAAATTTAATTCGTCAGGTTCGAGATTCGGCATAAGAGTTAAAAGATTAGCCATTGTTAGTTACTCCTAATTGTTGTGAAAAATCGTTTAGGTAATTGCGATATGATTTCTTTAGTAAGAAAATTATCCTATGAGATAAAATGATGAATGCGAAAAGTCCTAAAGGATGAGAAGAAAAAGATTCTATAATTTCCAATCGGAAAAGATGGGAAATGGATTCGCCTAACCCGCAGCCAGGACAAAATGTAAATCCTAAATTTTTGATTGGACAGATTGAAAAGTGATGATTAACTGGATTGTTGAAGGCAAGAAACAAGAGCCCTATAATCCAAATTACGGCTTCTAAATTCACATAGCGGAGGAATGCAATTATCTTTTGTCTCATTTAATAAGAAAAATAATTAAAATGAGGACAATGTTCAAGAAAATTCTATTTATATGAGTTGAGAACCTTCATATAATTTACGCGCTCGAATTGGGATGGATTAGCAACATTTTTATAACTCATGCTGCCTCTCATCTGTTCCAAAGATTCGTACTCATTAACTTCCATCCAATAAACCATTTGGTTTAGGACTTCCTTAATATGACCAATTCCAAATTTTAATAAGCAGGAAAGCATGTGAGTCACTTTTGCGCCAGCCATAATCATTTTGATTACATCAGCTTCGGTGTAAATACCGCTCGTAGCAGCAAGATCAGCATTCACTTTTCCGTACAACATAGCTATCCATCTTAGAGGAAGTCTCATTGCCATTGGAGTGCTGAGCAAAACATTTGGTTCAACTTCCAATGTTTCCAAATTAATGTCGGGTTGATAAAATCTATTGAACAATACTAAACCATCAGCGCCAACATTTGAAAGTTGTTCAGCCATCCATGAAACAGAGCTAAAGAAGGGGTGCATTTTTACTGCGATTGGAATATTAACATTCATCTTAACCGCTTTAACAATATTCAGGTATTCACGCTCAATTTCCGATCCGGGTACTTTTGCATTGCTTGCAAGAAAATAGATATTTAACTCAAGTGCATCGGCTCCGGCTTGCTCAATCTTTTTTGCATAATCAATCCAGCCGCCGACAGATTTTCCGTTAAGACTTGCAATGATCGGAATATCAACGGCTTCCTTTGCTTTACGAATATGCTCAAGATATTTTTCCGGACCAACTTTGAATTCATAAGGTTCCGGAAAATAATCCAATGCTTCAGCAAAGCTTTCTTGATGTGCGGTTGTATGATGATAAAGCTCGAGTGATTCATGCTCAATTTCTTCCTCAAAAAGAGAATATAAAACAACTGCGGCAGCACCGGCATCTTCCATTGCTTTGATGTTACCGATTTCATGAGATAATGGCCCTGCTGAAGGTACTATCGGATTTTTTAGTTCTAAGCCAAGGTAGTTTGTTGTGAGATTCATTTTTAGCCCTTCTTTTATTTTAAATTAAGGAGCTGTCCTCTTCCACAGATGAGTATTACGCTTGTCCATATTCCGATCAGCATTATTAGTACGGAAATCCACATTAAGCGCTTCAGCAATATCTGAATTAAAGAACAGCGTCCTTATAAATTTTTAAGATTAATTTCTAAACTAAATTTTATTTACTCTTTTGATTCTCCTTTACCATCAGAACCAGCCATTTGTTCGTACATTTTCCAGCGATCAACAACATCCTTTTGCGCCTTTATCAGTAAATCAGCCGCAATATCAGGATGTGTTTTTGTAAGCATTTTATATCGTGTTTCTAAATAAGCATAATCCTTCAGAGGAATTTTTAATCCTTTTGAATCAAGCTTAAATGGATTTTTTCCCTCAACAGCTAAAACAGGATTGTATCTATACAATGGCCAATAACCGGAATCAACTGCTGCTTTCTGGTTTTGCATTGCAGTTCCCATATTTATACCATGTGCAATGCAATGGCTATAAGCAATGATCAGAGAAGGTCCTTCGTAAGCTTCAGCTTCTAAAAATGATCGTAAAGTATGAGTATCATTTGAACCCATTGCTACTTTTGCAACGTAAACATTTCCATAGGACATTGCCATCAAACCAAGATCTTTTTTTGCCATAGTTTTTCCGGCTGCTGCAAACTTTGCAACAGCTCCTCGTGGAGTTGATTTTGAAGCCTGTCCACCTGTGTTCGAGTAAACTTCGGTATCAAGAACCAATACGTTAACATTTTTACCTGAAGCTAGTACATGATCCAAGCCGCCGTAACCGATATCATAAGCCCAGCCATCACCACCCATTATCCAAACAGATTTTTTAACTAGATAATCAGCAAGACTAAGTAAATGCTTTGCCGCATCTTGCTTTGTTTGATCAAGATTAGAATTCAACTTTTCAGATAATTTCTTCTTAAGAATTTCTACTCTCTGTCTTTGTTCATAAATATCTGCTTCATCTTTTTGAGGAGAATTTATCAATTCATTTACAAGCTGTTCACCAATTTCATTGGATAGAGATAATAGCAATTCTTTTGCCTGTGCGTTGTGCTTATCAATTGCTAATCTAAAACCAAAACCAAATTCGGCATTATCTTCAAACAGCGAGTTTGACCATGCGGGACCTCTTCCGTCCTGATTTACAGTCCATGGTGTAGTTGGTAAGTTACCGCCATAAATTGATGAGCAGCCTGTGGCATTAGCAACAATGGTTCTATCACCAAATAATTGGCTTACTAATTTTACATATGGAGTTTCTCCGCAACCCGAACATGCACCGGAAAATTCGAATAATGGCTGAAGGAATTGAGAATCTTTGACTTTAGTTAGATTTACTTTTGTCCTATCTAGATCGGGAATAGTTAAGAAGTAATCCCAATTTGCTCTTTCTTGTTCACGCAAAGGTAATTGCTCTTTCATGTTTATTGCTTTGAGCTTTGTTTCCTTCTTGTTTTTAGCAGGACAAACATCAACGCAAAGTCCGCAGCCGGTACAATCCTCCACTGCTACTTGCAGCGAATAGATCATTCCTTCACCATAATCTTTGGATCTAAATTTTGTATACTTGAAAGTTTCCGGAACATTTGATAAATATTTATCTTCATAAACTTTTGCGCGAATAGTGGCATGCGGACAAACCATTACGCATTTATTACATTGAATACATACTTCTTCATCCCATACAGGAACATCGAGAGCTATATTTCTCTTTTCCCATTGAGTTGTTCCTGAAGGATAAGTTCCGTCGATAGGCATTTTGCTTACAGGTATAAGATCCCCTTCACCTGCAATAATTCTAGCAGTCACTTCATGAACAAAATGCGGGGCTTTATCTGCTACTGCTGGCTGTAATTGAATTTTACTTGTAACCTGAGATGGTACCGGAACTTCAAATAATGCTTCAAGCGTTTTATCAACAGCATTAAAGTTCATCTGAACGATTTTATCACCTTTTGCACCGTAGGTTTTCTTTATTGAATCTTTAATTAAAGATATTGCTTCTTCTTTTGGAAAGATGTTTGAGATTGCAAAGAAACAAGTTTGCATGATAGTATTAATTCTCACTCCCATACCTGTTGCATCTCCGACTTTATAAGCATCAATAATGTACAGTTTCATCTTCTTTTCAACTAAATCGCGCTGAACCTTTTCAGGCAGAGAATCCCAAACTTGCTCTTTAGGAACTTTTGTGTTAAGTAGAAATGTTGCGCCCTCAGTTGCATCACGAAGCATATCCATTTTTTCAAGAAATACCTGCTGATGACATGCGATAAAGTTTGCTTTATTGATAAGGTAAGTTGATTTGATTTCTTTTGGTCCAAATCTTAAATGCGATATAGTAGTTGAACCTGATTTTTTAGAATCATAAACAAAGTAACCTTGAGCAAAATAATCTGTTCCTTCACCAATAATCTTAATTGAGTTTTTATTTGCGCCAACAGTTCCATCAGCACCGAGACCATAAAACATTCCTTTAAAAGTCTCTTTTGATTCAACAGTAAATGAAGAGTCGTAATCTAAACTGGTGTTTGTTACATCTTCGATAATTCCTAATGTAAAATGATTTTTCGGTTTATCTTTCTTCGCTTCATCAAACAATGCTTTTACCATTGCTGGTGTAAACTCTTTTGATGAAAGACCGTATCTTCCGCCAATAATTCTTGGATAAGAAAAACCTAATTCACCGTTCATAAATTTTTCGGAAACAGCATTGATTACATCCTGATATAATGGCTCACCTGCGGCTCCAGGTTCTTTTGTTCTATCCAATACCGCAATTTTTTTAATTGTCTTTGGTAATGCTTTGATAAAATGTTCGATTGAGAACGGACGGTACAATCTTACTTTCAACAATCCGACTTTCTCTCCCTTTGAAGTGAGATATTCAACCGTATCCTGAGCCGCTTCAGCACCTGAGCCCATCATAACAATAACTATTTCGGCATCCGGTGCACCAACATAATCAAACAAATGATATTGACGACCAACTAACTTTGCAAATTTGTCCATTTGCTTTTGAACGATGTCCGGACATTTAATATAAAAAGGATTTACTGTTTCTCTTCCCTGAAAATAAACATCAGGATTTTGTGCTGTGCCGCGAATAAAAGGATTATCAGGAGATAATGCCCGCTTGCGATGAGCAATAACTAATTCTTCATCAATCATTGCTTCCATATCTTCCACAGTTAGCTGTTCAATTTTCATAACTTCATGCGAAGTTCTAAAACCATCAAAGAAATGAATGAATGGCAAACGGGTTTCTAAAGCTGCTGCTTGAGAGATCAATGCAAAGTCCATAACTTCTTGAACAGAATTAGAAGCAATCAAACCGAAACCTGTTGAGCGCGTCGCCATAACATCACTGTGATCACCAAAAATTGATAATGCTTGCGCCGCAATTGATCTTGCTGATACATGAAATACTGTAGATGTAAGTTCACCGGCAATTTTAAACATGTTTGGAATCATCAACAGCAAACCTTGCGAAGCTGTAAAAGTTGTTGCTAAAGCTCCGGTTTGTAATGCACCGTGTATGCTTCCCGATGCACCGCCTTCACTTTGTAATTCACTTACGGACGGAACCATTCCCCAAATATTTTTCTTGCCTTGAGAAGCCCATTCATCACACCATTCTCCCATGTTTGATGAGGGTGTAATCGGATAAATTGCAATTACTTCATTAGTATGAAAAGCAACATACGCTGCCGCTTCATTTCCATCAATTGTTACTTTCTTTCTTTCCATTTTATTTCCATTTAATCATTTAATAAATTTTGTTTGCTTTTTTTAAATTTGTCAATACAAAAACCCAAATATTATACCAGGTATTTGTACTAAAAAACGCTCTTTTTCGTTTATAATTTTTCAAAATAGATAAGATTCTTTGATGCTGTAAATTGATTTTCTCACTAATAAGAATGGGCTTTAACAATACAAGAATTTCTAACAAGCTAGTTCAAAAATATTTTTTATATGTACAGACAAAAATAGATAATTTATACGTACTTATTTAATATTTGGTTAATAAAAATATTTGGAGTTTTATGAAAAAATTATTATCGGCTGCAGTATTACTCTTTTCATTGAGTGTAATAGTACTCTTTCAGAATTATTCCTGCACAGAATTTGGAAAGAAGAATGAAATCAATGACGATTCACTGTTCGTGGCTGAAAATTATGAAAAGCACGAATATCAAATTCCAATGAGAGACGGAATCAATTTATTTACTTCTGTTTACATTCCAAAAGATAAGAACCAGAATTATCCTATAATGCTAAATAGAACACCATACAATGTTAGACCGTATGGCAAAGATAAATTCAAATCTTCATTAGGACCATCATTTTTATTTACAAAAGAGAAATTCATTTTTGTTTACCAGGATGTTCGAGGAAGATTCATGAGCGAGGGAGATTTCGTTGATGTTCGTCCGCATATTCCGATTAAGAAAACTAATCAAGATATTGATGAAAGTTCAGATACTTATGATACGGTTGAATGGTTAATTAAAAATATTCCTAACAACAATGGAAAAGTTGGAATATATGGAATATCGTATCCCGGGTTTTACACGGTTACCGGAATTATTGATGCCCATCCAGCAATAGTCGCGGCATCACCTCAAGCTCCAATTGCCGATTGGTTCTGGGATGATTTTCATCACCACGGTGCATTCTTCCTCATGGATGCTTTTGATTTTTATTCAGCATTTGGAAAACCTCGCCCTAGCCCGACTACTGAATGGCCAAAAGGATTTGAATACGGGACACCAGATGGTTATAAATTTTTTCTTGAACTTGGTCCATTAAAAAATGTGAACGAAAAATATTTTAAAGACAGCATAAAATTTTGGAATGATCTTATCTCACATCCCAACTACGATAAATTTTGGCAAGCGCGCAATATTCGTCCTCATCTAAAAAACATTAAAACAGCAGTTATGACAGTCGGCGGCTGGTTTGATGCAGAAGATCTTTTCGGCGCAATAAATATTTATAAAGCTATTGAAGAAAATAACCCCGACACTTACAATATTTTTGTTATGGGTCCATGGGTTCACGGGGGATGGGAAAGAACCGACGGAACATCACTTGGAAATGTTTTCTTTACAGATAATCCCCCGCCATCCAAATTTTACCAAGAAGAAATTGAGCTAAAATTTTTTAACTACTACCTAAAAGGAAAAGGTAAACTCGATCTTCCTGAAGCATCCATGTTTGAAACCGGAACGAATAAATGGCGAACGTTTTCTGAATGGCCTCCTAAAAATTTGAAAGAAAGAAAATTATTCTTTCACGCAAATGGTAAAATTGAATTTTATCCGCCAATAGAAAATCAAAATGCTTATGATGAGTTCATCAGTGATCCAGCTAAACCTGTTCCTTACACTGAAACGATTACAAATGATAGAACAATAGAGTATATGATAGATGATCAGCGTTTTGCATCAAGACGACCGGATGTGCTGGCTTATCAAACTGACGTTTTAGAAGATAATTTGACTATCGCCGGTCCAATAAATATTGATTTGTCAGTCTCAACAACCGCCAGTGATGCTGACTGGATTGTAAAACTTATTGATGTCTATCCTGATGATCATCCGCAATTTTCAGTTACACCAAACTATATTAAAATGGGCGGATATCAGCAAATGGTTCGAAGCGAAGTTTTCAGAGGAAGATTTAGAAACAATTATGAAATGCCGGAACCGTTTATTCCAAATAAAATCACTCAAGTTAAATTCCCTTTGCAAGATGTTCTACACACTTTTAAAAAGGGACACAGAATAATGATTCAAATCCAAAGCACATGGTTTCCTTTGGTTGATAGAAATCCGCAGAAGTATGTGGAAAATATTTTTAATGCAGATGAAAAGGATTTTATCAAAGCAACTCACCGGGTTTATCACTCAAAGCAGAATGCATATTCAATTAGTATTGGAGTGCTTAACTAAAAATTAATCCCAAATCAAGCTAAATTTATTTTTTTCAAATAAGAAAAAGGGAAACGGGATTAAGACTCAATTCCCCTTCTTGATAGCACACCTTTTTCGTAGTAATGTTTTACCTCTTTCATTTCAGTGACGAGATCAGCTTTGTTTATGATTTCTTTCGGACAATATCTTCCAGTTAATATCAATTCAACATTTTCGGGTTTAGAACAAATGAAGGAGATGACTTCTTCTTTATCGATCAATCCGAAAAATATTGAAACGAAAATTTCATCTAATACAATCAAATCATACTCTCCGCTTAACATTTTGTTTTTAGTTTCATCAAGAGTTTTTTTAATTGCCAATTTTTCTGTTTCAGATGGTGGGACTTTCTTATAAACAAAATCATCTTTCCCAACTTGAACGAGAGTTATGAAGTCTTTCAGATTCTTTAAACTCTTAACTTCATTATAAGGAAATTCCTTCATGAACATAACGAAATAAGTTTTTAATCCGTAACCTGCAGCACGGACAGCTTGTCCAATTGCTGCCGTAGTTTTTCCTTTTCCGTTGCCGGTATAAACTTGGATGAATCCTTGTTGGAGAGTTTTGTTCATTAAATAATTCTAAATGGTGTGTTGAATTTATGAGCTAATTGTTAAGGTCTGACCAATTTTATCCCAGCCAAGCTCAATGTTATAATTTTTATAAGAATTATTCAGCCATGTCAATGGTTCATCTAACGGTTCAGTGCCTTGTTTAAAGGTGTTACAGTGAATCGGCACAAAATATTTTGCATTTAGATGTTCACTTGCCATTACCAATGCCTCTTCAGGATTGCAATGGTTTTTTCTCCAAGGAATATATGCGCCAATCGGCATGACTGCTATATCAATATTTCCGCCATCAACTTTTTGAAATAATTCGGTAAAAGCAGTATCGCCGCCGAATAAAATTCTCTTACCATTCTTTTCAAGAACATACGCATTATAACTTCTTCCATCTTCCATGTAACCTTTTGAGCGATCTTTTTCCCAGGGATAACGCCATCCAAAATGCCTCACTTCGTAAGCTTTGAAATTAATTCCCAGAAAATCTAGTTCATTACCCCAATCCATTTCCTGTAATGATTTCCATTTCAACTCAGCAATAACGTCCATTGTGTTGTAAGCGGTAATGCAGTCAATTTCGTTTGGAAATTTATCGGTGATAGTTAAAAGCGTTTGATAATCCATATGATCCATATGAGCGTGAGAAAGCAAAATTAAATCCGGTTTTGGTATTTCATCCAACTCAAGTGCGGGAGTCGAATACCGTTGAGGACCAAATGTCATTCCCAAGAAAAATAATCCTATCCTTTCAAACAAAACAGGATCGGTTAGAATCCTCATTCCGTAAAAATTAATTAGAACAGTGGAATGTCCAATCCAAGCTAGAGTTATTTCGTCATCACGCCAAAGTTCAGGTGAGGGTTTGAATTCCGTAGGAAAAGCTTGTGCTGCTTCCCGATTTGAACTGCGTAGAAATATTGGTGGCACAAGCAATGAGCCGACCATTGCTGCAAACATTTTTAATAGAAACTTTCTGCGGTTTAATATTTTCATTTATTAGTGAACAAAGTAAAATTCAAAATAATTCAATTTAAAAATGATTGATGCGAATTTAGTCAAACAAAAAATATAATTTGCAATAAAAAAGAACCGCAAGTTTACTGCATCACACATTAATTTTGTTGACTATATTTAAGAACTAATTTAGAAATTTAACCTTCAACCATCTGAAAAGTCTTAATTATGGGAACAAATTATAAGGGCTCAATCAAAGAACTAGCTATACTAAATTCCTACATAAAGCTCGTAAGAGCATTTGAATCTATTAGTTCACGTTTGTACATGAAATTTGATGGGGAAGGGCTGACTGAAAGTCAATTCTATATGCTTGATGCACTTTACCATTTGGGACCAATGAATCAAAAAGAACTTGGAAAGAAAATATTCCGAAGCGAGGGCAATATAACTATGATTGTGAATAATCTTGAAAAACGAAAATTAATCAAGAAGAAGCAAAGCGGAGAAGATAAACGAGTTTACATCATCAAATTAAAAAATGAAGGCAGAGAACTATATGAAAAGGTTTTTCCTAAATTCTTAAAAACAATTATGAATGAGTTTGAGGGAATTAAGGAAAAGGAGCATAAAGAGTTTCAGAAGATTTGTAAAAGAATTGGAATAAAGGCCTAACCCTACCCTTGCCGGGTCTGTTACACAACTGTTAATTTAACACAATTTTATTTTTTGTTATCAAGACAAACATAAATTATTTTACAGATTTGTATTAGATTAGCAACCGAAAAGTGTAATACCTCCAAATTTTTGCTCATTACTTTTTAAAAAAAATTTTATTATATTATTATCGGTTTTTTATTCATTGTCCTTGATCTTACTGGGTTTATAGGTTTAATATTTTTTCACTATAAACTGGATTTAATTTTGCTTCTAAAAATATTTTCTTGTCAACCTTTTCATAATTTATCTCCCGGTACTTTACAGCATCACAATAAACCAAATAATTGGAGGTCCTATGAACTTCAAAGTCGCTGTTCGCAGAAAAGATCGTTTAATCAGAGATCGCAGAAAAGATGTTTATATTGATCAAATTATTTTAAAAGAACCTGCAATATGCAGCAAATGCAATGCGGTTTACTCTAATGGCAGATGGACGTGGAAAATAAGTGAACAAGCTGTAACTAAAACAACTTGCCCAGCTTGCCGACGAATTAGTGATAATTATCCGGCAGGTTATGTGGAAATTAAAGGAAAATTTTACCTTCTTCATTCGACCGATATATTAAATCTCATAAATAATGTAGAACGATTAGAAAAAACAGAAAGACCGCTTGAGAGAATAATTTCAATTTCCGAAAGTAATGATAAGACAGTAATTACTACTACGGGAATTCACATTGCAAGAAGAATTGGTGAGGCATTATCACGTTCTTATCAGGGCAACTATAATTTTCAATATGCTGATGGAGAAAAAAGTATTAGAGTTTTTTGGGAAAGAGATAAGTAAAAATATCGTTAGAATTATTCCTATTTACTTATTCTTTGAAGCTGCGATGCAGACCTAACTTTTCGGCATATTTAATGGCCCGAATATATTCATCGCAGGTTATCCTACGATTTATTTCAGGATACTGAGTGGCATTGTACACCGGATGATGTTGATCCATAATATTGATATATGAATTCTACGAAATTTCACTAGCACCGAAGTCCAACACTTTTTCTGAACCGGCATCATTATTTGGCAATACCTCTTTTACTTATCCTTAGGTACCCAACCTGTCTGTGCATTTCTTTAAAACTTTAACAGCTACCTCCCAATATTTGGGTGCATTAGAATATTTTTCTGCCATTTTGTTATCTGAGTATTTAATGTCAGGCATATATATGTCAATAATTCCATCTAATAATTTTAATGTTTCAATCGATTCATAACCTCTGCAATTATCAAAGAACTAACTATTTGTTGTATAAAGTAAGTATGGGTAACAAGATTAATATTATGGCATCCTTTATTTTGTAATTTTAACATCGCATGTGCAAATTCGTTTAATGTGTACCCCATTCCTTGGACAGATTTTGCATCCTTTTTGAAGCTCAATTAATTGTCCTGCCCAATCTTTTAATTCAATTAGTGTTAGTCTTTCTAAGTATGATGAAAGCATGACAAGTTTAATTAAAAAGTTTTCACTGCAATTATAACCAGTGAATAGAATAAAGCCGCACCAATAATAACTGCCGTAAAACCAAGTTCCACTGCAAATACCGTAGCAAGAACGGTTGCCATTACCGAAGCAAATCCATTTATTCCCCAAGCCCAAGGAATTAATGATGGCGATTGATCAGATGTTTTTTTCATTCCCGCCGGAAATGGTATTCCCATAAAGAATGCACATGGAGAGATTAGTGTTAATGCAATTATTATCTTAAAGGTTAATGAATAGTGAATGGTGATAAATAGTATTTCTTTAAGAATTAATGCTTGAATTAATAAAAGCATAGCAATAATTCCTATGACCAGCTTTGTTTTCATATGAACATATTTAGAGTTTTGTGTTATGTAACTTCCAATCCCCGAGCAAATAAGCATCAAACAAATTACAGCCGACGCACTGTAGATAGGATTACCGAAATAAATCGTGTACACTTGAATAAAAATAATTTCAATGAACATGTATCCAAAACCAATTCCACAGAAATAGACTAAGACACCAAATTTATTTTTTCCAGAAAAGCCAATCTTAAACAAAGGAAGAACTATAAAAATAGCGGCAACGATGAATATCTGAACTAATGTTACGTATAGTAAAATATAGCCCAATTCTAAAAACGGAATATTCTGATTCCCAAATTTTTCCTTGAGATAATTAATATTTTTCCACCTTAAAAACTGAGAAAAGAATGGTTTATCATCGGTTGCAGGTGAAATATTGAAGACATATTCTTTAACCAAACTTTCTCTCTCATTTTTTGAATAGAAAATTTTATCTACAAGCAGGTAAAACTGATTATCGAATAGTTTATTAAAGCGGTCACGTTCTTCCATTTTCAGATTGGGAAACAATACAAGATCGAAGAGCATATCATTACAAAACGATCTGCAAACTTCCTCTTCAGCTTTAGTTATAGGAGTTGCTTTAATAAGTATAGTTAGATAATTCCAATTTTTAATAGCAATTAAATAATTTTGCGGGTTGGGTAAATTTTTATTTTCTAACACTTCAGCAATCGTTGTTAAGATTTTGAGAGAATTTCTTGGTGGATAATCCAACCAAACATTAATCATTAAAACACCGTCTGAATCCAATTGTGTAAGCATATCACTTATCGCTTCTTTGGTTAGATGAAATTGTTCACGTAAAGAATAAAGACCGGAAGTTCCGCCAAAGGCATCAATAGTTTGGAGAACAACCAAATCGAATTTTTCTTCACCTGAAAGAAGATAACTTCTCGCGGTAGTTTTATAAACCGATACTTGCTTATTAAGATAAACTGAATCATTTAATTCAGGATGTCTTGTTGTCAGAATATCAATTAAAGTGGTATTTGGTTCGACAACAGCTACACTCCGTACTCCGGCATCTAAGCTTCTTAAGATTTCACTCCCACCTTCAGAATTAAGTATAAGAACTTTATCTCTTTTTTTTATTACGAAAGGTAATTGAGCAGTCGTAAACCGAAGGAAATTTAAGGAATCATTTTGATTCTTTGAATGAAGATAACCAACCAAATCACCATTACAAAAAATTGCAAATCCACCTTTAATTTCACTTTGAAATTTTAAACTTAACCCATCCGCATTTCTAATTGATGGAGAAGAAATAATTTCCATCACACCATAAGGACCTGTTTGTCTATCTACTATTCTCGCATCTTGCAGCAGGAGTGTTCTAGACCTGCTTTTGAATTCTGAAGGCCGTAACTCTGGAGAATAAAGAAAGCTTATAGAAAGAATAATTAGAGAGATCAAACCAATAAAAAGGAATTGAAAATTAATCCTATTAAATAATATTAAGCCGGAAATCACAGCGAAGGAACCTACTATCGCAGGTAGTTTTTCGAGGAAAAAAATCCAAATCAAAACTAGTATTAGCACACCGCCAATTCCCGAGCCAATTAAGTTTGAGAAGTAGAGTTTGCCTATTGAGCTAACATTCTTAGTAAAAATGATCCCGATTGCGAGTGCACCTAACAAGAAAGGAATTATAAACAAAATGTAGTTCATCAAAAGTCTTTCGATTTGATAGTTTCCCGTAAAGAAAAGCATAGTATCAAATCGAATGGGGTTGATTTGCGACAAATAGACAACAATGGGCATGGTTAAACCAGATAGGATCATTAACAGGGGTAAAATTTTGTTTGCTCGCGTAAGTAGTTTATCTTTAAATAAGGAGATGATTGTGCCAGCAGTCCCAAACCCTAACATCGCAATTGAGATAATCATATATGCAAAATGGTACCACTGCACAAATGAAATAATTTGGATGAGTACGAGTTGAAATGCAATAATCGAAATGGAAATTAATGTTAAAGCGAACTGTAATCTTTTTATGGATAAATCTTTCACAATTATTTTTTCCTTGTGAAAGGAACGAACCGAACTGGAAGTAAGCTTTTTGTTGTAAAATCTTTACCACTTTTCTCAACTAAGACAAGATTTTGATTTAAGAACGGTGTGCCTATAGGAATTATCATTTTCCCGCCATCTTTTAATTGTTCTAAGAGAGGAGGAGGGATATATTCTGCGGCTGCAGTTACTACAATTACATCGAAAGGAGCAGCTTCTTGCCATCCATAATAGCCATCAGCATATTTCAATTTAATGTTTTTATATCCCAAGCTTTCAATTCTTTTCTTTGCGGAAGAAAATAATTCTTCAACTATTTCAATTGTATAAACCTCTTTTACAATTTCCGCAAGAATAGCAGCTTGATAACCCGAACCAGTCCCAATCTCAAGAATTTTATGATGTGTTCGGGGTTCAATAGCTGCAGTCATATAAGCAACGATGTATGGCTGAGAAATTGTCTGTCCGAATCCAATAGGAATAGGATTATCATCATATGCTTCATCTTTCAGCTTCTCGGGAACGAATAGATGTCTTGGGACTTTCAACATTGCATCAAGGGTTGATTTGTGATCAATTCCTCGATTTTCAATTTGCATCCTCACCATCCTTATACGTTTATTAAGGTATGGGTCATCATTGGGAAAGAGAAGAACGAGAATGGTAATTGTTATGAAAAGTATTTTCATTATAATCAAAATCTCATGTTAATCACTAATTATAAGATTCAATTAAATGTGCAAATATAAAATAGCAAAAAAAACGACTCGTGATTCACTTTGTCATCCGATGTGATGCAAACAATTTTGTTTTAAATAATAAATGCTTAAAATGCCTCCGACAAAATTTCAACAAATGCTAAGAAATAAAATGGGACCTTTTGCAGTTGACCACCTTGCTGTTCTACCATCATCAATAATTGCTTTTGCAATCGGATCAGTTGGGGATACATCCTGGTAGGGTTATTAGTTAGCAACGTCATGCTTACGATTTGGTAAAGTTATTTTACACTTTGGAATTTTTTCCCAAATACCTTTGTTTAGATAAATAACATTCAAAGAAATTATTTTTTTATGATAGATAAAATGAAAATATTTTTTTTATTTACAGCATTACTTATTACTATCAGTGGCTGCAAAGAATCAACATCTCAGAATTACATAAATGAAAAGGAAAAAATGAACCAGACAGATAACAGCAAATTGCAATTGGCCACTTTTGGCTCAGGATGTTTCTGGTGTTCAGAAGCAATATTTGAACGAGTGAAAGGCGTAACCTCGGTTATCTCGGGTTACTCTGGTGGGAAAGTTGATAATCCTACTTATGAAGATGTTTGTTCAGGGAAAACAGGACACGCTGAGGTTGTTCAGATCAAGTTTGATTCTGCACTTGTTTCCTACGATGAGTTGCTGGAAATTTTCTGGAAGACTCATAATCCAACCACGCTTAACAGACAGGGGGCGGATGTTGGTACGCAATACCGCTCCGTAATTTTTTATCATGATGATTATCAGATGAAAAAAGCTGAGAATTATAAATCCGAATTAGATAAAGCTAAAATCTGGAAAGATTCGATTGTGACTGAAATTAGTCCGTTCAAGAAGTTTTATCCCGCAGAAAAATATCACCAGGATTATTATGAGCAAAATCCAAATCAAGGATATTGCTCATTTGTCATCACTCCGAAAATTGAGAAATTTGAGAAGGTGTTTAAAGACAAAATGAAAGCCCGGTAATTCAGTAATTTAGAGTTTGTTAGTATGAACTGCCCCTCCATCTGCAGAGCCAGTCGAAGACTGAAAGTGGTAATAACTGGATTAAAATGAAATTACACTTCGATCCGCCTCAGGCGGACTCAGTGTGACACTAAAAGAAGTTTTTTGAATAGCCCACATTAATCAAAACCTTAATGCCCCGCACCAAATAATTTTTCACCTGCAGTTATTTTTATTGCCAACCTATTTTGTTCAGGCGGTAATGGACAAGTTGCGAACTTTGTGAAAACGCATGGCGGATTATATGCTTTGTTGAAATCAATTATAACTTTACCGGTTGAATCCTGTTTATCAGTATAAAGAAACCTTCCTGCGCCATAAGTTGACTCACCGTTTGTTTCATCAGCAAAAATTATGAATAACCTATTTCCGCTATCAATGGGATCAAGACTAAATTCTTTATCTTCAATTTTAAAAACTAATTTTCCCGAAACCACTTCTTCTTCCGAATCACCTAAAATATTAGGAACCATAATTTTCTTAGGTGGGTGATAAGGAACAAACATCGCCTCCATGCGCCAATCCTTATTAACTGGAAACCTCTCAATGCCTTTAAACTCTTTTAATAGCGGGGCATCTAAATCACGCAAACGTACTCCATATCCCTCTCCCCTTTTTATGATAAACCATCTAAATGAATCAAGACGCAATGTTGTTGGGTTGCCTGTCAAATCATTTTGCATTGCCATTTCATCTACTTCAACATTGTTAAAATAAACTTTAACTCCAGGTATTGCTTTTATTGTTACAATTGAATCCTTCAAGGTGAATATGCCGATATAGTCGGGAGCTTTTGGTGGGAATACAATATCATTGTCTTTTGCACTGCCGAATTTGTTTTCGCCTTCTTTAATCCAGATTAGCCCGACAAGATTTAGCCAGCCGTTTTCTTTTTTAAGATTTTCGATTCGTTTAGCATGCCATTGCGCAATTTCATTTAAGTACACTGGATCGGCATTCTGAACAAAGCTTTCTTTACAGCTTATTATTCCAAGTGAAAATAAAGAAATCAAGCAGATGATTATTTTTGATTTGATATATGAATTGTTGAATTGCATTTTTATTCCTTATGAGAATTCAAAATTAAATAATAAACTCATTTTCTTTGATAACCGCTTTTTCAATTACTTGTTCAAGATTATCATAAACATCAATTCCGCAGCCAAGTAGTTTTCCTTTACTTTGATGACCATCGGCAACCAGAATGCAGCCTGCATTCATGGCTTGAGCAACATCAAAATCATGAATAGTATCACCAATCAGCAGCACATTGCTGTTATGTTGTTTTAGCTTTTTCATTAAGTCTTTGCCAAGTTCAACTTTACTTGTAGCATAAATATGATCCAATCCGGTTAAGTACGTAAAGTAATGATGAAGATTAAAATGATTTACCAATTCCAGAAGAGTATCCTGTTTATATGCAGAAAGTATTGATTGTTCAATTCCATTAGAATTAATTACGCGAAGAACTTTCTCAGCTCCCGAGAAAAGTTTTGCTTCTAATCTTCTGCTTTGATATTCATCCATCCATTCTTTCCCGAGTTGTTCGAATGAATATTTTTCCAGA
>Ga0209342_10001080_pt1 | contig 30791 bp, 26 predicted proteins | sample RifCSP16_2_FD_184023 | JGI IMG/M metagenome (GOLD analysis project Ga0209342, IMG submission 184023) | Soil microbial communities from Rifle, Colorado - Rifle CSP2_sed 16_2 (SPAdes) (version 2) | ecosystem: Environmental > Terrestrial > Deep subsurface > Rock core/Sediment | place: Rifle...
GCTCGTCAAGCGGCTCGAGCAGCGCGGGCGCGTGGCCGAGGTCCACGGCGGACGATACCTGACCGCCGACAAAGTCCAGGCCAAGCCGGCGCATGGCCGGCACGCAAAAGCAGACCCCTCGACTCGCCCTCCGGCGCGGGGTTCGCTCGAGGTGGCAGAAACGCACCGCAAGGCGGCGCCGGCCGCCGGCAAGGACGTCGTCACCGGCAGGCTGGTCGCCCACCGCGACGGCTACGGCTTCGTCATCCCCGATAAGCCCATCCCCGGCATCGCAGGCGACGTCTTCATCCCCCCGACCGCCGTCGCCGACGCCATGCACGGCGACCGCGTGCGCGTGCGGCTGCATGCCGGCCAGCGCGGACGCCGCGGGACAGGCCGAATCGAAGGGCGCATCGTGGCTGTCGAGCGGCGGGCTCACGCTACGCTGGTGGGGCAGTTCCACGCCGGGCCGAACGAAAATACCGTCGACCCCTACGAGCAGCGCATCCTCCAGCACGTCCTCATCCCGCGCGGGGCGGAGCGCGTGGCGGGCGGGCCGGCGACGGCGCAGGAACTCGACGGCGCCATCGTCAACATCGAGATCACGAAGTTCCCTGCGGCCTCCGGCGGGCTGGCCCAGGGCAAGGTGGTCGAAGTGCTCGGCCGACCGGGCGACTTCGGCCTGGATGTTGAAATCATCATCCGCAAGTACCACCTGCCCGACGACTTTCCCGAAGAAGTGTTGGCCGAGGCGCGGCGCGTCCCGCCCGAGGTGCAGCCCGCGGAAGCGGCGCGGCGGCGCGACTTCCGCCAGCTCCCCATCGTCACCATTGACGGCGAGGACGCCAAGGATTTCGACGACGCTGTCTACGTCGAGCGCCACCCGAACGGGCGCTGGCTCCTGCACGTGCACATCGCCGACGTGTCGCACTACGTCCGCCCCGGGACCGAGCTTGACCGCGAAGGGCGCCTGCGGGGCACGTCGGTCTACTTCCCCGACCGCGCCGTCCCCATGCTGCCGGTGGAGCTCTCGAACGGCATCTGCTCGCTCAAGCCCGAGGTGGACCGCCTGGTGCTCTCCTGCGTGATGGAGCTCGACGGCGAGGGCCAGGTGCTCGACTACGAGTTGGCCGAGGGCGTCATCCGCTCAGCGGCGCGGATGACCTACACGGCGGTGAACGCCTGTCTGGAGGGCGATGCCGAGACGCGCGCCCGCTACCCCGCGCTCGTCGGCGAATTCGAGAAGATGAAGGAGCTGGCGCTCATCCTGAACGCCCGGCGCGAGCGGCGCGGCTCGATTGACTTCGACCTGCCCGAGCCCGTCATCCGCTTCGACGAGCGCGGGCAGATGACCGGCATCGCCCGCAGCGAGCGCAACGTCGCCCACCGGCTCATCGAAGAGTTCATGCTGGCGGCCAACGAAACCGTGGCCGGGCACCTGACGGCGCTCGGCCTCCCTTCGCTCTACCGCACCCACGAGGAGCCGGACCCGCAGAAAGTCCTCGAGTTCGAAGAGATCGCCGCCACCTTCGGCTACTCGCTCGGCCTCAGCGAGCAGTTGATACGAAAAGTGAGGGTGCACGAGCGCCAGCGGCCCGGCCGCGGCCACCGCCCGCCGCGCACGGTGGACGTGCCGGAGCGCATCGCCATCTCCCCGCGCCACTACCAGCGCCTGACCGACAAGATCGCCGGGCGGCCCGAGGAGCGCATCTTGAGCTACCTGATGCTGCGCTCGCTCAAGCAGGCGCGCTACGCGGAGCAGAACGTCGGCCACTTCGCCCTGGCCACCCCCTGCTACACCCACTTCACCTCGCCCATCCGCCGCTACCCCGACCTCATCATCCACCGCCTGACCCGCTGGGCGCTCGAGCAGGGGCAGAGCCGCCCGGCGCGGGGCCACGCCAAAGTCAAAGAGCTGCTCAAGGAAGACGAGTTGCGGGCCGTCGGGATCGAATCCTCCGAGGCCGAGCGGCGCGCCGACGACGCCGAGCGCGAGCTGATTGATCTTAAGAAGCTCGACTTCATGGAACAGCACCTGGGCGACGAATTCGACGGGCTGCTCATCAGCCTCAACAAGTGGGGCTTCTGGGTGGAGCTGATGGACCTTTTCGTCGAAGGCGTGGTGGCGCTCGAGACCCTCGACCCGGCCGCCGACTATTACTTCCGCGAGCCCACCCGCTCCATCGCGCCCGGGCGCCGCAGCCGCGTGCCGGACGCGCCCGCCTTCCACCTCGGCGACCGGCTGCGCGTGCGCGTCGACCGCATTGACCGCCAGCAGAAGCGCCTCCACTTCTCGGTCGTTACCCCACCGCGTCCCTGAGCTTTTTGGCCCAATTTTTTGCGCCGACAACCGCAATCAGCCCGGCGGCCCCCAAGCCACCTTGGCGGCGATATGCCAATTTCCTTTTTATTTTCAATGAGATAAAGGCCACGGCCAGGTCGCCACTTGTGGACAGGCGATTGCTGCCTTTCGGGGCGAACTGAGGTCTGGAGGAGAGCGCCATGAAGGCAACCGAAAAAGATGGGCTGGCCCGCAAGGTGACCTGCGACCACGACTGCCTGCTCGAGAACTTGCGGTCGCTCGACCACACGCTGGAGAATATTTTCTACTACGGCGAAGTGTGCAGCGACCTCAGGGGTTTCGGCAGCCTCCGCCAGCGCTGCGAAGAGCTGCGCCAGGTCCTGCTCAAGCACATCCCCGAGGGCGAGCAGATGTTCGCCGAAGTGCCCGAAGGGCGGAAGGCCTGCAAGCTCCTGCCCGAGCTGGTGGAAGACCACCGCGTGATGTTGCGGGCGCTCGAGCAGAGCCTGAAGAGCCTGGAAGCGTTGCAGAACGGGCAGATCATCCCCGAAGACCTGTTCAGCTTGCAGGAGCAGGTGCGGAACTTCAGCGCCCGTCTGCAAACGCACATCCGGGTGGTGAACCAGCAGGTGCTGCCGGAGATTGAAGCGACTTAGCCGCGCGGTCACAGCAGCCGGCGCAAGAGGTACCCGACCGCGTAGGCCACCCCCGCGGCCGCCGATCCCACCAGCAGCATCTCCACGCCGCTCACGAACCAGCGCGCCCGTGTGACGACCGTTCGCAAACTTCCCACCACGAACAGGGTCAAGCCCGTCGCCACCGAAGAGGCCAGGAAGACGTGGTCGGCGGCGATGAAGGCGAACGGCAGGAGCGGCACCGAACCCGCGGCGATGAACGCCAGGAGGATGGCGGCGGCGTGCCCCAGGGCGTGCTCCGGGCCTTCGCGGACAATGCCCCGGCTGTGCAGGAGCTGTTGCTCGGAGCGCGCCCCCAGGTAGTTTCCCGCCCCCATGGCGAAGCCGTCAGCCAGCAGGTTGGCGATGCCGAGGATGATGGCGACGCGCGCGCTCAACTCGGCGCCGGTGACGCCGCTGACGACGGCGAAGGTGGTGACCAGGCCGTCGTTGGCGCCGAACACCAGGTCGCCGATGTGGTGCGCCCAGGAGGGCCAGAAGCCCAGGTAGGCGGAGCCGGGCTCGTGCTTCTCCATAGCGGGTCAGGCGGCCAGGCGGCGGTCGCCGCGCCGGGCGCGCATCTTGCTTTTCGCCTCGGCGTGCTGCCGGTGGCCGCGCTCGGGATGGGGCAGGAACTGCACGCCCGCCCAGCAGTGAGAGCACTGGCGGCCGCCGTGGGTGGCGGTCCAGAGCTGTTCGGCCTTATTCAGCTTGCGCCCACAGCTCGGGCATCTCATTTCGAGTCTCCTTTCTTCTTCTCCGGAACGGGTGAATCGGGGGGGAGGGACTGGGCGGGGATGGTCAGCCGCTCCAGGGCGCGGCTGACCGGCGCACGTCCGCTCCACCAGCTTGCGTCCATCGGATAGACGGCCGGGTCGAAGATGACCCAGTAGAAGTGCCAGACCAGAATGGCCAGGCTGGCCAGGATGGCTTCGTAGAAGTGGACGGCGGTGGCGGCGTCCTCGACCCACTTGGGGAACCAGCGCAGGGCGAAATTCTCAAACCAGAGCAGGAAGCCGGTGAGCGCCATCACCATCGTCCCCCAGAGGAAGGCCAGGTACTCGCTTTTCTCGATGTAGCCGAGCTTGACCCCGTGGGGCGGAAGCGGCTCGCGGCCGACATAGTAGCGGAGGCGGTGCTTGAACTCGCGGAAATCCTCCAGGGTCGGGAGCATGGCGGCGATGCAGGCGCGGGCGCGCCGGCTGCGGACAAGATGCGCCAGATGCACGGCCAGCGAGGCGAGCAGCACCACGGCCGCAATCCGGTGCAGCCAGCCCCGCAGGCCCACGCCGGCCTCCCAGTGGATGACCGGCTGCGCCCACCAACTCTCCGGATACTTCAGCGCAAAGCCGGTGTAGGCCAGCAACGGAAAGCTCACCACCACCAGCCCGTGCGCCCAGCGGAAGCCGCGCGACATCCGCTCGTCTTCCTCCGCCACGCCCGCCAGGACGCGCACCGCCGGGCTGCGCGCCTTGCGCCAGAAGTCGAACAGGTTGTGAACCAGCATGCCGCCGATGGTCAGGTAGATGAGCGGCAGGTAGAACAACCGCACGTAGTAGACCGCCGTGAAGCGCGCTTCGGTGGCCAGGATGTGCACCGGGCCGAGCGCGAAGCGCGTGCCGGCGCCCGGGTGGCACTGCCCGCAGGTCTGGGCGAGGTTGGCCGCGTGGATGTGCGAGCGCGGGTCGGAAGAAGGCAGGATGTCGTGCACGCCGTGGCAGGAGGCGCAGTTGGCCACCGTCGCCACGCCGGCGCGGGCGGCCAGGCCGTGGTAGCTGTCGTCGTAGGCGGGCACCTTGTCGAGCGCCAGGCCGTACTTCTCGCTCAAACGGAGGTCCGAGTGGCAGCGCCCACAGGTCTGCGAGGGAATGTTGCTGGCGAAAACGGGCGAGCCGGGCTCTTGCGGAGAGAGGATGCGGTGCTCGCCGTGGCAATCGGTGCAGACGGGGGCGTCGCGCACGCCGCGAGCGGCCGCTGTGCCGTGGACGCTCTTCCGATAGGTGGCGGCGATTTCCTGGTGACAGGCGCCGCAGGTCTCGGGGACGCGGGCGTGGTAGACCTTGGAGCGGGGGTCGGCGGCGGGAAAGATGGCGTGGTTACCGTGGCAGTCGGAGCAGACGGCGCCGTGGCGGCCGGCGGCCACGGCGCGGGCGTGGGCGCTGGTCAAATAGGCTTCCACGGGACGCACAACCGTAAAGCCGAACTTCTGCGCCAGCTCGGGGTTCGAGTGGCAGCGGGCGCAGGCCTGGGCCAGGTGCGACCAGTGGACAGCGGACGTCGTCTCCGTGCGGGGGGTGACGGCGTGGATGTCGCCGTGACAGTCGGTGCAGGTGGCGGCTTCGGTCACCCCGCGGGCGCGCCCCTGGCCGTGGATGCTCTGGCGGTAGCTTTCGACAGCGTCGGCGTGGCAGACGGCACAATCAACCTGCTTCACGCCCTCGGCGTGGGGAAACTGGGCGGCGCCGCTATGGCAGTCAGTGCAGGCGAGGAAGCCGTGGACGCTGGCGGCGAACTTCTGCGGGTCAACCGTGTGGCAGTCGGCGCAGGCGGGCTCAGCGGAGTGCAGGGGGAGGCCGGTGCAAGACAGTGCAACAGCGAGCAGCCCCACGAATGTCACCGCTCGCACCGGCATGACTGCCGCGGTCATTTCGCTCCCCCTGTACCACAAAAACCTCCTGGTTGCATCTTGGAACAAACACGTCAGGCCACCTTCTGGCGGCGCCAGCGGACGGCGTTGGCCAACACGCGCTGCATCTCCGCCACCGGGGTGAGGCTGGTGAAGTAGTCGAAGGCCCCGCACTGCATGGCGGCCAGGTAGGGTTGCATGTCGGCCTCGCCGGAGATCACCACCACCGGCAGTTCTTCCTTGATAGCGCGGAGCCAGGCGAAAGCGCTCTGTGCCTCCGCCCGGGCCGCGGGCAGGCACAGCAGAACCGCATCGGCCGGCTGGCGCAGCAGATAGGTGCGGGCGGCTTCGGTGTCCGCCACAGCCTCGAAACGGTAGCCCCGCCCCTCGAGTTCTTCGAAGGCCGGAAAGAAGCTGGCGGCGGCGCCGACCACGAGTACCGGGTGCGCCGAGCGCGTTCGCATCACGACCGCCTTTCCGTTGAACTCCTTGGCAAGTATCACCGGCTTTCTCAAAAGCAAATCCCGTGCCACCGTCCGCGCTCTCGGCGGTTCTTTCCCTCCCGGGGAACAGGTCAAAGATTCAAGCAGTTAGCGGAGGCTCATGCAGGGGTGGCCGGCGGAGAACCGCGCTCGAGGCAGGCGGCCGTGTGTGAGGCAGCCCCAGCGTGGGCCTTTTGCCCCAACCCGAGGCTTACTTGCGCTTGTCGGTCGCGAGCAATTCCCCCACCTTGCCCACCAGCACCTGGGGGTCATAGATGGGTTTCTGCAGGTAGCCGTCGGCCCCCGAGGCGTCCAGGAAGCGCTCCCGGTCGCCCTCCATGGCGTGGGCGGTGGCGAGCAGGATGGGGATGTGGCGGGTGCGCTCGTCCTCCTTGAGAAGCCGCGAGAGCTCCAGGCCGTCAATGAGTTTGCCCTGGTGAGTGAAGTTGGCCAGGGAGACGTCGATGATGACCAGGCTCACCTGCCCGGCGCGCGCCTGGGCCAGGACTTCGTCGGCGTTCCGGCCGCGCTGGCAGCTGAAACTGCCGGCGCGCTCCAAAGCCAGGATGTAGAACTTGGCCACCAGGGCGTTGTCCTCGACGATGAGAATGGTGGGCATCGCCGCTCAGGCTCGCCGCGCCGGACTTTGCAGGAGTTCTTGGATGGTCGCGCGCAGGGCAGCCGCCTCCAGCGGCTTGCGCAGGACGGGCGGAGGCGGAACCACGTTGCGCCGACCCAGCGCCTCCTGGACGGCGGCCAACTCGTGGCCGGTGATGAGCACCGAAGCCAGGCCGCGTCGCTGCCGCAGGGCGGCGATCAAGTCCAGGCCGTCGCCGTAGACCCCCGGGCTGACCGGCAAGGCCCAGTCCACCACCGCCAGCGCCGGATGGAAGCGCTCGGCGGCGTCCAGGGCATTGGCGAAACTGCCGGCGGTCACCACGGCGAAGCCGTCCCGCACCAGCAGCTCCCGCAGGTACTTGCGAAAGACGGGGTCGTTGTCGACCACCAGCACGCGCACGCCGTCGGAGGGGCCGGCCACCTCCAACACCTCGCTTTCGACGCGGTGGGGCCGGTCTTCGACAGGACCGAACAGCGGGACCGAGAAGCGCACCGTGGTGCCCAGGCCCTCGCCCGGGCTCTCCAACTCGATGCGCCCGCCCATCATCTCCACCAGGCGCCGGCTGATGGCCAAGCCCAGGCCGCTGCCGCCGTGGCGGCGGGTGAAGCTGGTGTCCACCTGCTTGAACTTCTCGAACAGGTCCGCCTGCTTTTCCCGGGGGATGCCGATGCCGGTGTCCTGCACTTCGACGAGCACGTGCCCGGAGACGCGGCCGGGGTCGGCGCGCAGGGTGACCCAGCCCTCGTCGGTGAACTTGATGGCGTTGCTCAGCAGGTTGATCAGCACCTGGCGGAAGCGGTGCTCGTCGGCGCGGACCGCCGGCAGCGCCAGCCCGGCGGTTTCATCCACCAGCTTCAGCTTCTTTTCATCGGCCTGCACGGCAATGACGGCCAGCACCTGGTCAAAGAGCGGCCGCAGCTCGATGCGCTCGGGGCTGAGCTTCAGCTTGCCCGCCTCGATCTTGGCGATGTCGAGGATGTCGTTGACGATGCCGAGCAGGTGCTGGGCGCTCTCGAAGACGTCGCGCTGCAGCTCGCGCTCCTCTTCCGGGCTGTGGCAGAGGCCGTCCAGGATGAGCTTGGTGAAGCCCAGGATGGAGTTGAGCGGGGTGCGCAGCTCGTGCGAGGTGTGGGCCAGGAACTCGTCCTTGACGCGGCCCAGCTCGGCCAGCTCCAGGTTGGCGGCCTCCAGGCGCTGGTTGAGCTCGCGGAGCTCCCGCAGGCTGGCCTCGAAGTAGGACTCGCACATGAGATTCAAATCGAGGTCGAGCACCTTGTTCAATGCGCGCTTGGTGTCGGATGCCTGCTGCACGTCAGCGACCTCCTCATCCACGGCCCGCAGCAGGAAGGTGCGCGCCAGGCTCATGGCGCTGATGACGTACTTCTGGGGGACGCCGGCGCGCACGTGGGTCTCGCCGATGTGGCGGCGCTGCTCGGCGTAAGGGTCATCGTAGCGCCCGCCGAAGACGGTGCGCGCCCACGCCTGCAGGGTGCCCTTGAGCCGCTCCAGCACCCCGGGGGCGGAGACCAGGCGCGCCATTCCTTCTTCTTCGAGAATCTTCTGGTAGAAGAGCTCGGCCAGGCGCGGCAGGTGCCGCTCCAGGCGGGGTCCGGCGGCGGCCAGCAGGCGGGCGTCGGCCTCGGTCAGGCCGATGTACCGCTTCGTCTCCTCCAGGAAGTTGCCCATGCCCGCAGGCTACAATGCTTGTTCGCCCTGCCTCCTTTGGGTCATAATCGGGACTTCATCATAGCATTGCTCCTCGTCCCCCGCAGACGGGGAAAAGGGGAGGCCGGACGGATGGACTGGGTTTCCGAGTTGCGGCAGGGCTTCCGCGCGTTGCCGGCCGGAGTTGTCCCTTCCGTCAGCTTTGCCGACCGGGGCGACACCATCGGCGAGGTGGGCCGGGAATTCAACGCCCTGGCCGCCGAGCTCGCCCGGCCAGGCGGCGAAATGACCCGCGAGCAGGCCCACAGGCTGCGCAACCGTCTGGCCGGCATCCTGGCGGCCCTGTATGTGGTCGGCGCCACCGGCGCCCTCGACCCGGCGCAGCAGGCCGCGCTTAAAGAAACGCTCGAAGAGGCCAAGCGGCTGGACGCCGGGCTCCGCGCCCGCCCCGTGGAGAAAAGCTAGCGATGCCCAAGCCGAAGATCCTGGTGGTGGACGACGAGAAGCTGGTCCGGGTGTCGCTCCAGAAGTATTTCGAAGACCAGGGCTACCCGGTGGTGGTGGCCGCCGACGCCGCGGAAGCCTCCGCCCGCCTGACCGAGGAACAGCCGGCGGTCATCCTGCTCGACGTCCGGCTCCCCGACCGCAGCGGCATGGAGCTGCTCCAGGAGTGGAAGGAAGCCGGGGTGCCGGGCGCGGTGGTGATGATGACGGCCGACCCCAAGCTCGACGACGTCAAGGCCGCCATCAAGCTGGGCGCCTACGACTTCGTCTCCAAGCCCTTGGATTTCGATGAGCTGACGGTCACCCTGGAGAACGCCCTCGAAACCAGCGAGCTCCGCCTCCAAGTGCGCAACCTGCGTGACGAAGTCCGCAAGCGCATGGGCTACCACGAAGTGGTGGGCACCTCCAAGCTGATGCGCGAGGTGATGAGCTTCGTCTTCAAGGTGGCCCGCAGCGAGGCCGTCACCATCCTCATCACCGGCGAGAGCGGCACCGGCAAAGACCTCATCGCCAAGGTCATCCACTACGAGTCCACCCGCGCCGAGAAACCCTTCGTGGCCATCAACTGCTCGGCCATCCCCGAGACCCTGCTCGAGGCCGAGCTCTTCGGCCACGAGCGCGGCGCCTTTACCGACGCCAAGGCCTTGAAGAAGGGGCTGTTCGAGGTGGCCGACCAGGGCACGCTCTACCTCGACGAGATCGGCGAGATGTCGCCCTTCCTCCAGGCCAAGCTCCTGCGCGTGCTGGAAGACCACAGCTTCCGCCGCGTGGGCGGCATCCGCGACTTGACCGCCGACTTGCGCGTCATCGCCGCCAGCAACCGCGACCTCGACCGCGCCGTCCGCGAGAAAAAATTCCGCGAAGACCTCTTCTACCGGCTGTCGGTCATTTCCCTGGCTCTGCCTCCGCTGCGCGAGCGCAAGGAGGACATCCTGCCCCTGGCCGAGTTCTTCCTCCGCCACTACACCCAGAAGTTCCGCAAGCCCATCGAAGCCATGACGGAGGAGCTCGAGCGGGTGCTGCTGAATTACGACTGGCCGGGCAACGTGCGCGAGCTCAAGAACGCCATCGAGCGGGCCATGATTCTGGAGGAAGGCAAGAAGCTGACCCCCGCCTACCTCCCCATCCGCGTCACCTCGCCCGCCGCCGCTCTCGCCGGGCCCGGAACCACTGAGCCCGGCGGCGCCTGGCAGACGCTGGACGACGGCCGGCGCGTGCCCCGCTGGGACATCCCCCCGGGCGGCACCTCGCTGGAAGAAGTCGAGCGCATGCTGGTCGAGCAAGCTCTGAAGCAGGCCCGGGGGAACCAGAGCCAGGCGGCGCGCCTGCTGGCCATCAGCCGCGACGCCCTCCGCTACAAGATGAAGAAGTTCCGGCTGGAAGAAGTGAAATAGGGAGACCTCGGCTATACTAGAGCCCGAGGGCGCCCATGGCGAAGATTTGGTACCTGTCGTCGGTCTCGCGCACCATCCGCGAAGAGCGGCCCCTGGCCTGGTGCATCGACAAGCTCTGGATCTCGCCCCGCGACTTCCGCAGCCCCACCGAGCCCACCGACATCAAAGAAGACTCGGTCTGGGTCGAAATCACCAAAGACGAGGTCGGCCACGCCCCCGGCTACAAATCCGGCTTCCACCACTCCTACCTGACACCCAGCGAGCTGGAAGAACGATTGCGGAAGTTGTAAAGGGGAGGCAAGGCGCGGCGGGCTAGTGCCGTTCCAACTTTTTGGGACTAGAGGCAACAGCCACAAGCCCACCGCGACTCGGCCATTCTCTCTACGGGCTTATTTCCAAATAATTGGAACGGCACTAGCGGGCCTTGCGGGCCCGCTCGTCGTCGAGGTCCTTTTCCAGCCGAGCCACCGCGGCTTCCATCCAGGCCAGGACGGCAGCCTCCAACTGCTTGGCGGCCGGCTGGCCGCGCAGAGAGGCGACTGTATCGCCCGTTTGGTTGAGGCGGATGTGGTAGCAGGGCACGGCCTCTTTCTGCGCCTCCTCCGGCACGAATTGCAGGAGCAAGCACTGGTCGCAGGGGTCGGCGCGCCCCGCCTTGCCGGCGTTGATGCAGAGCACGCTGTCCCGGAAATAGGGCCCGAAGCCCCGCTGGCGGATGTTCTCGATCTCCAGCCGCAGCAGCCCGATGATCTCTCGGTTGTCCCAGGCCACGGTGCGGTCCCCCGCTGCGAACCCGAGAGTTCGCTGCTGTTGTACGGGCACGTCGACTGCCAAGCTTCTCTGGCCGCGACTCGGCAGGCGAGAACCCTTCCGTTTTCAAAGGCTTGACCTCTCCACTCGGGGAGAAGGCCCTCCCGTTTGTCGGTAAGGCTGGGCGGCGGGTTTGAGCAAAATCCCGCTGCCATGGTGATTTTCCGCATTCGGCGCCGGGCCGTGGTCGCCGCGCGGGGGACCTAACTCTTGCCAGCCAAGCAGGTTGCGAAGCACGCCGCAATGGCCCTTGAGGTGCGGAGAAAAAGCGTGCGGTTGAGGAGAAGGAGAAGTGCGAGCATGAAGAACCGCTCCTGGATGACCCTGGCCCTGGCGGTTGCGGTGGTGGCGGCGCTCCCGGTGTTCCTCGTGGGCGCCGGCAACGCCGAAGCCGGCAAGGCCGTCTACGACAAGAAGTGCGCCACCTGTCACGGCAAGCTCGGGGAAGGCAACCCCAACCTCGCCAAGACCCTGAAGGTGGAGTTCCGGCACCTGGGCTCGAAAGAGGTGCAGGCCCGGAGCGATGAGGAGCTGGGCAAGATCATCACTGAGGGCAAGGACAAGAAGAAGCCGGTCAAGGGCCTGAGTGATGAGGACCTGGCGAATGTCATCGCTTACACGCGCACCCTGGCTCAGAAGTAGGCGCGTGGGCGGCGGGCGCAAAGAAACCGCTCCTCTCCGCCCGAAAATCGGTAGACTGGCGGCGTTCGGAGGCAGTCGGACAGGATGAACGCCGCCGGTCCCACTTTTTTTGACTGGACGCGTCGCGCGGCGCGCCCGGTCTTTTATCTCGGCAACAACCGCCTCAGCCAGCTGGGCGTGGTGCTGACGACCGCCAGCGCCATCACCCTGCTCACCTTCTACACCACCGAGTTCTTCGGCGTTCGCCCCGGCCCCTACGTCGGCATCATCACCTACCTGATGCTGCCCGGGGTGTTCGTCCTCGGGCTGCTCCTCATCCCCGCCGGCATCGCGCGCAAGTTCCACCGCGAAAAGCGCGGCGGCCAGCTCCCCGGCGAGTATCCGCAGATCAACCTGGCCGACCCGCGCCTGCGCGAGACCGTCTACTTCGTCATGGTGATGAGCGGGTTGAACCTGGCCCTCTTCCTCACCGCCACCTACCGCGGCGTGCACTACATGGACTCGACCCAGTTCTGCGGCCTCACCTGCCACACGGTGATGGAGCCCGAGTACACCGCCTACCAGAACTCGCCGCACGCCCGCGTGGTCTGCGTCGAGTGCCACATCGGCCCCGGCGCTCCCTGGTTCGTGCGCTCCAAGCTCTCCGGGGCCTACCAGGTGCTCTCGGTCAACCTGAATCTCTACTCCCGCCCCATCCCCACCCCCATCGAGAACCTGCGTCCCTCGCGGGAGACTTGCGAGCAGTGCCACTGGCCCCTCAAGTTCCACGGCGACAAGGTGGTCGTCCGGGCGCACTTCGCCGACGACGAAGCCAACGCCAAAACCTACACCGTGCTCTCCATGCACACCGGCGGGGTTGACCCGCTCACCCGCCAGCCGGTCGGCAACCACGGCGTCCACCTCATGCCCGGCGCGCAAATCGACTACTACGCGGCCGACCACGAGCGCCAGCAAATCCCCTACGTGCGCTACCAGCAGGCCGACGGCCAGGTGGTCGAATACGTCGCCAGCGACACCGGCCAGCCCCTCGAGGAGCTGCGCGCCCAGCCGCTCCGCCAGATGGACTGCATGGACTGCCACAACCGCCCCACGCACATCTTCGAGCTCCCCGGCCCCGCGCTCGACCGCGCCCTCGACGCCGGACGCCTGGATCCGGCGCTCCCCTTCGCCAAGAAGCAGGGCCTGGAGCTGCTTCAGCTCTCCTACACCTCGCAGGCCGAAGCCGCGAGCCAGCTCCGCGCCCGCTGGCGCGACTTCTACCGCACTCAATACCCCGCCCTGTTCAACACGCGCCGCCAGGCCATCGAGCAGGGCGCCGACGCCCTGGTCGACATCTACTCCCGCAACATCTTCCCGCAGATGAACATCTTCTGGGGCACCTACGCGAACAACCTCGGCCACGACCCCGCGCCCGGCTGCTTCCGCTGCCACGACGGCGCCCACTCCACCGCCGACGGCAGCCGCAGCATCCCCAACGACTGCTCCACCTGCCACGCCCTGCTCGCCTTCGAAGAGCCCGACCCCGACATCCTCCGCACCCTCCGCGGCCAGTAGCGCCCGCTTGCAAACCTTGCCGCCTGTGGGTAGGATGACCGTTCGTCCATGCTGAAACGAATCGCACTGCTGGTCGTTCTGCTGCTCGCAATGGGAACGACGGCGCAAGAAGGCCCTGCCCTGAGCGGAGCCGAAGGGATCCGGAATTTCCTGCGGGTGAACGAAAAGATCTGCACCGGCGGCCAGCCTACGCTCGCGCAACTGGCCGAGCTCAAGGCCGGCGGCCTCCGCGCCGTCCTGAACCTGCGGCGGCCGACCGAGAAGCAGACGCCGCGGCCGGGCGCCGAGCCCGTTCCCTATGACGCCGCCGCCGAAGCCGCCGAGGCCGGGCGGCTCGGCCTGCGTTACTTCAACATCGCCGTCGACCCCGACGTCCCCACCGACGCCCAGGTGGACGAGTTTCTGAAGATTCTCGCCGACCGCGAGAACCGTCCCATCTTCATCCACTGCGGCTCGGCCAGCCGCGTCGGAGCCTTCTGGATGATCCGCCGGGTGCTGGTGGACGAGTGGCCGCTCGAGGAGGCCGAGGCGGAAGCCAAGCGCATCGGCCTCTCCAACGAGAAAACCCGCGCCTTCGCCCGCGACTACCTCGCCCGCCATAGTCAGCGCCAGTAGAGTTGTCTTTTTCCTTTGCCTCCTTTGCCTCCTCTGCCTCCTCTGCCTCCCTGCTTCCCTGCCTCCTTGCTTCCCTGCCTCCTTGCTTCCCTGCCTCCTTGCTTCCCTGCCTCCCTGCTTCCCTGCCTCTCTGCCTCCCTGTATACTTTCTTCCGACGCGCCCGTAGCTCAATGGATAGAGCTTCGGATTTCTAATCCGAGGGTTGCAGGTTCGAATCCTGCCGGGCGCGCCAGCTTCTTGCTCGGTTTGGCCCTTCTCTTGCTTCTTCCTCGCCGGGGTGTTTTACTCTTGGCGGGGGAAGGGGTAGGCGGAAGGAGCACGGCCCGGCTATGGGCACCGACCCCAGGTCCGCCGCCATCCAGATTTTTCTCCGCAGCTTGAGCCTGGTGCTCAAATCCGCCCGGCTCTACAAGTTCGACCACGAACGCACCGCCGCGCAGTTCGAAGACACCTGGACGCAATTGCGCGCCGCGCTCACCGGGACCGGCGAAGCCGGCATCCTGCTCGGCATCTCCGGCAAGCAGCTCCTGCTCGACGGCGCCGCGCTCAAGGGCGGCCCCGCCGAGCAGAGCTTCACCGACTTGCTCGCCTCCGCCAGCCTGGCCAGCGTCCATTTCCTCCCCCCCGTGACCAAGGAGGAGTTCGCCCTGCTCGTCAAAGGCTTCGCCGGCGGCGGCCCCAAGGCTGCGCCCGTCGGCGACCAGCTCCAGCAGGCTCTTCAGGGCGCCCGCGGCATCCGCCTGAACGAAGTGCGCTACGTGGCGGAAGATTCCTCGGTAGGCGAGGCGTCCGATGTGGCCAAAGCCGCCGTCGGCGCCGCCGGCGCCGACTTCGCCGAAGCCCAGGCCTGGATGGACGACCCGCAGAAGCTCCTCCAGATGATTGTGGCCGCTGAAGGCGCGCAGGCCGGGGGAAGCGGCGGCGGAGTCCGCAGCGGAGCGGGGGGCGGCGCCCTGGAAGAAAACGACGTCGGCGGACTCTTCGGCTTACTCGGCCAGCTCGGGCAGGCCGGAGGAAAACTCGGAGCCGGCCAGTTGCAGCAACAAGTGACGGGACTGTCCGGCTCCGCCCAGGGCGCCTTGCAGGACGCTTTGAAAAACCTAGCGGAGCAGCCGGGACAAGACCTCGACAAGCCCATGCTGGTGCGCCTGGCCGAAAACCTCGCCGTCCGCTTTGCCCTCAAGCGTTATCAGAGCGGCGACGTGAAGGTTGACGGCGTGCGCGTGGTGCTGGAGCGGATGAGCAAGGAGATCGAGTCGCTCCGCAAACAGGTCGGAGCCCCGGCTGGGAAACCCGGCGCCGCCGGCGGGGTGACCGGAACCGAAGCCGACATCCTCGACCGGCAGTTCTGGGCCTCGCTGCCCGCCGCCGGCAAGCGCAGCGCGCTGCTCGCCCCCGAGGCCTGGTGCATCCCGCCGCGCAACCTCCGCCAGTTCGTCGAAGAGCTGCTCGGGCAGGGCGACGCCCAAACCGCCGGCGCCATCCTCGACAACTACGCGGCCTGCGTGCAGAGCCTCGAAACCAACGGCCGCCGCCAGGCGCTCGCCGGCCTGGGAGAGCTCCCGGACCTCTACCTGCGCCCCGAAGTCCGCCGGATGGAAACCGTCCTGCGCCGGCTGGGCGAGCAGCTGGGGCGGGAGTCCGACCTGCAACTCGAATCCGCGCTGCGCGCCGTCTTCATCCAGTACAACCAGGAAGCGCTGGCGCGCCGCCTCTACCCGGCGGTGCAAGCGACGCTGGCGGCGCTGGCGGCGCTCGGCAAGCAGCAGGTGACCGCCGAGCGCGAGCTGCGCCAGCGCATCGGCGTGGAAGCGCGGCTGGCGGAGTTCATCGACCAGGCGGCGGGCGCGCCGCGCCTGCCGGACGGCCTGGCGGCGGTGCTGCAGTCGCTCCCCGCGCTCGCCGCCGAGCAGTTGGCCCACCGCTTTAAGCGCGTCAGCCGGCGCGAGGAGCGGGAACGCCTGGTGGAGCTCGGGCGGGCCGTGGGGGCGGCGGTGGTCGAGCCGCTGCGGGAGATGCTGCGCTCGCGGCCGCCGCTCGAAGCCGCCGCCACCGTGGGCCTGTTGAGTCGGCTCCAACCCGCCGTGGTCGAAGAGCTGCTGCCCGCCCGCCTGCGCCAGTGGAACCGGCTCTACCACGATTTGGTGGTGCGGCAACTGGCCAGCGGCGGGGCGGCGGAGCGCGGCCGGCTGCTGCTGAAGCTGCTCGGCGCGCTCGACGCCCTGGTGGTGCCGGAGGCGGTGGACGAAATCGGGATGAGCGGCGAGGCCGGCGCCGGGCCGCTGCTCCTCGGCTGGGCGAAGGGCGAGCTGCCGGCGAACGCCAAGCCCTACGCGCGGCTGAAGGCCATCGAAGCGCTGGGGCGGCTGCGGCCCCGCGAAGCGGCCGAGGCGCTGCGGCCGCTGGTCGAAGCCAAGCAGCTCTGGCGCTGGGCGCACTCGCCGGAGCTGCGGATGGTGGCGGCGCAGGTTCTGGAGCGGCTCGACCCGGAGTGGGCGAAGAGGTTTCTGCCGGGGAGCGAGCTCCCGGCGGCCGAGCTGGCGGTGCGCCCGCTCGACCCCGACCCCGCCACTTCCTTCGTGCAGCAGCGGCGGTACGCGCGCCACCTGCTGGCGAAACCCTTGCCGGCCACGGCCGGGACGCCGCGGGGACAGGTGAGCCTGACGGTCAAGGTGCTGGGGCTGGGCGGCGGCCTGGTGACGGGCGAAGAGCGGCCCGCGCCCAACACAGAAGGCAGCTTCGAACTCCAAGCCGGGAAGCGCCTCCGGGCGCAGGTCTTCTTCCGCGAGGCCCCCGCCCCGGACGTCGGCTTCGAGATCGTGGACATCGAGCTGGAAGAGCGGAGCAAGCTGCGGACGCTGCTCGGCAGCCTGCCCGCGGCGCCCCGCTAGCAGAGCCCGCATGCGAAGGTATATCCTTGGCCTTTCGATGGCGGCGTTGACGTTCTTCGCCGCGGCGGCCCCCGCTCAACCGCAAGGAGGCAAGACCATGGCGCTCGAACTGAAATCCACAGCCTTCGCCCCCGGCGGCGCCATTGCGAAAAAATTCACCTGCGACGGCCCGGACGTTTCGCCCGCGCTCACCTGGACGGAGCCGCCCTCCGGGACCAAGAGTTTCAGCCTCATCATGGACGACCCTGACGCGCCCGTCGGCACCTGGGTGCACTGGGTGCTCTATGAGCTGCCGGCAACCGCGCGCGAGCTCGCCGAGAACGTCCCCCAGAGCGAAGAGCTCGGGAGCGGCGCCCGCCAGGGGCGGAACGACTTCCGCAAAACCGGCTACGGCGGCCCCTGCCCGCCACCCGGGCCCGCGCACCGCTACTTCTTCAAGCTCTACGCGCTCGACTCCAAGCTCAACCTCAAAGCCGGCGCCACCAAGGCCGACGTCGAGAAGGCGATGAAGGGCCACGTGCTCGCGCAGGCGGAGCTCGTGGGCCGCTACGCCCGCTGAAGCCGACTTTGCCGTTGCCAGCCGGCGAGCGGCGCTCTACACTCTCGGTCACAGAGTCCGCTTGAGCCCCGGACCCTTCGACAGGCTCAGGGTGGCCAAAGAACGGCCATGATCGGGCAAAGCGTCAGCCACTACCGCATCGAAGAGAAGCTCGGCGAGGGCGGGATGGGCGTGGTCTACCGCGCCGAGGACACCCGCCTGGGGCGCCAGGTGGCGCTCAAGGCGCTGGCGCCCGCCTACGCCCGCGACCCCAACCGTCGCAAGCGCTTCCAGCACGAAGCCCGTGCCGCCGCGCGGCTGAACCACCCCGGGATCGCCGCCGTCTACGAAATGGAAGAGGTCGGCGACGACCTCTACATCGTCTACGAGTACGTGCGCGGAGAAAACCTGCGGGCGGTGGTGAACCGCGGCGGGGTGAAGCTGGAGGCGCTGCTCGACATCGCCGGCAACGTCGCCGCCGCGCTCGCCGCCGCCCACAGCCAGGGCGTCGTCCACCGCGACTTAAAGCCCGAAAACATCGCCCGCACCCCCGACGGCAACACCAAGATCCTCGACTTCGGCCTGGCGCGCTTCCAGCCGGAGCGGCTCGACCAGGAGACTGCTTCGCACCTGACCGACGCCGGCTCCATCGTCGGCACCATCGCCTACATGTCGCCCGAGCAGCTCGAAGCCAAGGAGGTCGACTTCCGCACCGACATTTTTTCTTTCGGGGTGCTGCTCTACGAGCTCGCCACCGGCGTGCGGCCCTTCGAAGGCGGAAGCCCCGCTTCCACCATCGCGCGGATTCTCACCGGCGAGCCGGTGCCGATGCGCGAGCGCAATCCCATCACCCCGGCCGAGCTCGACCGCATCGTACGCAAGTGCCTACGCAAGTCGCCTGACGAACGCTACCAGTCGACGCGCGATTTGCAGGTCGACCTCGAAAACCTCCGCCGCGAGACAACCGGCGGCACCCCCCGCAGCGAAGCGGCAGCCGAAGAAGCCGGGCTTATGCAAAGCGCCCTGTCTTCTTTGAGGTTGAGCCCCCGGCGGTGGTGGGAAGCCAACCAGCTTGAATATGTTCTCTTCAACGTCGTCATGATCTACATCGGCTGGAAGGTGAAAGAGTGGGTGGGCGGAAACTGGGGACTGGCGCTGTTTTTGGGCGTCGTGGTGTGCGCGGCGGCCTCGACCGGCCTGCGTGTCATCCTGCTCGGCACGGCGGCCGTCACGCCGCGGAATCTTCCCGCCGAGATCCGGCGAGTAGGGCCGTGGGCGCGGCTTGTGGACTTGACCTTTACGGGGCTGCTCTTTGTGCTGGCCGGCAGCATCGTAGGCACGCATCCGGGTTGGGCAGCCTTGCTGATGGGCTTCGGCGTGGCCGGCTTGGTGGCTTTCCTGATCTTTGAGCCAGCGCTCGTCCGCGCCGCCTTCCCGTCGGGAGTGCCTGAAGACAAGGCTCTCCCAAGAAGAAAGCCACACGGGCTCACTCGACAGTTTCGTCTCATCGCGGCGATTCAGCTCCTTTACTTGCTCCCTCTGGTGTATCTGCTCGCACGCTCAAGCTGGCTGGTGGAGGACCTGGTCCAGTGGCAGCAGCGTGGGCTGCGCCCCTCCGAAGCGCTGGTGCCCGTGGGTATCCTCGGGGCTTTGCTAGCGGGCTTGCTCATCGGCGGGGCGACAACCCTAGCTTTGTGGCGAGGCGACGCGGCGGCGGTACGAGTCTTGTATCGCTGGTTTCCCCTGTATGTATTAATCGACATCCCGGGCGCAGGCTTTGCGGTGGCGATGACAATGAAGTACGCCAATGCGGCGGCTCTGCTCTTCGTGCTGCCGGTTCTCGTCTACCTGCCCTTCTACCAGCGGCGGCGGGCGCGGGAGCTGCTGGCCGCTTTCCCGGAAGAGGCTGCCCCCAAGGAACAGGCGGCGCGCCCACGAAGGCGTTGGTGGCCGCTGGCGCTCGGGCTGGTGGCGACGCCGGGGCTCGTCGTGCTGGGCGTGGCGCTCGGCCTCAACCTGGGCGGCGTGCGGGAGCGGCTGCTCGGGACGAGCGCGCCGCGGATCGAGTCCATCGCGGTGCTGCCGCTCGAGAATCTCTCCGGCGACCCCGAGCAGGAATACTTCGCCGACGGGATGACGGAAGCGTTGATTTCCGATCTGGCGCAAATCAGCGCCCTGCGGGTGATCTCCCGGACGTCAGTGATGCAGTACAAGGGCGCGCGCAAGCCGCTGCCGGAGATTGCGCGGGAGCTGAACGTCGATGCGGTGGTGGAAGGCTCGGTGCAGCGCGCCGGCGACCGGGTCAAGATCACCGCGCAGTTGATTCACGCCCCCACCGACAAACACCTCTGGGCGCAAAGCTACGAGCGCGAGCTGCGCGACGTGCTGGCACTGCAGAGCGAAGTGGCGCAGGAGGTCGCGCAACAAATTCGTGCCACACTGACCTCCCAAGAGGAACTGCGTCTGGCCCGGAGCAGCCGGGTGAACCCGGAAGGCTATGAGGCCTACCTGCGCGGCAAGTTCTCTTTCCATAAGCGCAACCGGGACCGAGAGGCCACCGACACCTCCATCCGCTGGTTTGAGCAGGCCGTCCAGCTCGACCCCGAGTCAGCGCTCGCCCACGCGGCCCTCGCCGAAGCTTATACCACCAGGTTCTTCAGCCACGACCCGAGCCGGGAATGGGAGGAGCGGGCCTACGTCCATATCGAGAAGGCGCTGGCGCTGGATCCCAATCTCGCCGAAGCCTACGTGGCGCGCGGAGATCTGGCCTGGACGCTCACGAACCACTTTCCCCACGAGCGGGCCATCGCTGACCACCGGCGGGCACTCGAGCTGAATCCCAATTTGGGCGACGCCCATTTCTCGCTGGGCTCGGTCTACATGCACATCGGGCTGCTGGACGAAGCCATGAAGGAATTCCAGACGGCGCTGACGCTGGACCCGCAGAACCTCGACGCCCGCTACCGCATTCCGCGCGTCTACCTCTACCAGCAGGACTATGAGGCGGCGCTCGGCGAGTTCGAACGCCACCCGGAACTCGGCGGCGTGTGGTACTGGCAACGGGCTATCGCCCTGTTCTACCTGAAGAGGACGGGAGAAGCCTTTGCCGTTGTCGACAAGCTGCGCCGGGAATTCCCTGAGAACGAAGACGTGGCCAGCACCTACGCTGTGCTGCTGGCCGCCCAGGGCCGGAGGCGGGAGGCCGAGGAGCAGATCCGGGTGGCTATCCGCGCTGGCGAAGGCAAGTCCCACTTCCATCACGCTGCCTACAACATCGCCTCCGCGTATGCGCTGATGGGTCGGAAAGGGGAGGCCTTGCAGTGGCTGCGGCGCACAGCGGAAGAAGGCTTGCCCTGCTATCCCCTGTTTGTCAAAGATCCGAACCTGGACAAGCTGCGCGGCGACCCGGAGTTCAAGACTTTCCTAGAAGAGATGCGAACCCAGTGGGAGCGGCGCCGGGCCGCGTTGCTCCCAGCCCGGCCAGCCTGAAAAAGGCAGAGCAACCGCGAAGGCCGCCCTGTAACCCTTAGACCGAAAAGCGAGCTAGTCGACCGGGACGGTGAGGGGGCGGTCGAGCTGGATGGCCATCTCGGTGCCGCGCTTGAGGTAGACCTCTTTGCCGCGCGTGGCTAGCACCACGCCGGTGCCGGCGGCCGCGCCCGCGCCCGCTCCGATGGCCGCGCCCTTGCCGCCTCCGGCGATGCCGCCGATGACGGCGCCGATGCCAGCCCCGCCGCCGATAGTGGCGGCGTCGCGCTTCTTGGTGCCTTCCGCCTTCACGCCGCCTTCCTCGGTGACTTCTTCCTTGTCATCCAGCTCAGTGAGTGAAGCAGCCAAATCGAGCTTCTTGCCGCTCGGGAGCTCGATCTCATCGAAGCGCAGCTCCATCTCGGCCTTGCCCTTGACGCGCCCGGAGCGCGTGACGCTGGTGACGGTGCCGCGGACGACGGCGCCTTCGGGGATGACGGTCTTGTCGCCCTGGCGGACGTTGCGGCTGACGACGCCGCTGAAATTGTCGCCTTCGCGGCTCTTGTCGCTGCTCAACGTCTGGTTCAGGGTGAAGTGAATCTTTTTGCCTTCCGGCAGCTTCACGTTCTTGGCCAGCGCCGGCAGAGCCACGACGCCGGCCAGCAGGATGGCCACCACCAGCACTCCCGTTCGTTTCCCGTCCATGGGCTCTTCCTCCTTCAGGGACCGCTCCTCGATTGAGATGCCGCGCGCCCCTGCCGGGTTTGATGCCGGCGATGACGTGCAGGCGCCCCGGCCGGTGTTCATTATGGCATTGACGCGGGCAGTCTGGCGTGTACAATCGCCTCGTCTTCGCGCCGGGGCGGGCGAGGGGCGCGCAACAAACGGTGAGCGAAGCACCGATGCAGCAGAATCCGGCGGAAGCGCGCGCCGACGGCTCCGGGCGCCGGCGGCTGCTCGGCTTTTTGCTCGGCTCCAGCCTGCTGGCCTCGCTGGCCTCCATCATCTACCCCATCCTGAAATTCGTCCTGCCGCCGCCGACCGGAGAGCTGGACGCCGACACGGTGGTGGCGGCCCGGGCGGACGAGCTGGCCCCGAACAGCGGCAAGATCTTCCGCTTCGGCAGCCGCCCGGGGATTCTGGTGCGCACACCCACGGGCGAGTACTGCGCCTTCAGCGCCACCTGTACGCATCTCGAGTGCACCGTGCAGTACCGCGGGCGCGAGCACGACGTCTGGTGCGCCTGCCACAACGGCGTCTACGACCTGCAAGGACGCAACGTCAGCGGCCCGCCGCCGCGCCCGCTCGAAGTCTACGACGTGCACGTGCAGGGCGAAGACGTGGTGGTCGCCCGCCGCTCGCGGAGCTGAGCCGATGCCGCTGCTGGAGCCGCTGCGCCGCTGGTACGACGAGCGCTTCGGCGATTTCTTTTCCCACCTGGTCGAAAAGAAGCAGGTTCCCCGCCACCGGCACACCCTCTGGTACTACCTGGGGGGGATGACGCTCTTCCTCTTTCTTGTGCAGGTCGCCACCGGCATCCTGCTGCTGCTCTACTACCGGCCCTCGCCCGGGGAAGCCTTCGAGAGCGTGCAGTTCATCATGACCAAGGTGCGCTTCGGGTGGCTGGTGCGGGGGCTGCACGCCTGGGCGTCCAACCTGCTCATCCTCACCGCCATGCTGCACATGTTCTCGACCTACTTCCTCAAGGCCTACCGGCCGCCGCGGGAGCTGACCTGGGTGAGCGGCTGCCTGCTTTTTTTCCTTTTGCTCGGCTTCGGGTTCAGCGGATACCTGCTGCCCTGGAACGAGCTGGCCTTCTTCGCCACCAAAGTCGGCACAGAGATGATGGCGGCGGTGCCGGTGATCGGCCACTGGCTGGTGACCGTCTTCCGCGGGGGGGAGCAGGTGACGGGGGCGACCCTGACGCGCTTCTTCGGCTTCCATGTGGCCATCCTGCCGCTGCTGACTACGGCGGTGCTGGCGAATCACCTTTTCTTCGTGCAGCACTTCGGGATGAGCGTGCCGCCGGCCATCGAACGCCGCGGGCAGACGCGGTCGCCGATGCCCTTCTTCCCCAACTTCTTCCTGCGCGACCTCATCGGCTGGTACGTGGCGCTCGGCGTGCTGGCGGCGCTGGCGGCGTTCGACCCCTGGGAGCTCGGCGTCAAGGCCGATCCTTTCGCGCCCACCCCCGCCGGCATCCGCCCGGAGTGGTACTTCCTCTTTCTCTTCCAGACGCTGAAGCTGCTGCCGGCGAAGCTACTCTGGATTGAAGGCGAGCAGTTCGGCGTGCTGGTCTTCGGCGGCGCGGCCATGCTCTGGGTGCTGGTGCCGTTCCTCGACCGCAACCCCGAAGGCCGCAGCGGCAAGCTGTTCACCTTTGCGGGCGTGGTGATCGTGCTCTACATCGTGGCGATGTCGCTCTGGGGGTGGAGAGGGTAGCGATGCGGGCGCCTTTCACGCTGGCTCTGGCGCTGGTTGTCGGCGGCGCCGCGGCGCTCGCCGCCCAGGAAAAGCCGCGGCCCAAGGTCACCGATTCCTGCCTCGACTGCCACACCGTGCTCGAGCATCCTGCGGCGCAGAAGTACGCCGAGGACATCCACTACGCCCGCGGGCTGACCTGCGCCGCCTGCCACGGCGGCGACCCCACTGCCGAGGACATGTCGGAGGCGATGAGCAGTTCCAGGGGGTATCGCGGTGTCCCGAAACGCTCGGAAATTCCCCAGTTGTGCGCCCGGTGCCACTCCGACGCCGCCTTCATGCGCGCCTACAACCTGTCGTTGCGCACCGACCAGCTGGCGCAGTACTGGACGAGCGTGCACGGGCGGCGCCTCGGCCAGGGCGACACCCGCGTCGCCGTCTGCATTGACTGCCACAGCGTGCACGACATCCGCCCGTCCACCAGCCCGCTCTCGAGCGTCTATCCGCCCAACATCCCGCAGACCTGCGGCCGCTGCCACGCGGACGTTGCGCGCATGAAGCCTTACAAGATTCCCACCGACCAATTGGCCGACTACCAGGCCAGCGTCCACTACCAGAAGCTCACCGGGGGCGACCTGTCGTCGCCCACCTGCGCCACCTGCCACGGCAACCACGGTGCCGCGCCGCCGGGGGTGGCCTCGGTTGAGCGCGTCTGCGGCACGTGCCACGTCTTCCAGGAGCAGCTCTTCGACCAGTCGCCGCACAAGCAGCCCTGGGAAGGCCTGGGGTTCGCCGCCTGCTCCACCTGCCACAGCAACCACCGCATCGAAGCCACCGGCGACTTCCTGGTGGGCACGGGCGACCGCGCGTTCTGCGTCACCTGCCACACGGAAGGCGACAACGGCTGGACAGTGGCGAAACAAATGCACGACAAGCTCACTGAGCTCGACGCCGCGCTCGTCCAAGCCTCCGGCTTGCTCGCCCGCGCCGAACGCGCGGGAGTGGAAGTGAGCCAAGGCCGCCTGCGCGAGACTGGCGCCCGCGAAAAACTCATCAAAGCCCGCGTCGACGTCCACGCCTTCAACGCCCGCCGGGTGGAAGAGACGGTCGGCGAAGGAATGAAGATCACCGCCGAGGTCCAGGCGGCCGGCAACGAAGCCCTGGCCGAGCTCGCCTTCCGCCGCAAGGGGCTGGGTCTGTCGCTCCTGGCGATCGGGTTCGTAGTGCTTAGCCTGTGGCTCCTCATCCGCCACCTCGAGCGGCCCCAGAACCAAGCCCCCAAGGCTTAGTAGGTCTTTGGTCTTTGGGCTTTTTGCCGCAGCGCTGAGAGTTCTGACGTGCGGTTTTCCTCGACGCCCCGAGCCACCTCCGCCCGTCCCTTCTAAGCCGTTTGTTTTCAGGGAAAAACGGCTACCTCCCCCAGGCTGATTTGGCAGCCCGTGTGCCTTGCTAGAAGGCAAATGAAAGGGAGAAGGGCGGCCCGGGCGATGACACTGCCAAACCTCCACACCCGACGCCTCAAAGGGTTTGGCTGCCTGGTCCGCCCTCTCGTTCTTCTTATGTGTTTTGCGGAAGTGGAGGTTGCTCCCGTAAAGCCGGCGGCGACGGAGGTTCACCCATGAACCCGGAATTCGTGCCGCGCCTGGTCTTCTGGGAGTTGACAACGGGATGCAACCTGCGCTGCGTCCATTGTCGCGCCACCGCTCAGGAACTTGCCTCACCCTATGACCTGTCAACGCCCGACGCCCTGAAGGTCATCGAGCAAGTCTCCAGTGTATCCCGCCCGATACTCATCTTGAGCGGTGGCGAACCTCTCTTCCGCAAAGATTTGTTCCCGCTGGCCGCCTACGCGGTGGAGCGGGGGCTGCTGGTAGCGCTGGCCACCAACGGCACGCTCATCACGCCGTCGGTGGCCGAAGAGATTCGCGCCGCCGGCATCCGGCGCGTCGCCATCAGCTTCGACGGCGCCGACGCCGAAACCCACGACGCCTTCCGCGGCATCCCCGGGGCCTTCGAGGCCGCCCGGCGCGGCCTGCGCAACGTCCAGGACGCCGGGGTCTCCACCCAGATCAACACCACCATCGCCCGGCACAACGTCCACCAACTGCCCGACATCCTGGCCATGGCCCTGGAGCTGGGCGTGGACGCCCTGCACACTTTCCTGCTGGTGCCGGTGGGCTGCGGGGTGAACATCGCCGACGAGCAGATGGTGCCGGCGGCGGACTACGAAAAGATTCTGCACTGGTTCTACGACCGGGAGCGCGAGGGGCTGTTGGAGCTCAAGGCCACCTGCGCTCCCCATTATTTCCGGGTTCGGAAGCAACGCGAAGTGAATGAGCGGCGCGCGGCCCAAGCCCAGATGGACGCCCCCCATCCTGGCGCCCTTGGCGCGGACCTAAAGTCGCGCGCCGCTCACCCTTCCCGTCACCCGCAGATGGGCGCGGTCACCAAAGGATGCCTCGCCGGCAGCGGGGTCTGCTTCATCTCCCACCGCGGCGAGGTTTTCCCCTGCGGCTACCTGCCTGTCAAAGCCGGCGACCTGCGCACCGAGAGCTTTGCCGAAATCTGGGAGAGCTCGCGCGTCTTTGCCGCCCTGCGCGACCCGAACAACTTGAAGGGCAAGTGCGGCGCCTGCGAGTTCCGCCAGATTTGCCTGGGCTGCCGCGCCCGCGCCTTCGCCGCCACGGGCGACTACCTGGACGAAGAACCCTTCTGCGCCTATCAGCCGCGCGCCGCGAAGCCGGTCGCGGCCGCGCCCGGCGATCCCCGGGGCAACGGCCACGGGAAGCTGGAGACGGGAGTGGTGGTGTGAAGACGGCCGAACTGACGCGGGAAGACTGGCTGGCGCAGCTCGAGGCCGGCACCTGCGTCACCCACTTCGAGCCGCGGCCCCTGGCGCCGGAGGTGTTGGAGCACATCCTCGAAGCCGGCTGCCAGACGGCGCTGCCCTGGAACCTCCAGCCCTGGCAATTTGTCCTGGCCACCGAAGCCGCGGCGCGCGAGAAACTCCTGCAGCATTGCGTGGACGCCGGCCCGGCGGCCACCGCCCCGGCCCTCCTCATCGCCTTGGCCGACCCGGGCGCCTGGAAGCAGGCTCCGGCGCGGTTGTCGGAGATGGTCATCTCCAGCAGCCTGGCGCCGGGCAGCGAGGCTCTGCACCTGAGCCGCATCCGCCAGCAATGGGGCGCGGGCGACACCGCGCGCGTCTTCGCCATCGCCCAGACCCACGCCGCGCTCCAGCAGATGCGGCTGGTGGGGCTGGCCCTGGGGGTGGCGAGCTGCTGGATCGGAGAGTTCGACGCCGCCGGCCTCGCGCGCGACTTCCACCTCCCGTCTTCCCTCCTGGTGGTGGCGGTGCTGGGGCTCGGCTACTGCGCCGGTCGGGCGGTGTTGCCGCGGCCCTCGCTGGCTCGCGCTGTCTTTGCCGAGGCCTACGGCCTGCCCTGGCGCCGTCCGAACGGCGACAAGGACACCTGAGAGGAACGATGCACGGCCGCGACATCCTGGAGCAGCTTCTCCAAGAGCACGCCGGTCTGCGGGAGCGCTTGCGGGAGTGGGAGGCAGCCCTGACCCAGGCCAGCGGCTCGAGCTACGGCCAGTGCCAGCACGCGGTCGGCGTCCTGCGCGAGCTCTGCCAGGTTTTCGAGCACGAGCTCCGCCACCACATCCGCGAAGAGGAGACCGTGCTCTACCCCACCGTCGAATACAAACTGCCCCGACTACGGGGCCTGGTGGGCGAGCTGCGCGACGAGCACGACGTCTTCCGCCAGGCCTTCGACGAGTTCCGCCGCGAGCTCGTTCACTTCAACGCCACCGGCGAGCTCCGCCAGCTCCTGCCCCTGGGACGCGACCTGGTCCGCCTGCTCCGCCAGCACATCGAGCGCGAGGAGCGCGAATTGCACCCCGTTGTCCTGCGCGAGTTCAAGGAAGACGACTGGCAGGAGCTCCGCCGGCTCTATGCCGACTCGGAAGTCGCGTGAGAGTCCCCCCGGGCGCAGAGGTCCAAATTCAGAACCCACTATCCGAATTTTGTTGACCGGGGCGCACGCGAACGTTGATAATCCCCCCACCGCAGAGCCGCCCTTTGGTAGAGAAAGTGCACTTCTCCGTACCGAATCGAGGAGACACACCATGCCACAGCCGAAAAGTGGGTGGAAAGCCGCGATTGTAGGCCTATTCTTGATGGCATTTGTCGCTAGCGCCGCGCTGCTGGGCACGGCGGAGCCAGGGGGCAAAGTGTCCCCTGCCCGTTCCGGGAAGGCGACCCCGGCAGCCAGCGCCGCGCAGCAGGCGGGCGACTACGCCGGCGGCGACGCCTGCTTCGCCTGCCACGACATCGAGGCGGCCTTCAAGAAGAACCCCCACTACAAGAACTGGAGCGACACGGCCAAGCCCTGGAGCGAGCGGGGCTGCGAAACCTGCCACGGGGCCGGCCAGACCCACATCGACGGGGGCGGCGACGTCGAGAAGATTTTCAATTTCAAGAAAGCCAGCCCCCAGAAGATCAGCGACACCTGCCTGGACTGCCACCTGAAGCAGGAGGAGCGGTCGAACTTCCTCGGCAGCGAACACGGGCTGAACAGCGTGGCCTGCACCGAGTGCCACAGCGTCCACGCCCCCAAGGTCGAGGCCGCCCTCCTCAAAGGGCGCACGCCGGCGCTCTGCTACGACTGCCACGGGGAAGTGCGGGCCGAGTTCAACAAGCCTTTCCACCACAAGGTGAACGAAGGCATGATGAGCTGCACCACCTGCCACAACCAGCACGGCGGCTTCAACCTCCGCCAGACGCGGGACACGACCGGGACCGACCTGGTCTGCTTCCAGTGCCACGCCGACAAGCAGGGGCCGTTCGTCTTCGAGCACGCTCCGGTGAAGCTCGAGGGCTGCCAGCTCTGCCACCAGCCGCACGGCTCGGTGAACCCGCGGCTGCTGAAGCGGAGCCAGATGAACAGTCTCTGTCTGGAGTGCCACACCAACACCGCCCGCATCGCGATTCCGGGCGTGCCCAGCTTCCACAGCCAGACCAACGCCCGCTACGCCAATTGCCTGACCTGCCACGTCAACATCCACGGCTCGAACATCCACCCGTTCTTCTTTGAGTAAGGGGGAGCCCATGCGTACTCGAATCCTCTTTGTGCTGGTCGGTCTGCTGGTTCTGCTGCCCGGGGCGGCCGGCGCCCAGCAGACACAGAACCGCTCCGAGGTGGAGATCCTGCCCGTGGGGCCGCCGCCCGCCGAGCTGCCCCCGCGCACCTATGGGCTCTATGACTTCCACACCACGCTGGAGATGGGCGGCCAGGTCGCCAACATCCACGGCAACAACGAGGTCTACCGCAGCCAGCTCAATTACTCCGACGGCGTCCGCCTCTTCGGCCTGAACTTCGAGGGCAAGGCCAAAGACTCCGGCGCCTTTTTCACCCGCATGTACCTGCGGGGCGCCGGCTGGGGCGGCGACCCCTACAACTGGGCCTACTACGGCTTGAGCAAGGACCGCTGGTTCGACTTCAAGGCCAGCTATGTCCGCAGCGACTATTTCTTCCAGTACCCCGGCTTCGCCCGCGACCAGCACCGCAACGACCAGGAGCGCCGCCGCCAGAGCTACGACCTCACGCTCTTCCCCCAGCGGCCCCTGCGCATCCGCCTGGGCTACTCCCGCAACTCCAGCTTCACCACCAGCTCCTCCCTCAGCCTGACTACATTCGACTTCTCGCGCGACGAGTTCGCCTTCTTCGAGCCCCTGCGGCAGACCTACGACGAGTACCGCCTCGGGGCCGATTGGAACATCCAGAAGTGGAGCTTCTTCTTCGACTACAGCTGGCGGCACTTCCGCAACGACCGTTTTCTCAGTGTCGTGCCGCTCCTCCCCAACAACTACGGCAACCAGGATCCATTCACCACCACCAACACCACTTTCTTGAACTTCGCCGAGCGCGCCTACCCCGCCCGCGGCCACATCCCCTTCGTGCGCCTGACCATTACCGGGCGGCCTCATCCCACTTTCGATTTGAGCGCCCGCCTCGTCTACTCGCGGGCCAAGTACGAGTACACCCGCTTCGAGATCGAGGACGGCCAGACCTACAACCCGAGCGGCGCCCCCCCGCCGAGCTTGATCACCGCCGTCACCAACTCCTTGGGCGAGACCATCCGCCCCAATACGCTCTTCGACATCGCCGGCGCCTGGCGACCGCTGAAGGGGCTCACGATCTCCAATACCTTCCGCTTCAACGGCTTCGACATTTCGGGCGGCGACCTGACCAACTTCTTCAACACCTGCAGCGTGGCCACCAGCGCCTGCGTCCCCGGCTTCAGCGGGGAAAACCTGGTCAACCTCTTCGACGTGGACTACTTCCTGAACCGCTTCGAGATTCGCTACGACTTCACCCGCTGGCTGGGCGTGCGCGCCGGCCACCGCCACCTGCACCGCGACACCACACTTCTCCATAACGAAACTTTTTGTGACGGCGCCTCCTTGCCGGGCTGCGTGGGCGGGACGCTGGACAACGAGCTGGAGCTCGAGCCCGCCACCCGCGTGGCCAACGTGGTTCTGCTCGGCGGCGACTTCCGTCCGCACCGCACCTTCACGCTCTATGTCGACTGGGAGCGCGGCGGGATTGATTCGGTCTTCAACCGCATCCGCCGCGGCCACCACACCACCACCCGCATCCGCGCCCGCTGGCAGCCTGTTCAGGGCGCCGCGTTCAGCTCCTCCTACTTTCTCTTCGACGTGCGCGCCCCGGCCCCGAACGTGGACTCCAACCAGCGCAACCGCGGCTTCACCCTCGATTTCGCCCTCACCCGCTGGGAGCGCTTCTACTGGGACATCGGCTACGCCCGCAACGACGTCAGCTCCTTCACCGACATCGGCCGGAAGAACTCCGCCGGCGACTTCATGCGGGTGGACGGCTTCACCGGGGTGGACTGCACCTTCGTGGGCGGAGTCCCGCTGCGCAGCGTGGCTTTCAACCTGCCCTGTCGGCCTTCGACCTACATTGACAACAACAACTACGCTTACGTCGACCTGGGCGGGCGCATCATCGGCAACCTGCACGGCGAGATCGGTTACCGCGTCTTCACTGCCACCGGCACCTATCCGCCCTCCGACCCCGAGGGCACCTGCGAACTTGTTTTCTTCGGGCCGTGCAACCCCTACGACATCGACCCCATCACCGGCCTGCCCGTCCGCCTGGAGTGGGGCGGCCTGAACTACCACCAGCCCAACGCCGGCCTGCGCTATGCCTTCAGCGACAACGTCACCTGGAAGGCCGGCTGGCGCTGGTACGGCTACAACCTGAAGTTCGGCAGCCTGACCGACTACAAGGCGCACATCGTCACCACGAGCGTGCTGTTGAGCTTCTAGGGCCCGGTCGCGCCAAGTCGCGCCCGAGTTGGCTTTTTCACACAATCGCCCCGGCCCTCGCCGGGGCGATTTCTTCTTGGCCAGCCTAAGCTAAAACAATTCAACAAGTTGGGATTCGTGTCCCACCTGGCAATTGGCACACTACGTGCCCCTCTTGTGGCCGGAGGAACAGGACAATGAGCGAAGTCCACACCTATCGCACCGCAGCCCGCTGGGCGGGCCGCCGCTCCGGCGAAGTCGAAGCCGAGG
>Ga0209342_10001084_pt1 | contig 30722 bp, 35 predicted proteins | sample RifCSP16_2_FD_184023 | JGI IMG/M metagenome (GOLD analysis project Ga0209342, IMG submission 184023) | Soil microbial communities from Rifle, Colorado - Rifle CSP2_sed 16_2 (SPAdes) (version 2) | ecosystem: Environmental > Terrestrial > Deep subsurface > Rock core/Sediment | place: Rifle...
AAGGATTATTAGGTGTACAAATGTCTGAAATAAAAAAAATTGATGTTAATTCTCTGTACAATATCTTACTACGAGAAATCCAGAATGATTCTGTTCAAGAAATTGATTCACATCTTTACTATTACATATCTGATATGCTTGGCAAATTAAAAAATCAAGGATATGATGGAATTGAATCAAAGATCAAAGACTCACTTGTAAAGATAATAACTGACATGGTCTCACTTCTTTTAAAAATAAGAATTGAAAAAGTTGTAAAATCAAAAGAGATTGACTATTCTAACTTGTTAGATGAAGAGCGATACATACTTGATTCAGATGATGAATTACGTCAGCGAAAAGATATAGTTCTTTCCGCAACACTAAACGGTAGGTTAAAACTTCTTGAAACTGTATCAAAAAATCACAAATTACGTTCTATAGTTGTGAGATTTCTAAAACCAATAGACCAGATTGTAGGCTCGGATCTAGAGAAATATGGCCCATTTGATGCAGAAGACGTAGCTACTCTTCCTTTTGAGAATGCTACTGCTCTCATTGGAAAGAAAATTGCTGTAAAAATTAGCTGGGAAGACTAAAAATTACGTAAACTCCTTTCAACCGTGCATGTCTCATTTGGGAATAGATGTTATCGATTATCTCTTACTTACAATATACCCAGTTGTTGGGCTCTTTGTTATAGAAATTATCTCTAGAGCGTTTAAAATCAAATCGTGGGTAAAACTTGTAATTCAAGGAGTTTTGTGTATAGGATTTACCATAGCATATGTAACTTTGATTGTAGCACACTGGCTTACTGCTATTGTTCTTTTAGCTTTAGCAATAGCACTACTATACCAAGCAAGAATTGCAAAGATAAAACCAGGGCAATCAGTTTACTAAATATGTCAAAACTTTTTGAAAACGATTGTTATAAAAATCAATTTAATCAACATAAATCCCATGATGTTAACAAAACATATTTACACAATATGCTGTGATAAACAGCAGATTTTCATTGATCAAAGATAAAATAGCAATAGTAACAGGTGCAAGTAGTGGTATAGGATATGCTACCGCTTTGGCTTTAGCTAAAGCAGGAGCTAAAGTAGCAATTGCTGCAAGAAGAACTGATCGCCTTCAACAATTAGAAAATGAAATTAAGAAAAGCGGTGGTCAATGCTTAGTTGTTACTTGTGATGTTACAAAACGAAAGGACTGTGAATCATTAATTGATTCTGTGATAAAAAAATGGAGTTGTATAGATATACTAGTTAATAATGCTGGCATAATGCCTCTTAGTTTTGTTAAGAGTCTAAAAATTGATGAATGGGAACAAATGGTGGATGTAAACATAAAAGGTGTTCTATTTTGTACTGGAGCTGCAGTACCGTATATGATAAAACAAAATTCTGGACATATTATTAATCTCTCATCAATTGCAGGTAGAGTTGTCTTTGCTGCCGGTAGTGTTTACTGTGCAACAAAATATGCAGTGAGAGCATTCAGCGAAGGTTTACGACAAGAACTAAGCACTAGAAATAATATCAGAGTAACAACTATTGAACCAGGAATCGTTGCAACAGAGCTTACTAATACAATTACCGACAAGGCGTTAGAATCTTTTATGAAATATGCGCAAACCATAGAAACTCTGAAATCTGAAGACATTGCAAACGCAATAATGTTTGCAGTTGAATCACCACCACATGTCAATGTTAACGAAATCATGGTCAGACCAACTCAACAGGAAAGATAATTTGATCCGGTGTTATCTATTAAACCAACAAACATTCTGATTCTAGGTGGTGGCTTTGGTGGTCTTGCAGCAGCCAATGAGTTACGACAAAATCTTCCTATGGATGTTAAAATTACAATAATTGATAAAAAAGACTATTTTATGATGGGTCTAGTAAAACTTTGGATCTTAAATGGTACTAGAGAATTTGAATTTTCAAAAAAACCGTTACAGCCTATAACAAAAAAAGGCATTGATTTTATTAATGAAGAAATAATAAAAATAGATCCAAAAAAGAAATCTATTACAACAAAATCTAGAGAACTATCATATGATTACTTGATAGTTGCATTAGGCGTAGACCTTGCACCAGAACAGATCAACGGTCTTTCTGAACATGGATTAATTTTATATGAAATTAAAGATGTACCAAAAATTCGTGAAGCTATTAAGAAAACAAGATCTGGCAAAATAGCTTTAGCTATCACTGGCATGCCTTACAAATGTCCACCCGCACCATATGAGGCAGCTCTTCTCATTCGTTCCATGTTAAATGATTTGGGAACAGGTAACTCTGTACAAATTGATTTTTACAGTCCTGCGCCAATAACTTTGCCAGCAGCAGGACCTCAAGTAAGCGAAGAACTATTGCAATTATTAAAATCAAAGAATATCAACTTTCATGGTTTACACAAAACAACTTCAGTTGAAAAGAACACTTTACGTTTTGAAAATTCAGAAACCAACTTTGACCTTCTCATAGCAATTCCACCACATAAGGTTCCTACAGTTATTGTAGATTCTGAACTTGCACAAAAAGGGAAATTCATTTCAGTTGATCGAACATGCAAAACAAATTTTGAAAATGTTTATGCAATTGGTGATGTAAATGAAATAATGGTAACGGATAAAATTGCAGTCCCAAAGGCAGGAATTTTTGCTGAAGGAGAAGGAATTACTGTTGCTAGCAACATAATATCAAAGATACGACAAGAACAAGAAAAGGCAATCTTTGATGGGAAGGGTGGCTGTTTTGTTGAAATGGGTAAGAGGGTTGCAGGATACTTGGAAGTTGACATGTTTGTGACTCCTAATCCAATAACTTTACTGAAACAACCTAATGAACAGAATTTTAAAGATAAAGAAAAATTTGAAAAAGACAGACTTACTAAATGGTTATGACTTTCTTTTTTCTCGTGACAAATGATCTAATATTCCTTTGATTCCACTATCAACCTCATCACTTTTACTAATATCCAGTTTTTCTGGGATTGATTCTTTGAAATCATTAGCTTCAAGCTCAACTCTTCTTTTCTCTACACAATCAAGATGATCTTCATCAAACGCTGAAATTTTTTTACAGATAGAACAGATCTTCATTACTTTAAACAACAAGTGACTTGATTTTAATCATTCTAGTTTTGATCCTACGATTTAATAATTTCACTATTACCAGCAACTTGAGGGGCCGTAGTCTAGCTTGGTCATGATTCTAGCCTGGGGTGCTAGAGGTCGCCGGTTCAAGTCCGGCCGGCCCCATTACAGTTTTTAATATGATGACTCGATTCCTATCCGATATTATCGAATTTCTGTAGGCTTTTCCACAAATACCATGTAGCTACACTACGATATGGTCTCCATCTGTTACCTATCTCTTCTACTTGCTTGGGTGTTGGTAGTTCAGGTAAGGAAAAAGCCATCTGCACCCCCTTTCGTAATCCAAGGTCGCCTGTAGGTAATACATCCAATCTTTCACATGAAAAGATCAAAAACATCTGTGCTGTCCATACTCCTATTCCTTTCACTTGAGTAAGTTCATCAATTATTTCATCGTCTGGCATCTTAGACAAGGATTTGATTTCAATATGGCCATCTTCAATTTTTTTTGCAAGATCCTTTAGATACTCAACTTTCATTTTTGATAGTCCAACAGCACGTAACTTGGAATCTTTTGTTTTTAGAATCTGGGCAGGTTTTGGAAAATTAGGATATAATTTTTTGAATCTACGAAGTATGGTTTCTGCTGCACCACTTGTAAGTTGTTGAGATATTATTGATTCAACCAAAGTAGCAAAGTGATTGTTTCTTTTTTTAATCTGATAATTTCCTATACGCTCAATAATTTTTGTAAGCTTGGGATCTTGTTTTAGAAAAGTAACTGCTTTTGGATTCATTCTTTAATTTGGCTCTGGGTGTATTGTTACTATGGCATTTTTAATCTGACTTCTTATTTTATGTTCAATTTCTGACGTAATATCATGAACTTTTTCAATTGAAAGATTCCCTTCAAAGGAACAATCTATGTCGATCTTGAAAATATCTTGAAGTTGAAGAGTGATAACTCTGCCAATTTTTTTAACTGATGGATATTCTTTGATTGTTTTTGCTATTTGTTCTTCTATAGTAAGATCTTCTATAGGTGGGGTTTTTGGTATTGAGACATAAGGTTCCAAATGCACTGTAATGTGGTTTATGTTGGATACTGCAATTCGAATCTGTTTCTCAATATCATCTGAAACCTTGTGAGCCTCTTCAAGTGACATGTTCCTATCTACTAATACGTGTAAGCTGATGAAAACTCCCTCTTTTGATGTGGATGAATTGACATTATGAACACCTTCTACACCTTTTACAGAAGACGCAATACTGTTTACTTTAGAATCAAGAGGAACATCTTTCCAAGTTGGTTCAAAATGAACAGTTACTTTAGCATTTGAAATTGAATTTATAATATTTTTTTCTACATTACTACTAATTTTATGGGCTTCATCAAAACTTGCAGCTCCACTTAAAGATATTATGACATCGGCAAAAATTTCATGGCCAGATCTGCGCATCTGAATTGATTCAGTATTCATTACTCCTTCGGTGTTGCTAACGATACTTTGGACTTTTTTAACCATGCTTTGGGGAATTGCATCTGTAAGCTCTAGTGCAGTTTTGTGGATTAGTTTTAGAGATAAAATAACAAGAAGTGATCCTAAGACTAATGCTGCAATGATGTCTCCTTGGTTAAATCCAACAGCCACAAGCAAAATTCCAATTATTGCAACCATTGTAGAACCCATATCCATAAATGCATGATAGAGATCTGCTCGGAGAGTAGTTGAGCCTTCAACTTTTTTTAGTGCTCTACCAAGAATCGTGATTCTTACTCCATCAGTACCAAGTGTATATACTGCAGCCCACACAGCAAAGATGCCAGGCAAAACGTGGGGAGGATTTTGAAATCTCTCAATAGATTCGTATATGAAAAAAGCTGCGATGAAAAGAATTACTATTCCTCCAACAAATCCACCCATGGTTTCTATCTTGCCATGACCATATGTATGCTCAAGATCTGGTGGTTTTATTGCCCATCTGGCGGCAAGAAGTAAGATTGCAGTAACAAAAGAGTCCAAGACTGCATGAATGCTATCAGTAATTAATGCAAGACTGTTAGAGTATATTCCTACAGTAAGCTCAACCACGAATGCAGAAATTATTAAAACAAGAGAAATTTTCAGAGTACGAGTTTTCAGATTTTGCATACTCATGTTTTTTCTAACCCCAACACTTGAAGGATTGCTTCAAAGTTTTTGCGTGACTGTTCCTTTTTGTACTTTCTTAAAGATGTGATCAATTTTCCTCTTTGTGGTTCTTTAATTATTTTTTTTACAAGTTTAGAGATTCCAGATCCTATGAAGATGCTTTGAGTTGCTGATGTAACATTTGAAACTCTTCTATTAACACTAGCACTTTCAAAATCTATTATAGAAATTGATTTTCCAACAATCACATGTTTGTGTATATGACTAAGCTCGCCATGATCAAGACGAATCTTATCTAAATTATAACAATCTTCCAGCACTTTTTTTACCACAGATTTAAGTTTGGGAGCGCTTCCTTTGCCCTTTAACTCTCCAATCCAATCAACTATTTTTCTTCCCTCAAGATATTCCATTATCATGAAATTTTTGCTGTTGGCTATGAGCTTTGGGCCTACTCCTACTTCGTTTGCAAGTCTTAAAAGTCGTGCTTCGCTATCCATTTCAGCTCTGCTGGAATCAATTCTACGTATCTTCAAAGCAACCTCTTTTGTTTTGTATTTTGATAAAACCACAACTCCAACGTATCCCTTTCCTAATACATTGAGGGAGTTGAGTATGGCTTGACCTGTAAATGAGATGCCTTTGATGCCAAGTTTTCTAAGCTCTGCAATTCTACTTGTAAGCTCACGTCGGGTTGTCTTTGGATATCCAAGTATTGTAGAATATGGTTCCTCTGCAAGTTTGCTAAGGGGAACCAAAGACAAGTCCATCTGTAGTGATAAGCTCCAATAGAGCCTTTTTAATGGATTTGCTTGTTGTCTGTCTTCCATTTAGTATCTTAAAGTCACGTTTGATGTCTTTGACTAAACCACTTGGTATGCCAGAAGTTAAAAGATTTTTTTTCAAAAGATATTGCAAAAATGTTTTTGCATTATGATATGCACTTTCTTGCAAAGACAAAATTTTACCCGCATCGTTAACCCACATAACCTGACTCTTCTTAGAATTTTTTGCAATATAGTTTTCAGATTCTTTTCTCATAAAAGCATCAGGTCCCCTTCTTATCACATTTTTTTCAATATTTGGTGAGCGCAAAAGAAAGAGTAATGCAGCTTCTGACTTTTCATCTGTAACACAAGATTTCCTTAATACCTCAAAACTTGAAAGATCAAGCTGGCCTGCCACTGCAGTGGTTGCACGCTTTATCTGACCCCAAATTATATCAGGACTGCGTTTCTTGTAATTGAATTTTACAATAACAGTATTATCCAAATTTTTCTTGTTTAATTTTCTTGGTTGTGGCTTGAAAAATGCTAAAGAAGGCTTTTTTAAAAATGCTCTTGAGGCAAGTATGAATCTGCCAACACTTTCGGCCGAGATCGCAGTTCCAAGATTCCTATTGCTATCTATAGGATCTATTATTATGAGAGGAGTATCGAATTTTTTTGTTGGATTTCCTATTACTTGATGTGGCACAAAACTAGATGCTGCCTCAAGCACTCCTAGAAAACTTCCATAATGATGCACAAGCACTTCAGCTACATATCCTCCAAAACCTTCTTTTGCAATTTCTGCACCATAGATTCCAATTCCTATTAGAAATTTTTTGAATAATCTAACCTCGTCTTTTTTTGATTGATCAAGTGATTGTAGTATGAATTTTGTATGAAATGAAGACCTGTCCGCAGCACTCTTCCAACTTCCAATCTCGACATCATAACATGGTACTACGTTTACGCGTGTATGTTCTATTTCGGCCTCAACATATGGGTGTTCTGAGTATCTTACATATGGTTTGAATTTTTTTAGAGAGTCAAAACCAATGGTTTTTCCAATGGACTCGAATGTTTTTTCATCTACATCCTTTTTTAGTTTAACAAAAATATCTAGATCTACTTCTCCTGATAACCAAGTTCCCTTTGCATAAGATCCTCCAATCTCTACACCAGTAACTTCAGAAAACCTTTCTGCTTGTTGTCTTACTAATTGAATCGACAGTTCAGAAATTTTCTTTATCTTTTCTTGTTCTTTTTCAATAGGAATGGAAATTTTCCTTGCTTGTTCTAAAACTTTCATTGTCTTGCTTTTACCACCTGTAAATCAGAGTATATAGGCCCAGTCGGTGTTAAGATACTTTTCTTAAACTTTAACTCAGAAATAGTCTCATGGCCAATCTCTAATGCTCTAAACTTGTTCAACTCTTGAGAAATATCATTAATTCTGCTCTTGATTCTAAATATGGTCAAATGTGGTTTGAATAGCTTGTCACTTCTAAATCCCAAGGGACGTAGCTTTTCTTCAACTTGCACAGCAAGCTCAACAAGATTTTTTGCAGCATCCTTGTCAACACCAATCCACACAACATGTGGGGACTTTGGATTTGGGAAAGCACCAACATCGACGAAATTCATTTCTATTGGACTAAATGAAACAGAACTCAGTGATTCCATTATTTTTGGAGCCATCTCATCTGATATCTCGCCCAAGAAAAGTAATGTAAAATGCATGTTTTCCTTGCTAACTGGTTTTGCCTCAATTTTAAGATCTGATTGTAACTTTGCTATGGCATTTAATGTGGACTCGTTACTGATCTCTACTGCAACAAAAGTTCGCATTACAAATTTTTTGGGTGTGTGTTTATATGATTTCCGGTAGCTTCATAGATTAGAAATAGACTTGGCACACATGGAAAAACTAATCGTCTGTCTTACAGGAATGCCTGGTGCTGGAAAAACTACGATAGCTGATGGCCTAAAATCAAAAGGATTTGATAAAATAACTATGGGTGATGCTGTACGGGCAGAAGCCGCAAGAAGAAAGATTGAACCAACAGGTGCAAATCTTGGCAAACTCATGCTTGAACTACGTGAAAAAAATGGACCAGGCGCAGTTGCTGAGCTAATAAAAGATCAAATCGTGAACTCAAAATATGATGTGATACTAATTGATGGTGTAAGATCAATTGCAGAAGTTGATGTGCTAAAAAAATTTGGAACAGTCAAAATTCTTGCAATTCATGCCTCCTCAGATACGAGATTCAAGTTTCTATCTGGCAGGGGAAGATCTGATGCACCTGAAGATCGTCAAGACTTTGTAAAGCGTGATTCTAGAGAGATGGGGGTGGGCATGAGTGATTCTATTGCACTTGCAGACGAAACTATCTCTAACAATAGTCTCACAATTCCGCAACTAATCGATTCTGCTTACAATATCATAAAAGGTTGGATAAAGTGAAAACTCCACAAATCACATGTAAGATAGAAGCATACGCTGCAGTTAACCCTTCAGAGGATCCAGAAAAAGTGCAACAAGCAATATCCAATGTATTACAAGATATGAATTTCAAATATGAAAGTGGAAGCATCAAAGGCATTTCAAATGATTTGCAATCTCTATCCAAAATTTATGACACCATAAAATCTCGTAAATCTACAAAAACATACAGACGTCAGATGAGATATAATTTACAAGAAGATACTACTTGGTTTTATTTGAACAAGCAGGCTGCATTTGTAAATGTGATTGCACTCTGTGAAGAAGCTGAAGAATCACCTCTGGGCCCAATCAAGATATTATTACATTCAAAAAACATTGATAAAGTAATGGAGTGGCTAGTGCCAGATCTTACTGAACAATCTAATGATTAGAGTACTTCAACTAGTTTCTTCCTAGACTTTTCCCCCGATACAATTCTGACATTAGATTTGGGAACATCAAAATGTTTTGAAATTTTTTGAATCAATTCTTTATTGGCCTTGCCTTTCTGAGGATCAGATACTATTCCAATTGATATCCCGTCTTTGTTTATTTCTAGAAAATCCCTGTGAAATGTAACAGAAACTTTGTAGATCATTTTTGAATAACTGAGACAAGCTCTGGTAATGCCTTTGCAGACGTTGACCGTATTGAAAGATCCATGTTTTGAGACATGGATGTCTCCTCTGGGTTTACCTCAATTATGAGAGCTCCGTTTTGTTTTGCATATATTGGTAACATGTTTGCAGGTGAGACAGACAGCGAAGTTCCTGCAACAACCATTACATCACATAGGCTTGCCTGCATCATTGCTTCTCCCCACACATCTTGAGGAAGCGGTTCGCCAAACCACACCACATCAGGTCTTAGAATATTTCCACACTTGCAAAGTGGTGGAATTTCTGAAAATCTTTTTGTTATCTTGTCTTTAAAATTACAAACTGTACACTTTATTGTGATGATACTCCCATGTAATTCCGAAACATTTTTACATCCAGCTCTTTGGTGCAATCCATCAATATTCTGAGTCAAGACCCATACCTCTTTGTACTTGGCAAGATCGGCAATTGCTATATGACCTGCGTTTGGCTTTGCTGCAAGAATGTTTTTTCTTCTATCTTCATACCATTCCCACACAAGCTTTGGATCCTGATAAAATGCATCTATGGTTGCAAGCTTCATGGGATCATATTTTCTCCACAATCCGTCATTTCCTCTAAAAGTTGGAATTCCACTTTCCTGTGATATTCCTGCACCAGTAACAAAGACTATCTTTTTGGCTTGATGCAGTTTGTCTGATACTGATTCAAACATATTATTTGATCTCTATTTCTAAAAGATCCTCTGCTGCTATCACGGAATCATGAATAGTTTTTGCTTCCTTTACAAGAGGATCGGTATCATCATATCTGGTTGAAAAATGAGTCAAGATCAAGTTGGAGACCTTGGCATTTCTTGCAAGCTGTGCTGCCTCTTTAGCTGTAGAATGACAATAGTCTGCTGCCTTTTCTTTTAGCTCATCTGCGTATGATGAATCAAAAATAAGATAATCACAACCTCTGAAAAACTCCTCAAGTTTTTTTGTTGGTCTCGTATCTCCTGAAACTCCTATTTTTTTACCACGCCTTTTTTCTCCCATCACATCAGATGGTTTGATTATTTTATTACTTACTTTGACTTCTTTTCCACTTTGAAGTTCATGCCAAAGCTTTCCTTCTGGTATGCCAAGCGCTTTTGCCTTTTCTGGATAAAATCTACCTGGTTTTTCTTTTTCTTGTAAAACGTAAGAATATGCTGGAATAGAATGCATTGCTTCACATGCATGTACTGTGTAAGTTGTGTCATCAAGAATAAGTCCCTCTTTTATGGTTGCAATCTTAACAGGAAATGTTAGTCCAAAATTTAATATCTTCAGATTTGCCGCAATAAAATCTTCTATACCTTTTGGACCGTAGATCTCAATTGATTCAGTCCTACTTTGCAATGACATTGTTTGTAACAACCCCAAGATTCCAACGCAGTGATCTCCATGCAAATGTGTAACAAAGATCTTCATTTTTTTATTCCAACCAAGCTTAGACTTGTGAAATGCAACCTGGGCTCCCTCGCCAGCATCAAACATGAGGATCTCTTTTTCTAAAACTAGGCAGATGCATGTCATACCTCTGTTTTCTGTTGGCTGTGCCGCCGATGTTCCCAAGAATACTAATTTCATTTTACCAAGATAGTCCTAGTCAGGCTTTTGTGCCTATAGATTTCGTATCTTTTAGCTGGTTTTAATTCTATTTGGTCTGCTAGCTCTTTTTTGCACATGAGAGCAAGCTTCTTTTTCTTTGGAAGAATGGATATAAAATCAGAAATTAGCTTTTTTGGTGATTCTGAAGATTTTGAAGATATTCCATATGGCAGGTCAGTAACTATTCCATCAATTTTGTCTTTAATTTTTTTGATGTTTTCGTATCTTGCATTAATGATTTTAGAATTATACCCATTTGTAGCTAGGTTCTTTTTTGTTACTTCACACATCTTTCTATCAAAATCAATACCAATCGATTTGATTCCCATTGATTCAGCTTCTAAAAGTATAGTACCGGTTCCACAAAAAGGATCACATAAAATTTTATCTTCATTTAATCCTGAAAGATTTACCATTGCTCTACTAAGCTTCCAGTTTAGCTCAAAAGGTGATTTGATTATCTTCTTTGGTCTTTTTTGTGCTGGAATTTTGGTAGAATAACCAAGATAGTTTTGGTTATCAGTAAAAATAAGATAAACTGTTAGTGCTGGATTTGTTAGAGAAACTCTGGCTCCAGAAGCTTGTTTGATTGAAGCACCGACTGTTTTTTCTATGCTGGAGAGATCTATTCTTTTTGATGATAAATTAACTGTCCTGCATGCAAACGTGTCTGATTTGTGTAATAGTGCCAAGTCAAGCTCTGAGAAAAGATCAGAGAATGTGTCTACAATCTTTCCTGCAGTTCTTACAAAGGTAGCTCGCTGAGCTACCTTATCCCACGGAACCTTGGAGTTTGTTATGACAAGCTTGGAATCTGTCTCATATGATGTGTTCTTGTCATAGCTTTTTGATATGGAAATAATCTCATCTTTAGCTAATTCTATATTTTCACCTGATACAACAAAAAAGCTCTGCATTAGACAATTGCCTTGGATATGATAGGTGAGACATCAACTATACCTGTCTTACCAGGAATGGTGTTTGTGCTTACTATCTTTGATACACCTGCCTTTCTGATTCTTTTTTCTGCGTCACCAATCAGCAATGCATGTGTGCATGCTGCGTAAATGTTTCTACATTTTTGCTTTTTTAGAAACTCTGCAGCCTTTACTATACTTCCACCAGTGCTTATCATGTCATCAACTAAAATCAAATCTCTCCCAATCACTTGTTTTTGGTTTGCTGATCTGATCTCCACTTTGCCAGTCTTTCGGTCTCTGTGTTTTTTTAGTGCAATGAATCTAGTGCCAAAAAGTCTTGCAAAATATCTAGCTCTTTCGATTCCGCCAAGATCTGGTGAAACAACTAGCGGATCTTTTAGTTTTAATTTTTTGAAATATTTTACTAATTCTGATATTGCGCTGACATTTGTTGCTTGAATCTTGAAATGATTTAATGCCATTTTACTGTGGATATCAACCACAATTACTTTGGTTGCACCAGCAGCTTGTAACATCTTTGCAACTAGAGACATTGTAACAACTTCACCTGGAAGAAATTCTTTGTCTTGTCTTGCGTATCCAAGATATGGTATTACTGCATAGACTTGCGAGGAATGTTTTCTTGCTTTTGCAACAAGTGAGAGTACCTGTATTAGATTGGAATCAACTGGTGGATAGGTAGACTGGACAACTATGATTTTGCCATTTTTTGGCTTGCCAGAAACTGTAATCTTGCTTTCTCCATCTGGGAAGATCCTTAGCTCAGATTTGAGGTATCTTCCATTTAGTTTTGTAGCTATTTTTCTGGCAAGGTCTTCTGAAGCTTTTCCACCTATTATTGTAAAATTACTCAACAAATGTCATCGAGTGATGGCTCATTCTTAAGTTTTGAGATATATCAAATAAATGACTTTCCATAATCACAATGATTAAACCAACACCAACTATTGAGTCAATAAAAATGATATCCTCCCGTTTTACGCTTGGAGATATGCTCTAGGTCGTAAAGGTTATGGCTTAGTATCTAAAAGTTCGCAGATGCAGTTTGAAACTATCAATTGCCTTTTTAAGATAATCTGACGTAGTCATTAATTCATAATTCCATTGTTCATTATCCTCATCCCATCCAACATAGAAACATTCTTTACGAATATCAAAATTTGCGAATGAAGAAATTGAGTGTAATCCCCATAAATGAGATCCACTTACCGTGAGATTCTTGTATTTTATTTTTCCCTTGAAGGTAGATGGTTTTCTCAAGTAGATTCCAATTTGAAAACTCTGACATTCATCTGGTAACTCTCGGAACGCTCTTTTGATTTTAGATATATGTGATTTTGCTCCTCCCTTGCCAAATATTTTTTTAGAAACAAAAAACTTGTTTCCTGATTTTGTGCCAGACAAACAATCTCTAAGTTTTAACGCTTTACCATATTCCTCTACAGCGAACGAATATAGACCAATTGCATTCGCATGCAACCATTTTGGATTAATGAGAAGACGAGCATCACATAACAAGAGTTTTGTCTTGTTTACAGATCGCTTAATTCCTTCTCTTATTTGTCGTTCTGTGAGGAAATAATTTGGAAGGTGTGATCTCGCACTCATGTTTTATAGGTCATCATACTTCGAGTCTACCATTCTGATAAGGTTTATAGCTCCGAAAATACATACTATTTTGAAGTATCATAGAGGTGCAAGTGGGGTAGCATTTTGTAGGTATGATTGCAGTAATTTCTGCCTAGTTCTGCATAGTTTACTAACAATACAGTCGCAATTTTTAATAGCTATACATTTGAGATCATGCCAGATTTGAAAAAGCTACTAGCTTTTACACTATTACTTTTACTCATACCATTTAGCCCAGCTTGGGCAGTATATGATGGCAGTCATCTAAGAGAACCTGAAATTAAAATGACACCAACTTCTGGACCACCTGGAACCAAAATAACAATTACAGTTTCAAACTTTCCAGATATCTCAGACGAACCATATCCATATCCAGACTTTTACATATACCTACCATTTGCAGCGGCTGCTGTTGGAACTAATGTGCCAAGCCAGTGTGGTACAGAGATGTGTTTTCCAATTTACACATACGAAGATGCACAGAAAAAAAACTTTGCAGACAAGACTATCACATTTGCACTTTTTAGCTTGACAAATCCAAAGCCAGTCTATCTAAGTGGATTGCCACACAGCGTCTGTGATATTATAGTAAATTCCAAAGTACAACAAAGCTATTCAGATGTCTGTAATACAAAGAGCCAGCCAACAGGTGAATATGAAATAAAATTTGCATGGGCAACAAAAACAAAACCTGATGAGCCATATTTTATCAAGACACTAAAATTTACAGTAACTGAAGGCACACCTCCTACAGAGCCTGAAGGTCTTCGTCTTGATCAAACTCTAATGGACCTTTACAAGGAAGGTGTGATTAGTGAACAAACCTTTGAAAATGAACTAAAACAATTAGGATACAGCGACGATGAAATACGTCAAGCTAAAGCTGTCTTAGGAAAGCTTCCACATCAGGAGAATGCAGAGCCACCTGCTCCAGATGAAACAATAGAAGAACCAGTAGAAGAAACTGAAGAAACTAAACCAATAGAAGAACCTAAAGACGAGGAGGTCACAACGACAAATCCAGATGAAAAAATAGAAACCACAACACCATCTCCAAAAAACGGTTGTCTTATAGCTACAGCAGCATTTGGTTCTGAGATGGCACCACAGGTTCAGCTACTCAGAGAACTACGTGACAATACCCTTCTAAAGACAAATTCAGGCTCTACATTTATGGCTGGGTTTAATTCAGTCTACTATTCCTTTAGTCCTACTGTGGCAGATTGGGAAAGACAAAACTCCATCTTCAAGGAAATAGTAAAGACAGCAATAACACCATTAATTTCAACGCTTTCAATTCTAAACTATCTCGATATTGATTCTGAAGCTGAAATGATTACATATGGAATTGGGATAATCCTGCTCAATGCAGGCATGTATTTTGTTGCACCTGCTATTGTTTTAGTAAAATTAAACTCACGTGCCAAAAACAAACACAGTACAAAAAGTTAGAAATTAAGCTATACACATACAAACACATTGGACCTAGTTTTTTCTGACATACACGCTGATATCGATGCCTTGGAAACCATTTTAAAAGTTGTATCTAGTGACGATTTTATCAAAAAATATGGCAGCTTTGATAGAATAATAAATCTTGGAGACTTGCTTGAACGAGGAAGTGCCCCAAAACAAGTGCTTACAAGACTAGAATTCTTACAGAAAAACTATCCAATCATATCTGTTATGGGAAACCACGATGAGGCATTTTTATACAAACGAAAAGTAAGTGGAAGCTCAATTGAAAGTTGGGCAGCTCATCAGGAATTAAAAGAGGATGATCTTTCATTTTTTGAACAAAACAAAGACAACACTTTTGGTCAACAACAATTCATTGATAAAAAAAGCAAGCTTTATTGTATTCATGGCGGACCACTTGATCCTCAGAAAATCACTCCCAAAAATGCATATGATGAAGAAAAATGGTTATACCAAAGATCATGGCAGAGACTCTCTGAAGAAGAGTTTGAGTTCTTTAGCTACTCGGGATATCACTACAAAGCATCTTCTGCATTTGATGAAGGAAAAAACCATCTTGGCAACTTTGTAATTTTATGTGGTCATCAACACGAGGAAGCCGTTTTAGTACAAAATGAACAAATTCATGATATTTTTTCCAAGCTTAAAATAACACATGAAAAAGTTTCAGATTTTACACTAGAAAAAAAAGAAATTGAGATTGACAAATCAAACAATTATCTAATAAGGCTTGGTCTTGGTGGGCCAAGTGGATATTACGGAGTTGGCGCACCAAAACCGCACTTTGGAATAGTTCAATATAATCCCAAGAAAGTAACTCTTTTCACAGTGAAATGAGCGCAACAAACTCTCTTAGACAAGATCACATCCAGATCAGGCGACTAGAAAAGGTCATCACCAAGTGTTACAAGGAACTCTATGAAGGAAAAGACATCTCATTTTCAGACATTGAGCAAATCACAGTGATAATGGCAGAATTTTTAGACGCAATACATTATTCCAAAGAAGAAGATGCATACTTTCCATGCGTTGCAAGCTATGATTCTCTCAAAAAGGAAATTAGAGCATTCATGATAGAGCACGAGTTTGGCCGCAGAATAGCAAGAAGTGTAGCAACTCATCTACAAAGATGGAAGCAGGGTCAGGATGCAAGAGAGCCAGTAGCAAGATTTCTTAGAACATATGCCATATACCTAAACGATCACATTACTAAAGAAGAACATTTTTTTGATGTTGCAGAAAAAGAGATCCTTTCAGCAGAAGAAGAAAAGATGATGTATGAAGAGTTTAGATCAGTCACTGCTGTTACAATCAAGATTGATGATATGATAAAATTAATTACTTTACTTGAGGAAAAATCCTGGATGAAAGAATCATGAACAAATATCAAATATCACTCTTACTTTTTGCATTTTTATTTACTTCAGCAAGCGCAGAACCAATTCCTGATTATTACAAACCATATGCTCCTATTACTACTGATAAACAAGTTTATAGCTGGACAGACAAAGTTGGAATCACAATAATTGCACCAAGCTGGAATGAAGATAAAAATGGAATAGACTCAATTGGAGACCAAGAGGGTCACCTTATTAAAATATCAACAGGTGAACATCATCTTGAACCATACAAGTTAACAGAAACCTCAAAAAACAGTGGAGTATTCACTGGTGAAATAATACTAACTGGATTTTTTCATGATGCCAATGGAGATGGTAAAATAGACACCCAACCGCGAACTATTGGTACAGGTCCAACAAGTGGTTTTCTAGAAGCAGACAGAGATGATGGAATTACCATATCATTTGAGTTTGCAGACGGCGTGGTTCTCACACAAAGTGCACAGATAGGTTGGAATGAAGGTAAAATCAATCTTGACAAACCATCGTATCTTCTACATGAGACAGCAAATATACAGATTGTCGATCCTGACATGAATCTAAATCCAGAAGCAAGCGATACCATTCCGGTTGAGATATCATCAGATTCTGACGTGGCTGGAATAACAGTCGATGCAGCAGAAACAAGTGAAAATTCTGGTATTTTTGTAGCAAATGTCTCCTTTACACCATATGATAGGTCTAGTGGAAACAGACTGCATGCAATTTTAGATGACAGACTATATACAAAATATGTAGATCACACATTACCATCACCATATAACATCAATGACGACTTGGACATAATAACAGAATCTGTACTTTCATCCAATACACCATTAGCTGACAAAGTCACACTTGAAAATATAATTTTGGCAGACAGTTTAGGGATGACAATACGAGAGCCAATGTTAGGACAACAACTACAAGTAGTTGCAGAAATTGAAAACAAACAAGATTATGATCAACCTTTCGTTTATCTTGTTCAAGTAAAGGATTCTACTGGTACTGCTGTGGCACTTTCATGGTTTAAGGGTTCTATTACAATAAATCAAAAACTTAGTGTGTCACAGTCTTGGTCTCCAACTGAATCTGGTACATATACCATAGAAACTTTTGTCTGGAAATCTCTTGATAATCCAATACCGCTTGTGCAATCATCAAAAGCCATTTACAAAGTCACACAATAGAATTTTAGAAATTATTCTTTTACTTCAAAGACTGATTTAACTACGGGAAATACATGAATCTCTGTTTCCTTTTCTAACTTGCAAATCGCTTTCATGTTATAGTTCAAGACTGCAAAATTATTATATATGATGAGATTAGTATGCAAACTATACATACTATGATGACTAGTCTGGCAAACTTGCGTGTCCACATTGCCCCAGTAGGCTTTGAGATAGACAGGATAGTGCTATCAGCTAAAAAGATGAAGGCAGATAAGGTCTGGCTTTTGATGCATGACGATCCATCAAAAGATAAAGCTCGTGGTTATATGGAAAAGATCAAGACGGAACTAAAAAAAGAAAAGATCGAGGTTCAAGTAGTATATTCAGATAGGTTTGATCCTTTTAAGATCTTAAAATCTGTTAAAGAAATAGTACAAAAAGAAAAAGAAAATGACATATTTGTAAATGTCTCTTCTGGATCAAAAATTCAAGCAATCGCATGCATGATGGCATGTATGATGTTTAAGGGAAAAAACAAACTGACACCTTACTATGCAGAACCGGAAAATTATGCTACTGTTAAAGGGGCTCAACTTTCTTCTGGACTAAAAACACTGGTTCAGCTTCCAGCATACGAAATTCATACACCAAAATCTGTACTCATTCAAGCATTAAAAATAATAAAAGAACGTGGTGGTAGGATAACTAAAAAAGAGATGGCAGAGCTTGCTTATGAAAATGGACTCTTAATAGTAAATGCAAGAGAAGAGAACTTCCAACAGGCAAGATTTGCAAGTCTTGATAAAAACATAATCCAGCCTCTCTTGCGAGATTGGAAGTTTGTTGAAATTGAACAAATAGGAAGAAACCGCTGGATAAAAATTACACCAGAAGGACTTGGTGCAGAAGAATTTCTTACTTGACTTATGTAGTAAGCTCAGGTTTGAGAGTCCATGCAACAGCTAGTATGACAAAGGGGATGGAAATCATGACAGTAATCTGCAAAATTATGAATAGCGGGCCTTGTCCTACGTTGGGATTTGTTATGATAAATGGTAATGGTAGGGTAATGACAAACCAGATCAGAGAAAGCATCACGATTATTTCTAATTGCTTCTTTTTCTTTGGATTCACAAGGGGAAGTGTGGTACTGATGTATTAATTTGATTGGCCTGAGGCTTATTTAGTAGAGGCTCCGCCATCCAATGCCAAAACTGCACCAGTAGTCCATGAAGAGTCATCTGACGCAAAATACAGAATTGCCTTTGCTACGTCATCTACAGTTCCTATTCTGCCAATAGGATGCTCTGCTACAGCCATTTTTCTTGCTGATTCTGAATCTAGATACGGTTTTGTCATATCTGTCTCAACCATTCCAGGACACACACAATTTACACGAATTTTATATTTTGCATATTCAACGGCCCATGCTTTTGTTAACAGTACTAGCGCTCCTTTTGACGCAGTATATGCATCTGCCTCAAAATTTTCAAACGCTTTGAGTCCAGCATTAGAGGCAACATTTATTATAGCACCACCATTTTTTTCCATAAATGGTATGACTGCTCTAGTAAACCGAAACTGTCCTGTTAAATTCACATCAATTACTTCATTCCATTCTCTATCTGAAATTTGATGTAACGGTTTAACTTGAGGAAAAACTCCTGCATTATTTACCAAAATGTCAATTCTCCCAAATTTATCTACAGTTTTTTTTACAACATTTGAAACATCGTTATCGTTTCTGATATCTCCTGGTATGGAATACACATTCCCAATATCATTTGCTGTTTTTTCTAGTCTATTTGGATCTTTTGCTGTGATAGTGACATGCGCTCCTTCTTGCACAAACATTTTTGCAGTAGCTTTTCCAATGCCACGACTACCCCCTGTAACTATTGCGACCTTCCCAGAAAGTTTCATAAAATCAGAAATCCTTTGTTATTTTTAATTTTAGAGCTTAATTCCAAACGTCAAGCGACGATTTAGTACAAAATTCACTGACGATGCAATCATAATAGATATCAATGCAGCTAGAAGATAATACACTGAAAGTTTTTCTACGAACATGTAATTAAATCCCAGTTGTATTCCCATGCCAACTAGACTTACGCCAATAAATTTTCCATACATAAGAAAATCACGTTGTTTTATAGCAGTATCCCTAAATGTCCAAGTTTTGTTAAGCAAGAAATTGGATGTGATTGAAACATAGATTGCTATGGTGGAAGAAAGGAGATACCATAATCCAACAAATTCAGTCAAAGCAAAAAGAATCCCCAAATTAACTAAGACACCGCTTGCGCCAACCAAATAGTACTTAAAAGCATGTTTTGCAAAAAGTGAGATTCTGCCTAACCTATCTCCTTTATCTAGAGTCATTTGACTATCCAATATTTTATGTATTAATAAGTGATAAAACTTTCAAAAATCTAATATCTTTGCAAATAACTAATAGGCGTAAGTTTAGCATTTTTCGAATATTGATTTTTACTTGAAAAATTTAGTTAAAAATTAACTGAAGTATGAAAAAATCAACATGAAGTGATAAATACTTGAAAGTCATATAGTAAAATATGCAGAAGGATACAAAATCTACTGCTTGAATTGCGTGGTCCCGCAGAACTAAATGTGAACTCCGGCCTTGGAGCCGATTCAAAGAGGTAATCTCTGCCCTTCTGACGGGGGGCCACGCCAATTATGTTTTAATTAAATCAACGGATACGCTGCCAAGTAAATTTCCATGAGGATTTATCACAATTTGTAGTTGTTGATCCTCTGGTACTTGAATCTCTTTTTTACCAAGATAGTCCCATGTATAATAAACCGAAATTCCGGTATCGTGTAAGGTTCCATTTAGCTGAAAATCTTCTGCAAAAGAAAAAGTTGCCCCTTTTAGAGCAATAGAAAAAGTCTCAGGACTATCACCATTTGGTACAAAACTAAATTGATATGTCCCATTTTGAATCACAAAGGTGTCAGTAAAAATTTCATTAGTGTAAAGTTTAGGATCTGCTATTGTTACGTGATAGATAGCAGTTTTTTTGGAATTAGGCTCTAGTGATAATCCTATTGCTATTGCAACAACAACTATAGCTGCAATGCATATTATTTTTTTCATGTAATTAAAAATTATACTATTTTTAAAAAAATTATAGTTTTAGGGATTCCTTCAATCCCTTGTATCTATTTCTGATAGTAACTTCGGTTACTCCTGCTGCCTGTGCAACATCCTTCTGTGTCTTATTTTCCCCATTCATCACACAAGAAAGATACAATGCAGCTGCTGCAAGTCCCATAGGATCCTTTCCTGCAGAAATTTCAATTTCAGCAGCATCTTTTAGAATCAGCAGTGCTCTTCTTTTTGTTTTTTCACTTAATCCAGCTTTACTTGCTATTCTTGCTACACATTTTATTGGATCCACGACAGGCATCTTAAGATCAAGTTCTCTTAGAAGTAATCTGTAGCATCTGGCAACATCTTTTCTTTTAATATTGATCCCATTTGCAACATCAGTCAAAGTTCTTGGTGTTTCAGTATCTCTACATGCAGCATATAATGCAGCTGCAACAAGTCCAGGAATTGACCTTCCTCTTACAAGACCTTTGTCTAAGGCTTTTCTGTAAATGTATGCTGTTTTTTCTATAACTGCATCAGAAAGAGCAAGTTTATCTTTTAACCTATCAAGCTCACTAAATGCCTGTCTAAAGTTTCTGTCTACTGGTTCGTGAACTTGGCTTCTACTATCCCAAGTTCTAAGACGTTCAATAGTACTTTTCATAGAAGCAGACAGCGGTTTTCCAGACGCATCTTTATCTGCCGGACCAATTATAGTTGCAAGTCCCATATCGTGCATTGCAAGTGAAGTAGGAGTTCCAGTTCTACTTCGGTCCTCATGTTCTTCTTTAGAAAATGATCTCCATTCAGGACCTGATTCTTCTACTCTTTCAGTGAGGACAAAACCGCAGTTTCCACAAAACATCTCTCCAGTGGTACTGTCAGTTACCATTGGGCCTTTTCCACAACGTGGACAACGACCACCACCTGAACCAAAAGTTTCGCGAGTCATCTTATATCTAATAAAAGTTTCGATCGTAGGACAATAAAAAGATTTAACTATTACCGTTTATTCTATATTTTTAATAAAATCATATTTATAATAAAAATTTTTTAATTAATTAAGTTTTTTATTAGAATTATTTTAATTATTTGATTATCATAAAATTCCATTAATCACATACTTTAATTTGATTCTCAATTGTTTCCTAAATCTGTTTTATTATTTTTGAGTAATACATTTTTCTAAAAATTGATTTCTGATTACAATGAGAGAATCTAAATTTGTCTGATCTGTTTTACTAAAAACTTTCAGATAATTTAGAAAATAACTTTGGCTCAAATTTTTCCTCAAGATACTTAAAGCAAAAACTTAAATACGATTTTTTCAATTCACAGGCATTAAATAAAATGGAAAAATGTCCACTTTGCTGTGAACATCAGCAGTCAACTACTGCACTGGAAGTTCACATAAAGAAAATCCATCCGCAGAGAAATAGTATACAACTGGTGCACTAATCTCTGGTCTGAGGATTGATTGGAAGGATATATCCAAGTTAGGTTATCGATAATTTTACTAAAACTAGTAATTCTCCCTTGATTTGATAATTCTACACTCTGGATTGGAAGTTTGTTAGCTTAATTTAGCGTGCAGTGAACCTCATTTCACACCTTGAATTAATAACCAATTTTTTAAGTGCTTACCATGACAGGTTTCACTAAAAGTTGGACCAAGCCACAGACACCTAGCATTGGTGAACGATTCAATGATGCATTACATCCACAAGGTCCATTAAAACCCAGATTAGAGACAGCAACAAAAAGACTACAGACTCAGATTTCTAAATTAGATGGGATGATTACAAAGCTAAAACAAAAGGATGAAAAACTTTTCAAAAGAATTGTTACTGCAACACAACAACATGATACTACCACTAGTAGAGTTTTATCAAAAGAACTTGCTGAAGTTCGTAAAGTTACCAAGCTCTTAGGCAACGCAAGAATGGCACTAGAACAAATCGAACTTAGATTAACAACATTCCATGATCTTGGTGATACTGTAGTGACTATAATGCCAACCATAGGTCTGATGAAGAGTTTAAGATCATCACTTGTCAGATTCATGCCAGAGGCAGACCAAGAACTAAGCGGTATGACAGAGATGTTAAACGGCCTTATGACAGACACATTCCACAATGGAGACTTTGGAATAGATTCAGAAACAACAAGTGAGGAATCAGAAAAGATTCTCCAAGAAGCAGCGGCAGTAGCAGAGGCAGCAGTAAACGACAAGTTACCTTCTATGCCTGCTGGTCAATCAACTTCTGCACGTTACATCTAGACTGTATTATGTGATAGTCTATAACGTAGATAGGTTCTGAATAAAATAAACGACATCACTAAAATAATTGCAGCAATAAAAAATAGAATTGTATACCCAAACAAATTCGTAAGTTGCCCTGTTACTATAGCTCCAGCAAATACACCAATTCCTGTGATCGAACTGTTCACTCCAAGATATTTTCCTTCAAAACCCTGCGGAATACTTTTAAAAAAAATAACAGAACTTGCTATACTAAAAACGGAAAATGCTATTACCATTAAACATACTGAAATAACCGACACTACAAAAACTCCAATTCCTAACATGAAAGGAATGACCAACCCTGCAATGAGAACAGCAATTATTCTTGGCGCATATGCAATCAATATGGCCCGCTCCTCTCCTAATTTAGATATCAATTTAGGTGCAACAAAAAAAATTGCTATCATTACAGATGTTTGTATAGCATAAATCAAAAAGACAGTTGAATCTGAAAAGTTGAAATATTTTAGAAATGGTGTATATGCGGTAAAATAGATATTACTTCCAAAATAGAAAAGAAAGTTAGCTAAAAATAGGAATCCTATTTCATGTGAGACCTTTCCTTTAAATATCGAAATTATATGCTTATAATCATACAATTCAAGAATCCTGGGAAATATGAGATGAAGATGGGTAAAACTATAGCTTAACCCATGTATTGAATGAGCAATACTACTTCGTTCAAGGTGAAAACGTGATCCTTTAATGGTTGTAGTAAACGCTATGGCAATACCAGTTGATATTGCACAGATCAAAAAATAGGGACTTAAATCGTAATACACACTCCAGATTGTACCAATTATCATAGCACCTAACATTCCAAAAGTTGCAATTATTGAAGTTCTTGCAAATAACCAACTCCATTGATTTTTAGGAGCTGATTCCATTATCAGTAAATGTGTTACTGGATTCTTTCCCACTAGGAAGAATCCAATTATTGGTGAAATAACAAAAAGCATGGTAAGATTTCTTGTAAAATATAACCAAATACAGCAAAGTATTATAAAAAAAAGCGAAACAAGAAGAACTGCTCGTCTTACATGAAATCTGTCTATTACCTTACCCCAAAATAAAGAACCAAAAGCAGCCGCACCATAATGAAGTGCAACTATTAGCGAAACTTCACTTATATCTCCACCAAGAAATATCACATATAATGGAATAACTGTACGTAAGCCTTCTGCAGTTATCTGGGACGGAAGGAGATACCAGATCCACTTTCTCCCAGGAGATAATGACATTGCTTTGGATAATCACACGTTGTCGTATTATTGTATGATACATTTGAATAATTTCTACAGTTTTGTTGATTTTAATTCGATAAAATTTGTATTTTTTAAATGGGAAAAATATTATCATGCAGAGCGTGTCGTAGTAACACGCCAAAGCTTTTGATGGGATCCGATGGATCCAAAAGCCCATGTTGACCTTTGTCAACAATTCTTGGGAGTTTTTCATCCCATAGTGACTTCATCTTCCGCGGAAAGACTATGTCCTGCCCGCGTGCTTTTGTCTGCATGACTCCTATCTTGGGAGGATATTCCTTTGATAGGGACCAACAATACGTGATAAAATTATTTAAGTTTTACTCAAAGAAAATTATTGAAATATAAAATTTTCTAGATAATATAAAGAAACTATATGATAATGTAGCTTTTTTTGTAATTTATTGAATGAACATTTTTATGAATGTAGTGTACAAGAAATACATAACAAGAGAAATCGACCTTTATCAAATGATTTACGAATCAAACTTGGAAAGTAAGCTAGAACAGATACTGATAGGTCTAACTAAAGATAATTCCTCTCCAAAAGTAAAAGATGTAATACACAAGTTTTTGCTTTATGTCCAACATGCATCTGAAAATTTTTGGGTAACTTTCCATAAATCAAAGACAGATCAAGAAAGATTAGAATGCTATTATCAATTTACAAAAAATCAATGTCTAGCAACTGAAGTTTTAATACGTGATTTGAATTCTATTTCTGATGAAAATGAAATAAAAGAAAATCTTAATGCAATCCTAAAGGAAGGTTTCACTTTTTAACTAAACGTACTTTCCATCTTTGATTTTGATTCTTTAAAGTTCTTTATTTTATTGCCTTCTTCATCTACTATGTGATCAATTGATGTGAGTTTTTCACGTAGATTGTTAATTATTACGGCCACATCATCCGCTTCTTTTTCTACATCTGATCTCTTCTGAGCCAGGTTCTTAATGCCCTGTTTTTCCTCATCAATGTATTGAGTTACTTTGTTCAACTTTTCCTTCAGATTTTTAATATCTACTGATTCATCCTCAATGTTTTTTTCAAGTTTGGTGCGTTTATCTTTTAGATTTTTTATCATAAGTCCAACGTAATCTATTGCTTCTTCAAGTTTGGCACGTTTATCCATAAGCGATTTTATGCCTATATCATCACTTGGCTGACTCATACTGACTTGTTCAACACGTTCAGGTATTTTTATTTGTTCAATGTTAGGTGATGATTCAACAGGAACGAACTTTTCTGTCATGACACCACCCGCATCATCTTGACTTCCCTCAGACGAAAGTTCTCTAAACTTTTCTAGGTTTTTTTTGAACTTTTCGAACATATTGTATAAAATAGTGTAATTTGCAATATATAAAAAGATGATAGATATAGAGTTGACATTATTTTAAACTAAAATTGTTAATTTTTCTATTAAATTATAACTAAATTTCCTAGATTGTTAAATTAATCTGCTGATCAGATTTTATAGGGTAAAGGTTTATGGTAAGAGCAGAAAGGAGGTGCAACGATGAGCTATAACGAAGGGGGTTTTGGCGAAGGCTCTGATAACCGAGGATATGGCGGCAATAGAGGCTACGGCGGCGGTAGACGATTTGGCGGCGGTAGACGATTTGATGACAGACCAAAACCAGTAGAAACCGGAAAAGAATACGATGTATCTATAACGGAAATTAGTAGAAAAGGAGACGGTATCGCAAGAGTAGATGGTTTTGTGATATTTGTCAAAGGCGGGCAAGTAGGACAGAATACAAAAGTAAAAGTCACCCAAGTTGGTGGACGATTTGCTACAGCTGAAGTAATTGGAGAAGGTTCTCCAAAACCTGCAGAATCTGCTACTGAGTAAAACAGTCCGTAAAATCCAAAAACTAATTTTTCCCTTACTTTTTCTTAATTTTATAACTGTGCAGTTTTTTCTTTAATGAGTTTTACAATTTTTAGCTTTTTTATCGTATCAATATTTGGTTCCATTGTAACATAAACTGTTTTTCGTTTAGGATACACAATAATCTGGGTAACCTTTTCACGCTCAATATGAACATAATCAACTTTTCCTAGACTTTTATTAAACTCGTTTCGTATCTTCCTTCTTAATGCGACTTGTTTGCAAAAATGCTCTTCTTCCTTTTGAGATTTTAATGATGTTTTACCCTCTTTCATTATTGCTTCTGAAATATCTCCTTTCAGATCTATAATTGCAGCAAATCTCATTCCATGATCAATTGATAAAATGTCTTCAACGATGGGAATTAAATCTATTTTATGATTCCTATTTTTCAAGATATGAGATGCCAATTTTAGATTCGATAAATATACCTTGTTTTTAACCTGAAAGTTCTATGAAAGATCACGATCTTTTGTTTCTGGATTAAGAAGAGTGCCTATGAGCAAAATTACTGCACCAATAATTATATTCGCGCCTAATGCTAATGGAATAAACTCACTTTGTACCAAAGAGATCAAGCTTAATGCAATTAGAGGAGACCATGAACCAACTATTAGACCACCATTATAAGCAAAACCTGCAGCAGTGTTCCTAACCTCGGTTGGGAACCTTTCTGAAAAAAAGGCAGGTATAGGCCCAGAAGCTGTAGAAGCGACAAAGACGTAAATCACTACAAAAAGGATCATATACAATATATCTTCTCCAAGAATTCCATAAGCAATTGGAATTACCAAAACAATTGATGCTATTGCAAAGAAGATCATAGACTTTTTTCGTCCTACTCTCTGACTAAGCCAACCAGTAAAGATCATTCCAAGCCATGAAGAAAGTGTTGCAAAAATCATTATTGGTGCGAGATTTGTTCTTTCTATATCCCCAAACTGCTGTAGAAAAGTGGGTAAAAATCCTACTGAACCATGATACATATAGACAAGACCAGTCATCACAAAAACGCAAAGAAAAAATGCTTTTCTGTGTTGCTTGCCAAAAACAATTTTTCGAAGTGGTGTCTTTTCCAGCTTGCGAGTTTGTTGTTTTTCAAGCCAAAGAGCTGATTCATCCATTCTAAATCTAATAAAAAGAGCTATGAACCCAGGAATAACGCCTGTAAAGAAAAGCACTCTCCAACCCACTTCCATAAATGCTTCTCCCACAAAGATTATAGTTATTATCTGGAATCCAATGGACGCCAAAACAAAACCAAAAGAAAAACCACTTTGTAAGAAACCAGACAAGAGTCCTCGCTTTTGCTTTGGTACACTTTCCATTGTTATTACAGCTCCACTACCCCACTCTCCACCTGCAAAAATTCCTTGAATCATTCTTGTCAAGATCAGGAGGATTGGCGCGAGTCCACCAACCATAGCATAGGTTGGCAAAAGCCCTGTAACAAAAGTAGCAATCGAAAATCCCAAAATCGTAATAATCATAGATTTTTTTCTTCCGAACTTGTCACCATAAATTCCAAAAATTGCTGCTCCAAGTGGTCTCATGATAAGCGTGATGCTATAACTGGCATAGGTTCCAAGTAAGCTAATGATAGGATCTTCAGATGGAAAAAAGATCGGGCTTACAGATGATATTACAAGTAACATCAATACAATATCATATCCATCTAGTGACCATCCGAGGAATGAACCAGTAACTATGGTTCTTTGACCTTTGGTTAGGGCAGACATTTTTTCTTGCATATTACAAGATTGACTTTGTATTGTAGTTTTGTTTTAGATTTGATGATTTTTAGGTATTAGTGAACTATATAGTTCACATGTCGTATATAGAACAGAGATTTAACTATGTAAATTCGACACAAATCATGCCTCAGTGGATGTCATGGTTAAAGTCGAATGAAAAAGAAATTCTTGGAATTTTAAATGATCTTGCTTGCAAAGCAGAAGAAGTAGCAAATCTACTCGCAGATCTATTCGCAAACTTTGACAAATTAGAGGAAAATCATACAAAGATCAGAACATTAGAAAGAGAAGCAGACAAACTAACACATTCTGTTTTTGAAGAGTTAAACAAAACTTTCATAACCCCATTAGATAGAGAAGACATTTCAAGAATTGCATCAAAGACAGATGATATTATAGACTACATAGAAGGAATATCTGGAAGAATTATCAATTTTAGAATAACAGCATCTCCACCATACATGCTTGATATGGCTAAAGAACTTACAGTAGCAACAAAAGAAGTTAATTTTATGATTACTAGATTAAACAATGTAAAGGCAGATAAATCTATAATTGATCATTGCAGAAACGTCAGTGAATCAGAGCACCGAGTTGATGAAATTCATCGTAAAGCGGTAGGTGAATTATTTGATACAAAAGATGTAGTTACAATAATTAAAATGAAAGAGATCTATGATGCATTAGAAACTACTTCTGATAGGTGCCAAGATGTTGCAGACTCTATTGAAGACATTGTTCTAAAATACACTTAGGTTTTTATCATGTATGAACTCGCAATTGGAGCAATTCTCGTAGCTTTATTTTTTGATTTTATAAATGGTTTTCATGACGCTGCAAATTCCATTGCAACTGTGGTAGGTACAAGGATATTAAAACCTCTTCAGGCAGTTACTCTTGCTGCCGTTGCAAACTTTGTTGGACCCTTTGTTTTTGGAGTTGCTGTTGCAACTACGATAGGAAAAGGACTTATCAACCCAGACTTTGTAACAATTTACATAGTTATTGGAGCACTAGTTGGTGCAATTACCTGGAACCTAATTACATGGTTATTGGGTCTACCATCTTCAAGTAGCCACGCATTGGTAGGAGGTGTATTAGGTGCAGGTATAGCTGGTGCTGGTATGCACGCACTGATTCTTGGCGGATTGGAGAAAACTGCCATTGGTATTATAGTATCACCAGTGGTTGGTCTTGTCACTGCATTTCTACTAGCAACTCTGCTCATCACCTTATTTGCTAGAAAGAGACCAAGTAAGGTAAATTCTGTCTTTGGCAGATTACAGCTTATTTCGTCAGCCTACTTCTCACTAACTCATGGAGCAAATGATGGTCAAAAGACCATGGGAATAATTGCATTAATTTTACTAACAGAAGGCGTGATTACTAGCTTTGAAGTACCATTCTATGTTATTTTTACTGCAGCACTTGCAATTAGTCTTGGTACATTTTTTGGTGGCTGGCGAATTGTAAAAACAATGGCACTAAAAATAACACAATTAAAACCATACCAAGGTTTTGCAGCAGAAACAGGGGGTGCATCCATCCTTGCTGTTCTTGCTCATTTTGGAATCCCAGCAAGCACCACCCACGCAATTTCTGGGGCAATCATGGGAGCAGGAGCAGTAAAGCGTGTTTCTGCTGTAAGATGGGGAATTGGGAAGAGAATCGTCTGGGCTTGGATTATAACTATACCCGCCAGCGCTGCGGTAGCTTATGTTAGTACACTAATCATACATGCTTTTGTTTAATCTAGACGATCCAACATCTCATTAACTTCGATAATCTTTTTGCAGGTGGGCTGGCTACCTAAAAAAGGTCAGAGTTGTTTAGTGCGTCGGGTTTTAATTCCGTAATAGGAGGCTATTGTAGGCCTCCATCTTTTAAAAAAGACAGTTAGATGTATGAATCATGAAATCTGGCATTTTAGATTTTTTACTTCCATCCTAGCACAAATTCAATATCTAAATCTCTTCTCCCCCGCTACGTAATTTGTAACATTTTACCCATTTCATACGCTAAAACAGCCGTTCCGCTAGGCGTTCCGCTATGATGTTTCAAGGTGTCCCTCATAATACATCCATTCCATAAGATGGCATGTCAAAACAACAATACAGATCAGAAATGGGCATAATAGCCGATATTTTGGGTGTGACCATGGACGGTGGTACGCAAGGGGTAATTGTGTCTGCCATATCTAGAAGAGCAAACCTGTCGCATTATGCGGTGCTTGACAAGTGCCAAAAGCTAATAGATGCAGGTTTAGTGGATTCAATGAAGGATAATAGAAACCGCCTCTTTGTGATAACCGAGAAGGGAATCAAATTCTTCCAAGAATTTCAAAAATTCCAGAGTCTCGTCCAGGCAATGAACCTAAGGTATTAAAAAATGGAACAAAGAATAGAGTTAGCGCAGCCAGAGCATGCACCACAAGAAGGAATGCTTTTTGTAAGGATTACTAATATCCTGACATTAATGGCCAGAGCACCCTTGATAGTAGTATGTTTTGTTTTAGTAACCTTAGCGTCTCTACCACAACATACCTTTGGAGTATCCAAGGTTCTAGATTTTACAATTTATACAGATGGTACCACACACGTCTTTTACGCTACTGAAGTAGATCCTTTACAACCTGATTTTTCAATGAAACTTTTTGGAACTAACATTGATAACCTTGTTGCACAGGACGAAAACGATCTTTTACTTTCCAGCCAATTTGATGGAAAAAATGTAATAATTGAAACATTAGGAGCTACTCAAGTTAAAATCGATTATGATACGGCAGATCTAGTTACAAAAAACGGAAAGATCTGGTCATTTTCTATTGACGCACCATCTGACTATTCTATACTCTTACCAAAAAACACTGTAATTGTAGGTATGAACGCATTTCCACTTAACATGCAAGTTGTAGATGAACAATCACTTGTTTCACTTCCTAGTGGAACTGCAGAAATTAACTATGTATTTGGCGTTTTAGGAACAGCACAGACTGCAACTCTTGCCATAGAAAAAGCACGGGATTTAATTAATAAAATTAATGCAGA
>Ga0209342_10001086_pt1 | contig 30662 bp, 25 predicted proteins | sample RifCSP16_2_FD_184023 | JGI IMG/M metagenome (GOLD analysis project Ga0209342, IMG submission 184023) | Soil microbial communities from Rifle, Colorado - Rifle CSP2_sed 16_2 (SPAdes) (version 2) | ecosystem: Environmental > Terrestrial > Deep subsurface > Rock core/Sediment | place: Rifle...
CCCCGCCCCCCCTGCGGCTGATCGAGGGCGGCAAGGCCCGCCAGCAGGGCGAACCAGACGATCAACCCGCCAAACCCACGGAGACACCGAGATGGCTGATGTGAAGACCGAGACCCTGAGCGGTCCCCGGCCGGTGCGGGCCCCCCGGGGCCAGGAGATCACCTGCAAGTCGTGGCAGCAAGAGGCCGCCCTGCGCATGCTGATGAACAACCTCGATCCCGAGGTCGGGGAGCGACCCGAGGAGCTGGTGGTCTACGGTGGCATCGGCAAGGCGGCTCGCAATTGGGAGTGCTTCGACGCCATCGTGCGCGCGCTCAGGAACCTCGAAAACGACGAGACGCTGCTGGTCCAGTCGGGCAAGCCGGTGGGGATCTTCAAGACTCACGCCGACGCCCCACGGGTCCTCATCTCCAACTCCATGCTGGTCCCCGCCTGGGCCACCTGGGAGCACTTCTACGAGCTCGACCGCAAGGGCCTCATGATGTTCGGCCAGATGACGGCCGGCTCCTGGATCTACATCGGCACCCAGGGCATCTTGCAGGGCACCTACGCAACCTTCGCCGAGGCCGCCCGCCAGCACTTCGGCGGCACCCTCAAGGGTCGTTTGGTGGTGACGGCTGGGCTTGGCGGCATGGGTGGAGCGCAGCCGCTGGCCGCCACCATGAACGAGGGAGTCCTGCTGGCCGTCGAGGTCGACCGCCACCGCATCGAACGGCGCCTGGAGACCAGGTACCTCGATGTCATGAGCGAGAGCCTGGAGGAGGCGATCGCCCTCTGCCAGCTCGCCAGACGGGAGGGGCGTCCCCTCTCGGTCGGCCTGCTGGGCAACGCCGCCGACGTCCTTCCCGAGCTGGCGCGGCGCGGCGTGGTCCCCGACCTGCTCACCGATCAGACCAGCGCTCACGATCCTCTGAACGGCTACGTGCCAAACCGCATGACCTACCCGGAGGCGCTGGCCCTGCGCAAGAGCGATCCCCAGCGCCACATGGCCGAGGCTCGCCGCACCATGGGTGAGCACGTGCGGGCGATGCTCGACCTCATGCACCGGGGTGCCGTCACCTTCGACTACGGCAACAACATCCGCGCCGAGGCCCAGAAGGCCGGGGTCGCGGACGCCTTCGCCTTCCCCGGTTTCGTCCCTGCCTACATCCGGCCCTTGTTCTGCGAAGGCAAGGGGCCCTTCCGGTGGGCGGTCCTGTCCGGCGATCCCGAGGACCTTCGGGTCACCGACGATGCGGTGCTGGCGACCTTCCCCGAGGACGAGGCGCTCGGGCGCTGGATCCGTCTGGCCCGGGAGCGGGTGAAGAGCCAGGGCCTGCCCGCCCGCATCTGCTGGCTGGGCTACGGCGAGCGCGCCAAGATGGGCCTGGTCTTCAATCATTTGGTGCGGACGGGTGCCGTGAAGGCCCCCATCGTGATCGGCCGCGACCACCTGGACGCCGGCTCGGTGGCCTCTCCCAACCGGGAGACGGAGGCCATGCGCGACGGCTCCGACGCGGTGGCCGACTGGCCGATCCTGAACGCGCTCCTGAACGCGGTGGCCGGAGCCACCTGGGTCTCGGTGCATCACGGGGGCGGAGTAGGCATGGGCTACTCCATCCACGCCGGCATGGTGGTGGTGGCCGACGGCAGTGCGGCGGCGGATGCCCGGCTGGAGCGCGTGCTCACCACCGATCCCGGGACTGGCGTTATGCGACACGCCGACGCCGGCTACCCGCGCGCCCTGGAGGTGGCGCGGGAACGCCGACTCCGCCTGCCCATGCTCGAGAGCGAACGGTGAGCGGGCCGGGCGGTCGGCAGATCGCCCGGCCCGGGCTCGAAGCAGCCCTTCGCCAGCGGGCCACCGGCCCCCCGGTCTTGCTCACCGGCCCGCCCGGCTCCGGCAAGACCACGGCGCTGCTCTCCCTCGCCGACATCCTGGCCGGCGAGGGCTGGACGCCCGTCTACCTCGACCTCATGGGCGCCGCTTCCTCCCCCGATCGCTTCGTGGAGGCGGCGCTTGACGCCTTGCCCGCCGACACCTTCGGCTCACGTTTGGCGGAGGCCACCGACCTGCGCCGGCTGGCCGCCGCCGGACGCAGCCGGGGCCTGGCCGCCGTGAAAGGCCTGTTCGATCTCTGGGCCGACCTCACCAGCGGCAGCGGACGCCCGGTCGCCCTGCTGCTCGACGAAGCCACCGAGATCCGCTCCCTCGCCTACTTCGAGGGCCTGCGTCAGGTGGACCGCTCGCTGGCGGACGCGCTGACCCGACGCCCCCAGGGCACGGTCCTGGCCACCTCCTTCCCCACCCTGGCGCGGAAGCTGTGGCCCGACCTGGCCGTCCTTCAGGCGGCCCCGCTCGCAGCGGACGAGATCCTGGGACTCGGCGGGCAGGCGCGGGGCGTCGATCCCAGCAGCCTGCTCCGAGCCTCCTTCGGATGGATTCGCTATGCGCGGGTGCTGGTCGAGGCGCTCGGTCCGGGGACGGATCTGGTCTCTGCCTGGTCCCAGGAGATGGCCCCGGGCGGTCGCCTGGAGAGCCTGTGCCGCCACACCCACGAGTCGTTGCTCCTGCGCAGTCGCGGCTATGGCATGTCCAAGGCGGTGCTGGCCGCGGTGGCGGAGGAGGAAGGGCTCAACCTGACGGCGCTGGTGGAGCGGCTGGGCCGCACCCCGGGAGCCATCCGCGACTACCTGGGCTGGCTGCTCGGCGTCGATGCCCTGCGGATGGTCGGCAAACGCTACTACTACGTGGACGGCATGATCCGCGCCTGGGTGCGCCTGCACGCGCGGGGGGTCCCGGCTCGGCCCCAGGAGATCCGACGGCTGGCCGAGGAGCTTCTGAGCCAGCGCGCGGAGCCGGAGCCCGCGGGGCACCCCGGCCCCCAGCGGGAGGAGGCCGTGCCCGGGCCCTCACCCCGCCCGGCTCGCCGGGACAGCCTGGTCGAGATCGACTGAGGAGCGGGAGCCGGCCCCTGGGGACCGCTTACGCCTAACCCAGATGCGGGGTGATGAAGCCCAGCAGCTTGTCCTTGGACATGAGTCCCACCCGCTGTTCCGCGACCTGGCCGCCCTTGATCAGGAGCAGCGTGGGCAAGCTGGTGATGTTGTAGCGGAAGGGCACGTCCGAGTTCTCCTCCACGTTCATCTTGCCGACCTTGAGTCGGCCGGCCAGCTCCCCGGCCACCGCCTCGACGCTGGGCGCCAGGGTCTTGCAGGGAACGCACCAGTCGGCCCAGAAGTCCACCAGGACCGGCTGCTCGGCCGACAGCACCTCGGCCGACCAGTTTCCATCGGTAAGCGTCAACACCTTCTCCGACATCGATCGGTCTCCTTTCTGGGGCCGCCCCCGAAAGCGCTCAGACGCGGGTGACGGCCCGCCGGTACATCTCCTGGTACAGCCTGGCCGACCGTTCCCAGGAGAAGTCCTGCTTCATGCCGTTCGCCATCAGGCGCTCCCAGGCCGGGCGGTCCGTGAATAACGACAAAGCCTGATCCAGGGCCCACATCATCCCGGTCCCGTCTGCCTGGTCGAAACGGAAGCCGGTGCCGGTGCCGGTGGCGAACTGGTAGGGCTCCACGGTGTCGATCAGACCCCCGGTCGATCGCACCACGGGCACCGTCCCGTAGCGCAGGCTGTACATCTGGGTCAGGCCGCAGGGTTCGAAGCGGGACGGCATCAGGAACAAGTCGGCCCCGGCCTCGATCTTGTGGGCCAGCACCGGGTCGTAGCGGAAGCGGACCGCGAAGCGGTCGGGAGCGCGGGCGGCCAGCGCGGCCAGGCCGTCCTGGATTGCCGGCTCCCCGGTGCCCAGGACCACCATGCGCAGATCCCGCTGGAGCAGGTCCCACCACGCTTCCGCCACTACGTCGAAGCCCTTTTGGGGAATCAGGCGCGAGATGATCCCCACCACCGGATGGTCGGGAAACTCGGGCAGGCCGAAGGTCCGCAGCAGGTCGGCCTTGCACTCGGCCTTTCCCGAGAGGTCTCGAGCCGAGTAGCGTTTGGCGATGTGAGAGTCCTGCTCCGGACTCCACTCCTCGTAGTCGACGCCGTTCAGGATGCCCCACAGGTCCTGGGCCCGCGAGCGCAGGACGCCATCGAAGCCGGCGCCCTGCTCGGGGCTCTGGATCTCACGGGCGTACTGGGGGGAAACCGTGTTGATGAGCTCGGAGAACAGGACGCCGCCCTTCAGGTAGCTGATGCCCCCGTGGTATTCGAGGGCGCCGGGATGAGCCAGGTTCCAGGGCAGGCCCAGCACCCCTAACGTATCGCGTCCGAAGTTCCCTTGGTAGGCCAGGTTGTGAATGGTGAAGACGGTGGGCAACCGGTTGAGCGTCGGGTCGTCCCCGTAGAACGACTTCAGGTAGACCGGCACCAGGCCGGTCTGCCAGTCATGGGCGTGGAACAGGTCCGGCCGCTCACCGCGGCTTCTGAAGTACTCCAGGCAGGCCCGCGAGAAGAAAGCGAAACGGAGGTGGTTGTCGGAGTAGTCGGCATTGCCCAGGCCGTAGGGCGAGGGCCGGTCGAAGAAGGGCGGGTGCTCGACGAAGATGACGCGGACACCCTCCTGCAGATCCCGGCGGTAGAAGCCGGCGCTCCGGGTCTGTCCATCCACCGGGACGTGCACCGAGCCCACGAACTCGCCGGCCGGGAAGGGCACCGAGCCATAGCGAGGCAGGAACACGGTGACCCGGTGGCCCAGGCGGGCGAGCGCCTTGGGCAGCGACGCCGCCACGTCCGCCAGACCTCCGGTCTTGACGAAGGGCACCGACTCGGAGACCGGAAAAGCAACGTGAAGCCCGTTGGCCATGGCCCCAGACAGTAGCATGGCCCCTCGGCGGCCGGGAACCGGGCCGCGGTTTCGTCTAAGCTCTGGGCCCATGCCCAGGCGACTCGGCCAGCACTTCCTCCGACCGGCGTCTGTCGAGCGCCTGCTGGCGATCCTGGCTCCCAGGCCCCAGGACGTGTTCCTGGAGATCGGCGCTGGCGCCGGCGCCCTCACGCTTCCCCTGGCGGCTCGCTCGGGCCGGGTCGTCGGCGTGGAGCTGGACCCGGCCCTGGCCTCGCGGTTGCGAATCCAGGCCCCCGCCAATCTGGAGATCGTTCAAGGCGACGCGTTAGCCGTCGAGCTGGGTCCGCTGGTGCCAGCCGGCGGACGCGTCTGCGGCAACCTGCCCTACTACATCTCCAGTCCCTTGTTGCGGCGCCTGCTCGAGCTGCGCCAGCGGGTGTGCGACCTGCACCTGATGCTGCAAGAGGAGGTGGCGCGCCGGGTCGCCTCGCCGCCAGGAGGCCGCCAGTACGGGATCCTGTCGGTGCTCTACGCGCTGTACGCCGAGGTGGACATCCCGTTGGTCTTCCCGCCCGACTGCTTCTCACCACCGCCCCGGGTCTCTTCGGCCCTGCTCCGGGTGCGCTTCCTACCCGCACCGCGGGCCGAGGTCCCGGACCTCTTGGCCTTCGAGCGCCTGCTCCAGGCCGCCTTTGCCCGGCGCAGAAGAACCCTTGAAAACAACCTGCAAGATAGCTATGCTAACCTCAAGCAACACTTGAGGTTGCTCAACATCGAGGGCTCGCGCCGGGCGGAGACGCTAGGGGTTGTGGAGTTCGCTGCCCTTGCTCGAGCCTTGACCAGTCCCCGAGGGGAGGTCTCTCGGGGGCGAGGCGGGCATGATCATCGAGGCTGACGACGACGTCCGGCTGGTACCGTTAGGGGGCTTGGGCGAGTTCGGCTTGAACGCCATGGTCCTGGAATGGCGCGAGCACCGCCTGCTGATCGATGCCGGCGTGATGTTCGCGAGCGCCGAGCTGCCGGGCGTCGACCTCATCGTCCCCGACTTCGCCTACCTGGCCGAAGAACCGGGCACCCTGCACGGGGTGCTGCTGACGCATGGCCACGAGGATCACATCGGCGCCCTGTCCTTCGCCCTGCAGGCGGCCCCGGCGCCCGTCTACGGCACTCGCCTGACCCTGGGGTTCGTTCGCCGCCGGTTGCGGGACCGAGGCACCGTCGCCGACCTCCGGGAGCTCTCGGCCGGCCGGCCGATCGAGATCGGGCCCTTTCGGGTCCACCCCATCCGCGTCGCCCACAGCGTCCTCGACAGCGTGGCGCTGGCCATCGAGACCCCGGCCGGGGTCATCCTCGCCAGCGGCGACTTCAAGGTCGATCCCACGGCACCGGCGGAGGAGCGGACCGACCTGGAAGCGCTGTCGGCCTGGGGCGATCGCGGGGTGCTGGCGCTGCTGGCCGACAGCACCAACGCCGAACGAGAGGGCTGGACGGAAGGCGAGGACGCGGTGGGGCCCGCCTTTGAGGAGGTCTTCGAGCGCACGCCGGGCCGGGTGCTGGTTTCTTGCTTTGCCACCTCCATCCCCCGCATCAAACGAGTGGCCGAGATCGCGCGCCGCCGGGGGCGGACCATCGCCTTCGTCGGCCGGCGCATGGCCGACAACGCCGAGGTGGCGCAGGATCTGGGATTGCTGTCCATTCCCTCGTCCTCGCTGATCGCCTCGCATGCGGTGGCCACGCTGCCCCCCGACCAGGTCCTGGCCTTCGTCTCGGGAAGCCAGGGCGAGCCCCTCTCGGCCCTCTCGCTGCTGAGCGTGGCTGAGCACCCGTCGCTGGCGGTGGGCCCCGGCGACACCGTCGTGCTCTCGGCCCGGGTGATCCCCGGCAACGAACGGACGGTGTCTCGACTCATCGGCAACCTGTTCAGGCGCGGCGCCGAGGTGGTTCACGCGGGCACCGCCAAGGTGCACGTCTCCGGCCACGGCAGCCGCGCCGACCTGGTGGAGCTCTTGGCCCGGGTGCGGCCGCGCTATCTGGTGCCCCTCCACGGCGAGTACCGCATGCTGGTCCAGCACGCCCGGCTGGCGATCCGGACCGGCCTGCCGGCCGATCGCGTGCTGCTGGCCGAGGACGGCGAGGTGCTGGCCCTGGGTCCCGGCGGCGCCCGCAAGAGCCACCGGGTCGCAGCCGGCCGCGTTCTTCTCGATCGTTCGGCGGGTGATGAGATCGAGGCGGTGGTGGTTCGCGATCGCCGCCACCTCTCGGCCCAGGGGGTGGTGGTGCCGGTCCTGGTCCTGGACAAGCAGACGGGCCGTCTCGAGTCCCCGCCGGAGATCGTCACCCGCGGCTTCGTCGACGGTTCCGAGCGCAGCGCCGGACTCCTGGAAGATGCCGGGCGCTTCCTGGTGGAGGCGGTGGATGCGCGGTCCCGGGAGGAGCGCTTCGATCCGGCGCTGACCCGGGAGCGGGTGCGGGTGGAGTTGCGCCGTTTCTTCAAGAAGCGTACCCAACGCCGGCCGTTGGTGATCCCGGTGGTGATGGAGGTCTGAGGTTGGCCAGCGACAGCCGATCCACGCGTTGGGCGGAGTTCCTGGGCCTTTGCTGCTTTGCGGCGGCCTTGATGCTGCTGATCAGCCTGGCCACCTACAACCCGGCGGATCCCGCCCTCTACTTCAAGGCCGGCGCCTCTGGGCCGGCCCACAACTTCATCGGCCCCATGGGGGCCTTCCTGGCCGAGATCCTGATCCCCCAGCTCTTCGGCATGGCTGCCATCCTGCTGCCCCTGCTGCTCGGCTTGCTGGGCTGGAGGCTGTTTTGGTGCAAGCCGCTCCTGGCTCCCTACACCAAGGCCGCCGGCCTGCTGCTGCTGCTCTCCTCCTCCACCACCTTCCTGACACTAACGTTAGGCACGGTGAACCTCGAGGGCCAGCCGGTGAGGGCAGGGGGGGCGGTCGGTAGCCTGCTCACCGACTTGCTCACCGCCAGCTTCAACCGGCCGGGGGCCTACATCGTGGTGGCCACCGCCCTGTTCGTGTCCATCATCCTGGCCACCCAGTTCTCCTTCGCCAGCCTGCTCAGAGGGTTGGGCGACCGCCTGGGCGATCGCCTGCGCGCATTGCGCACCGCCTGGACCCACTTCCGAGAGACCCGGCGCAAGGAGAAGATGCGCCGCGAGGTGGTCAAGAAGCACTCCCAGCAGAAGGAGCTGGGGAGCGACTCCTCGGTGCCCCGGGTGCGCAAGGTCAGAACCAGCTTGAGCGACGAGGAGCCGGAGGAATCGGGCATCCTGGTGGAGGAGGAACCGGCCCCCACCGCGGCCCGCCCCCGGCAGTTCGAGTTGCCCTTCGTCACCCCTAACCCGTCAGCCGACCAGGAGACGGAGCCAGCCAGCCGGCGCCCGAGCCGCCGGTCCTCTCGCCGGGCGGCCGCCCTCCAGGTGCCCGAGGTTGACGGAGCCTTGCCTCCGGTCTCCATCCTCGACGAACCCAGGCCCAGCGGCGGCATGGACAAGGACCGCCTGCTGGAGAAGGGCCGCATCCTGCAAGCCAAGTGCGGGGAGTTCGGCGTGCTGGGAGCGGTGAAGGAGATCCATCCCGGACCGGTGGTGACCACCTACGAGTTCAAGCCGGACGCCGGCATCAAGTACTCCAAGATCGTGGGGCTGGCCGACGACCTGGCCCTGGCCCTGGAAGCCGACTCGATCCGCGTCGATCGGGTGAGCGGCAAGGGCACGGTCGGGATCGAGATCCCCAACGAGATCAGGGAGACCATCTACCTCCGCGAGATCCTGGAGTCCGACGCCTTCCGCAAGGCGCCGGGGCGTCTCACCCTGGCCCTGGGCAAGACGGTGAACGGCGACACCCAGATCACCGACTTGGCCGGCATGCCCCACCTGCTCATCGCCGGCTCCACCGGCACCGGCAAGAGCGTGGGCCTCAACTGCATGATCGCCAGCATCCTCTACAAGTCCACGCCGGACGAGGTGCGGCTGATTCTGATCGATCCCAAGCGCCTGGAATTGGGCGTCTACGAGGACATCCCCCACCTGCTCACCCCGGTAGTGACCGACCCCAAGATCGCCTCCAACGTGCTGCGCTGGGCGGTGGGGGAGATGGAGAAGCGCATCCGCAAGCTGGCCTCGGAGGGCGTTCGCAACATCGAGCAGTTCAACAACATCATCCGGGCCGAGAAGGGCAGCGGACGCGGCGAGAACGACGAGGATCTCGCGCCGCTCCACTACATCGTGATCGTGATCGACGAGCTGGCCGACCTGATGATGGTGTCTTCGCACGAGGTGGAGGAGTCCATCACCCGCCTGGCGCAGATGGCGCGAGCGGTGGGCATCCACCTGATCCTGGCCACCCAGCGCCCCTCGGTGGATGTGCTCACCGGCCTCATCAAGGCCAACTTCCCTTCCCGCATCTCCTTCCGGGTGGCGGCCCGCGTCGACAGCCGCACCATCCTCGATTCCATCGGCGCCGAGCACCTGCTGGGCCGCGGCGACATGCTGTTCCTGCCGCCGGGCAGCGCGCGCCTACTCCGCATCCACGGCGCCTACGTGACCGAACACGAGATCGCACGCTTGACCACCTACCTGCGCAAGACGGCCAAGCCGACCTACGACGAGACCGTGGGCAAGACCGAGCGGACCACGGAGGCGGCTGAGGTGGAAGACCGGGACGAGCTGTTCGACGAGGCCGCGCGCTTCGTGCTGCAGAGCGGCCAGGCTTCCACCAGCATGCTGCAGCGCCGCTTCCGCATCGGTTTCGCCCGGGCCGGCCGGCTGGTCGACATGATGGAGCGGGACGGCATCATCGGGCCCGCCGACGGTTCCAAGCCGCGGGAGATCCTGGTGGCCGCGGACTACTTTGAGACGGTGGACGCTTGGCCCAAGTGACGGCCTTCACCACGAAGACACAATGGGCACGAAGAACGAAGAGGCTTCGCTTGGTGCTGGGTGTCGCTTGCGCTTTGGTCCTCCCCGCGCTCGCCGATGCAGCGCGGAGCAAGCCGCGGCCCACCCCCACCCCTGAGGCGAGACCCGACCGGGCGCTCTACCAGGAAGCCAAGGGGCTGCTGGCCACCCTCAACGCCTCGCCCGAGCGACAGAAGAAGAAGCCGGAGTGGGAAAAGGCGGTCCTGGCCTTCCGCCGCCTGGTGGCCCGCTATCCCCAGAGCCCCTACTGCGACGATGCGCTCTTGGCCGCCGGCGACCTCTATCGGCGGATGGCCACCCGCTTCAAGTCGCCGCGACACGCCGACGACGCGATTCACGCCTACCGCATGCTGGTGGCCGAGTACCCGAGCAGCAGCAAGGGAGAAGAGGCCCTCTACGCCGTCTTCGGCATCGCGGTGGCCGGCGGCGACAGCCGCAAGGTCGCCGAGGCCGCCCGGTCCTACCTGGCGGTCTACCCCCGCTCCGCGCGAGCCGCCGCGGTCAAGGCGGCACTCAAGAAGCGGGCCCCGGCCCAGGAAGCCTCGCTGCCCAAGCTGCCCCCCCCGGGACTGGCTCAGGTCTTCAACCTGCGCTCCTGGAGCGGCGAGTCGTCGACCCGCGTGGTGCTCGACGTGGAACGGCAGGTGCTCATCCAGCACGACCGCATCCAGGATCCCGACCGCCTCTGGATCGACCTCTCGGGGACCCGCCTTCACCCCAACCTGACCACCCGCACCTTCCCGGTGGGCGATGGCCTGCTGGAGCAGGTGCGGATCGGCCAGAACAGGGACGACGTGGTGCGGGTGGTCCTCGACTTCAAGCACGTGAAGGACCACTCGATCTTCTACTTGGAGAACCCGACGCGTTTGGTGGTCGACGTGCGAGGCGTGATGAGGCCCAAGATCGCCGAAGTCCCGCCGCCGCTTGCCCCGGCTTCCCCACCGCCCCAGAGCGCGGAGCCCTACGATGGGCCGACCCCGGCCGCTTCCCCCACGGCGGGTCCCGGCGGCGGTCGGCCCTCGGACCAGGCCAACCCCATCCCGGTGCGCCGGGTCCCGGCGGTGACGGCTCCGGAGCCCCTCCCCACCCCGCTCCCGCGTACCGCCCGGCGGATCGAGCTGGACGGCCCCTTCGCCTCACCGGTTCCCACCCCCGCGGCCAGCCCGGCGGCCCGGACGGCGCCCATCGAATCCGCCCCCGAGCCGCCCCAGGTCAATCGCGCCGGCTCTTATAGCCTGGCCCGCCAGCTTGGCTTGGGCGTGAAGCGGATCGTCATCGATGCCGGGCACGGCGGCCACGACCCCGGCACCATCGGCCCCAGCGGCTTGCAGGAGAAGGACCTGGTGCTGGACGTGGCCCTGCGGCTGGACCGCCTGGTGCGCTCAGAGTTGGGTGCGGAGACCCTGCTCACCCGCTCCGGCGACGTGTTCGTGCCGCTCGAGGAGCGCACCGCCATCGCCAACTCCAGGGGCGCCGACCTGTTCTTGTCCATCCACGCCAACAGCTCGCGCAACCGAAGCGTCCGCGGCATCGAGACCTACTACCTGAACTTCGCCCAAGACCCCCACGCGGAAGAGGTGGCGGCCCGCGAGAACGCGGTCTCCGCCGCCACCATCAAGGACCTGCAGAACCTGGTGAAGGCGATCACCCTGAACAGCAAGATCGACGAGAGCCGCGACTTCGCCGCCAGCGTGCAGGAGGCCATGCTCGGCCGCCTGCGCACCGGGCATTCCCGGGCCGAGGACCGCGGCATCCGCACCGCACCCTTCTACGTGCTGATCGGCGCCAACATGCCGAGTGTGCTGGCCGAGATCGCCTTCGTCAGCAACCACGAAGAAGAGCGGATGCTCAAGGCGGCGGACCATCGCGAGCGAATCGCCCGCTCGCTGCTGGAGGGCGTCAAGAGCTATCTGAGCGCCCTGAACCGGACCCAGACCCGCAAGTTGACCGCGGGCCCCGGCGAGCCTAAGCTGGCCGCTGGGGGTTCGCGTCGTTGACCTTCCTGGGCGAGCCGGTCATCACCTGGATCAAGGTCCAGAAGCCTACCTTCGACTTGGTAGGCGTCATCGTCACCTCCCTCACCGCGACCGCCTTGGTGGCGGGTATCGCCCTGTTCCTGGGCTGTGTCACCGGCGTCTCCGTCATCCTCTATCGGCGAAAGGGCCCCCCCCGATCGCTGGCCGATGATGGCCTGCGCCTGCTCGACCGCTCGCACCCTTGAACCGGCGGCCGTCCCGCCATGACGCTCTGCGTCGAATACACCTTGACAGAAATGACGCTCTGCGTTATCTTGGTGGTGTGAAGGGCAAGCCGAGGCCAGCCGACACCGCCGAGCGGGTCATCAAGCGCTACGACAACCGGAAGCTGTACGACACCGAGGCCCGCGCCTACGTGACCCTGGCCGATCTGGCCCGCACCTTGGCGGGAGCGGTCGAGATCAAGGTGGTGGACCAGAAGAGCGGCGACGACATGACCACCGTGGTGCTGGCCCAGATCATCCTGGAAGGCATCAAGGAGAAGACCGCCACCATTCCCCGCCAGGTGCTGGCTCGCCTGATTCGGCTGGGTTTGGGCCCCAGCTCGGCCTGGGGCCACCTGGCGAGCCCGCCCGCGGCGGCGGTCCGCGCCAAGGCGGAGGCGGAGCGGATCGTCGGCGCGCTGCTGGCGCGGGGGCGGCTTACGCTTGACGAGGGTCTCGCCCTCCGCCAGGAGATCGCCGGCTCGGTCCACCGGCTGGTGGCCGACGCCCAGCACGGCGTCGAGAGTCGCCTCAAGGGCCTCCTGGAATGGAGCGAGAAGGAGGCCGGCGTCAATCCCTCCCTGCAGGCCCTGAAGGAGAGGCTGTTGTCCTTTGAGAACTACCTGGAGGAGCCCGCTGCGGCAGCCCGGGAAGACAAGCCCAAGACGGCGGCGCGGGGCCCCCGTCGCGGCAAGAGATGAGACTGCCGGCGGCAGCGGCGAGGCCGCAACCGCCGGCCCATGGAGGAGGAAGCATGAAGAAGCAGGCGCCGCGCAAGAAGCCGGCCAAGACCACCGGAGCCATGATCAAGGACCGCTGGGACGCTACCGTGAAGTCGCTGGCGGCGGCCGAGGCGCAGATGGAGAAACAGGTCCGGCAGGCGCTCAAGAAGAACAAGCTCGCCGGCGACGCTGCCGACGCCCTCAAGGACTTGCGGGCCAAGCTGGACCGGGAACGGAAGAAGCTGAGCAAGGAGCTGGACTCCCGCCTGCACGGCCTGCAATCCCGCGTCAAGAAGGAGCGCAAGGCCCTGGGCCATCTGGTCGACGACGCGGTTCGGGGCGCCCTGGCCACCCTCAACATCCCCAGCCGCAAGGAGGTGGCGGAGTTGACGCGGAAGGTGGACGAGCTCTCCCGCAAGATCGACGGCTTCAAGGCTCCGACTCGCCGAAAGGCCAGCAAACGACCGGCCCTGAAGGCCGAAGTCGCGGCTCTTCCTCAGTTGTAGCCGGCGTTTCGGCGACCAGGTCGCCGCCCCTGTGAAGAAAGGGAGCGGCGACCTCGCGTAGACTGGCGCTGTGAGGGGCCGGCGGGCGCCGGCCCTACCTCCGGAGGGTCCCCTTGGGTCAAGGCAGCGAGGTTCGACGCCGGCTCCGCAACAAGAAGAAGGTCGCCCTGGTCTGCGCTGGTGGCGGGGTCACCGGGGCGATCTACGAGATCGGCTGCCTGAGAGCACTCTCGGACCTGCTCGACCGCAGCGTCTGCGATCTGGACATCTACGTCGGGGTGAGCGGGGGCGCCTTTGTGACCTCGCTGCTGGCCGCCGGCATCTCCCCCGAGGAGATGTACGAGCAGGTGGCCGAGAGGGGCCGACGACCCTTCGGCGGGTCGGCCAGCGACCTCTACCGCCTGGGTCTTGGCGATCTACTCAAGCGTTCGGCACGCGCCCCCAGGGTGCTGGTGGACGCGGTGACCACCGCTCTCTCCGGTGAGGGCCGCAACCTGTCCGACTTCGCCCTCTCTCTCCTCGAGCTGCTGCCGGCGGGCCTGCTCGACAACTCGGGCATTCGGGAGTACATCGCCGGCGTCTACAAGGCCCGGGGCGTTCCCGATTCCTTCACCGCCCTGCGGCGGGATCTGTACCTGGTGGCCGTGGATCTCGACAACGGCGAGGCGGTGGCGTTCGGCGCACCGGGGAGCCCCCAAGTCTCCATTTCCCGCGCCGTGCAGGCTTCCACCGCGCTGCCCGGTCTTTACCGTCCGGTGCGCATCGGGACCCGGGACTACGTGGACGGCGGGGTGAAGAAGACCGCCCACATCCACCTGGCCATCGACCACGGCGCCGATCTGGTGATCTGCATCAACCCGGTGGTGCCCCTGGAGAACAACACCGTGCGCGGCCCTCTGGGCGGCCACCTGGCCAACAAGGGCGTCACCTACGTGCTGGACCAGGTCCTGCGCATCATGCTCCACGGCCGCATGCAGTACGGCATGGAACGCTATGCGCACGAGCACCCGGAGGTGGACATCTTGCTCCTGGAGCCACACCGCAACGACGTGCGCATGTTCAGCTACAACATCATGCGCTACAGCGCCCGGCGGGTGGTGGCCGAACACGGATACCGTTCGGTGCGCGAGGGCTTCGACCGGCACCACCGCGAGTACGCGCGAAGGCTGGCCCGGCACCGGATCCGCCTGGTCCCGCCCGGGAGCCTCCCCGAGCTTCCCGCGAAGGCACGCTTTCGCGCCCCGGTCGCCCGCTCCCTGGCCGGCTCGCTCGACAGCCTGAGCGCCAAGCTGGGGTAGTCACCACGAACGGTAGCATTCAGCATTCGGCACAAACGGACAACGGTCGGCAGCGTTCAGCCGTCAGCACTCAGCAATCAGCCAACGGACAACGCTCAGCGGCGTTCAGCATTCAGCGAACAGCCAACGCAAACAGAGACGGTTCAGTATCCATCAGCGCTCGCCTCCGTGTGCCGGACCTTTCTGTCCGACCTCCCAGGCCGCTGTCCGTAGCTGATGGCTGATCGCTGACCGCTGATCGCTTCCGTTATCTCCCCTGGCCGTCCAGATCGGCATCCACCATGATGCGGACCAGTTCCCTGAAGCCGACCTTGGGTTGCCAGCCCAGCACCTGCTTGGCCTTGGTCGGGTCTCCCAGCAGGAAGTCCACCTCGGCCGGACGGAAGTACTTGGGATCGACCACCACGTAGTCCTGCCAGTGGAGACCCAGATAGGAGAAAGCCTCTTCCAGGAACTCCCGGACCGAGTGGGTCTCCCCGGTCGCCACCACGAAGTCGTCGGGCTGCTCCCGTTGCAGCATCAGCCACATGGCCTCCACGTAGTCCTTGGCGAAGCCCCAGTCGCGTTTGGCGTCCAGATTGCCCAGGCGCAGCTCCTTGGCCTTGCCCTTCTTGATGGCCGCGATGCCCATGGTGATCTTGCGAGTCACGAAGTTCTCGCCTCGGCGGGGCGATTCGTGGTTGAAGAGGATGCCGTTGGAGACCGGCATCCCATAGCCCTCGCGGTAGTTGATGGCCATCCAGTGGGCAAAGACCTTGGAAACCCCGTAGGGCGAGCGCGGGTGGAAGGGCGTCTTCTCGGTCTGGGGCGTCTCCTGGACCAGGCCGAACATCTCGGAGCTGCCCGCCTGGTAGACGCGGCTCTTCATCCCCAACTCGCGGACCGCGTCCAGCAGGCGCAGCACGCCAAGGGCGGTGACGCCGGCCGTGTACTCCGGCATCTCGAAGGAGACCTTGACGTGGCTTTGCGCCGCCAGGTTGTAGATCTCGTCAGGCCCGACCAGCGCGAGCGTGCGCACCAGGCTGTTCTGGTCCACCAGGTCGCCATAGTGGAGGACCAGATGGTCGCGGATGTGGTCGATGCGCCAGGTGTTGAAGGAGCTGCTCCGGCGCACCAGACCGTGCACTTCGTAGCCCTTGTCGAGCAGAAGCTCGGCCAGGTAGCTGCCGTCCTGTCCGGTGATGCCGGTGATCAAGGCCTTGCGGGCAGACACGTGAGAGACCTCCTGAATGCGATCAAAGGGGGATTCTAGCTCGCAGAGGCGAGCCGCCTCAAAGCGCGGGGTCGGGGCCGCGGCTCCGGGTGTGAGGCGACTGGATGCCGAGCTGCTTCATCTTCCGGTACAGGTTGGTGCGTTCGATGCCCAGCTCCCGGGCGGTGTCGCCCAGGTTCCCCTGGTTGGCCGCCAACCGGTAGAGAATGTACTGCCTCTCGAAGCGGGCCCGCGCCTGCCGCAGCGAGAGCGGCGAGCCGTCGTCGGCGATCCGAGACATCTGGAGCACTTCCATGACGTCCCGATGGCCGACCACCTCCTTGGGGATCAGCACCACCAGGCGCTCCATCAGGTTCCTGAGCTCCCGGACGTTGCCCTGCCAGGGGAGCTGGCCCAGGAAATCCAGAGCCCGCGGCGACAACCGCTTGGCCTTGACTCCGTTCTCCACACTCGATAGTCGCAGGAAGTGCTGTGCCAGCTCGGGGACATCCTCCCGCCGGCTCCTGAGCGGGGGCACGGCGATGGTGAGAACGTTGATGCGGTGAAAGAGATCCTCCCGGAAGGTCCCGCGCGCGATCTCGTCGGTCAGGTTCTTGCCGGTGGCGCACACGATCCTGACGTCAACGGTCCGATGCTCGCTGCTGCCCACCGGCGTGACCACGTTCTCTTGCAGCACCCGGAGCAGCTTGGCCTGGGTCATCAGGCTCATGTCCCCGATCTCGTCCAGGAACAGGGTGCCGGTGTGGGCGGCCTCGAAGGTGCCCTTGCGGTCGTTGCTGGCGCCGGTGAAAGCTCCCTTCAAGTGGCCGAACATCTCGCTCTCGATCAGCTCGGCCGGGATGGCGGCGCAGTTCAGCTCCACGAAGGGCTTGTCGCGCCGGGGCGACAAGGCATGGATGGCGCGGGCAATCAGCTCTTTCCCGGTGCCGCTCTCCCCGCTCACGAAAACCCGACACTTGGTAGGCGCCGCCATCTCGACCAGCTGGTAGATGCGGCGCATGGACGCGGAGCGCCCCACCATGCCGTAGCGAGAGCCGTCGGCGACCTTCTCCAGATCGGTCTCGCCGCCGGGCAGCGGGGCCTGGAGGATGCGGTCCACCACCCCGAGCAGCCGCTCCCGCGAGACCGGCTTCTCCAGGTAGTCGGTGGCGCCCACCCGCATGGCTTCCACCGCCTCGTTGACCCCTCCCGCCCCCGAGATCACCACCACCGGCGTTCCCGGAGCCTGACGTTGCAGCTCGCGGAGCACGTCGATGCCGGTGCCGTCGGGCAGTTTCAGGTCGAGGAGGACCGCCGACGGGCGGACCTGGCTGAAGGCGCGCAGAGCCTCCCCCACCGAGGAGGCGCCGACCGCCCGGTAGCCTCGGCTGGCCAGGAACTCGGTGCAGAGCTTGCGGATCCCGCCGTCGTCGTCGATGACGAGGATGGGGGGCTGGAGGGAGTCGAGCATCGACGCTGCATGGTATCATTCGCGCTAAGCGAGCAACAAGCCTGGCTGTTGTTGGGAGGCAGTCCAATGCAGAAGTCCCTAGCCCGTATCGCGGTCGCCTGCACACTGGCGGTCGTCCCGCTGGCAAGCTGCTACGACTTCCACTTGCAGGGCCCCGAGGACCCATCCCCGGTCGGCCCCCGGCTGGTCGACGTGACGATCGAGTATCGGCAGCTCCAGGGCTGCCTCAACGTCTCCGCCAGCTGCGACGCCCCGGTGTGGTTCTCCGCTAGTTGGATGCTCGAGGGCGGCCAGTTCCGGCTGACGCGCGACGCCACCGGCTACATCTGGCGGGGGGTCGCGAAGGCGGTGCCGGTGAACTTCCCCCCGCGCGACGACCCTCACGCGGTTCGCGTTTGGGACCCCCACCTGGAGCAGTACCCCAGCGGCGGAGCCACCGCCGAGCGCCTAACTGTCGGGGGGCAACTCCTCACCCGCTTCGTCTCGGAGGATCATCCGGACGTAGCCGCGCACGTCCACATCGACGACAACGGCTTCGGTCACAACCCGTACTGAAGACGCCAAGCTGGCCGGCGTCACACCCTATCGATCGGGAACCCCCAGCGGACGCTCGGTGCCCCGAATGCCGCGCAGCTTCTCGCGATAGCCCTCGAGCGTGACCGCCTGCGCCGACGACCTGTCGGTGATGTACTTCGCCGCCTCCCGGAGTTGACCGTCGGCCGAGCCCCACTGCTGGGCCGCCAGGTACCCCGCGGCCTGCGTCAGGTAGATGTCGGCGATCTTGGTACGCACGGTCTCCTCGTCGGGCTTCCAGATGAGCGCCTGACGGTACTCGTCGATGGCGGCTTGCGGATCCTTCTTCACGTTGAGCAGGAAGTCCCCGTAGCGCACCAGCGGTTCCGGCTTCTCCCGCTGGCGCTTCAGCAACTCCTGAAAGCCCGCCTCGGCCGCCTCCACCCGATTGACGCGAGTGGCGAACTCAATCAAGGCCTCCACGGTGTCGGAGCCCTGCTTCTGGTCGCGGACCGCACCCTCCAGCTCGCGCAGCACGCGATCCACGCTGAAGTCGACCGCGGCCTGGGCTTCGGGTGCCGCCGTCGGCTGGCCCTTGCGCGTCCCTTTCTTGCGGGCCGCCAGCTCCCGCTCCAGATCGTGCCGCCTGACGGTATGCGGAGCCAACAAGCGACCCAGCGCCAGCCGCGCCTCCCACAGCGTCGGCTGGGCGAGAAGCGCTCGCTCGTACAGCTCGACCGCGGTCAACTCCTCGGCCTTGAACTCGGGAGCCGCTGGGGGTTGCGCTCCGCGCGGCAAGGGCGAGGCCGGCGTCGGAGGGAGGGGGGCCGGCGCCAGCTCGGCCTTCTTGGCCCAGACGCGGCCCTGCACGTAGAGGCCCTCGGCGTCTTGCCCGGCGGCCTGGAGCTTGTCGAGGGCGGCATCGAGCTGCCCCTGCTCCAGGAGCACCTTGGCTTCGGCGACCGGCCCCGGCGGGGGCGCAGGAGCCGTCTTCTCGGTCGAGCGCGGCTGACAGGCGACCAGCGCGCAGACAACGGCTGCCGGCAGAAAGCGCCTCATCTTGACCCCCGTCTACTGACCCGCTCTGGCTCCCTTGAGGCGTCGCAAGTGCTCGATGGCCCGATTGGCCCGGTCGCTCACGTTTCCGCTCGGATCGTTGAGGAGCGGGGTGAGGCGACTGGCGGCCTCGGGATCCCCCAGGATCGCAATGATGTCGCAGAGCTGGGCCCGGATCTCGGCATCCGGATCGTTGAGATAGGGGAACAGCTCGGGGAGCACGTCGCTCCCCAGCTCCAGGATGTAGCCGCGGCTCCGGCTCCCCACCGTACGCGCCGGAAGGCTGAGGACCAGGCTGTCAAGGAACGCGTGATCTCCCATGCGGGTGATGGCGAACGCATAAGCGAGCTTCAGCTCCTGGTTGCCCTCGCGCTGGTAGTCTTTCTTGAAGGCCGCCATTCGTGAGGGGTCGGAAATGCGCGCCAGGCCCTCGATGCCCAGGCGCTTCTTCTCGGGATCCGGATCCTGGATCAACTGCTGGAACAGCTCGGCCTGTCCGGAATCCCCGATCCGGCTCAGCGTCTCCAGCACCTTGAGGCCGATCTCGCGCCGCCGGTTGGCCTCGTACATCTCTCGGAGCGGCGGCGCCGCCTCCTGAACCCGTAAGGTGCCCAGGGCGTGCAGGGCTCGCAACTTCACCGGATAGGAGTCGTCGGCCAGCAGCGGGATCAGGGCTCGCCCGTCCTTGGCGGTTCCGATCTTGCCGAGAGCGGTGGCGGCGGCGCCCCGCACGTCGGCGTCGGGATCGGCGAGCGCGGTCTGCAAGTCCGCGATGGCGCCCTTCCCATCCAGGATCCCCAGTGCCAACGCGGCTTCCTCACGGGTCGCCTTGTTCTCATCCCGCAAAGAACGGGCCAGTCCCTGAATGACCGCCGGATCGACGCGCCCGTAGAGGCCCCCAGTCGGTCGGTCCAGCTCGTCGGAGAACACCCTCAGGAAGCGATCCACCGGCCCCACGCGCTCGCGATCGGCGTAGATCCCCACCATCCCGCCGATGGCTTCTTCCCGGATCTGAGGGTCGCCGTCGCCCAGGGCGGTGACCAGGGCCGGAATGGCGGTTGGGTCCTTGAGCTGGCTCAGGGCCCGCGCCACCTCCAGCCTCACCCTGGGCTCGGGATCGCGCACCAGCGCGGCCAGCGACGCCACCACGTCCCGGCGCCCGCTCTTGCCCAGGGCCACCGCGGCGGCTTCCCGCGTCTTCGCATTGGGGCTCTTGAGGTTGGCCACCAGATCCTCGAACGACGGTTTGGCGGCCGCCCCTGAGTCTCTTGGCACGAGAAGGAGTAGGCCGGCGGCCAGCACGGCCCACGCTGCTTTTGTCCCAATCATCTGTCGCCCTCGAAGCCGAGAATCCCGAGTGTCGGATGCGATGATAGCAGAAGGGGGAACGGCCGACGACAGAAGCGATCAGCCTCCCGCTGCCGCCAGGTCGGGCTGAGTCTCCCTGAGACACCGGCCGGTGGGGCTACCCGGGAAGGCGGCCAGCGCGTCGGGCCCGCCCTGAAAGAGCAGCCGCCCCCCCGCCTCGCCGCCACCGGGCCCCAGGTCCAGCACCCAATCCGCGCGCCTGACGATCTCCAGGTTATGCTCGACCACCAGCAGCGTGGCGCCCGCCTCCAGAAGGCGCTCGAAGCAGGCCAGCAGGTCGGCGATGTCCGCCATGTGCAGCCCGGTGGTCGGTTCGTCCATCACGTAGAGCACGCGCTCGCCGGGGCGCCGGGACAGGTGAGCGGCCAGCTTGATGCGTTGGGCCTCACCGCCCGAAAGCGCGGTCGCCGGCTGTCCCAAACGGAGGTAGCCGAGGCCGATCTCCTGGAGCAGCTTCAGCCGCCGCGTCACCTTGGGTTGGCCCCCGAAGAAGTGCAGCGCCTCCTGGACGCTCAGGTCCAGCACCTGGTCGATGGTGCGCCCCTTGTACCGCACCCCCAGCACCCGCGGCTGATAGCGCCGGCCGCTGCACGCCTCGCAGGTCAGGTACACATCGGCCATGAACTGCATGTCGACCCGGACCCGGCCGTCTCCGCAACACCCCTCGCAACGCCCCCCGGGCAGGTTGAAGGAGAAGTCGCTGCCCGACAGCCCCAGCCGGCGGGCCTCCGGGAGTCCGGCGAACAGCTCGCGGATGGCGTCGAAGGCCTTGATGTAGGTGACGGGGTTGGACCGGGGGGTTCGACCTAACGGAGACTGATCGACCACCACCACCTCGTCGATGAGCTCCCGGCCCTCGATCGCCGCCTGCTCCGGCGCGGTCTCGGCCCCCCCCCAACTTGCCATCAGCCCGGAGGCGATCACCTCATGGACCAGGGTGGACTTTCCGGAGCCCGAGACCCCGGTGACACAGGTCAGAGCCCCCAGGGGAATCCGCAGCTCCAGGTTCTTCAGGTTGCGCGCCCGGGCCCCCCGCACCACCAGCGCTCGTTCGCGCCCCTTGAGGCGGCTCCCCCGCAGCCGGAGCCGCAGGTCGCCGCGCAGGTATTTGGCGGTCAGGCTCCGACCGTCGCGGACCAGGTCCTCGAAGGTCCCCTGGAAGACCACCCGCCCCCCTTGCTCTCCCGCTCCGGGGCCCAGGTCCACGATCCAGTCCGCCTCCCGGACCAGGGCTGGATCGTGTTCTACCACCACCACCGTGTTGCCCTGATCCCGCAGACCCTTGAGCACCGCCAGCAGACGCCCGGCATCGCGGGCGTGCAAGCCCACCGATGGCTCATCGAGGACATACAGCATCCCCAACAGACCCGAGCCCAGGGCCATGGCCAGGGCCGCCCGCTGGGCCTCGCCTCCCGACAGGGAAGCGAACGGCCGGTCCAGGGTCAGGTACTCGAGGCCCAGGTCCGACAGGAAACCCAGCCGGCGGTCCAGCTCCTCGACCACCGGGGCGCCCGCGGGTTCGCTCCCTTCCTCGGTCAACCCGGAGAGGAAGGCCCTCGCGGCAGCGACCGACAGCCCCGAGACCTGGTGGAGATCCAGTCCGCCGAGCTTGACGTCCAGGGCTTCGGGTCGCAAGCGGCTGCCCCGGCAGGTCGGGCAGACGCGATAGCCGCGGTAGCGCCCTAGAAACACCCGCACCTGGACCTTGTATTTCTGACCCTCCAGCGAGCGAAAGAAGCCGATCACCCCCTGAAACTCGTCATCCCCCTCCAGCACCAGTCGCCGGTGCTCCTCGGGCAGATCCTGCCAGGCCACGTCCCAGGGAATGCCCCGGCGGGCGGCGAACCGCTTCAACTCGGCCATCCAGCCGCGGTACTGGGGTCGGGTCCAGGGCGCCAGGGCTCCATCCGCCAGACTCAGGCCGGGATCGGGAACCACCAGCTCCCGATCCACCTCGATCTGGTTGCCAAAGCCGTGACAGGTGGGACAGGCCCCCTGGGGTGTGTTGAAGGACAGGCGGTGCGGTTGCGGTTCTTCGTAGACCCGCCCGCAGCGCGGGCAGTCGAAGCTCTCGGAAAACGTTAGACGCACCCCGGTCGCCGCCTGGACCAGCGCCCGCCCCGCGCCTTCGGCAAAGGCCTGCTCCAGGGACTCCACCAGCCGGGCCCGCGTCTCCGGGATGGCCCGAACCCGGTCGACCACGACGAACCAGAGACCCGGCAGGTCCAGCGAGGCCAGGTCCCTCACCTGGTCGCCGGCCAGCGCCCGGCGAAAGCCCCTCCGCTCCAGCCGCTCCCGGGCGTCCTCGATCCGCATGCCCCCAGGATCGAAAGGGAAACCGACCAGCAGTTCTGTCCCCGAAGGGAGTCCCAGCAGCCGCTCCGCCGCGGACTGCGGGGTATCCTTCCCCACCTCTTCGCCGCAGTTGCCGCACATCGTCTTGCCGGTGCGAGCGAAGAGCAGGCGGAGATGGTCGTGGATCTCGGTGGCGGTGGCCACGGTCGACCGGGGGCTGCGGCCTGGAGACCGTTGCCGGATCGCCACCGCCGGGCACAGACCCTCCAGGGCATCGGCGTCCGGTTTCTCGAGACGTTCCAGGAACTGCCGGGCGTAGACCGACAGGCTCTCCATGTAGCGCCGGCGACCCTCCACGTAGAGGGTGTCGAAGGCCAGGCTGCTCTTGCCGGAACCCGAGACCCCGGTCACCACCACCAGCTTACCGGTGGGGATGGTGACGTTCACGCCCTTGAGGTTGTGGACTCGGACACCCCGGGCGACGATGGGCTGGCTCATGCCAAGGAATCGTCGGAGCCGGGAAGCCGCCCGGGAGCAGCCGCCGCCCGGCTCCGCAGGCCTACTTCTCCTCGAAGGCCGAGGAGACCTTCTCCTTGCCCTTGGCGGGCGCCGCGGATCCTGCCACCGGTGCTTCGGCCATCCGGGCCTTCATGGCTTCAAGGGCAGCGTCCACTTCGGTCTTCTGGCTGATGGCGGCCAGCTGGCGATCCAGCTCCGCGCCTTCGGAGACCGCGATGGTGTCCATGGCCGAGAGCTTGTCGGCGTTCTCCTGGATGTTCGCGGCGGTCTTGTCGAAGACCGACATGGCGCCGTCGATGTTGTACTCGTCGGTGATGGACTGCATCCGGCGCTGGGCATCGTTCATGGCGTGGATGGCCTTGAGCTCGCCCAGTTGGCGGATCTTGCCCTGAACCCGTTCCTCCTCCACCTTGAGCTTCCCTCGAGCGTTGTCGGCCCGGAGCTTGGAGGCCTTGTGGGTCTGCTCGGCCCGTTCCCGGGTGCCCTTGGCCTCCGCCTGAAGCTGGAGTGCCCTGCGGGCCAGCTTCTCGTTCCCCTGGCGCAGGGCCTCTTCGGCCTGGGCGTCCAGGTTCTTGACCCTGCCGTTCTGCGCATCCAGCTCGCGCTTGGACTTGGTCTCGAAAGCGATGGTGGTGGCCGTCGCCTCTCGGAGCGCCCGCAGGTTGTCGAGCATCTCCCGCACCGATTCCTCGAGCATGGAGACCGGGATCTGGCCCTCGGCTTCGCCGAGGATGGCGTTGAAGATCGCCTTGAAGAAACGCGCTATGCGAGTGAACATTGCCTGCCTCCCTCTCGCGAGCGCGCTCCCTGCCGCCCGCAAGGCCTTGCTTCCGTCCGGAGAAACGTCGAAGACTAGCACGCGCGGGAGCCCCCATCAACGCTCCCTCGCGCCGGTGCCCCGGGCGCCGATCTAGCGGCGGCTGCCGGCTGCCAAACGCTTGCTCGCCTCCTGGTCGGCCAAGAACCGCTGGGGATCCCGGAGCAACTGCTCGGCCCTGGGCAAGACCTCCAGTGCGCGCTGGAACTGCGGATCCCAGGCCAGCGACCGGCGGCGGGCGGCCCCCTCGCCGAAGACCTGCTTCAGGACCTCTTCGGTGAGCTCTTGCACCAGAGCCTGGCGGTTGGACTCCAGATCCTCCTCGGTGTACTTGAGCTTGCGGCTGTCGAGGTAGGCCCTAAAGTCGGCCAGCACCCGGTCATCCACCTGAAAGCTAGGGGCAATCACCTTCACCTTGCCGACGCTGGCGTCGGGCCGGGAGCCGGCGCCGGCGATGTCGGCCTTGCCGTTGGTCTCGGCGGGGGCGAAGCCGCGGGAGAAACCGATGAACGCCTGGCGCGCCATCAAGTAGGCCATGAACTTGGAGGGCGTGGTGGGCTCGATGCAGTAGTCGGGGGTAACACCATCGCCCCCGTACACCTTGCGTCCGGCGTCGGTGAGCTTGGCATCGCTACCCACCTCGTCGCAGGTGCGCCGCGGCTTGGGCGGCGAGTAGTAGTCGTCGAGAGCGGTACTGCCGTAGTCCCGCTGGATGAGCCTCCCCGAGGGGGTGTAGTACCGGGCCGTGGTCAGGGCCAGCGCGTAGCCCCGCGAGCTGCGCAGGGGCATGATGGTCTGCACCAGGCCCTTGCCGAACGTGGTTTCCCCCACCAGCAGCCCGCGGTCGTGGTCCTGGATGGCGCCGGCCACGATCTCGGACGCACTGGCCGAGTGCTTCGAGGTGAGGACCACCAGCGGCACCTCACGATAGGGGCTCTCGCCCTCGGCCAGGTAGCTCGACTCGTCGCGGCGGAGGCGCCCCTTGGTCGACACCACCAGCTGCCCCTTCTTCAAGAACAGGTTGGCTACCGCGAAGGACTGATCGAGGAGGCCTCCCGGGTTGTCTCGGATGTCGAGGACGATGGCGCTGGCGCCATCCTTGAGCAGGCTCGAAAGCGCCTTCTCCAGCTCCTTCTGGCAGCCCTTGGCCTCGATCGGCCGGCAGGCCGTGGTCTCGTTGAAGTCCTGGAGCCGAATGTAGCCGGTTCGGGGAGCCGCCATGAAGAAGTAGGGCACCGCGTGCAGGGGGATCTCGTCGCGGATGACGGTGAACTCGAGTGGCGCATCGTAGCCCTGGCGCACGATGGTGATGCGCACCGCGGTTCCCTTGGGGCCCCGGAGCCGCTTCACCGCATCGTCGATCGGCATCCCCCGCGCGTCCTCGGCCTCGATGCGACTGATCACGTCGCCGGCCCGGATCCCTAATCGGTAGGCGGGAGTCCCCTCGAAGGGGGAGACCACGGTGATGTTGCCGTCAATGGCCTGCACGGTAATGCCCAGGCCGTAGTACGACCCCCGCTGTTTCTCCTGGAGCTGCGAGTAGGCCTTGGTCTCCAGGAAGCTCGAGTGGGGGTCGAGCGTCCTCAGCATCTCCCGAATCGAAGCCGACACCAGCTTGTCGCTGGTCAGCTCTTCGGCGTAGTTGGCCTCGATGGCGTCGAGCACCGCCGAGTACAGGCGCACGTGCTCGGACAGGCGGGTGGTGCCCGCCAGCACCCGGCCGCCCAGCAGGCCGCCGGCCAGGGTGGAGGCCGCGAGCAGCACCACGCTCACCCGGCCCAGGCGCGTCATTCTCATCGGGACCTATCCTCCTCCTCGCGATCTTAGCAGAAGCCTCAGCCGACCTCGCCCACCGTGGGAAGGGGCTCGCCGCTCTGGCGCCCCCGCCGGCGCACCAGCCACACCGCCACCGCCACCAGCAGCAGGCTCAGCGAGGCCACCAGCACGATCTGGGTGTGCTGCGCGAACCAGAGGTCGAAGCGGCGCAGCATGCCCACCGCCGATCGACCGTAGAGAACGCCCAGCACCGCCCACAGCCCATAGCGAGCCCCGCGGGCCAGGGCGATGGTCACCGACAGGCGCCGCCAGCTCATGCCGAAGGCGCCGGCGGCAAACACGAAGGCCTTGAGGGGTACCGGCGGCGGGAGCAGGGCCGGCAGGGCCAGCGCCCAGAACCTCCAGCGCCGATAGGTGGCTCGCGTTCTCTCCAGCCGGGCTGGGCCGAACCTCTTGGCCAGCATCGCTTCGCCGCCTCGCCGTCCCAGGTGCCACAGCACCAGACACCCCGCCAGCGAGCCCAAGGTGCTGAGCACGACGAACAGCCAGGCCAGCCGAGGTTGGGCGGCCGATCCCGCCACCACCAGGAGGTCGTTGACCTCGGGGAGGCTCAGGACCGAGGAGTCGAGAAAAGCCACGACGAACAGACCCCAGGGGCCCATGGCGGGGATCAACGCGGTCTGAATCCAGGTGAGCAGCTTGGCCATCGGGTCTCAGGCGAGGAAGAACTCCTCGGAGTCGGGATCGAAGTCGAAGACCTCCCCATAGCGCGCCCAGTCCAGGGCAGTCGAGAGCTGCCGCTCGGCCTCGGCTCGCGAGAAGTGGTCCTCGAGCCGTTCCAGGAAGGACTCCCTGGGAACTCGTCCGTGGCCCTTTGCCGCCGCCCGGTAGATCTCCACGATGAGCGGAAACCCCTTGAGGCGCTCCCCCACCCGCTGCTTGCGCTCGGGTTCTTCGGCGGCGGCCAGGGCCCGGCCCTCCTCGGTCAGCTCGATGTCCCCCGACGCGATCTCGACCAATCCCAGGCGCTTGGCCGCCTCGGTAACCGGCAGCAGGTCGTCCAGCTCGTAGCCCAGAGGCCCACCGAGCTTGTACAGGTCCTCCCGGCAGCCCGGGACCTCCCGAAGGTGCTCGAGGAGCCCCAGGACCATGCCGATAGGCGCGTGGGGCAGAGGTTGTGGCGCATCCGTCATCAGTTCCTTCTCCTCAAACCAAGAGCGTGTACATGCGATCGACGGCATCTCGGACCGCCGGGGTGTCCGCCTTGCGGGGCCGCGGCAGATGCCGCAGGTCCATCACCTCGGCGATCCGGCCCGGGTTGGCCTTGAGCACCACCACCCGATCGGAAAGGGCCACCGCCTCCTCGATGCTGTGGGTGACCAGCAGGATGCTCTTGGTGGGCACCGAAGGCGACTGCCAGAGATCGAGGACCAGATCGCGCACGGTGCGAGCCGTCAGCACGTCCAGGGCCGAGAACGGCTCGTCCATGCAGAGCAGCTCCGGCTCCAGGGCCAGGGCGCGGGCCAGCCCCACCAGTTGCTTCATCCCTCTGGACAGCTCGCGGGGGTAGGCTCGCTCGTAGCCCGAGAGACCCACCAGCTCCAGGTACTTCTCGGACCGCCGGAGACACTCCCGCAGGCCGAGCTTCCGCGCTTCCAGGCCTACGGCGACGTTCTCTACCACCGTCATCCAGGGGAAGAGCGCAAACGACTGGAAGACCACGGCGGCCTCTGGGTTGACGCCTCGCAACAACTGGCCACCGACCCGCACCGCGCCTCGGGTGGGACGCAACACGCCGGCCGCAATCCGAAGCAGCGTACTCTTGCCCGATCCCGAGGGGCCGACCAGAGCCAGGAACTCGTCCTCCCGAACCTCCAGATCCAAGGGGCCCAGGATGCGGATCTTGCCGTCGAAGAGCTGCTCCACTCCCTCCATGTGCAAGAGCACCTTACCCGCGGACACAACCCCACCCTCCGGCGGCGGCGTTGGCAAGAGGGCCTGGGTCGAGGTCAAGCGTCCATCTTATAGCGGCGGGCAGCCCGCTGATAGAGTGGATCCCAGAAGAGGCGGTTCACCGCCACGATCAGCAACACCATGGCGAGCAGGCTGGCCGCTACCACCTGCATGTCCCCCGAGCCATAGTTGGCGCGGTCCAGGGTGGCGCCGATCCCGCGCACGCTGAAGACCCGCCCCCCCGCCTCGATGTACTCGCAGAGGATGAGCGCGTTCCAGCCCGCTCCCCAGGCGGTCACCGAGCCGGTGATGAGGCCCGGGATCACCGCTGGCACCACCACCCGCCACAGGTAACGCCGGCCCCCGAGACCCAGGGTGAGGGCGGCCTCCTGCATCTCCTTGGGAATCGCGGTGGTCGCCCCCAGCACGTTGAAGAGCACGTACCAGAACATGGTGGTGAGAGCCAAGAGCACGGTCCCGCCGTTCATGGCCAGGCCCCAGGTGAGCAGCACAACGATCAGGGGGAAGAAGGCGGTGGCGGGGATGCTGGCGAAGATCTGGATGACGGCGAGGGCGGTCCCCCGCCAGCGTGGCCGGCAGGCGATCGCATAGGCGACCGGGATCGCCAGCGCGGCCGAGACCGCGACCCCCAGCGCGACCCGCAGGAAGCTCAGCACCAGGTCGAGGGGGATGTCCCGAATCTCGGGCGACAGGGCCCGGCTGACGAAGAGCAGGTAGAGCCGGCGACCCAGGCCCCAGACCGCGAGCGGGACCGCCAGCGCCAGCGCGACGCCCACCAGCCGAGAGTGGGTGGTGACCGCGTGCAGGACCGTCCCGGCCACGGTCAAGGCCTGCTGGCCCGAGGGCACGACCAGCTTCCGGGTCACCCACCTCACGATCCGGCTGCGACCCAGAGCCCTGGCGATGGGCGGCGTGCGCGGGTGGCCGCCGCTCTCCTCGAATCGAAACCGCTCGGCCCAGGTGTCGAGGGGGCCCCACAGCAGGAGGTGCATCCCCACCGTGGTGGCCAGCAGCACCAGGATGGCGAGCAGGGTCTGCTGGTGGCGGCCCACCACCACCGACTGAGCCAGGTAGCTCCCCAGACCCGGCAGCGTATAACGAGCTGGCCCCACGGCGATGATCTCGCTGGCGATCAGGAAGTACCAGCCGTTGGCCCAGGAGACCAGCGAGTTGTAGAGCACGCCCGGCATCACCGCAGGCAGAATCAGACGGCTCCAGCGCAGGGACCCGCGCAGGCCGATCTGGTCCGCGGCCACCACCAGGTCCTCGGGCAGGGTGATCAGGCTCTCGTAGACGCCAAACGCCAGGTTCCAGAACATCGAGGTGAAGATGAGGAACACCGCGGCGCACTCGACCCCCAGCGCCGAGCCGTGGAAGACACCGATGAAGAAGCCCACCGCCACCGGGAAGAAGCCCAGGATGGGGACCGACTGGAGCACATCAAGGCTGGGCAGGATGATGCGTCGGGCGGCCGCCGAGCGAGCCGCCAGGTAGCCGGTAGCCAGCGCCGCCAGCAGGGCCATGCCGTAGGCGGCACCCAGGCGAGCCAGGGAGAGCAGCAGGTAAAGGGGCAGCAGTGCCGGTCGAGGGTCCAGCTCCGGGGCGTCGTAGGGCCGCAGATAGGAGCTGCCCAGGAGCACGACCGGCACCACGAAGAACAGGCTCCCCAGCAAGCCGAGATCGATGGGGCCTAGCGATGAGGCGCGCCGCGACACGGTTCAGGATCTTCGAGGGGGCGTGAACGAGGCGGCGATCGTATCACGCCCTCTCTTGGCTCGACTAGAACCTGAACAGCATGCCCAGGGTTACGCCCGCGCCCGAGAGGTCGATCTTGTTCTCCCGGAAGTCGTCCGGCATGTCCGTCTTCGCCCACTGGTAGCGGACCTCGCCCGTGAAGGCGAAGACGGGTCCGATGGGAACCCGGAGCCCCCCGGCGACGTGAAAGCCCGGGGCCACCCCCTCGGAGATGAAGGAGTCGGAGCTGATGTCGAGCCCCGGGGTGTGAAAATCGATGAACTCCCCGTACTCCTCATAGCGATAGTAGAAGAGGTCCGCACCGACCGTAGCGTAAGGCGCCAGCCGCGCATGGCGGCTGGTCGGCACCAAGCGCAGGGAAACGCCCACCGGAACCACGCTCAGCTCCAGGGCCTGGGAGATCTCGCGACCGCTGTCACGGGTGTAGTCCCGATAGTGAGAGTCGAGGGTCCGGTGGTAGCCGTCCACGTGGAAGCCCAGCTCCAGGTTCGGCACCAGCTTCATGCTGAACTCGATACCCCCGCTGCCGCCGGCCCAGTCCTTCTTGTCGACGTTGTAGAGCTCGGACACATCGCTGAAGAGGTTGCTCTGGGCTCGAGGAGCAAAGCCGCCGCCCCTCACTTCGATCCCACCGGCCAGTCCTGAGGCCGGCACGCCCGCCAGCAGGCCCAGGGTCAGGGATGCCGCCACAAGCGATCGAGACATTTGAAGCTCCTTTTTTCGGGGCTTGCTCTCTGGCCCCGCCGCTGCCGCTCCGTGCAGGAAGGGTGCCACCACGAAACCCGCTGCCTCCAAGGGTAACCAGAACTCCCTGGTTCCTGGTAGCGACTCCGGCGTCCTCGCGAGAGGACGCCTGGGGGTGCGGCGGAAGATGAGATTGGAGGCGGCGTCCGGACTTGAACCGGAGAATAGAGGTTTTGCAGACCTCCGCCTTAACCACTTGGCTACGCCGCCCCGGGAAGACGCTCCCACTATAGAAGAAGGTCCGATCGGGATCAAGATCCCGCATCCCCTCCCCCCTCCCCTCATGCGGACCTCTGTGAGTCCCGCTCTTTTGGCTGACGGGGCGATTCGGGACCGCCGCTGCGGCCCGTGGCTCGTTCAAATCGGAGGGTCAGGCCGGGGCACGCTGACGCGGCTCCAGGCAGGGCGGATTGCTGTCCATGCGTTAGGCGACCCCGGCCTGCGCCCGGCGGTGGGTCGTGGCGGCGGAGGTGTCTCGCGAGGTCATGATCAACTGGCCAAAAGCCCCGCGCCGGGGGTGGTCACTGTGATCCACGATGCCACTGGGACCAGAGCCAGCGTGGCCGGCGCCTTTGGCAGCCTGGCGCAAGACGCCATCGTCCTGGCCACCGGAGACCCCACGGCCCGGCTGTGGATCGATCCTCCCCTTTCGGGGTCCGGCCTGAAGCCGCCGGAGCCTGGCGAGCGGGTACGCCACTTCACGCTCCTC
>Ga0209342_10001087_pt1 | contig 30660 bp, 21 predicted proteins | sample RifCSP16_2_FD_184023 | JGI IMG/M metagenome (GOLD analysis project Ga0209342, IMG submission 184023) | Soil microbial communities from Rifle, Colorado - Rifle CSP2_sed 16_2 (SPAdes) (version 2) | ecosystem: Environmental > Terrestrial > Deep subsurface > Rock core/Sediment | place: Rifle...
CCGTCGTCGCCGAACACGCGTCGGGCCGCCTCGCCGAGTGGCTCGTTTCGCACGTTCGACGTATTATCCAGGCCGCACTGGTAGGCCACCGCCAGCCGGTAGTCGCTCAGGTCGGTGACGAGCACCCGCGCGCCGGCCGCCTTTGCCACCTGGGCGACCAGATTGCCGATGGGACCCGCCCCGAGCACGACGACGCCCGCGCCGGCCAGTTCGCCCGCCCGGGACGCCGCGCGCACCGCGACCGCCACCGGCTCGACGAACGCGCCTTGTTCGAAAGTGAACGAATCGGGCAAGGGAACCAGGTGTTCGACGTCGGTCAGAAAAAGATCCTGGGCACATCCGGGGGCCTGAAATCCTTGGACCCGAAGCGTGTCGCAAATGTGATAATCGCCGCGCCGACAGGGGCGGCACGTCCCGCAGACGACCTGCGGCCGGGCGGTCGCCTTGTCGCCGGGCTTGATTCCCCGGACGCGGTCGCCGACCGCCTCGACCACGGCCGAATACTCGTGACCCTGAACGACCGGATATTTCGTGAACGGCTGAACGCCGTGATACACATGCATGTCCGAACCACAAATCCCGATCCGCTTGATCCGAAGCAGAACCTCGTCCGGTCCCGGCTCCGGCGCCGGCGCGTCGCGAAATTCGATAACCCCGGGCTTCGTCATCACCGCTTGTCGCATGGCGTCTTCTCCATTCTGTCAATTCCAACGATAATCCCGCACGGCGTCGAAAATCGCGACGACGTTCTCCGCCGGCGTGTCTCCTTGCACTCGATGCGAGGGCGAAACGATGTATCCGCCGTGCCGTCCCAAAACCTCAATCATGCGCGTCGTTTCGCGATAGACCTCGTCCGGGGTCGCTCGCGCCAGGAACCGCACGTCGATCGCCCCGTGGAACGACAGCCGTTCGCCCCACGTGGACGAAATCACCTCGGGATCCATGCCGACCGCCGAGACCTGAATCGGATCGAGAATATCGACCCCAATCTCAATCAGGTCGTCGATCACGGGCAGAATCGAGCCGCATGAGTGGTAAAAGGTCTTGAGTCCCATTTTTTTGAACGGCGCGATGAGCCCTTTGGAGAACGGCTTGACCCGTTCGCGCCAGACTCGCGGGCTCAACAACATGCCGCGCTCGGTGCCGACGTCGCCGCCGGAGACGATGACGTCGATGCCCGCGCCGGCGGCCTCGATCACGCGGAGCGTCATCTCGCGCGAGTAAGTCTCGACGTGCCGGCAAATGGCCTCCGGAATCTCCGGCTGTTCGTGCAGGTCCATCAGGAACGCCTCGAAGCCGCGAAGATACCACGACATCTCGAAAGCGCAGCCCGCGAAAAAGGCGACGGCCCGCCGCCCGCCGCGATGGGCCGCCTCGACGGCGGCGGGCACGGCGGAATAGTCCCACCAATCGAGGCTGGGCCAGGCGTGACGCTCGACCTCCTCGACCGATTGCGCCCCGGCCAGCGGGAAATCGTAGTACTCGTAGTAGCTGCTGAACTCGTTGGCGACCTTGCGGATGGGACAACCCCAGTAGTCGGCCCCCTCGCTCTCGAACCGCACGGCCGACCGCTCCTTGGGACCGATGAAGGGCACTTTGATCCAGCGCAGGTCGACGTCCAGCGCGTCGAGCACCTCGTCGTTCGTCGAAACGCCCAGGTGGGCCCGCAGGGCGTCCCAGGCTTCGGCCGTGCATCGCAATGATGTGGGCGGCCGGTCGGTTCGCCGCCGGGAAGCCGCCGCCAGCACGCGTTCGTGGCTGTTCATCATTCACCTCACCTCGAACGCAAACAGGTGCGTCTTCTCGGCTCCCCACGTCTGCTCGGGCACGAAACGAATCGCCCGGGCCTCGACGTTCACGTGGATCCGAACGAGCCGCTGATAGTTGTTGTCCTGCCGGGCGATCACGGTCCAGGCGCCGTCGCCGTCCATCACCTCGACGCGAAACGCCCGAACGATCGTCTTGGGCGTGCCGACGTGCTCGACTTCCAACGGGTGCCAGGCGAGCATGTTGGTGTCCGCGCGATTCAGGTCGCTGTCCATCACAATCCGGATTTCGCGCACCGGCTGCCGCGTGGCGAACGAGTATTGCACCCACCCCTCCGGCGCGCCGGTCCAGCCGTTGTCCACCTCGCCCACCGGCCGATCGATCCCGTTGCGCAGCGGCTCGGGATCGCCCTCCGAGGCGGTGAGTTCGGCCTGGCGCGAAAGTTCGGAGACGGGACGGGGCTTGCCGGGCAGGAAGCAGTCGTCCTCTTGCAGCTTCTGTTGGAGTTCCGCGAGTCGCTGCTGATAGACGCCGCGCGGCAAGAGATTGTTCTTCACGGCGATCGACGCCGCGACGCCGACCGCCTGGCCGATCAGCGCGCAGGTGGCCATGACGCGCGACGAGCCGATGGCCACGTGCGTCGCGCTGATGTTCCGGCCGGCGAAAAACAAGTTATCCACGTTGCGCGAGTAAAGGGCCCGGTACGGAATTCCCCAAGGCGACGGCGTGATGTAGATGCGCGACGGCCGGCCGCGGTGGTTCATGCCGCCCGGATAGTGGTCGTCCATCGGCCAGCCGCCGTAGGCCACCACGTCCTCGAACTGGCCGCTGGCCCGCACGTCGTTTTCCGTGATGAGGTGATCGCCGACGTAGCGGCGGCTTTCGCGTTTGCCGGGCAGGAAGCCGACCCAGTCGAGCACCCAGTTGTCGGCGCCGTGGTCGCCGTAGTTTTTGATATGGTCCCAGACGCCGAAAGCGACTCGCAACAGCTCGTCGCGGATTTCCTCGGTGTCGTGGATCGAATCCTGCTCGCCGCCCAACTCGATCCACCAGAAATTGTTCCACATCCAACTGCAATTCGAGAAATCGTGCTTCCGATAGGGCAGGTCGTCGTCCGTCAGGTACTTGTTGGCCCAGGTCGGCGGGATGTACGTGCTGGGCTTGTCGGTTTGCCGGGCCTGAATCAGGCAGCTCATGCCCATCGTCTTGCGGTCGGCTTCGGCCGGGGCGATCGACTCGTTGAATTCGCTTTGGCCCTCGCGGCCCACGCGGTATTCGGCCCCGGTCAGCGGCGCCAGAATACTGTCGCCCGAGCAGTCGGCGAACAACGGGGCCCGCACCGTTTGCCAGGTTTGCGTGGTCGTTTGCCAGCCGGTGACGGACTGGATCCGCCCGTTGGCCATCTCCACGTTGTTGCACGAGCAGTTCAGCAGCAAGACGATGTCCCGCTGATAGCGGGCGCTCTGGTAGAGAACGCTGTCCCAGAGGGCGTAGTTGCGTTGTGGATTCCTGTAGCGGTTTTCCAGAAGGAACTCCTCGACCAGTCCGGTTTCGCGGTTGTTGTCGCGCCGCGCGCCCCAGATCCACATGCGGATTTCCGAGGAGCAGTTGCCTCCCAGCACGGGCCGGTCCTGCATCAGCGCGACGCGAAGACCGTGCCTCGCGGCGGCGATGGCCGCGCACATGCCGGCCAGCCCTCCGCCCACCACGCAGAAATCCACCTCATGCACTTTGTGCCCACACTTCCCGTTGTCCATCGTTCACTCCGCCTTTCTGCAATCTCTCGGGTAGTAAGAGTCTCCGTCGCCGGCCGTCGGTTTTTGTAGTCGCTCACGAAAAATGGCCGCGATCTCTCGATGCACGGAGGACCACGTCCTCGCACGAACACTATTATTTCAAGCTCGACGGGGGTAACGCAAATGACCCGTCGAAAACTGTAGCAACCGCTGCCAAATCCTCATGGATATCGTTTTTGGTTCGGTTTAGTATCAAGTCGTGGACATGAACCGAGAGCAGGCAACCACGGCGTTTCTTGAGTTTCCACTTCCCATGACGAAGGGTCTAAACAGGAGGACGTTGGTAATGTATTGCGATCTTTTCAAGACGGCGTGTGCCTGGGCCGTCGCGGCGTGTTGCCTGGCGGCGACGCCCGCCGTCGCGGCCGTGTTCGACGACGCGGTGTCGTACTGGGCTTTCGAGGAAACCGGCAACACGATCGTCGATTCCAAGGGCGTGGCCAACATGACGATCGCCGACGCGACGGCGCCCACGCGGATCACCGGCATGGTGGGCAACGCCCTGCAAGTGAACAACGGGGCGGCAAAATACGCCACCACCGGCGCCGACGTCAACGCGCTGGACTTCGACAGCCGCGACGATTTCTCGGTGGCCGGCTGGGTGCTCCAGCACGAAGGCAGCCCCGTCTTCATCAAAATGGAAAACACCGTCAACTTCCGCGGCTGGCATCTGCAAACCGGCGACGACGGGAAAATCGACTTCCTGCTCCGCTCGACCAACGCGACGGCCAACAAGATCTCGGTCTACGGAAAAGGCCGCGTTCCCATGGGCGAGTGGGTCCATCTGGCCGCCACCTATCACTACGACGCCGCCGATTCCTTGCTGGGAGTGCGGATCTACGTCAACGGCGAGCTGTTCGACTCCACGCTCACCTACGGCGGCATCGCAACCCCGATGGACACCACCAACACCAAGCCGTTTCAGTTCACGGCCCGCGAGGCAAACGCCTTCCTCGGCACCTACAGCAATTCGCTGGATGAAGTGGGCGTCTGGGAACGCACCCTAAGCCAAGCCGAGATCCAACAACTGGTCAATGCCGGCTCGCCCGACGTCGTCGTGCCCCCGGGCGTCAATTACTTTGAAAACGGCGACTTCGAGGACACGACCGGCTGGGTTGCGCCCGGCACGGGCGTTCTCCCGCCCGCCGAGTGGGCTTCGCACATTTGGAAGAACAACCCGGCGGCCCAGGCAACCGGAACCGCGGCCATTGGGGGAGTGGGCAACTCGGCGCAACTGGTCGAGGCCCGCTTAAGCGGCAGCGCCCAACGCGGCATGGCGCAGAGCTTCGTCCACGCGACGAATCCCGAGTGGCAGTTCGACTTGGATTTCGCCAGCGAAGCGCCCAGCCTTGCCACGGGACGAACCCTTGCCATGACGCTGCGAACCGACAACGGCGCCCAGTTGGCTTTCATCATCTCCGATCCCGACAACGACGGCCTTGGCGACCTCCTGGTCGGCGGCGCGAACGCCACCTACGAACTTATTCCCGGTTTGGAGGATAAAATCGCCTTCGACGCCGATCTGTCCGACGTGAGCGGTTCGGTCAACCACCTGCGCATCACCGGACACTTTGACGACGCCGCGCCTAATTACGACATCACCCTGACCGATCCGACCGGCGCCCAATACACGGTGACCGGCATCACCACGTACAGCGGCGACATGGGCGCGCTCGTCACCGGCGCGGGAATCGGCCAGGTGGGATTTTACACGTTCGCCTCCTACGGCGATGCGACGATCGACAACGTCTCGCTGGTTAACGTGCCCGAGCCGTCCGCCATGATTCTGCTCGTCATCGGCGTCCTGGTGGCGCTGGCCGGGCGCGTCCGCAAGCCGTAGCCCGAACGGTGTCCACCCGTGGGTGAGAAAGAATCGTTGGGGGGAAAGGCCGCGGAGATCCCAGACGCGGCGACGCGAACCGAAACCATCGGTTCGCGCGCCGCGGCCGGGGGGTGGCCCGCAAGTCGAGCGGCCGAATGAAATAGACAAGAGGCGAGTGCCATCGGGGGGACTCGGTCCGGAACCGAGAAGAGGCTTTTTGTGACATCTGTTTTTACTTGGAGATCAGAAGGTTCCTTCAGGAGGACTTTGGCGATGAGATCTTGTCCGTGCAAAGGGGCGTTTACCTGGGCGGCCATGGCGGCGTGTCTTCTCCTAGCGTCGTCGGCCGGCGCGCAATCCGTCTTCGATGACGCCGTGGCCTATTGGGCTTTCGAGGAGACGGGCGACACGATCGTCGACTCCAAGGGCGTGGCCAACATGGCGATCGCCGACGCCACTTCGCCCGTCCGCATCACGGGACTGGTCGGCGGCGGGCTTCAAATCAATCCCGTCGATCAGCAGTACGCTACCACCGGCGTCGACGTCGACGCGCTGGATTTCAACCGCGAGACGCTCGATTCGTTCTCCGTCGCCGGTTGGGTCAAACAGTACGACGGAAGCCCCGTGTTCATCAAGATGGAAGATAGCGGCAACTATCGCGGATGGCACCTGCAAACCGGCGACGGCGGCACGATCGACTTCCTGCTTCGCTCCACGAACCTAAACACCGACAAGATCTCGGTGACGGGCAAAGGCCGTATCCCGCTGGGCGAATGGGTCCACCTGGCCGCTACCTTCTCCTACGACGTCAATGACGCGATGTTGGGCGTGAAAATCTACGTCAACGGCGACCGGTTCGACACGACGCTCGCCTACGGCGGACTCGCCGACGACGGGTTCGCCCTGTTGGACACCACGAACGACAAGCCGTTCCAATTCACGGCCCGTGAAGCGCGCGAGTATCTCCACTACGACGCCTCGTTCGACGAGGTGGGCGTCTGGGACCGCGTGCTCAGCCCCACCGAAGTCCAGCAACTGGTCAATGCCGGCGTACCCGATGTGCCCGTGACCAACTACATCGAAAACGGCAACTTTGAAAACACGACCGGCTGGGTGCCGGCCGGCGCGGACGTCTTGCCGCCCGAAGGCTGGGCTGCTTACATCAACAAGAACAACCCGACCTCGCAGGCCACGGGCACGGGGGCCATCGGCGGAACCGGCACTTCGGCGCTGATGGAAGCCGCCGCTTTAGGCGGTTTCAACCAACGCGGCATGTCCCAGAGCTTCGTCCACCAGACGGATTCCCAGTGGAAATTGGACCTGGACTTCGCCACCGAAGCGCCTAATGATCCCACCAGGCGAACCTTTGCCATGACGCTCCGCACGGATAACGGGGCTCAGGTGGCCTTGATCGTTTCCGATCCCGACAACGACGGGTTGGGCGACCTCATGGTCGGCGGCGCTGCGGGCTACGAAGTCATCCCCGGGCTGGAGGATTTTATTACGTTTGACAGCGATCTGTCCGATCTGACGGGCTCGGTGCATCACTTGAAAATCACGGGCCACTTCGACGCCGAGACGCCGAACTACGACATCACCCTGACCGACACGAGCGGCGTTGACCACACGGTAACCGGCATCACCACGTGCAGCGGCGACATGGGCACGCTGGTCACCGGCGCGGGCCTCGGCCAGATGGGCTTCTACACCTTCGCCTCCTACGGCGATTGGGTCATTGACAACGTCTCGTTGGTCGACTACCTCGCCGTGCAGATTCCCGGAGACGCCACGGGCGAGGGACAGGTCAACGCGGCGGACGCCGAGATGCTGGCCGCCAACTGGGGCACGACCACCGGCGCGACCTGGTCGATGGGCGATTTCAACGGCGACGGAGCGGTCAACGCCCTGGACGCCTCGATCCTGGCCGCCAATTGGGGGGCCGGCGGAAACGAGTCGGCGGCGACGGTGCCGGAGCCCGGCTCGGCCGTCCTGCTGGCGCTGTTCGCCCTGGCCGCGTTGCCGCGACGCACGCGCCGTCGGAGCTAGAATTTTAATGGCGAAAAGACGGGCGCATGTCCGCGCCAATGCGGACATGCGCCCGTGAACCGCGGAAAGACAAAGGTAGGCCGGGTCGCGACCCGGCAATGATGAAGCACTTGCGTGAAGACCGCCAGGTCGCGACCCGGCCTGCGTCTCGTCGATTCTGATTCTAGCGCGGAGTAAAAGACACATGATCCTCGTTTCACGTCGTCGGGGTTTCACGCTCGTCGAGCTGTTGGTGGTGATCGCCATCATCGGCGTGTTGATCGCGCTGCTGCTGCCGGCCGTCCAAGCGGCCCGGGAAGCCGCCCGACGAGTCTCATGCACCAACAAGCTCAAGCAAATCGCGCTGGCGCTGCAAAACTATCACGGTTCGCACGAACATTTCCCGCCGGGCGGCCTGTTCGGCCAGGGGACGGGCGGCGCGAATTGCGGATTCGGCTTTCAGGCGGCCATTCTCGCCAACATGGAAATGAAGCCCATCTACGACAGCCTCGACTTCGCGAAGAATTTCAACTCCTCGCCCAACATCGAGCAGGCCCAAAAGGCCGCCGATGCGTACCGATGCCCCAGCTTCAGCGGCGACGACGGCGAAACGTGGACCATCACTCCCGGCTCAATCGACGAAATGAGCATCGGCACCTACAGCGGCGTCTCGGGCGCCGATCCCCCGGCGGGAACGACCGGTTCGCCCTACGACTACCTCTACCCGTCGAGCGGCCATTGCGGCCCCTACTATTTCAACGGCATGCTCTACCCGCGCAGCGCCGTCTCGATCCGCGACGTGACCGACGGCACCGCGCACACGCTGCTTGTCGGCGAACGCGCCTTCGAATTGCGCAGTTGGATGCGTGGAGACTACTACGACGGAACGCCCACTCGGCCTTCGGTGGTCTGCTCCGCCTCGGCCAAAAACGTCACCCGGCCGATCAATGGAAAACCCGGCCGCTGGATCTACGACCCGAAGTTCGGCACGCGAAACATTCTCTTCAACGACTGCTATTTCGGCAGCGAGCATCCGGGCGGCGCCAATTTCGCCCGGGTCGACGGCAGCGTCAGCTTCCTCGAAGAGACCATCGACTTCGCCCTTCTGAAGGCCCTGGCCACCCGCGACGGCGGCGAAGTCATCGACCAATAAAGAAGCCGTCCCGGGCGAGCCCGTGGTCCCGCGGAGTGCGTCTGGACGCACCATGCGCGCTCCATCACGTTTCATGTCATGACAATGGCAATACGGTCATCCAGGGAACCTTATTCTGTCGTCCGGGCCATGAGATCATCTGGTGCGTCCAGACGCACCCCACGGATGTATAATTGAGTAAAGGCCCGGGCCGCGAACCGGCGCTAAAAAACCCTCCCCCATCGCCATGAAACAATTTATGAACCCGCGAATCGGCGCGATCCTCGCCCTTGTCCTCCTCATGGGTTTCGCCCCACCGGCCGCCGCCCAGCGGAAGGCCGCCGCGCCGAAACCGGCCCTCGCGCCGGTCGAAAACCACCGGCAGTACTTCGCCGCGCCGAAGATCGTCGGCCGCGAGGACGAGTTTTGCCGCCGCGCCTATCGCGTCATGCTCAAGGGCGCCGCCTTCGCGAAGGATCTCTACCGCGAGTGGCCCGCCGAGCCGGAGTGCGGCTATATCGGTTGGGGCGGCCACTCGGAAAAGGACATCGACGCCAACATCCAGTTGGCCCACCTCTACGCGATGCTATTGACCTTCGGCCAATACGACGAGCAAGTGACCGGCGTCTCGCGCGAGGAAGCGATGCGCCGCGTCCACGGCGTGGTCCGCTATTGCGGGTTCACCCATTTCTCGGGCCCCCACGTCTGCACCAGCGGCCAGCACTGGGGCGGCGGGTGGCACGACGCGTCCTGGTCCAGTATTTTCTCGCACATGGTCTGGCTCGTTTGGAACGACTTGGACGACGCCACGCGCGAAATGGCCGCCCGGGTCGTCGCGGCGGAAGCCGACCGTTTTGTCGGGGTCAACCCGCCTTCCCGCAAAATCGACGACACGCAGGCCGAATCGAACGCCTGGAACACCCGCGCGTTGGCCGTCGCTTGCGTCATGTTTCCCCGGCATCCCCATGCGCGGCAATGGCGCGACGCCTATCAGCGATGGTCGATGAACTCGCTGAGCGTGAAGGCCGACAAGGCCGACGACACGCTGGTTGACGGCCGGCCCGTGCGCCAATGGGTCACGACCGAAAACGTCCATCCCGACTTCACGCTCGAAAACCACAGAATCATCTACCCTGTCTACATGTGGGCCAGCATGTCCGGGCTGGGCCAGAGCGCGTCCTATTATCTCATGGCGGGCCGCGAGCCGCCGGCGACCGCCTATCACCACCTCCGCGACATGTACGAGGTTTACAAAAAACTTCAAACGTGGGAAGGATTGCCGGCCTACGTCAACGGTTCGGACAAGTTCCTGCACATGCAGGTGGTCGACATTTTCCTGCATTCGTTTTTCGCCCAGGCGCTGGGCGACCGCGAGGCGGCCCACCTGGAACTCGTCGAACTCGATATCCTCGAACGCATGCAGGCCCGATTCACCGACGGCCGGCTCCATCCGATCGAAGAAGTCGGCCCCTGGAGCCGCGTCGGCAACCTGGGCAACGTGCTCGGCGGAAGCTACCTGCTCCATTACGTCCGCAAGGCCGACGTCGCGCCGGCCACGCGAGACGAGTTCGAGCGGCGGATCGCCGGCGTGAGTTATTTTCCCAACGGCAAGCTCCTCTTGCACCGCACGCCCGACAAACTCGTCTCCTTCGCCTGGAGCAAGCCTCGTCGCGTCATGGGACTCTTCCTCCCTCGCGAAGGAAGCTGGCTTGTCACGCCGCACATGAATGGATTCACGGGCATCGTCCGCGAGAAAGGGCAACCCGAGCAGCAGTTTTTCAAAATCACGAAGCTCGACAAACAATTCACCGACGATTCCTTCATCGTTTCGGCGACGGCGTTGCGCTGCGACGGAAAGGTCGAGCACCGATGGACTTTCACGTCGCTGCCGGGGCGCGACGTGGTGATGCGCGAAACGCTTCGCGCCGTCCGGCCCGTCGTTCTCGATCAGGTGGAGACCGGCACGATGGGCATCGGCCGCGAGTTGGGTTCCGACGCCGTCTCGCTCCGGTCAGCCCAAACCACCCGGGTTCTCCGCGGCTTGCCCTCGGCCGATGAAACCATCGAATTCCCGGAAGGCCGCGTCGAGGTCGGGGATCGTTTTGACTACGAATGGAAAGGCGACGGCACGATCTGCTACTTCCGGCGCAGCCGGCCGGCCCGCGTCCACGGCGCCCCCGGCGGCTACGGCCGGCTCGAGGACCGCCTGGTCGTGCGCCACCTCCAAGGTCCGCGCCGATTTCAGGCGGGAGAAATGATCGCGGAGGGAACGCTTCGCGTCCGCGCGTTCGGCCGCGACCACAAGGAAGCGGCGAACCCCAACAGCAACATCAGCGCAACGGACGGTTCGGGAACGTCGTTGAGCGAGTCATTCCGTCCCGACTCGGAACTCCGACCCCAATTGGCCGCCAGGATCGAGGCGTCCAGCGCGTTGACCGCGCCGTCGCCGTTGAAATCGCCGCTGGTCCAGGCGGTCACCGTGGTTCCCCAGTGCGTCGAGACGATCGTCGCGTCCAGCGCGTCCACGTGCCCGTCGCCGTTGGCGTCGCCCGGCAGCCCGGCAAGCGGCAGAAACAGGTCGCCCCACGTCTTGCCCATGCGAATCTCGTCAAACAACACGGCGGCGTTGGCCCCGAGGTTGGTCGTACTCAGCACGAGCGTATCGACCAGACGATTCGGATCGTCCGAGGGCAGCATCCAGCAGGCGGCGTCGAAACCGAGCGATGCGGCCGCCTCGCTCCAGGTGTCGGACGGATCGAGCCACACCATGACGTTGTCGGATGAATTACCGGCGTAGTCCACTTCGACTCGCGCGACGAAAAGGTGGGTGCCCGCCGTCACGTTGTCGCCGACGACGCTGGTGACCACCGGATTGGGCGACCCGTCGTCGCGATAGCGCACCACCGCGTCCACTCCGCCCCCGCCATCGCCCTGGAATCCCCATTGCAATCCAATGGTCCAGGAAACGCTCGGATCGCCCTCCTCGGCGTTCAGCAGACCCGTCAAGGCGATCGCGTCGGCACTGGTCGAAAAATTCCCGTCAAAGCTCATCAGCCCGGCCATGTAGAACACGTTGTCCTCGGTGGTGACGTCGCTGACGTCGAACGCACGCAGGACGCTCTCCTTGCCCGAGATCGCCGTGGACGACTGGAACCGCACGGCCCCGCCCCGCGTGTCCATGTCCGAACGGGCGAGGCCCGTCGAGACCACCTGATAGCATTCCGGGTGGGTGCCCTGGCCCTGGATCCAGTTGCCCACAAACGGCTCCACGGTGGGCGAGAAACCGTTGACCAACGCGCCGACCGCGTACTGGCCCTTCGCCGGGTCCGCCGGACTGCCCGTCAAGAAAGCCTCTTCGAGCGTGGGAGCGCGAAAACCGGTCGGCCGAAAGCTCAGGTAAACCAGCAGATCCTGAAGCGTCACGGTGCCTGACGAGGAGAACCGGTTGTTGAGCCGAAACGTGTTGGAGCCTTGGTTCACCAGCGACAGAGGAACCAGGTAGTCCAAGTAGCCGTTGGCGAGCGTGCCCCCGCCGAGCAGTGTGTTATTCAGCCACACTCGGAAGTCACTGGAACTGGATAAATCCGCGACCCGCAGGCGAAGCTTCACGCGGGCTTCCGACGACGAGTAGCCCGAGAGGTCGTCGCCGATCGTCAACGGAATGTCTCGGTACGAGCCTCGCGTGATCGACATGGTCCGCTCGGGCGACACGACGGTTCGATTCAGGTAGCTCAAACCGCCGGCAATCGCGCCGGGCATGTAGTTTACGTCGCGGGCTCCCGTTGTGTAGACCTTGTTGACGCCCGAGAGCGTCGCCTGATCGCCCGCCACGTTCCACAAGGGACTGTGGTCGTCGAAGTAGTTGAACATGTAGATGCCGTCGACGCCTTCCGCCCAGGCGGCGCTCGCGCGACCCATGTAAGAGTCGTAAGACTTGCGGATCACGCCCGCGTCGCCGCCCATGCGACTTTCGGCCAAACAGGCGTAGACGGGCACGTCGTACTCATGGCCCAGGGCGACCGACGCGCTCCACTCCTCGGCCCGGTAGTAGTCGCTGACGGCCATCGTGTCGATCAGGCCTTCCTGGAGCCACTGAGGCACGTCCAACCCGACGCCGTTGCATATGCCCATCGAATCCGGGATGCGCACGGAGACCAAAATCGGGCTGCCCCGCTCCATGCCCACCTGCTCGGTCATCGTGCGGATGTCACGCATGAGCTGGGTCATCAGGCCCCGATCGGTGTCGGTGGCCGTCCCGCCCTCGGCGTGCGAACGGAAGAAATACGGATGGCGGCAAAAATCGAGTTCCACGCCGTCCACGTCGTAGTTCTGGCAGACTTCTTGAACGTAGGCCAGGGCCAGACTGCGAACCTCGGCCACCCCGTAGTCAATGGCCGACCACTGGCCGTAGGCCGGAGGATCGCTGATCGTGCCCATCAGCCACTCGGGATGGTCCACTTTGAGTTGCGGAAAAGCGTAAAGATAGGACTCGCCGCTGGCGTCGTGCGTGTCGTTCATCCGCATCGACCAGACGAACTCCATGTTGTTCGCGTGGGCGAAGTCGTTCATCACCTTCACGGTGTCGGTGCCCTGGTTGATCAGATCCTGTGTCATGTTGTTGTAGTACCGCCCGCCCGTGCTCGTGAAAATCTCGCCGACCGACGTGTTGTGCGTGAACAGCCCGAAGCCGGAACTCCGCGACACGTAGTAGAGCGAATCCGCCTGGGTGCCGGCGATCCCCGAAGTCTGCACGTCGAGCAGTCCTTGGGGCGTGTGATCGTCGGTGTCAATCATGTCGCCGCCGTCGTTGTTGTAGATCAAGTTTCGCGGGCGGTGCTTGGCCGCCTCGCGCAGCGTCCGGAGTTGTTCGAGGGTGATCGGGTTGCCCGCGGCCCAATTGCCCTCGAACAGGCAGACCAGCATCAAGCCGGCCATCCCGATCACGCGAAAAAACTGTCCACGGCGGGACATCGGATGGGTGGAATCCATGTGCAATCTCTTCTCTCGTTGACGCAGCGCCTCTAGAAACGAACCGTGTTTGATCGCCAAGTGGACACGGATGTATACCACCAGTAAGCCGGCGAAACCCGGAGAATTACGAAATACAGGGGATTGAAGTTCATTATGTGGCAGGTTATGGTATACATCAAGGGAAAAAGTGAAATGCTCTTTTCGGTAGCTTCCAAGACGCCGGGCGTTCAAAAACGTCGTGGTGAATGTATGAACCGCCCCTGGAACCTTCGCTTGTCATGCAACCCACGAGGACTCCCGTGGCGGGCCCTCCTCGTCGTTTTCTCCTTCGCCGCCGCCACGTCGGCCGGCGAGACGCCGCGGCCGGCCGCCGGAAAAACGCCCCTCTATCTCAATTGGGACGCCAATTGTTTGACGCTCGGACCCTCGGGAATCGCCGAACTCGTCACCGACGCGAGGGAAGCAGGCGTCAACGGAATCAACCTCCGAATCAGCAACAAAGGGGCGTTGAATTTCCGCACCCGGGCCGGCACGTTCTACCACGAACGCTGGGACGCCTTTGGGACCGACTATGATCCGTTGGCCGCGTTGATCCGCGAATGCCACCGACAGGGTCTCGCGGCGCACGTCTGGTTCGACCTGTTCGAGGCGGCCTATGACCCGCTGATCACCGCGCACCCGGAGTTCTCGCCCCAGGGACGGCCCGGCAAGCCCAGGCTCGCCGGCGTTCCGTGCTATGCCCATCCCGAGGTCCGCCGGCACATGCTCGACGTGGTCGACGAGTTGGCCGCGTACCGGCCGGACGCCGTGTTTTTCTGCACCAAATCGAGCCATGTCCCGCGGAACCAACTCGGTCAGCCGCACAACGGGGACAGCGGTTTCAACCCGCCGGTCGTCCGCCGCTACCGCGATCTTTACGGCGTCGATATCTTGAAGCAACCTTTTGATCGCACAAAACTTGGACGCCTCCGGGGCGAGTTCCTGATCGATTTCCTTGTCGAAGCCCGACGGCGATTGAATCAGGCGGGCATCCCGACGATCGTGGGCGCCACGGTCGGCGGCCGGCTTCAATCGACCGGGCCCAACTTGATTTTGGATTGGCGACGGATTCTCGAACGAAAGGCGGCCGACCGCCTGCTCATGGCCAATTCACGCGGCGAATACCATGTTTTCTACAACGCCGCCGGCCGAAAGAAATTCGCCGAAATTCGCCGGGCCTGCGACCGCGCGGGCATTCCCTTCTGGCCCTACATCATGTCGAGCGGCACCCACCAGCCGATCGCCGCGCGGGTCGGCTTCGCCGGCTTGCTCGAATACGTGCCGCGACAACTCGACTACCTGACCGCGATGGGCGGCGACGCCGTGTTGATCCACGATCTTGACCTGTATTCCTACGATCGCCAGGTACGCCGCGCGTTGTGGAAGGCCGCCGGCCGGCGACAGACGGGGCTGGCTCGCGCCGCCAGGCCGGAGGACGTTCTCCCGCCCGACCCGGTCGCCGTTCTCCGCGCTCGGAAAAACGCGATTCCCGGCGGGGATTTCGAGCAAAACGCCGAGGGGCCCCGGTTCGTTCAGCCGACGTGGTCGCTCGGCAACCTTTCGTTCGAAACCCACGCCTCCGATTCGCGGCCGGCGGGCTGGACGCCCGAGTTGGGCGGCAATCCGAAATTCCAGGCGGTTTATGATTGGAAAGTGATGCACGGCGACCCCTTCTCGGGCCGGTCGTTTTACGGCCGCGCGAGCGTCGCGCTCGGCGTCCAGCCGGGCGCCGCCAAGGGCACTCGCGCCGCCGCGTGGACGGCCGAAATTCCCGTCCCGCGCGGCCTCCAGGGAGACCAGCGAATCCGCGTCCAGGTTCACGGCGAGTCGCTCAACCGGATCGAGTCCGTCGGAATGAAGATCGAGTGCCTCGACGCCAAAAACAGAATGATTGACCGCCTGGGCGCAAAAGCCCCGCGCGAGGGTACCTTCGCGTGGCAACCGCTCGAAATCGTTTGGCCAGCCGATGCTCGCGTAAAGAAACTGCGCGTGCGGCTGGGCATGACGGCGGCCGACGATCCGGGCACGGAAGGCCGTGTCTGGTTCGACGATTTCACCATCGAGCCGGTCAAACCGCCCGAGTCGTCCCGCGCCGCCGCGGCCATGCGTTAACCGGGAGAGAGACGTAGGGTGGGCACCGCCCACCAAAACACGGCATCTTTTAGTGGGCAGTGCCCACCCTACAAAATTTCACAACCTAGGAACGAAGGGCAACGGTGACGGCCTCTGAACGGTCGCCCGTTTGTTTGGCAGTTTGGATGACGTTTCATGGGATTTAGCTTCTGGGACTACCTGGTGCTGGGCGTCTATCTGGCGGGCATCGTCCTGCTGGGCGCTTGGTTCGCGCGCCGCCAGTCGTCCACCGACGAGTATTTCCTCGGCGGACGGCGGTTCCACTGGTTTCCCGTCGCCGTGAGCATGTTCGCCTCGCTGTTCAGCGCCACCAGCTACGTGGCCGCGCCGGGCGAAGCGTTCAACCACGGCATGACGCTGTTTCTGAAGTCGGCGGCCGTGCTCCTGGGAGTGCCGCTGGCGGTGATCCTGTTCGTGCGGTTTTTCCGGCGTCTTTCGCTGACGACCGCCTATGAATACCTGGAACGCCGGTTCAATCTGCAAGTCCGCCTGATGGCCAGCTTTCTCTTTCTCTTGCTGCGGAGTTTCTGGCTGGGAGTGACGCTGTTTGCCTCGGCTGTCGCGCTGGAGCCGGCCACCCATTGGCCTATTGGGGTCGGCGTCGTCGTGGTCGGCGTTGTGGCGACCCTTTGCGCGACGCTCGGCGGCATGAAGTCGGTCATCTGGATCGAAGTGATTCAGTTTGTCATCCTCTGCGGCGGCATCCTACTGGTCATCGCCACGTTGACCTGGGGCCCTTCGCAAAGCCTGCTGGGCATCTGGCAGTACGCCGGGCAGCGAGACCACGCCTTCGGCCAACTCGCCGAGTCGAGCTTTTATTCCTTCGATCCCTTCGTCCGCTACTCGCTCTGGGCAATCGTTATCTCGGCCATTTTCACGAAACTTACGCTCGCCGGGGCTGATCAAATCTCGATCCAGCGATACCTGAGCACGCGCAACGAAAAAGACGCCTCACGAAGTCTCGTCTGGGGCACCGCACTGGGCGTGCCCGTCATGTTCCTCCTGTATTATTGCGGTCTCGGACTGCTTTGGTTTTACGAGACGCATCCCGAACGGGCCCTGCCGGGCATGACGGGCGATACCGCGCTGCCGCATTACATCGCCACGGAGCTGCCGGCGGGAATGGGCGGCGTTCTGATCGCCGCGATTCTGGCCGCCGCGATGAACACGGTCAACTCCGGCGTGAACTCGCTGGCCACTTGTTCGGTCACTGATTTCTACGGCCGTGTCCTCCGCCCCGAAGCGAGTCAGGCCCGCAAGGTGGCGGTGGCCAGAGTTCTTACCGTCGTCTGGGGAGGGCTGGCCATCGCCAGCGCGGCCCTGATGATCTGGCTCTACGGCGGCGACCGAGGCCAGAATCCCCTGATTTTCGTGTCGGAAGTGACCCTCGGGCTGTTCGGCGGAATCCTCCTGGGCATCTTCCTGCTGGGCATCCTGTCGCGCCGGGCCACGTCGTTCGGCGTCCTGGTCGGCGCGGTCGTGGGCCTCGCCGCCGCGCTGGCCATCACGGCGCCCTATTACTTCCGCCAACTGCCTCCGGACGCCCCGCGGCTTTCCTTCCTCTGGATCAACATCGTCGGCTGCCTGGTGACCGTCGCCGTGGGCTACGCCGCAAGCTACCTGTCGCCCCGGCCGCGTCCCGAACAAATCGCCGGAAACACCTATTGGGGCCCTGCAACCATCGACACCGTCAACTTGTAGTAATTCATAGTGAATCGAGAAAGTGCATCATGCAGACGAGCATCGTGAAGAAGAAGCTGGCCGAAGGCAAACCGGTCCTCGTGCCCAAGGCCTGCTACGCCGATCCCAACATCATCGAAATGCTCGGCCTGCTCGGGTTCGACTCGGTTTGGCTGTGCAACGAGTATCGGGCGCTCGATCCATCGACCCTCGAACATCTTGTCCGGGCTGGCCGCGCCGCGGGCATCGAGTGCGTCATCCGCACCGGCATGAACGGTCACGACGACCTCTCGCGGTTCCTCGGAATGGGCGCCAACGGCATCATGGTGCCCCACGTCCGCACGCCCGAGGAGGCCCGACGCGCCGTCGATCGCATCAAGTACCCGCCGCTGGGACACCGGGAACTCGAAAATATTTTCGTCGACGCTGATTTCGGCCTGATGCCCTTGGACGAGTACCTGCGAACGGCCAATGAGCAAACATTGGTCGTCATTCAACTCGAAGACCGCGAGGCCATCGAACGGGCCGACGAGATCGCGCAGGTCGAGGGAATCGACGTCCTCTTCATTGGCCCCGGCGACCTGTCGCTGGCGTTGGGCGTGCCCGGCCAATGCAAGCATCCCGAGGTAGTCAGCGCGATTCGCTCGGTGGTGAAGGTCTGCAAAGCCCGGGGGCTGGTGTGCGGCACCCCGGCCCTCGATCCCGAGCATTGCCGGTTCCTGATCGACGAGGGGGTCCGCTATTTCACCGACGGTTCGGACTGGCGGCTGATTGTGGCCGGTTTTCGCCAGGCCAAAGAGAATTTCGGGCCCCTGGGATTCACCTTTCGGCCGGAACGAATGCGGCAATAAAGGGATAAAATCAAGCCAAGGTATACTAGGAAACCGATTCGCAGCCGTTTTATGAAAAGTTCGCAACGCATTTACGCACAACGACTTATGGAATTACGAGAAAGTAGGCTCTGGCGGATGTTGAAATTTTTCAACCAAACTATTGACATTAGGTATACCAGAGATTATCCTGATAATCGGTCCGCGTGATACAATTGTTTGCTCGTATCGAACAACGCGGTATACCAACACGATGGATCAACAATCATGGCCATTGGACAAGCAACCGAACTGCCGGAAGAAACCGTGTACGATCGACTCGTTGAGTTGGTCTTCTCGGGCGATTACCTGCCTGGAAGCAAACTGACCGAGCGCGATCTGGCCGAGCATTTGCAGGTCAGCCGCATTCCGGTCCGCGAGTCGCTCGGCAAGATGGTTGCTCAAGGGCTCCTGTTGGGCGGCGGAAAGCGCGAGGGCGTTCGCATTCGCCAATACACGCCGGACGAAATCCGCCAGCTCTATGAGTTCCGCCTGTTCCTCGAGTCGGGCGCCATTCGCGCGGCCACCGAGTACGCCCAGGCCGCCGACATCGAGCGGCTCGAAGCGGCGTGCGAGGAAATGTCGCGGCACGTCGGCGAATACGGCTCCCAGGCCTGGGCCAAACTGGACCACCAGTTCCACAAGGCGCTGGTCCACGCCAGCCACAACAAACGGGCCATCGCCACGGTTCGCCTGCTGTTGACCGAATGTCACTACGTGTTCTATCTCAGGCCGTCGCGCCAGCGGCGACAACCGTCGCCCGAGGAAGCCACGGCCTGGATGAACAAAGTCCAACAAGAACATCGCCTGCTCGTCGACCACGTCGTCGCGGGCGATGCCGACGGAGCCGAACGGCTCCTGCGTAAACATATCGCGCCGCAACGATTCTAACCGATCACGGACAGCGGCGTCTTTTCGTAGCACTGCCCAAAAAATCACCGGGCCCAATCGAGGGAGGCCAGCCGGCGCGTCTCGGTCCGCGCGCATACGGAACAGAGTAGAGGCAAAATACCAGCCGAGCGACTCTTTATGTACGAGTCGAGTGATTCGCTCGGTGAGCGGCAGAGTGAATTTTTGTAGGTGGGCACTGCCCACCAAAAGATCCCTTGTGTTTTGGTGGGCGATGCCCACCCTACATTTTCGCAAGCGGAGATTTGGCGAAGTATTCATCCGGTTACAAGAGAGGTTGACACGGTTTCAATTCGGTTCCGCGCATTTGGGAGACACACTTATGAAAGCTCGTTGCACCATTCTGTTAGCAGCCTTGTTGCTGGGCTGGGCCGCCATGGCCTCGGCCGAAACCATTGTGTACCAAGAAGACATCAGCCCGGACGCTTCCTATCAAACGAACGTCGTCTACACGCGTTCGACGGAGGCGCCGAACGGCGGGAACAAGGAAGGCTCCACCTGGCAACTGGGACGCGTCGCCAATGCCACGGTCGACGACCTCATGCGATGCATCGCGGGATTCGATCTTTCGGCCATTCCGACGGGCGCCACGATCAACAGCGTCACCTTGACGGTAGCGCCCCGCCAGAACGATACCACTTCTCTCAATGCCGCTTACGAAATCCAATTGCACAAGATCACGAATGACAATTTCACGGAAACCGGCGTCACCTGGTTTGTCCGCGACATTGCCAATCCGACGACCACGGCATGGACGACTGCCGGCGGCGACTACGACAGCACCGTGCTGTCGACGATCACCGCGAATCCAAAAACCTGGTGCGACAGCCTGCCCGCCGGGTACTCGGCGAATACGACCATTACGTACGTGTTCCCGACCTCCTCCGCTTTCGTCGCCGCGGTTCAGGACGCCGCCGACACCGACAACGTGCTCAACCTGCTTCTTCGATCGGCCGCCGTCGAGGCGCTGCCATTCAGTTCCACGAATCGCTCGATCTTCCCCTTAGTGTCGGATGAGCCCGTAACCACCGGCACCACCAATCGTCGCACGGTCCAGGAGATGGCCCCGAAGCTGACGATCGACTACACCCCGGTGCCGGAGCCTGGCGCCCTCGTGCTGTTGTCGGGCATCGCCCTGATTGGGCTGGCGCTGCGAGGCGGACGAAAAGCCTAGCGTTCGAGGCAACGCTCCCCAAGGGAGCGTTGCCTCTTGTTTTTGCTCATTGGTTCTGAAATAGGAATATATGGAGATAGACACGATGACCCTACATAAATGGGGGCTCCTTGGCGCGATCCTCATCGCGGTGGCGTGCCTGGTTTCCGCGGCGACGTCGCAAGCGGCGCTGTGGGACAATGAGGTGCTCAACAGCCCGATGAACAATCTCACCGCGCCGGTCACGGCCAGCTATTGGCAGGACGTTTCCGGAAATAATTACGATGCGATGGCGAATCCGCCCACCTACGACGGAACGCTCGACACGGGCGGCACGAACCGCGGGACGGCCGTCGATTTCGTGACGACGATCACTCCGGAAACGCAGTTCAATTCCCAGCAGATCACGTTCGCCGACGGCATGAACACGAATCTGGACCCGGGCACGACCGACTTCTCGTTCTCGTTCTGGTACAACCAGACGGAAGCGGACGCGGGTTTGGAGGGCGTGACCCGGCACTTGCTTAAGAAGGGAAACATGACGGCGGCAGCAGGCGGTTTTTCCGTTTTCACTGACGGCGGCGCCTTGACCCTTCGCGCGGGAGACGTCAGCGGCGACCCCTTGGGCCTGTTTTCACTGCAACACGTGGGCGGCCTGCCTGGTTTGGAGACTCCCGTTAACCTGGTCGGCACGGGCTGGCACCTCGTCACCGGCGTGTTCGACCGGACGGGAACCTATCGCACCGCGGATTCGGTGACCTTGTACGTGGACGGCACGCCGGTCAATACGGGCACGCTCCCCCAGGTGAATTCGCTTCCTATTAACATCGCGTCGACCACCGGCCAGGCTCGCATCGCGGGAAATAATGGGTCGGACACCACCCGGGACTTCGAGGGCTACATGGACGACGTGGCCTTCTATCGCGGGGCATTGTCGGACAGCGACGTGCAGACGCTCTATGCGGCGACCAGCTTCGATGCCTCGACCGTCACGAATCCGAACGTCACCCCGGTGTTCGTCCACAACTTCGTGACGAACGCCAACGTTGCCCCGAACGCCGCGACCGTGCCCGACGTGTACGGCGAACCCGTTCTCTCGGGGACTATTCAAGGCGACGTCACCCAAGTGACCGACGCGACGCGCGGCGAGGTGCTCAGCGTCAACACCCTTAGCAACAACAACTACGTCGACTTCGGCGACAATCTCGATCCAATGGCCACGAGCTACACGGTCAGCGTGTGGGTCAAACGCGATGGAGCCAACGCCACCTCGCAACAATTCGCCACCAAGGGGAACCGAAGCAGCGAGCGAGAAGGATGGTCGCTGGGTTTCACGGCGGCCGGCTTGTTGTACGCGCGGGCCAATTACGATGGAGCGTCCACCGGCACCACCCGACTGTACACCAGAACGGAAACCGCGGTGACTGCCGACGAGTGGCACCACGTCGCGCTGGTCATCGACCAGACGACGGGCCTTTTCCAGGGATATCTCGACGGAGTCGAGTCGGGCCTTGACGGCGACAACGGCCTATGGAACTGTGACGAGGTGAACTACGGGGTCACGTTCCCCACGGACGGTTCGGCCGAGTTCGACACGACGGAGGGGCTCCGGCTGGGCCGGGCGGCTAATACCCTTGCCGTATACCCGTTCCAAGGCGACCTCGATGATTTCGCCATCTGGAACCGGGCGCTCACGTCCGCCGAGATCCTCGCGATCTACGGAGGAGCCGACCTCTTGCCGCCGCCGGTGGTGATCACCGTCCCCGGCGACACCGACGGCGACGACGACGTCGACTCGCTCGACGCCGGCACCCTGGCGTCCAACTGGGGAGGTTCCGTGACGAACGGCGCCTTGAGCGGCGACTTCAACGCCGACAACGTGGTCAACGCCCTGGATGCCTCGATCCTCGCGGCCAACTGGACGGGCGCCCTCGAAAGCGCCGAACCGGTCGGCGTCCCCGAGCCGTCCATGCTCGTGTTGATGAGCGTCGCGGGAGTGCTGTTTACCCTGCGTAGACGAATCGTCTGAGGCGGGGTGGTGAAGTGAAAGGCGGCGGCCGGGGGGACGCCGCCGCGAGGACGCGGGTGTCCTCTTTGGAGAGAACGACAAGACACAAGGAGCAGGCGTGGGAAGCGCCTGCTCCGAGTGTCGGTCGTGTCGATCCGAAAAAGATGTAGGGTGGGCACCGCCCACCAAAACACTTGTGGTGGGCGATGCCCACCCTGCCGTTAAAAAGACGTTAAGAGCCGTAGGGTGGGCACCGCCCACCAAAACACGGCATCTCTTGGTGGGCGATGCTCACCCTACAGTCAAGAAATGTCGAGGACGGAAGGATATGAAAAATCGCAAGCGGCCCGGCGGGTTTACGCTCGTCGAACTCCTGGTGGTGATCGCGATCATCGGCGTCTTGATCGCGTTGCTCTTGCCGGCCGTCCAAGCGGCCCGCGAGGCGGCCCGACGCATCCAGTGCGGGAACCACATGAAGCAATGCGGACTGGCCGCGCTGAACTATGAAAATGCGTATGGATTCTATCCGCCGGGCATCGTCGAGAGCGGGGCCATTCTTGGACACACGGCCCAAATCACCATTGCTTGCTATAGCGGGGCGGAACCCTTTGCCTCGGAATATAAGTTTGCCTATCGTTATCGCGATTCCACCTACTCGCACAACCGGGATATTATCAAACGTTCCATCCCCATTTACAATTGCCCGTCCGATCCGAACACGACTCCCGCGATGGCGGAACAAAATGTCGGTCACTCCAATTTCGTGGTGTGCCTCGGATCGACACGCGTCACGAAGCTGGCCGGCAATAGAGAGAATTATGACAGCAACGGGCTCTTTCGCTGGAACGAGCCTTGCCGGGTGCGAGACGTGACCGACGGCACGAGCGTGACGGCACTCGGATCGGAAGTGTTGTCGGGCGTGCAAACCGCGAGTAGCCTGGAGGTCTGGGAGGCTCGCGGCATGTGGTCCATCCAGTACATCGGGTCGTTCTCCTATCTCCATTTGTACACGCCCAACACGAGCATCGCCGACTTGGTGTCCGCCGAAAGATATCAACGTTGCATCAATACGCCCCCCGACATGCCGTGCAACACTTCAACCGGCGTCGGATACGAGAACACGTATGCCTCGGCAAGAAGCCTTCATCCCGGTGGAGTGAATGTGGTCTTTGCCGACGGTCACGTGGTTTTTGTCACGGACGTCATCAATGCGGACGTGTGGCGATGCATCGCTTGTATCGATGACGGCAAAACACTACCCGCTGATTACCTAGACATGTAAGGAAGGTTGATCTTGTCGAACCATCTCGCCAGACGCATCTTCGCCGGTTTTCTTTTGGCTTCCATGATGATTCCCGCCGCCGGATGCGGCGACACGCTACGTCAAAGCATCGAGGGTGTCGTCACGCTGGACGGCCGCCCCTTGGCCGAAGGCAGCATCCAGTTGCTTCCGCGGGAAGGAACGCGTGGACCATCCGCCGGAGCCCTTATCAAGGATGGTCGATTCTCGATCGACGCGTCCAAAGGCGCCTTCGCGGGCACGTTCCGAGTGGAAATCACCGCGATGCGTCAAGGCAAACAGGTAAGAATCGATCCTGAAACCGGCGGAAAATACCTCCTTAATGAGCAGTATCTCCCGGCCCGCTACAATACCAAAAGCGAACTGACCGCCGACATCAAGGAAGGTCAGCCCAATAAACTGGAGTTCGCTTTGGTTTCCAAGTGACGCGACCACGCGAGTCCCACGCGGCCGGGTGGAAGGGTGTCGCAAGTGGTATGCTTGCGGTTTCCGCGTCGCGCCGTGAAAATGACGTTCACCGTATGCTCTGGTTGTGAAACGTCCCTTTTCGGAGAAAATAAAAGATGCGATCGTCACTCCTCACGAGCGTGGCCTTGGTTGTCGTGGTCCTGTTTCTCGGCTGTTATGCAAGCAGCGACTCGTCGAACGCGGCCGCCGGTTCCGCGGCGCAAGATCTTTCCGCAAGCCCGTCCCAAACCGGTGCGAACGAGGCAGCCGACGCCGGCAAAGACTCCGAAGCGGCGCCGGGAGCCGAGCAGTCGGACCCCGCCTTCGAAGCCGCCCGGAAAAACGATCCGGCCCTCCAGAAGGCCAAAGCCGCGCGATCCGAGCCCCTGCGAATCCTCGTCATCGGCGCCCATCCCGCCGACATCTTCGACCAGTCGGGCGGCACGATGGCCCATCACGTCGAGCGCGGCGATTGGGTCGGTTGCGCCGTCCTGACCCACGGCGGCCGGGTCCACGACAAAGTCGTGACCGACCAGATGTTCCACCAGAAGGAAATCCCCGACGCCGAAACGATGACGAAAATCATTGCCCAGCGCGCGGACGTGAAAACCAAGGAAATTCTTCGAGCCTGCGCCATCCTGGGCGTTCGCCGCGAGAACGTCTATTTCCTCGGCGCCGACGACGCCGTCCTGTTGGTCAACGAGCCCATGATCCGCCAATTGGCCCGATTGATCCGAAAGCTTCGCCCCGACGTCGTCATCACGCATTATCCGCTGGAAGACGCGGGCGTCGCCAGTCAGCACGCCACGACGGGCAAGATCGTGATGCACGCGATCCAATTTGCGAGAGGCGTTGATCCCGGCGACAAGACGCCTCCCTGCAAGGTCACGCAAGTCTTCTTCTTCGGCATCGGGGCCGCCGCGCCGCGAACCAACCTTTGGGGGGCGCAAGGCGGATTCTTCAACAACATCTTCATCGACATCACCGACGTCGCCGCCAAGAAGGTCGCTTGCCTCGACGCCGTTGACTCGCAAGGCTACGGCGGCGCCTACGCGCGAAAACGCATCGAGTTCAGCGACGCCGCCTTCGGCAGCCGCGTCAAGGTGCCCTACGCCGAGGGATTCATCATCATGAACTCAACCACGCATTACTACCTCCCCGTTTCCGAAATCGATCTGGCGCACTCCAAGGCGTCGGACCACGAGGCCATCTCGCGGAGCAGTTTCCGAATAGACACCTCTACCCCTGATTCGCCGACGAAGAACGCGGTTCCACGATAAACCGTCTTCCCGGCTCCGCGCCGTCCAAAAAAGGATCCTGTGTGTGTCAAGATTTCGTTGGTCGTTGACCCTTGCGGCGGGCTTTCTTTCCTTGACCGCCGGCCCGCTTCTCTGGGCCGTCGAACCGCCCATCCAGCTCGAACTGGTCGAAGTCAACAAAATCTGGGACGCCTCCGCCCACAACGCCTTCACCGATCTCGTTCGATTCCAGGACCAATGGTATCTCGGCTTTCGTGAAGCGACGTCCCACGCGGTCTCGGGTGACGGGACCGTGCGGGTTCTTCGTTCGCCGGACGGCGTCACCTGGGAATCGGCCGCCGTGCTCGACTACGGGCCCAACTGGGACATGCGCGACGCCAAACTCCACGTGACGGCCGACGGCCGGTTGATGCTCAACACGGCCGCCGCCCCGTTGACGTCTATTAACGAGCGTCAATCGCTCGTCTGGTTCACTGACAACGGCGTCGATTGGTCCGACGGGCCCTATACGGTCGGCGAACCCAACTGGTGGCTCTGGGCCGTCGAAGTCCATCCCACCACCGGCGTCGTCTACGGCGTGGGCTACGGCGACATCACCACCCATCCGCGCACCACGCGGCTCTACCGAAGCACCGACGGCATCGTCTACGAAACCATCGTGCCCACGCTCACCGGAGAGCCCGAGACGGGCGAAACGGCCCTCCTGTTCCGCGACGACGGCTCCGCCCTGGCCCTGGTGCGCGACAACACGGGCGTGGAACGGTCGTTCCTCGGCACTGCCACCGGCGACTACACCAACTGGACGTTTCAGACGATCGACAAGCGAGTCGGCGGGCCCGAACTGATCGAACTGCCCGACGGAAACATCCTGGCCGGTTCCCGCTTGCACGAGCCGGTCGTGCGCACCTCGCTGAGCTGGATCGACCCCGCGACGGCCCAGATGACGGAACTGCTGACCTTGCCCTCCGGCGGCGATTCAAGCTATCCGGGCCTCGTCTGGCACGACGACCTGCTCTGGATGAGCTACTATTCGAGCCACGAGGGCAAAACGAGCATCTATCTGGCCAAGATCCGCGTCACGCCCGCCGCGCCACCGCCCGAGCCGCCCCCGGCCGGGACGATGGAGCTTCAGGAATCGCTCCAACCCACCGTGAGCTACCAGACGGGCGCGGCCCACATCCGAACCGACATCACCGAGGGCGAAAGCGACGTGGTGATCGTCGGCGAAGCGGCTGCCCATGAAAAAACACTGCGCGGCGTGTTCAGCTTCGATCTTTCCTCGCTGCCTGACGCCGCGCACGTCGTGAGCGTCTCCCTGACGCTCGCCGCCGAACGCGACAACACGGGCGGAACCGGCGGCCCGAGCGTGGACGCCGATTTCACGCTCGACTTGCACCGTCTCGCGTCCTCGTTCGTCGAAGGCGAAGTCACCTGGAACCAACGGGCCGGAGGACAGACCTGGACCACGCCGGGCGGCGATTTTAGCGAGACGCCGCTAACGACCCTCGCAGCAAATCCCTATCGCCTTCTTTCCGAGGGACCGGAGTACTCGTGGGCGTCGACCGCCGAGTTCATTCTTGCGGCTCAGGCGGCTCTGGATGCCGGCGTGCCGCTTGATCTCTTGCTCCGCACGCCCGATGGCGAAGCCCAGGAAGGCCGCGCCGTCTTCTACTTCCACAGCGACGACGCGGGCGACCCGGCTACTCACCCCATGCTGACCGTTCTCTACACGACGGTGCCCGGCGACGCGACGGGCGACGGCGCCGTGGATCAAGCCGACGCCGCGCGGCTGGCCACGCATTGGGGCGAGACCACGGCCACCTGGAGCCTGGGCGATTTCGACGGCGACGGCACGGTCGGCCCCAAGGACGCCTCGATCCTGGCCGCCAACTGGGGTCACGACGCCAATGAATCAACACCCGTCCCCGAGCCGTCTCTGTTGGCGTTGCTCAGCCTCATGGTGGCGATGTTCATCTCGTTGAGAATTACGACCGATTGAACCGCCGTATGCGGTCGAGAAACTGGTCCGCGGATTGCGCGTCGTCGTGCCCCTCGTCGTCCGTCGGGCCGTGGTAGAGCAGATCCTCGATCATCCCGTCGACGTCGTCCGCCCCGTTGCACAGCCGCGTGACCCAGAGCGAGTGGAGCGTGCCGGTCGAGTCGAACAGCTCCGAGCGGAAACAGGAGAGCACGGCCGAGGCGATCCGTTCGTTCAGCTCGGCGTTGGGGCTCGCCGCTGACAATCCCGACCCGAACGTGGCCCGAAGCGACGCCTGCAACAAGGGCCAAACCTGGCGTCCGCCCGGCAGGCGGCGTCGATAGCTGAGATCCTCGGCGAAATCCAGGGCCCGTTGCGGATCGACGGCGAACTGGTCGACGTCGATCAGATCGTGGAGATAGCCGACCAGCATGTCGGACCAGCGTTCGGTCCGGCGGCGCAACCGATTGAGGCGAAACGCTTCCTCCGCGTCGATGCCCTGCCCGCCGACCAGAAACCGCAGCACCCGATTCCGCGCTTCGAGGTGCCCTATCATGATGCTCCGCGCGATCGGCTCGGCCTGGTCGCTCTTGCGCCGCGCGTCGTAGGCGGTCACCACCGCGCCGAATACCCGCGTGAGCACCTCGCCGGCGAGCACTTCTTCGAGCGTGGCGAGAAACACCGGGCTCGCGTCTTCCGGTCCCGACGAATCACCCGCGCGATCGGCCCTCGCGCCGAATTCCTTGAATGTCTTCGACCACCGATCGAAGCGGCATTGCGAGGCCGTCCAGTATTGTTCCAAGCCGGACGTGGAAAGCGATCCGGGCCCTTCGACCAACACGGGCCCCTGTGCCGAAACGATCGCGGCCAGATCGAGTAATTCTGAAGCGTTCATGATGCGTGATCGACGTGCAGGATGAGTGTCAAGTTGAGAGGATCGACCGGCGAAGAGCCCGAGGGGACCAGGGCTCTTCGCCGATCGTGAAAGGGAGACGCCGGACTCATCGAGCAAATCGGATGCCGCCGGGCCAGGGAACCCATCGAGCCGCAACGGCGGAATGCCACAACCCCATGCCCCGCAACGGGTTAGAGCAAGCCACGAATCCAACCTTATTCCATCAAATCGCCCCGCCCCATGTTTCCAAAACTCGACCGCCACGTTGCCACGCCCGGACGGGCGCGGCATCGTCAGGGCCGAAACCCTCGGTTCGCCCGGCCGAGCAAAAGGGGACTGGCTCCGTCGCCCTCGCGAAACTCAACCCCGCCGCAACCCTCCGCGGCGACGGTGCCTGTCCCCTTTGGCGACGCCGCAATCCATTGCTCCACCACGAAAAACGCTTCGCCTTGACGACGGCGACACAAGCCGCTACGCTCATGACATAGCTCATCCTCCCCATGAACAGGGAGTTTCGTCATGCTGGATTCTCCGGCTTTGCGCGTCCGTTCATTGCGCGGCGTTCTTCCATCCGCCGGCAATGTGTTCTCATTTCTTCATTCTTTCTTGTAGTGGAGGTGTTGCCATGTTCCATCCCCTTTCCCGTCGAGGGCTCACCCTCGTCGAAGTGCTCGTGGTGATTTTCATCATTGGGGTGCTGCTAATGTTGTTATGGCCATCCACATGCCACGTGCGCGAAGCGGCGCGTCGTGCATACTGTCTGAACACCATGATGCAAATGGGCCTTGCTCTGCACAATTACCACGATGCCCACAAGTGTTTCCCCGGCTCGAACGACGTGCGGCTGCTGGAGAAGCCGAGCGATTCATGGGCCGATGTCCCCCTGCACGCGCCGGCCCAGCCCGACCCGAGCGTCGGCCCGGCCGAGTACGGGACCAACTTCTCGTGGCTGGCCAAGATCACGCCCTACATAGAAGAGGGAACCTTCTACCAATGGCTCGATATGGCCAATCGGCGCGCCTGGGATCCCTGCAACGACAACCCGATTAACCCGGCAACCGGCGAGCCAAAAGATCCCGCCAAACCGTGCCACCGGATGGTCTGGGGCGCACCCATTGCGTCATTCAAATGTGCCAATTTCGGAGAGCAGCGTTACTGCGAGGCCAACCCGGCCGCCGGCGTCACCGCGAACCCTTATGACCCCAAGACTCCCTTCGGCCCCGCCGCGTTGACCAACTACGTGGCCCTCGGCGCAACCCATTCCGACAGCCTCCTGGGCGTCGAAACCAATCGGCTGGCCGGCGGAAAGAGGCATCCCAACGGCACGATCTACCCCGGCTCAAAGACAAGCATCAACGACATGACCGACGGCACGACCAACACGTTCATCGCCTGCGAAACGCGGGAAACGACGCTCGCCGCATGGTACGAGGGATCCACGGCAGCCGTCGTCGGCCTGGCGGGCCAACCGTCGTTCGAAAAGACGAGCGTGGTCGGCGCCAATTACGGCGTGCCCGCCGCCGGCACTCGCACCACACTCAACTACGGCGATGAGGAGTCCGATCCGGTGACGCACTACCTCCCCTCCGGCCCCCAGGGCGTTCCCTGGCTCCACGGCCCCAGCAGCAACCACCCGGGCCTGGTAAACCACCTGCTAGGCGACGGCAGTGTGCGAAGCGTGCAGGACGGCCTCGACCCGCGGCTCTACATGCACCTGATCACCCGCGCCGGCAACGAACCGATCAATGATACTTTTGAGGATAATTGAGTAACGACGGCCATGTAGTCGCCAAACCGTTTAACCACCGGCGCGAGGCCGGTGGGGAAGAATGCGAGGGCGGGACGATGTGACCGTGTAGTTGCCAAACCAATTAACCACCGGCATAAAGCAGGTGGGGACATTGACGCGCAAGCGAAATCAGCGGAAAAGCAAGGCTTGCCCGTCTGAATCCGCCTACCGCCTACCGACTACCGCCTACCGCCTACCGACTACCGCCTACCGCCGTCAGTCCCACCACCACTGCCCTTCGCCCAGCTTCGGCGCAAGCTGCTGGCGAACCTCTTCGACTCGGGCCGTGCCGTCGGTCAGCAGATTTTCGGAATCGAGCGCCAGCACCGGCTCGATATGCACGCCGCCGCCCAACGGGGTCATCAGCGAGCTGCCCTTCCATCGGGCCGTGACGGCCGTTTCGACCGTCTTGGGCGGAGCGTAGGTCTGCACTTTGAACTCCGCTTCCTTGCCGAGCATCCCAAGATCCCAGCCGGCCTTTTCGTAATAGCCTTCGCGCTGAACGAGCGCGGCGACCACGGCCAGGTCGATCAGGTTGCGCAGCTCGGCGAACACGGGCGAACGAGCCGCAAGCTGCGGATAGCGAATCGTGAACTCGTTGACGAACTGCCGGCTCGCGCGGTTGCCCACCGCGGCCTTACGCCGGGCGCCGTCGGCGGTGACCATCTCGTCCTCGCCGATCAGTTTG
>Ga0209342_10001088_pt1 | contig 30648 bp, 15 predicted proteins | sample RifCSP16_2_FD_184023 | JGI IMG/M metagenome (GOLD analysis project Ga0209342, IMG submission 184023) | Soil microbial communities from Rifle, Colorado - Rifle CSP2_sed 16_2 (SPAdes) (version 2) | ecosystem: Environmental > Terrestrial > Deep subsurface > Rock core/Sediment | place: Rifle...
CCCGAGCGTCATCGCAAAGACGACGCACAGGGCTCCTGCTATCCTTCGCCAATCACTCATAGAATTCCCTCTCCGGGCCTACAGGCTGTGACTCGAGGTCCCCACGTACAACCCCTCCCATGCGGAGCATTCCGTTAAACCCCTCGCCCAGACCCTGACCCCGCTGCTGTATGCGACAGTCCGTTTATGAACTTTGCGGCCGTTCGCGAGACCATGTCCGTGTCGCTCGTCCGCTCGACCCGGCGGCATCCGCACTGTCGAGGCCGTGATTTTCCTCGCGACCCTGCAGTTACAATCGAGGTGATCGTCCCGATGTCGGGAACCCAGGTTTCCTCGTTCTCCGCAATCGATCTGCGGCTCGGCAGTCCATAGGTGACGGTGTTGGCTCAAGATTACAGCTTGGTGCCGCAGACGAAACACTCGGCATCGGTCGGCTTCACCATCGTGCCGCAGTTCGGACATGAGATGAACTCTCCGCTCCTCCCACGGTCCGTCTCACCGCCGACAGTCGGTTTCGGTTCCCCGCTTTCACGCTGGGTCTCCCCGGCAGGTCTTCCCGGCTCGGAGGCCGGGGCAGCAGGCGCCTCGGAGGGCGCAGACTTCTTCCGGCGCAACAGCAGGAACAGGCCAACCAGGCCGAGGACAACGGCAATCGGGATGATAACCACGAGGGGATCGAGGCCGGGAGCGCCCGCCGTCGGCACCGTCCCGCACTGCGCCGGGCTGCTGAAATCGCTCTCTCCGAGCGTCGCGTCGAGCGCTATGACCCAGTAGCAGTAGCGGTTCCCCGCGACGACATTCGGGTCCGTGAACGACGTCGTCGTCGGATTGCCGATCTCGGTCTTCGTGCCTCCCTCGGTCGGCGAGCGGTACACCTTATACCCGCTGAGGTCCACGGAGGGGTTGAGCGCCGTGCCGTCCGACCAGGTGGTCGGGGCGACCCACGATACGCTGATCGCCGACGTCGTCGAGGAGACCTGGACGCCCGTCGGGGGGCCGGGCACCCGCGCCCCGGCACCTGTGTTGAAGGTCCCCTGGAGAGCGGCGGCGAGGGCCAGACCCGGCGAACAGTCATCCCGCGCCCCGGTTCCGACAGTGACGGCGTAGGCGGTGCTAGGCGAGAATGCGGAATGGTTGATCCACAACACGGAATCCGCATTCGACCATGCGTACACGAGTCCGGCCACTGCAGGAGTGATCGAGAAGGCGGCCTCCGTGGCGGCCTTATCCATCGGCTCCGAGAACGTGATGCGGATGGGCAGGTTCGTCGGAACGTTTGTGGCGGAGGGGGTCGGCTGCGTGAGCGTCGCCGTGGGGGGCGTCGAGTCGATTTGCACGTCGGGACTTGCGCCCGTGGCGGAGTCCCCGGATCCATCAAGGACAAGGATTCGAATCTGTACTACCACATCGACGAGCGGGGTCGACCACGCGAAAGAGTCCGAGGCCGAATGGCCGGTCGTGCCTTGGATGCCGGGAATCGGGGTCGTGGTCACGCCGTCCGTGTAGTTCAGCCACACGCGCAGCTGAGCTGGACCGGTCTCGGGGTCGCTCATCGTCCAAGAGATCGTGAGGTCCGCGCCGCCCGTTCGGCAGACCCCCGCGCCCGGAGCGGTCAACAGGGCGGTCGGCGGCGTGTTCGCTGTAAATCCGAACGGATTCGGCACCGGTCCAGGCACGAGCGAGTTCCCGTCGAGATCCTGGGCGCCCGTGACCTGGAAGGTGTAGGCGCCGCCGCCCTGGAGTCCTGTGTGGGAAATCGTCACGACGGTGTTCCCGCCCGACCAGAGGGCGCTCGGACTCGCCAAGGCGGGAGTGGAAATGTAGGTGAAGGTCGCCGGCTGAATCGCCTCGCTGAACGTGATCCGGATGGCGGTGGCCCGGGGCACACCGGTCGCACCGGCGACGGGGACCGTCGACACGATGTAGGGGGCGGGACAGATCGTGGTAAACGACCAGGGGTTCGGAACAGGTCCCGGGACGAGACTGTTTCCGTCCACATCTCGGGCCTGCGTGATCGTGACGGTGTAGACCGTGCACTGGGTGAGGCCCCCATGCGTGAGGTTGACCCGTGTGTTTGCTACCGACCACACCGGAGTCACGACCAGGGCTGGGTTGATCTGATAGGTGAGAGTCACCGTGTCGATCGCCTCGCTGAATTGGACCTCGATCCCGGCGCCAAGCGCTACGTTCCCCGCGCCCGAGGAGGGGGTGGTCGACACGATTGACGGAGCACTTCCCGTGAGCGTCCGACAGACCGGCTCGGAACGGCCCACCGTCTCGAAAACGCCCCCGCTGGTATCCCGTCGGTAATTGACGGAGAGCGTGAAGCAGTGCGAGCCCGCGGAGAGCCCGGTCGCGTTGTGGGACGGGTTCGCACCCTGGTTCACCGTTGCGACGGAGGTCGCGCCGTCGTAGAGGACGTAGGAGACGACATTGCCGTGCGCATCGGCCAGCCCGGTCCACGAGAGATCTACCCAATCTGCGCCCGAGCCTACGGTCGGGGAGGGGAGGGGTTCCAGGGTTCCGTTCCCGAAGTCCTGCACGGTCGCCCCCACGCGGAGGACGCCGTCAACGGACGTCGTGAAGTTCCGGTCCGCCCAGCCGCCAACGCCTCGGAGCGTCTCGACGACGACGACCACGGCGTCGCCGTCGAACCAGTCCCACGCTGCACCCACGTCGGTCGCGGCGAACGCGGGGTTCGTCCCATCCGCTGGCGTGTAGGAGTCCGCGGTGGTCAAGACTGTGTAGCCTGGGGCGGTCGTCGAGTAGTACGCGAAACGCCCAACGACGTTCGCGGCATTCGAGGTCCCCGTGGAAACGTCGTTCCCCGGACCGAAGATACCGGCTGCGACCACATGGGGCGGGAGGGCGCGCAGCGACAGCCCCGCGAACGCCGTCCAGATCATCCACACCGCGAGCGCGACCGCCACATACCGCCGGATCGTCATCTACGGCACCTCTGGAGTAACCAGCTTCGGTTGCCAAGTGAAGTTGGAGACGACCGTGACGTAGACCGCATCGCCCGGAGCGAGGGAGAAGTCGTCACCTGTCCAGCCTCCCGCGGTCCAGAAGTACTTGATCAGGCCCTGTGTCGCGGAATCCCACTTCGCGACCTCGACAATCTTCGTGTTCGCGCCTCCGCCGAGGGAGCCCTCGATGTCGAGGACGATGTCGCGTGCCTGTCGGTACGTCCCGGTGTGGGGAAGGGACAGCCAGTTGGCGTTCCCGACTGGCGGGGTGTTCCGGGTGAACGACAGCGCCGCGGACCGGTCCGTCCCTACGATGACCCAGGAGAACGTGCTCACAGCGCCCACGAAGAGGCCGTCGCCCGAACTGATTGCGAAGTCCGTGCCGCGCCACGCCCCGCGGAACCAGTAGTAAAGGATTGGGGACTGCGTTGCCGGGTTCCACTTTGCGACGACGTCGATTCTTGCGTTCGTCAGCTCACCCGCGATGTCGCTCGCCCTCACATAGGTCGAGACGTACGGGAGTGAGAACCAGTGCACGTTGCTCCCCGCCAGGTTAAACGAGAACGGGCGGTCGACCTTGGACGCCATCGTCGAATTCGGGCTCTCCCTCAGGGCCCGGAGCGCGCGGACCAAGTAGAAGTGCGTGAGTCCATCCGTCAGGTGGCCGGTCGCATCGAGTGTCGTGCCCGTCGTGGTACCGAGCGTGCTCCAGGGCCACGCCGTAAAGCGGTCGGCGGACGTGTACACGCGGTACTGATCTGCCCCCGAGACCGCGTTCCACGAGAGCCGAATGATGTCCGGGGCAATCCGTGCAACCCCCAGCCCCCCCGGGGCTGCGACAGGGGGGCACGCGGTGGTGAACGTCCACGGGTTCGGGACGAGCCCTGGGACCAGGAAGTTCCCGTTCGTGTCCTGCCCGGTGACCGTTGCCACGTAGCTCGTGCACTCCGAGAACGCGTCGTGGGCAACGGACATGATCGTGTCCCCGCCACTCCAGGTATACATGAGGTTTGCGACGGTTGGCACAAACGAGATCAGGGTCAGGGCGGCGGCCGTGTTCATCGCCCGGCTGAACGTCACGACGACCACCAGGTTCGTGGGCACATCCGTGGCTCCGTCCGCTGGGATCGTGGAGACGATGAACGGCGCGGCGCAGACCGCCCTGAACGTCCAGGGATTCGGGACGGGGCCCCCGATGAGGGGGTTCCCGTCGACATCCTCGCCCGCGACGGTCACCTGGTAGTTCGCGCAGTCCGCGAAGTCCGTCGCGTGCGTGATCCGCAGGGTCTGATCCCCGTTGCTCCACGAATAGGAAAGCCCTCCCGCCGAGGGCACGATCGAGGCGGTCACGGTCAACGTGTTCATCGGCTCGCTGAAGTTCACCCAGATCGCCGCGCTCAGGGGCACGTTCGCCGCCCCGTCCGCAGGGTTTGTGTCCTCGATGAACGGACTGACACAGATCGTGTCGAAGGACCAGGGGTTGGGGACGGTGCCGGGGACGAGGGGGTCACCGTCCAAATCCCTTCCCGCGACCTGGAACGTGTAGCGCGTGCACTCTTCAAAGAGCGGGTGGGTGAGCGTAAGCGTCATGTTGTTGTCCGTCCAAACGAACGTCAGGGCGATGGCGGGGGTGGGGGTGACCCCGACCGTGCTCCGGTCCATCGGCTCGCTGAAGGTTACGACGACATCCGCATCGAGCGCCACATCGACCTGGTTGTTCACGGGGATCGTGGATACGATGAATGGTGCGACACCCGCCGTCCTGAACGTCCATGGGTTCGGGACCGGACCCGGAATCAAGTCGTACCCGTCCAGGTCGAAGGCGGACAGGATCGTGACATCATACTGGGTCGACGGGGCAAACGGCGCTGCGTGGCTCAGTGTGAGGACGGTGTCGCCCATCGACCATCCCGGGGTGAGAAGGATTGTTGGGACGATGTCCCAGACGAGGCTCGTCGTGTTGATGGGTTCGACAAACGTGACGACGATGCTTGCGGTCACGGGCACACCCGTCGTCCCGTTCGCCGGATCCGTGGCCGTGATGTAAGGATTCGGGCACTGGGGAGTGAAGGACCACGGGTTTGGCGCGAGGCCTGGAACGAGCGGGTTCCCGTCGACGTCCGAACCCGAAATCGTCACCGTGTTCACTCCGCACAGGAGGGGGGCCCCCGGGGTCAAGCGCAAGTCCTGGTTGTTCGACCCCATCACCCAGGTGGGGATTAGGGGGACGTCAGGGACGATCGTCCAGGACACCGAGGCAGTGTTCATCGGCTCGCTGAACTGGACGAACAGGTCGTCTGTCTTGCTCACGTTCACATCCCCTTCCATGGGGACGGTGATCCTGAGGAAAGGACTCGCACAAACCGTCGCGAACTTCCACGGATTCGGCGCGTGGGACATGTGCTGGCCGGGGAAGAGGTCGTTCCCGTCCAGATCCTTGCCGCCCGTGATCTGCATCGTGACCATCGTGCACGTGGCCCACGGGGTCGAGTGGCTAAGGGTCAGGGTTCGGTCTCCGTTCGACCACGCGGGCGTCAGAGCCGGGGACGAGGGGCTCACGGACCACGTGACCGTCGGAGGCTGCAGGGGCTCGCTGAACACGACGACGACGCTCGCGGACATCCCCACGTTAGTCTGGAGGTGGGCGGGGTCCGTCGAGATGATGAAGGGGGTCGTGCACACGGTCGTGAACGCGAACGGGTTCGGGACGGGCCCGGGGATGAGGGAAAGGCCCGCGAGGTCTTTGCCGAAGACTTCCACCGTGTGCACCTCGCACTGGTCGAAGTCGCCCACGTGGGTGAGCGTCAAAATCGTATTCCCCCCGGACCACTGGGGCGAGAGCGTGTAGCTCGGAACAATCGTCCAGCTCACCGTCGCGGGGTCCATCGACTCAGAGAACGTGACCACGATGTTCGAATTCAGGGGCACGTCCATCTGGCCCTGCACCGGGTTCGTCGTCGTGATCTCCGGGTTGATGCAGACGGTGACGAAGACCCAAGGGTTGGGCACGGGGCCTGGGACGAGATTGTTTCCGGCCTTGTCCTTCGCAGCGGTCACCGTGACCGTGTGGACGCGGCACTCGGGGAACGGCGTGGCGTGGTCGAGGGTCACCGCGGAATCCCCCTCGGACCACGTCCGGGTTGTGGATATCGGGGGGCTGATGTCGATGGAGACGGAGGTCGTATCCATCGGTTCGCTGAAACGGATGAAGATCGGCGCGGTCTGCGAGACGGGCGGGACAGGCCCGTTTGGCGGGTCTGTAAAGAGGATGAAGGGATCCGCGGCGGGGACCGTGTAGTCTACAACGAACGAATCCAGCTGGGGGGTGTTCAGATTGTCAGCCGTGAGCAATTCGGCGCGCACCTGTAGGTATCGAGTATTATCCAGAGAAACGCAAGTCGCAGTCCCTGAGACCGTGTAGTACGTGTTTCCCGCACAGTTTGGACCCAGGAAGGTCCACGGGCCCGCAGGAGCGTTCGAGGCGGCAATCTGGAACCGAAGGGTCGTCCCCGCGGGCTGCCCGGAGGGCGGCACCCAGCTGAGGGTGTTCCAGTTCACGCTGGCGCCTCCGCTGTCGAACGTCTGGGACGTGAAGTGGCCGGTGGTGCGATAGACGGGGCCGAGGGCCCACGTATCGGAGGCGCGCATCCCGCCGGCGAGCACGCCCGCGTAGAGGACGGACTTCCCGTTGAAGGTCTCGTCCGCGAAGCCGAAGGCGTCTCGGGGCGCCGGAGCTCGCTGAGTCCCGTAGGGAACCCACTGGCGGGAACCCCCGGCATCGAAGTACCTCCAGGTGTCCGACTGCGGGACGCCGGACGCAGTTCCCCCGAAGAGGAACAGGTTGGACGTAGAACCCCGGTAGGACATGCCCGCGTTCGTGCGCGCGGAGGGGCCTGTCGTGGACGTCTGCGACCACGCGTTCCCCGCCCAGTTGTATTCCCACGTATCCTGATACTCTGTAAATGCCTCCGCCCCCCCGAACAGGACCACTCGGTCCAGCGCAGCGTGGTATCCCATGGCGAAGTTCGCCCTCATGTCTGGCTGGCTCGCGGGCCCGAGGTCCGTCCAAAAGTCCAACGCGGCGTCGTAGGACCACGTCTCCATCTGCGGGACGCCGCTCAATCCCTCGAGGAGGACCCTTTGCTGTGACGCCACAAATGCGAGGTGGTACGACCCGACTGCCGGTGGGGAGAAGACCGGGGTCGTTTCCAACCAGGTGTTCGTCGCAGCGTTGTACTCCCAAGTGTCCGATTCAAAACCGCTGCCCGAAACGCCACCGAACAGCACGACCACGCCGTTCACGGGGTCGTACGTCATGCCGGCTAGCTCGCGCGGGGACGGCCCTGCGGTGCTAGTCTGCGTCCAGGTGTTACCAACGGGGTTGTATTCCCACGTGTCACCCTGCATCGCACCGTCAAAGCCGCCGAAGGCCACGACCACATTGTTCCCGGAATCGTACGCGACCGCAGGGGCCTCCCGCGCCCCGGGACTAGAGATCGGGGCCTCGTCGACCCAGTCCGTGGCGTCCTTTACGAGCTGAACCACGGCGGGGGCGCCGGCGCCCACGACAACGGTGCCACTGAACGTCCCCGCATTGAAGTCCGCGTCCGTGTCCTGAGTCCAGGTCGCCGCCTGGGTATTCGGGACGATTATGACGAGGCCCGTGAAGGCGAGAACGACAACCAGCGCAACGACGACAATCCGCTTCGAGGGGAACCGGGCCACCATGTCAACCTCCTCCGTCCAAAGGCCGGACCGATCGGATGTCAAGGCGGGATCGGCCCGCGGCGACATCCCGAGTGGGGTCATTATACTTTGTGGTTCGGAACTCGAAGGGCTCGTTCTGGAGGATACCGAACCGGACGTCCGCTTCTCTTCTGCTCCCAGAAACGCCCGCAGTGGCCCATAGCTTCGGCTTTCTGCAATCCCTTGCGTCCGTCAGCGACGCTCGTCCGGGGAAGGCCTACGGAACCTCCGGCGTAATGAGATCCGGAGTCCACGCGAAGCTCGCTACAATCTTGAGGTAAATCCCTTCTCCCGTGACCAGGCTGAAATCCGTGCCCGACCACCCGGTCGGCGACCAGGAGAACTTGACGAGGGTTTGCGTCAGCGGATCCCATCGCGCGACCTCTTCGATCTTCGTGTGCGCCGACCCTCCGAGGCTGCCCTCGATCGCGAGGACGATGTCGCTCGCCCGCCGATAGGTCGAGGTGAGCGGCAACGAAATCCAGTTGAAGTTCTGCTGGGGTGGAGGGTTCAAGGCGAACGTCAGTTCGTTGTCCCCATCCGTGCCGTTGAGGACCCAGGAGAAGCCCGCTCGGACGCCGATGAAGATCCCGTCACCCGGATTGATAGCGAAGTCCGTCCCTTCCCATCCTCCGCGGATGTAGTACCAGAGAATCGACCGCTGAGTCGCCGCATCCCACTTCGCGACAACGTCGATTCGGGTGCCCGTGAGCTCGTCGGAGATGTCGCTCGCGTTCTTGTAGGCCGAGCGGTACGGGAGGGACAGCCAGTAGACGTTCGACCGGCCGGCGCTGAACGACACAGTGATCGGCAGCTTGACGCCCATCGTCGAGTTCGGGCTTTGAGAGCCCGCGAAGTCCCGTGCGCGCACGATGTAGTAACGCGTGAGGCCGTCCGTCAGGTCGTTGGGAGCGTCGTAGAACGTCGTCGTGACGACGGCGCGCTGCGGCCACGGCCATGGTGCGAACCGGTTCAGGGATCCGTAGACGACGTACTCGGAGGCGTCAGGAACCGCTCTCCACGTCAGCCGAATTCCGTTCGGCGGCATTCGAAGGACCTGCAAACCGCCAGGTGCGGACAGGCCGGGAGACGTCGTGAAGGACCACGGGTTCGGCACGGGGCCCGGGCCAAGGGGGATGCCGTCCAAATCGGTCCCCGAGATTGTGACCGTGTACAACGTGGTCGGCTGGAAAGGCGCCGAGTGCGAGAGCGTGAGGATGGTGTCCACGGCCGTCCATGCGGAGGTGAGGACGATCCCCGGTACGATGTTCCATGTGACGGAGCTCCTCAACATCCGCTCACTGAAGGTGACGATGATCGGGGCGGCCAGCGAGACGCCTATGTCCCCGTCCGCAGGGTCCGTAAGGAGGATCTCCGGTGGGACGCACACGGCCCTGAACGACCACGGGTTCGGCTTCGCGCCGGGGATTCCCGTCTGCAGGTCTCCGCCCGAGCGGTTCTTCGCCGTAATCGTGACTGTGTGCGTCACGCACTCCGTGAAAGGAGTCGGGTGATCCAAGGTCACGACGGTGTCGCCGGCACTCCATGTGGGGTTGAGCCCGAGGCTCGGGACGATGTTCGCATTGAACGTCGCGGTGTCCACGGCCTCGCTGAACTCCACGACGATGCTCTTGCCCAGCGGAACATCCTGTTCGCCGTCCGCCGGATCCTCGCGCGTGATGTAGAATCCGGGGCAGCGGGTCGTGAACGTCCACGAGTTTGGCGCTCCGGGGCCAGGGATGAGGAGATACCTTCCATCTTGTCCTTGCCCGTCCACGGACACCTCGTAGACCTGGCATTCGATGAACAGGACCGTGTGCCTCAGAGTCAGCGTCCTGTCCCCGTTCGACCATTCCGGCGTGAGGGTTATGGCAGGGAGAGTCGGGTAGATCACAGACGAGGGCACCATCGGTTCATTGAAGCTTATGACGATGGCCTTGTCCAGAGGCACGGCCGTATCTCCGTCCGCCGGGTCCGTCGACAGGACGTACGGGGATTCGCAAATGGTGTCGAACGACCACGGGTTCGGGAACGCGCCGGGAACGAGGGGGAATCCCGCCCCGCTCGTGCCCGACACGACGCGCACTCTGTAGCGCAGGCACTCCATGAAGCCGGTGTGGGTGATCACAAGCACGGTATTCTGTCCCTGCCACTGGTCGGGATTCCGGGTGATGGGCGGCTGGATGTCCACAACCACGGAAGCCGGATTCATCATCTCGCTGAACCAAATCGTGATGTCCTGAACGACGGACACGTTCGTGTCGCCGTCCGCGGGCACCGCGTAGAAGACGTATGGGTTGCTGCACAGTGTGACCCACGTCCACGGGTTCGCCGCCGAGCCCGGCGGCCCGGGGATCAGGGGATACCCATCGACGTCGTTCCCGGAGATCCGCATCTCGTACACAGCGCAGCCCGGGAAGTTCGGGTGGGTGAGGGTGAGCCGCCGGTTCCCGTTCGACCATTGGGGAGTGAAGGTGGTCGGGGGGCCGCGAAGGAGCTGCCACTGAACGCTCGCGGTGTTCATGGGCTCATGGAAGTTCACGATCACGGACTGGTCCAATGGTACGTCCGTTTGCCCGCTCGCGGGGATCGTAGTCTCGATGTACGGATTAATGCAGAACGTCGAGAAGGTCCATGGATTCGGGATGGTGCCGGGGACGAGGAGCAGGCCCGCCTTGTCCGTGCCGTTGACGAGGGCCGTGTGCTGCCTGCACTGCGGGAACGGGACCGTGTGGCTGAGGGTGAGGACGCTGTCCCCGACCGACCACGAGGGAGTGAGGTCGACGAATGGGGTGAGATTCCAGGTCACGGAGGCCGGGTTCATCGGCTCGCTGAACGTCACCACGATTAGCGCGGTCAAGGGCACGTCGATCTGCTGGAACGCAGGATTCGTGACCGTAACGGTCGGGTTCACCTTGTCCGTGACGAAGATCCACGGCTCCGAAGGGATGCCGTCGCAAACGCCGGGCGTCGTCGTCGTCGTGAGGGGGTCGCCGGACAGATCCCGACCTTGGATCAACAGTCGGTACACCTGGTTCTCGCCGAACGGCTGCGCGTGTTGGAGGTCGAGGACCGAGTCCCCGACACTCCAGACGTAGTTCCACGTGACCGGCGTCCCGGTGGAGAAGTTCACAAACACGGTCGCGCGATTCATCGACTCCGAGAAGATAATCCTCGGAACGGTGGTCATGGGCACCGTGAACGACGGGCACACCGGATCTTCGCTGACGATGTACGGGGGCACCGAAGGCACGGTGTAGCCGATTCCAACGTCCTCCATGCTCGGCGTCTGCTGCGTGTCCATGCTCCCGAAGTCCGCCAAGAAGCGCAGGTACCGCTGACCGTCTGCCCCCGACCAGATCGCGCTTCCGGGGGTCGTGTAGTATGAACTGACGGTGCCGGTGGGACCCACGTAGTCCCACGGGCCCGACGGGCTGTTGCTCGTTGCGATCTGGAACCGGAGGTACGTGTTCGGGGGCTGAGATGTCTTGTTCCACCATATCGTCTGCCAATCCACGGCAGCCGCCCCGCTGTCGAGAGTCCCGGAGGCGTACTTTCCTGTAACCCGATAGGCCGCGCCGAGGGCCCACGTGTCGCCCCTGCGCTGCCCGCTTTGCTCGGTCCCGCCGTACAGAGTGCCGACGTCCCTCGAGTCATCGTACGTGAAGGCGGCGCTCCTTCGGGCCGAGGGGGTCGTCGGCGGGCTGATGGCCTCCCACGTCGCGGCGCTCGTGAAGCGCCACGTATCTTGAAACATATTGCTGTCCCCCTGCCCCCCGAAGAGGAGGACCGACGTGGATTGCGGCCGGTACGCCATCGCATGTGACGTGCGCGCGGCCGGGCCGCTCGCGCCCAATTGGAACCACAAGTTCGAGGCGTAGTCGTACTCCCACGTGTCCGCGAGGGTCTGCCCGGGCGGGAAGAGGTCAGTGCCGCCGAAAAGCACCGTGCGGGATCGAAACGCGTGATAAGCCGTCGCGTGGCCGGAGCGCGGCACTGGCTGACTCCCGGCATTCCGGTTTGTCCAGGCGTCCGTGGCGGGGTCGTATGCCCACGTTTCCATCTGCTGGTTTGTGATGTTCCATCCGATGAGGATGTGCCGCTGCGCGCTCGCATCGTACGCCAACGGAACGTCGTACATCATCGGACCTGAGCCCCGGCCGCCGGTCTGTGCCCACGTGTTGGAGACGACGTCGTATTCCCATGTATCCGTGAGCCATATGTCCGGGTCCGCCGTGTTCACTCCGCCGTAGAGGACCATGACCTGATTCACGGGATCATAGGACATGCCTGCGTAGGACCTCCTTGGAGGGTGGGGATTCACGGGGTTTTGCGTCCAGAGGTTCGCCGCGTAGTCGTACTCCCAGGTCTGGTCGAGGTCTGTGAAGTTGTACCCGCCGAACAATACGACAATGTTGTCGTACGCGGCAAAGGCCATCGAGGCCCCCTCCCGCCAACCCGGGGATGCGGCGGGAAGACGGTTCACCCAATCGATGGCGTCCTTCAGGATCTCGACCTTCGCCGGCACTCCTGTGCCAATCACTTCCGTTGCCAGGAAGACGGCGTCGGGATCGTTCCAGTCGGTGTCCGTCGTCCATGTCCTTGTAGCGGCGCTAACCGTGGGTGTGAGAACCACAAAACCGAACATCGTGATCGCGACCAAAGCGCTGCTCACGACGACGACGCGGAACGCCCTGTCCATCGAACGCCTCCCCGGGGCTCGAATCCCCTCTCCCGGACGGTAACTAGACAGAGCGTGGGGAGAAATAGTTTCTGGTTCATTCCTCCGCTGTCTACGCAATCTAGCGTGCTCGAGACCCTGCTCGGGACCGCACGCCACCACCCTTGTATGCGGTCGGGGGGATGCGCCCCCGTTCCAGCATGTAGTCCACGCCCTCTGACCTAATCCTCGAACCGAGGCTTATTCTCCAACGAGGTTCGTCTATCAGCTACCTCCGGCGGCAACGCATCCTCATTCCCGCTGAAAATGCTCGATGTATATCCCGTCAGTTCAGGTATTTCATGCTCGGTCGGTACGCAAGGGATATCGGGACGTCGGGTCGGTCCGCCGGTGCCATCGCGCAAGAACTTCGCATGACACCTTCAAGAAATGCTTTAGAATGGCGACGGGTCGGACGGGTCCGTATTTCGTGCATGTACCGTCATCTTCCCTCCTTCGGTTCCTGAAAACAACCCCTTTTATGGCGGCGCTGCGTATGGGAGCCCAGCGGCTCCCGTGATCGCTCAGACGATGTCCGAGAAGGTCCTAGCGCGGGCGAGCGGCAAGCCGAGCGTCGCGCCGGGCGACATAGTCGATGCAGATGTAGATCTGCTATACATGCACGAGATGCTTGCGATGGCCCTCGGCCCATTCCAGGAGATCGGAATCACCAAGGTCTGGGATCCCGCGAAGGTCGTCGTCACGCTCGACCACTGGGTCCCCCCGCCGAACGAGCAGATCGCGAAGATGCACCAGCAGATCCGGGACTTCTGCCGGAGTCAGGGGATCGCGCGGTTCCACGACGTCGGGGACCACGGCATCATCCACCAGCTGATCGCCGAGCGCGGCTACGCACGGCCGGGCATGCTCGTGATCGGGAGCGACAGCCACACGAACATGGTCGGTGCGTGCGGCGCGTTCGCCGCGGGCGTCGGGGCGACGGACGTGGCGGCGGTGATGTCGACCGGCCGGCTGTGGCTGCGCGTGCCGGACACGATGAAGGTGGCGGTCGACGGGCATCTCGGGAAGCGGGTCTACGCGAAGGACCTCATCCTGAAGGTCATCGCAACCACGGGAGACGACGGCGCGCGTTACCAGGCGGTGGAGTTCCAAGGGCGGACCGTGGGCCGGATGCCGATGGATGAGCGCCTCGTATTATGTAACATGACTACGGAAATGGGGGCGAAGGTCGGCATGGTCGAGGCCGACGCCACGACGAAGGACTATCTCGCCCACACCCACGAGCCGGTGTCCGAGTTCGGGCCGGACGAGGATGCGGCGTACGGGAAGACGTTCACGTTCGACGTCGGCGGCATGGGCCCCCAGGTCGCGTGCCCCTCGAATCCCGCGAACGTGAGGCCCGTCGAGGACGTCGCGGGGACCAAGGTTGACGTCGCGTTCCTGGGCTCGTGCACGAACGCTCGCATCGAGGACCTGAGGCTGGCGGCGGAAATCCTGAAGGGCGAGAGGGTCGCGCCCGGCGTTCGCCTTCAGGTCACGCCCGCGAGCCAGGCGATCTACCGCCAAGCGATCAAGGAAGGACTCGTCGAGGTCTTCCTCGACGCAGGCGGGACGTTCACCCAGAGCACCTGCGGGCCCTGCTTCGGCGGCCACCTCGGCGTCCTTGCGGCGAACGAGGTGTGCATCTCGAGCACGAACCGGAACTATCCCGGGCGGATGGGGAGTCCGCAGGCGCAAGTGTATCTCGCGTCGCCGGCCACGCTGGCCGCGACGGCAATCTACGGCGTGATTACGGACCCTCGCGAGGCCTAGGACGCGGACAGCGCGAGAAACGCGCGAGACTTCCGGAGCGCGGGCTTCACCGGGTCAATCTCCAGCCCGAGGCGCTCGAGCGCAGTCACGCCGAGCACGTGTGCCTCCGTCAGGCCGGCGAAGACGACCCCGACCGAAGCGCGGATTCCATGGCATTCGATGATCGCGTCGCCAATGGGCTTCCGGAACTCCTTTCCTCGGATGGGCCTGAAGAGGCGCTTCCCTCGAGGTTGATACCCCAACCTTCTCAGGATCCCGGCGTCGATCCACGTCAACGTAGAGCCCGTGTCTACGATGAGTTCCAAGGTTTCCGCATGTCCCTCGTCGGGCGAAAGGAGGACGACCTCAGCTCGCAAGATGCCCATGCAGGGCCTTCGGCGAACCCTCCTCAAGCCCATTCGTGATACAGGTACGCGCAATCCTCGACTTTTGCGCCTACGCCGGGACCGCGAGGGCTAGGGCCGGGCCCGCGTCCCGCAGAGATCGTGTCTCGCGATCGACCTTCAGCCCCATGCCGAGAAGGGCATGGTCGCCCAGCGTATTCTGGTCGCCCTCGGCGGCGAAGACGACCAACGAGGGCGAATCCCGAGCCAAGCATGCGATTCGAGCGTCCGCGTACGGTCTCGCCACGACCCGCCCGTCGAGGGTGCGGAACCGTGCGACGCCTTTCGGAACGATGCCGGCGCGCCGCAGGACTTCCGCGGGAACCCACGTCCACATCGCCCCCGTCCCGACCAGCAGCCAAACCCGCTCAGCCCTCGTGTTGTCGAACGCGGATAGCGTGACGTCGGCCGGGAATACTGCCAAAGAGTCCGGGGGCATCGACCCTAAGAATGAAGATTCGGGTTCAAGTACGTTTCCTCCGGCAGTCTTATTCGAAACCGTGCGTTTGGCGGTGACGATGCAGACGCACTTCCGCGGCCGCGCGTGGGTCTTCGGGGAGGACATCTCCACGGACCACATCATCGCCGGCAAGTACCTCGGCACGACAGACCCGAAAGTGTTCGCGGAGCACTGCCTCGAGGCCGTCGACCCCAAGTTCGCGAAGGAGGCCCAGCCCGGAGACCTCCTCGTGGCTGGCCCGAACTTCGGGTGCGGGTCGAGCCGCGAGCAGGCGCCGCTCGCGATCAAGTACCTCGGCATCGCCGCCATCCTCGCGCCCTCGTTCGCGCGCATCTTCTTCCGCAACGCAATCAACCTGGCGCTGCCCGTCCTCGAATGCCCGGGAGTCGACCGGAAGGTGCGGACGGGGGACGTCGTGGAGGTGGAGATGGCCACGGGCACCGTGCAGACCGCCTCCGGAGAAGTCGTGACGTTCAAGGCGTTGCCCCCAAACGTTCTGGAGATCCTCGAGGCGGGTGGCCTCGTCCCGAAGCTGAAGAAGGAACTGGCCTTGAGGCGCTGATGTCGGAGGATGCGAGTTTGGTCGAGGCACATCTACCAAACCCGATTCGGAGACCTTAAGTGCTGAAACCTTCTCGTTCGATTGCAGGGATGTCATGCCAAACCGGGGCCGATTGAGACCGATCATTCTGGAGGTTGGTGGAATAGCTTCCATGGTAGCCTCGTTCCTGTTCAGCTGGTACGTCGCCGTCCGCGCGCCAGAGCGTCTGGAAGCGCTTTGGCCCATCATCTTCACAAGCAGCTCCGCAGGAACCATGACTTTAGCCATTTCACTTTACGCGGCCCACGGGTTACGATTGAAGAAACGGCGCGCCGTTGCCGTCTAGTAGTTCGGGTGCCCGGCGCGAATATCCCGTTGCGGGAAGCCTTAAGATGGAACTCCCATTCGACGTTTCGTGCCGTACAAGCTCGTCGTGCTCGCGGGAGACGGAACCGGTCCCGAGGTCATGCGCGAAGGCATGAAGGTCCTACAAGCCGCGCAGGATGCGTACGGCCTCTCGTTCGATCTCATCCCCTATCCGTGTGGGGGCCAGTACTATCTCGAGAACGGGGAGGAGTGGCCGGCCGAGGCGTTCGCCTCGTGCAAGTCCGCGGACGCGATCCTCCTCGGGGCGGTCGGCCATCCGGACGCGCGCCTCCCCAACGGCGACCTCGCGGGCGCGGGGGTGATCTTCGGCCTCCGGTTCGGCCTCGACCTGTACGCGAACGTGCGACCCGTGAAGCTGTACCCGGGCGTCCGGCACAAGATCCACGACGAGTTCAAGCAGGTCTGGCGGCCGGACCTCGTGGACTTCGTCGTGGTGCGGGAGAATACGGAAGGGCTGTATACACCCGCGCGCGGCACGCTGTCTCGAGGCGGCACCGACGAGTTGGCGGTGGACTCCCGCATCATCACGAGGAAGGGCGCGGAGCGCGTGGTCCGGTTCGCATTCGAGCTTGCGACCCGCCGCGGCGGCGCACCGAAGGACCGGAAGCACAGGGTGACGTGCGTGGACAAGTCGAACGTAACCGCGGGTGACCGCCTCTTCCGGGCCGTGTACGACGAGATCGCCGCCAAGTACCCGCAGGTCGAGCGTGACTACGCGTACATCGACGCGTTCACACAGTGGATCATCCGCTCCCCGGAATTCTACGACGTGGCGGTCGCGCCGAACGAGTTCGGGGACATCGCCACGGATTTGGCGGCGGTCCTCCAGGGAGGCATGGGCATCGCCGCGGGCGGCAACATCGGGGACGCGCACGCGATGTTCGAACCGATCCACGGGAGCGCGCCGAAGCACGCGGGTCAGGACAAGGTGAACCCGATCGCGATGATTTTGGCGGTGCAGATGATGCTCGACTGGCTCGGAGACCGGAAGAAGGACCGGCAGCTTCTCGAAGCCGCAAAGGTCGTGGAGACCTCGGTCGCGTCGGTGCTCAGGGAAGGAAAGACCGTCACGTACGACTTGGGCGGCACCGCCAAATGCAGCGAGGTCGGGACCCAGGTCGCGAAGCTCGTCGCGCGACGATGACTACGTGAGCCACTTCACCATCATCACGTCGTCGACGTACTCGCCGCGGATCTTGTAGTGCCGCTTCCGGACGGCCTCGACCTCGAACCCCATCTTGCGGTACAGGGCGAGCGCCCGCTCGTTCGACGCGAAGACCTCGAGGGTCGCCTTCTCCACCCGCCGCAACTTCATCCACGCGAGCGCACGCTCCATGAGGGCGCGGCCGATGCCGAGCCCGCGGAACGCGCCGACGATCGCGATCCCGAGGTTCGCGACATGGCGAGCCTTCTCGAACGTGGGGATGCGGACGTCGACCTGCCCGACGACGCGGCCGCCGACCTCCGCCACGTACAGCACGGACGACAGGTCGTCGAATGACCGGATCCACTCCCTCTCCCGCTTCGCGCTGTGCGTCAGCCGCTCCGTGAGGATGAACTCCCCCTCCGCGCCGATCTCGTTGATGTTCCGCATGAGGACCTCCGCGTCCGCCTCGACCGCGCGTCGGATCGTGCACGTACGACCGTCCTTCAACGGGTGCGCCCAACGGTCGAGTCCCCGGGACGGGTCCCTGAACAGCATGACAATCACAGGGGAAACGCGCCCATGTCCTCGGGCCGGCGGCGGAACCCGCCCTTGAGGAACTCCTCCATCTGCTCGCGGAGGTGCCACGGGACCTCCGCGTATACGTCCGTGAACACAGTCTCCATCGCCGGCGGGGGGACCTTCTCCGCGGTCCTCACGGCCTCCGTGATCGCCTCGTCGATCTCGCCCCGCATCCCCGCGTCCCACGTCGCGTCGTACGACCCCTTCCCCTCGAGGTACCTCCGGAACCGCTCGACCGGGTCCTTCTGACGCCAGTGCTCGACCTCCTCCGGCTTCCGGTACCGGCTGGGGTCGTCGGAGGAGGAGTGGGGTCCCATGCGGTACGTGACCGCCTCGATCAGGGTCGGACCGCCGCCCGTGCGCGCCTTCTCGACCGCCCACTTCGTCGCGGAGTACACCGCCAGCACGTCGTTCCCGTCCACGCGCATGCCCTCGAACCCGTACGCGCGCGCCTTCACCGCCAGCGACGTCGCCGCGGTCTGCTTCTCGACGGGCACGGAGATCGCCCACTGGTTGTTCTTGCACAGGAAGACGCACGGGACGCCGAACACACCGGCGAAGTTCATCCCCGTGTGGAAGTCGCCCTGGCTCGTTGCCCCATCGCCGAAGTAGACGATCGCGGCGTTCGCCTCCCCGCGGATCTTCATCGCCCACGCGCAGCCGACCGCGTGCGGGATCTGCGTGCCGACCGGGCTCGAGATCGAGACGATGCGCAGCTCGCGGTTTGCGAAGTGGTTCGGCATCTGCCGGCCCTTCACGAGGTCCTCCGCGTTCCCATAGAACTGGGAGATCAGGGAGGCGAGCGGGTATCCCCGCCAGAGCGCGGTGCCGGGCTCGCGGTACGCTGGGAAGATCCAGTCCTCCTTCGAGAGCGCCGCCACGCTGCCGATCTGCGTGGCCTCCTCCCCCGACGAGGGCACGTAGAACCCGATGCGCCCCTGCCTCTGCAGACTCAGCATCCGGGTGTCGAGGGTGCGCACGAAGACGAGCGCGCGGTACAGATCCTTGAGCCGCTCCTCCGACATCCTCGGCTCAAGGCTCGCGTCGAAGGTCCCGTCCTCGCGGATCACCTGGAGGATCGCCTTCTCGGTCATGGGGGCACCTCTTTCCGCCGGAGCATCGACTCGAGGAAGAACTCTCCCGCCCGGTACGAGGAGCGCACGAGCGGACCCGACGCGACGTAGAGGAATCCCATGTCCTCCGCTTGGCGGCGGTACCAGTCGAACGACGCCGGGCTCACGTACTCGTGCACCGGGAGATGCCAACCGCTCGGGCGCAGGTATTGCCCGAGCGTCACGATTTCGACATCGGCCACACGGAGATCTCGGAGAGTCTGAAGCACCTCGTCCTCTGTCTCCCCGAGGCCGAGCATGATCGACGACTTCGTGTGGACGTCGGGGCGGACCTCCTTCGCGTGCCGCAGGACGAACAGACTTTGCTCGTAATTCGCGCGCGGGTCGCGCGCCACGGATTGTAACCGCCGCACGGTCTCCACGTTGTGGTCGAACACCTCCTGGCCGCCGCCAAGGACGGTACGAATCGCATTCCGGTCTCCCCGGAAATCCGGCACCAGGGTCTCGACGAGGATAGTCGGATCGATGCTCTTAATCGCGCGCACCGTCTCCGCGAAATGCGCGGCCCCGCCGTCCGGCAGGTCATCCCGGTCGACGGACGTGAGGACCACGTACTTCAGACCCAAGTCCGCGACCGCCCGCGCGACCTTGATCGGCTCGAAGGCGTCCACGGCTCCGTGGGGGTTCCCGGATGTCACCGCGCAGAAACGGCAGCCGCGCGTGCAGGTGTCCCCGAGGAGCATGATCGTCGCGGTCCCGCCGCCCCAGCACTCCGCGACGTTCGGGCAGTGGGCCTCCTCGCACACCGTGTGGAGTCCCATGTCGCGGAGGAGCGACTTGAGGTGCCCGAAGTTCTCGCCCCCCGGGGGCCGCACCTTCAGCCACTCTGGTTTCCGCTCTGCGAGCATTGACTGGCCGGAATGGCGGCGGCGCCTAAATAGCTGATTCTATCCGTGCGCGAACTCCACGCCCTTGCCCCCACGCGGATAGTTCCACCGAATCGCGCCGCTCCCTAGCTTGTGACACACGATGCCGCACGCCCCGAGTTCGATGCATCCCTCGATGTTGTACACCATCTGCCCGTTCTCCCACCGGTACACCTGCGCGGGGCACACGTACAGGCACGGCTTTAGTGCGCACGACCTGCACGTCTCCGTCTCGACGACGATGAACGGCTCCTCGTCCGCCTCGAACTTGTCGAGCGCGAGGCGGTCGTCTGTCATCAGAGCCTTTTCGACGGGCGGATGTTCCTTCGCGGGAGGGGGCACGCGAGACCCATCATCCCCCCCCTCTAATAAGACGTAGCCTGGGCTCAGCGGAAATCGAAGTGGCCGGAGGATGACGGGGACCCTAGTCGCGAGGAACGTGCATGAGGAGGTGCTGCTTCACGAGCATGGGGAGGTCAGGGCGAAGCCTGGGATGAAAGTGCGTAGTGCTCACGAGCGAATAGGATTGTCTGGCCGTCGAAGTCAATGTCGGGAAAGGGCCTGGTCTGTTGCCGACTCGCGAAGACCTCGATGGTTTCCTGTGAGTCCAACCTGTAGACCGAAATGCCGAACAACGGGCGGCCTGATGCGTCGATTGGCCCCCTAACCTGGTAGACAATCGCTCGCCCCATACCTGCCACTCGCGGAAACCCGGCCTCGCCGGGGCCCGTTAAACGGAAGCTCACGTTTAGACCAAGATCGAGCAGATACAAGCCGTCCAACGCATACACCGCATGCTGCCCGTCGGGGAGGAAGGCAGCTCCGTGGAGATCCGTAGGGGGATCAGGGACGGTCAAAAGAATTCTCGTCTCATTGGTCCCGAGATAGAGCTCCTCGATGTGCTGTGGACCGGTCCCATCCTTCCAGTTGAAAATGACCTTGTCGTCAGTTCGGCTCAGGCTAGGGGAACCGGCTCCGGATCCTTCAGGCAGTCCCAGCAGCTCCCGTGTGTAGGCTTCCGAGGTTCCGCTCCCCACGTCGAGGATTCTCAGGCCCCCGGGATGTTCGCCAAAGACGATCCTACTGCCATCGGACGATGGACTCGGCGCCCCGACAATCCCCTCCCAGAGCAGGGTTGGACTGCGGGCGGGCGCAACGTGCCAGATGCCCAATGTCCCGTTGATCTGCGCGTGCATGACCACCGAGCGGTCGGGCATGAACCGGGCCGCGCCTGCCAAGTCCAGCCCTCCGATGACCAAGGTCTCCCGCCCGGTTCGCAGGTCAAACATCACAACCTCATAACCGTCGACGATTCGTGGCGGGGCCGGACCCATTCGCGCGACGACCACGAAAACCGAGATGAGTACGAGGACCACGAGGACCGATCCGATCACGAGAGACTTGCGCCGGTTCACAAGAAGGACCTCCAGAGAGACACGGCCACCCAGGTCTCGGGGCTGAAGTCGGTGACGTACACGGTACCACACGGCTCGATCCTGCACATCGCGTCCTCCGAATAGTGGGTGAACTGGTCTTCGATCAAGTCTTCGTCCGCGTCGTTCAGGAGGCCGGTGTCCAACTGATTAAAGTGTGCCAGCAGTTCATTATAGCGCGAGCCCGGGTAGCCTGGGCACGACAGACTAATGTCAATCGGGCCACTATCATTGCAATAAACGCCCAAGACATTGTGTCCGAATTCGTGCATGAGGACCTGCTGTTCTGGAGTCCCACTGCCCTGGATTTCGGCGTCTCCGATTGCGAAACGATGTCCAGGCGCTTCGGCCCTCCCGCTGGCTCCCGAAGCGAGCCGATGAACATACGTTCCATAATGGAACACCCTTGCCCGCTTGAAAGAGAAGAAGTCGGGATTGTTCTCTTGAAGCCGGGTGTCTTGGAGCTCGTTGCCATCCTCCCAAATGGGGCGATGTCCGAAGGGGCCGCCTCCGGCGGAATCGTCGTCCAAGTCGTACCCGAGCGTCCCATCATCGATGCGCACTGCGATTCCATGATCCCGGTACCTCGCAATGAGGTTTTCCTTGGCGGCAGCCGGTGGGATATGTGGAGGATCGTCCAAGTCCTCGCGGTCCATCCAATCAATCTCAATAAAGACGTCCGGAGACTGCGGGTCCGCTCCGGCATAGGCAAAGACATATTCCTTCACGTTTTGGATGCCATCGCTGTCTGGGTCCTCAAAGGCATCGTCGGGGTCGGCCGGGTCGAGTCCATGTCGGAACTCCCACCCGTCGCCCATTCCATCGCTGTCTCCATCCGGATCGATGGCGCTGAGGTGGTGTGTATCGCTCTCCGCATCGTCCGAAAGCCCGTCCACATCGGAGTCCGCGACCCAGGAGATGGACCGAACGGATAACATGCCCGTGAACTTGGTCATGGAGAACCTGAGCGTGATGTCCACATTGTCGGTCCGGGATCCACCCTCGGCGTCGAACGGAAGGCCGGTCCGGCTAAAAAGCGTGGGGAAAGGAAGAAGCTCGTACGTCGTCACCTGGCCATCCCGCTGGTAGGAGAGGGCCCGCCAAGTCGAGCCGCCGCGATACTCTTGAAGGCTCGCCCATCCTTCAGCGAACGTCACCCGAATCCTGTAGCTCGGCAGTGGTGGCCCCAGCAGGCCGTCGACGAGGGGGATGTTCTCCGGTGGCACGGGCGTGTGTGGGGCGTGGAGATAGAGCCTGGGAGAGGTTACCGTCGGCGCAACCGTCCACTGCCCGAGTTGAAGCGTTCGCTCCGCCCAGTCGGCGGTTTCCAGGGTGAGGCGAGGGGAGTGAACGGGAGCCGCCCTTTCGAAGACAGGCGCACTCTCATCAAGTACCTGCAGTCCCCATACGGCCGCAATCGATAGGACCTCCCGTTCGCCATTGGCGAGGCCGGCCGTTACGAGTTCAAGCCTCAAATCCAAGGCTTTTGACGAAGGATCCCAGTCGTAGAGCAATCCGGACCGAATCTGAAATCCAACGGTGACCTCCTGGCCGTTGGCGACAAAACTCTTCGTGCCCAGACTTACCTTCTGGGTTGCACTAGTCCACTGGTCAAGCGTAAAACTAGCCACAAAGTTGTTGGGGTCGTTGGGAAGCTTGACTGCGAGTCCGATGGAAACCTCGCTCGTGGGGGGGGGCGCAACGAGCCAGAAATCCCCTGGAGGAGCGGAACAGGTCGGATCCGACAGCTTGCAAACAACCCTCGTGGGGGAGCGCCAAGAGATTCCTGGGGTGTGCATGCTGATTGAATCGACGGGTTGGTTCTCGTCGATCTCATCGTGGAGCGCAACCGGGACATCGGAAATTGACGAGAGCCACACGTAGCCGCGAATCTCGAACAACAGGTTTGTGCCCTCCCAGGTTTGGTCGTCGTGATACCAGAGTCGGTTTACAGTGAAAGCGACGGAGTTCCATCCGCCGGAAAGGCGAGCGCCGCCCAAGTACTGGAAGTCGTTCGGACCTGCCTTCTGATACAGCGCGACCCAAGTCGTGCCTTTTACCCGGAGGGTGATCATGTGCGTCGCCTCTTCGGAGGGTTCGGCCAGATTCAAGTGAAATCTCGCCTTGCCCACGGCCTCGTTGCTCATCGGTCGATACGTTTCGGCCCCTTCTTGCCAGGGAGAACCCCAGCCGATCGCGAGTTGAAGGCCGGGGACGTGCCAGTTCATGTCTCCCAGGGAACCGACATCAAGCGAGTGTCCCAGGTCCTCGACCAGATATCCGACAGACCACTGACTACGGAATTCCTCACCCGTCGCGGCCACCCCCCGGATCTGGTAGTCATAAGTGACCCCTCCGGCTACGTCGGTAACGAACTCCCGCGTGACATAGAACTCGGTGGCCGAAGACGGGATGTTCAATGGAGTGGTTCCTTGGATCCCTCCCGAGGGACGGAAGACGAGGTACCACTGGGCGACGGGCAGATTCGGGGGAGGCCAGACAAGTCGCACGGCCTCCGTCATTTGTCCCGCCTGGAGGGTCGCTGCGGTGGTGAAAGACCATGTCCGATCGCCCCCAGGGTTGCCATCACCGTCACCGTCGAGGAGGTTTCCCGCGAGGTCTTTGACCACGTTCCCCACAAGGGTGAACGTGTACCGGAAGAAGGGAGCGAGCGCGGGAGACGGGGCGAAATGGAAGGTGGCATCTTGAATTTGCCAGCTGCCGTCGTCGCCTGTCCAGGTTGTAGTGCCATCGGTATACACAAGCCCATCACGCACCGACTGCTCGTTCATCGCTTCGCTGAACACGAACGACACGGCCTGTGAAGGATCCCATCCGCTTGCCCCTTGGTCCGGGTCCGTTCGAACCGTAGGCGGTCGCGTGTCGGGTCCTTGGACCGTGAAGGAGAAGACGTAGTTGTCCTCGAATCCGGGCACCCCATCACCGTTCCCGTCGAGAGCCAGCCCGCATCCGTTCTTGATCGTCGGCCCACCGTACTGATCTCCACCTTTCAGGGTAATCGTGTAGGTGCCGTCCGCTAAGGGGCTTCCGGGTTTCATGATGACCTGGCGATCCGAAATCCACGAAAAAGTGAAACTAACCTGCGGAGTGCTTGATACCGTCACGCCGTTCACTGTGCCTTGGTCCATCGCGGCGTCGAAAGCGACGACGATCTCGATTGTCGGCTCCACGCCGGACGCGCCGTCCGTGGGACTCGTCGAACCGACGACAGGGTACCCTGGCACGATTGCTCCCGCCTCGTTCGAGGGTTCCGACTCCCATTCCTCTATGGTGATGCGATAGTAGCACGCTGCGGGGGGACCGGGACACACAAGCTCTCTTCGGACCACGACCTTGACCGCGGTTACGAGGTAAGCGTACTGCGTCGCGATGGACACGCTCGTGTCGGCGTACGTCTCCTGGGTCGCCTCGGCGATCCTCGAATAGCCATAGCCCGAGTTCCTGTAGACCCGGTACTTCTGAACTGCCGGTCCACCGGCGGGTGGCTTCCAAGCGAGCTGGATGGTGGTGCACGAGACGACAGCCGTGAGGTCACGTGGGGGTTGCGGGAACTCACCAGAACCGAGGAAGGACTCCCCCGTGTCCTTTCCTGATCCTCGGGCATTATCCTGGTCCGGACCCGGCGTCATCCGCTCCCAGGTTAGATCCGTGAACGAATCGGACAGGCGTCGCGAGGCTTCCTCTGCATCGTAGGCCGCGAGGACGTAGACCCCGCACGTGCCGATCCGTTCCATCGTCGAACGGAAGACTTCCGGGTCTTGCGTGAACGCCTCGTCGCTCAGCCCTCGGACAAGACCGGTCAGCGCGCGGAGGGATCCTACGGCCTCGCTCTCGTAGAAAGAGCCCAGGCCGTCGCTCGAATAGATCTCCGTTCCAACGTCCGTCGGCTCCGACCAGACGACGGCAGGGAAGTCTCCGTTCCCATCGTATGCCACATCGGGCAACGTGGACGTATTGCCGCTGTGGGACATCGGCGAAGGCGGCCCTAGCGGTTGGAGCAGCGATCCCTGGACAGACATCCACATGCGGTCGAGCCGCAACGACCCGGCAACACTGCTTCCCGGCGCGTGATTCGTGTCCACGGCGCGAACATATAGAGGGCCGGTTAGGCCTGGGGGGAGATCGTAGCTATAGGTTGCGTCTGACCCGCTCGCGAGCTCGACCATGTGAACGTAGCTGATATCGTCAGAGGAGTAGGAGAGGACATACGATTCGTTCTCACCCGCCTCTGGTGGTCGATGGCCTTCCGCTCGGAGAGTGAGAAGGCCAGGTTCCGTGATGTTGAACACCCAGCGGTGCGATAGATAGCTGAAGGGGGTCCGCACGCTGTCGACCCGAATGCTGTCGACGTCAAGACGGGCGTCCGATCCGTTGCCTTGCCGGAAAGCCTGCACCCAGACCTCGCCCACCAACGAGGGGGGCAGTTCGTACTCTTTCGTCACATCCGAAGTCTCGTTGACGCGGAACATGAAGACACGCGTCGGGCCTTGCAGGTAGAAGATGTCGAAGTCCCCCGCTTGGAGGCTCCGGGCCTTGAACGTTAGACGGTGGGAAAGGACATCGTCCAGATCCAGCCGCCACTGATGGGTCACGTTGAAGGGCGACGACGTTCCGTTCAGCCTTTCGTAGCTCCCATCGCTGCTCCACGTCGCCGTGTGCGTGCCGTTCCGGACACCGTCAAAGGTGAGCTCGCCTGAAGTGTACACTGTCGCATTCTCGTGCTGGACTTCTTGCAGAGTCTCGTAATTGTCATCGCTGGCCTGAAGGGCGGTGTAATTGCCGTCGAGGATGCCTGCGGATGGCAGCTCTGTCGAGGGCGCAATGTCCGCATCCAGAGCCAACCCCGGACGGAAATGCTGCAAGAAAATCGTCGACGCACTCGGGTAGAGGTCCTCCCAAGCCAGCGCAAAGCCTTCCCGGAACGAAAGGGACGGATTCCGGGATGGTATGCCGGACGGAGTAAGTCGGACGTCCGGGGACCACGAGATTCCCCGATCGATGCTGAGCTTCCCGTAGACTTCTTCGACGGCTTCCCGGAGATCGGTCCATCCCAAGACGACCCTCCCCCCATTCTCCGCGGCGTCAAGAAGGCGCACGCCAGAAGTGGGTTGTATGGTCGTGAGGCCGACGGGGAGGGACCAGCTGACATTGTCTATGTCCCCCCTCTGGTACCAGATCGCCCCCGCGGCGTCATCCGCGACGAAAGCGTGGACGACAGCCTCCGCGGCGACGAGCGTCGTGGATCCACGCAACGGGCTGCCCGCTGCATCCGTCAGCATTCTTTCGCGTTTCGTGGTGTCCTTGAACCAAACCAGACGAATCCCTGGCAGGCCAACGGCCGGGACCGTCTCGTACGCGAGGATGGTCCACCCATCGTAGACTTCGACTGCTGGGGAGCGTCCGCCGCCAGAACCCTTGGTCACATTGTACGGGAGACCCCAGGAATAGCCGCCGTCGAAGCTCTCCAACATGAAAACCTCGGAGGTCCCGTTGACGACCTCCTCCCAGACGACAACCACCCGGTCGCCGGCGCCCGCAATCCGGAGCCCGGATACATCGCCCCGCGAGCCCGTCAGCGGACGATCAGGAGTCCACGACCCTCCATAGTCCTCTGCCCTCTTGTGGAAGACACGCGTCTGGTTCTCTCGCGCATCGAACCATGCGAGATGCGTTGTCCCCGTGTCGTTCGCATACACCGAGGGTTCCCAGGAATCCCCTTCGAACAGGGTGAGGGGCTTCCCCTCGGCGGGACCGGGTTCCCATGCGTCGGGAATCCCGTCTCGGTCCGTGTCGATCCCCGAGGCGTCCGCGACCGTGTAAACGCCTCCGGCCGTGACATTCGCCCAAACGAGATGCCAGCGAACATCCCCTCGCGAGTGGACGACCGGCATCCAGTCGAAGCCGTTCCACACGTAAAACCGCAGGTAGTCGCCGCGCAAATGGCCCGGCAGGGTCGCTGGGTCGTAACCTGCCTTCAAGACAGCGGTGAATGGAGCGGTGAATGGAGAACCGCCGCCGATCGTGACCTGCACGTAGCCCCCGACGCTCCCGAGCAGCGTCGGGATCCCGATCGCCTCGGCAATATCGATGGAGGCGCTGGAGTTGTCTACGGTGTCGACTGCGACGGTGACCCCCAGTCGCTCACTCACCGACGCCGACTCGGGCGCGAATTGCGGGATGACCGCATCGTAGGAAAACGGGACGACATCGACATAGTCACGGATGAGATCACCGTCCACGTCGGGATCGATTACGGCCTGAACGCTCCCCTCCCAGATCAGGTCCAGGCTGTACGCGACGTTCACCCTCATGTCGTAGCTCATGACCGCAGGCCACCAAGAGGCTTCGATGGCGCGTATTGGCTGCGACCATGAGGTTCCTTTGTTGGGGGAAGCGGAGTACATGAAAGCCGTCCCGTTTAGAAGGTCTTGCTCAATCCAGACGACATAAACTGTCCACTGCAAGTACTGAATGTCGATCTGAGGCTGGACTGAGTCCCATGAACTCGCCGTGATTCGAGTGGGAGGGTTCCCCGAGAAGTCGTTCTGATAGTACACTTCTTGGTTGGGTTGGGGATCTAGCGTCAGAAGGGAGTAGACCTCGTGCAGGTTTCCGTTCTGGTCGAAGACCTGATCCGTGACGGCAGACCAGTCGATGCGAAAGACATCAAGGGCCAGCGTCCCCCGGACTCCATCGTCGGGCGTGTCCGCCTGCGCGTCCCACACACGGACGAGGGGCGCTCCCCCGTTCAGCTCCTGGACGCTCAGTTCGTAAGTGTTGAAAGTCTGGTCGCCGTCCGAGGAGCACAAGTACACTGTCATCCAGCTGGACGGCGGGTTGCCTCCTTGTCCGACTTGGACAAGGAAGTTCTCTCCTCCTGGGTTCAGCCGTTGACACTCGACGACGAGGGTCGAGTGGTCGCCGGAGGTTGGAATACCTGACCAACCGAACCGCACCTCTAAGGCGTTCTCCGCGTTGTACACGGCGTCGATCTTTGCCTGCATCTGCGTCGCGCGGTTGTTCGGGGAGCAGTCCACGCACCGGGTTGCGATCTTCAGGTCATTGATGTTCGTCGAGGTCCACTCCGACCCGGAGATGGGGTTCGTGGTCGACGTGCGGCCGTACCGCACGAACGAGGTCGTCGTGGTCTGCGTCGCCCCGCTGTCATAGGAGGAGCTGCCGACCTTTACGTCAATCGCGATCGAGGCAGCGGAGGACGTGCTGACCCTCTTGACCACGGACGAGGAGACGACGGTGAAGTCGTCCACGTCCGCTGCGTCGGTCCACGATGGGTTCGCAAGCGTGACCCCGACGCGGTTCCCATTCGTGTTCCCCTGCCGACACGTCGTGTCCCCGTCGTGTGTGTCCGGCCCGTCATCGAGTTCGTTCCACGGGGTGGTGTCCGTGGAACAGCCGCTCGCAGCCCACCCGATCACGTCCGTCCCATCCGGGAGGATTATGGTTCCCAATTGATCCGCGGGGCTGACATCCACCTCGGAGTAGTAACAACGGATGTCGTCCGAATACTGCACGTCGCTCCACGAACCCGTGCCGCAGTTTCCGCCGACCTGAGAGGCGTTCACCAAGGTCTGCGTTGTGGGGAGGTATGCCGCATCTCCCGGGCCTCCCTGGGGGCCCAGGAGCCCGGTCCCGGAGGCATTCAGTGCTGCAAGGAACAGGGATGCAGCGGTCGCGATGATAGCGAAGGGTGGCCCGCGCATCCTCCGTATCCCCGCCATGTTCCGGGGGAATCGCTCTGAGCTATTTTAGGCTACCGTGGAAATGTCACACGCACCCCCCCCACGGGCGCAACCATGACCGGCAGCTCCATTCGGGTCGCACCCAATCTGCCGCAGGGTGCGGAAGGGGATGCATCCTGTGTTCGCCTGAGAATGTTGACCCAAGATACCAATCCTCCGTCTGACATCGTGCGTCTCGCGTCGGGTCTTGGCTCAAAGACTTATACGCGCACCTGTCTAACGCGGCCCGAACCCATGGAGAAGTTCGACGCGATCGTCGTGGGGGCGGGCCCCGCGGGGAGCGCCGCCGCGTACGGGCTCGCGAAGGCCGGCGTCAAGACGCTCCTCGTCGAACGCGGGAAGGCGCCGGGCCACAAGGCGATGTTCGGCGGGCGCATATACGCGTACCCGCTGCACAAGCTGCTCCCGGACTTCGAGAAGGACTGCCCGATTGAGCGGTACGTGACGCGGGAGAACATGTCGTTCCTCGCGGAGGAGACCGCCCTCAACGTGCAGTTCGACGCGCCGAAGCTCGCGTCCGGCGCCTCGGCCTCGTTCACCGCCAACCGCGCGAAATTCGACGCGTGGCTCGCGAAGAAGGCGGAGGATGCGGGCGCGATGCTCATCACGGGAATACGCGTTGACGGCCTGCACCGCGAGGGGGGCAAGGTCGCCGGCGTCGTCGCGGACCACGACACCGTGAAGGCGGACGTCGTCGTGGCGGCGGACGGCGCGATGTCCCAGATCGCCCGCAGCGCCGGACTTCTCGGAGAGCCGGAGCCTCGCGAGTTCTCCGTCGGCGTCAAGGAGACGATCGAGCTTCCGCAGAAGACCTTAGAGGATCGGTTCAACATCGACGAGCGCGAGGGCGCGGCGCACGTCTTCGCGGGTTACGCGAGCAACTGGCTCCGCGGCGGCGGGTTCCTATATACTAACAAGACGACGCTTTCCCTCGGGCTCGTCGTTTCCTCCGAGGACCTCTCCGTGACGAAGACGGAGATTGGCGCGCTCCAGGACCGGTTCCGCAAGCACCCCGCGATCGCGCGCCTCACCAAGGGCGGGAAAGTGCTCGAGTGGTCCGCGCACCTCGTGCCCGAGCTCGGGATGCGGATGGTCCCGAAGGCGTATGCAGACGGCTTGCTCGTCGCGGGCGACGCCGCCGGTTTCCTCCTGAACACGGGATATACGTTCCGCGGCGTTGACCTCGCGATCGCGAGCGGGATGGCGGCATCGGAGGCGATCCTGCGCGCGCGGAAGTCCGGCGGTTACTCTGCGTCCGCTTTGGCGGTGTACGAGACGCTCCTGCGCGAACATCAAGTGACGACGGACCTCGAGACGTTCGCGCGAGCGCCGTTCTACCTGAAGAACCCGAGGCTGTTCAATCTCTATCCGCGGCTCCTCAACGAGATCGCGGAGAAGGTGTACTCGATCGACGGCAGGGGACAGCGCAGGCTCATGGACATCGCGCTCGAGGAGGCGAAGGCCGGCAAGGTCTCCGCGGTGAAGATGCTCCTCGACCTCCTCGGTGGCGCGCGGGCGATGTGAGATGGAGCGGACGCGGCGGCGCCGGCTCGCGGAGCAACTCGCCGCCAAAGTCGAGAGGTCCCGGAAGGACGTCGTGGCGGTGGTGTTGTTCGGAAGCGTCGCGCGGGGGGACGACGGACCGGACTCGGACGTCGAGATCGGCGCCGTCGCACGTCGCGGCGGGCGCGAGGCGGAACGGTTCGTCCTGGGGGGCGTCCTGTTCAATG
>Ga0209342_10001089_pt1 | contig 30613 bp, 28 predicted proteins | sample RifCSP16_2_FD_184023 | JGI IMG/M metagenome (GOLD analysis project Ga0209342, IMG submission 184023) | Soil microbial communities from Rifle, Colorado - Rifle CSP2_sed 16_2 (SPAdes) (version 2) | ecosystem: Environmental > Terrestrial > Deep subsurface > Rock core/Sediment | place: Rifle...
CTTAAAACTAAGGGAAGAAAGGTGCTGGTGGCAAAGGATGAGAATAAAAAGACCGCTGATACAATAATTATGAGTTTCAGGGCTATGTAAAAGATACTTAAAAAGAATTTAAGCCAGTATATTTGTGAATTTATATCTTGTGGATAAAGATATGAGGTTAATTTAATAGAAATACTTCCAAAAAGCGTAAGGATAAGTAAGGAAAAAAATATAAGGGATACAAGTCCAAAGAATTTTGCTATTAAGTATTGACTGCGGGATATAGGGAGGGATATTACTGTGTATATGCTTCTCTTGTCAATATCTTTTGTTATCAAGTTAATCCCTGCAAAGATAGATAGAAGAAGACCAATAAATGATATGGTTGATAGATTATAATCAACAGCTACTGCGACAACTTGCCTCATAGAGAATGAACTAAATAGAGGGGTGGAAACAAGGAGGAGAAGGGCTAATAGGACAATAGTATGTATAGTTCTGTCTCTTATACCTCCTTTAAATGTTATATATGCAAGAGATGTTATTTTAGTCATTATATTGCTATTCATCTTTCAGCGATTTAAGATAAATAGTAACTGCCTTATAAAATCTCTGGAAATCTTTATATAACGGTTTTATTTGAGAATATACAATTTCATCTTTATATGAGCCGTATTCATGGGCTATTCTATTACGCAGACCGCCATATTTAGCCAGTCCCACTGCAAAATCTTTTTCAAAAACTCCTTTCTCCCCAAGTAATGAAAAACTCTTATAATATGATTCAGGCGCCGTTCCATTTAATAAGCTTAATATATCTCCACTAATATCGCTTCCGCATTCCACGATTAACTCAATCAGCCGCTCTATAGTTCTTTTATTTTTATTAGAGGAAAGATAATCTTCGTATGTGATTTCCAGAAAATCCTTTAGCTCGGACAAATATCCCAGAAGGAGTCGTAACTTGTTTTCTATAATCTCTCTTTGAATCATTTAATCATCCCCATTACCTCTAATCTTACCCTTTTTAGTTGTTCAGCATATTTTTCAAAATGACTCTTATATTGCCAGTATCGTTTACGGACCCATGAGAAAAAATCATACAACACATGTTCACCTTTCATATAAATAACCTTATTATTCAGCAACAGATCAAATAATAATAACGGAGAGGCATCGTTTAAAATAACCAAGTCAACATCACTCCTTTTATAAATATCCATAAGGGAACACTGAAGCTCCCATATCTTTTCCGGCGGGAGGGGATTTGTTAGATAAACCCCGATGTCAAGGTCGCTTTTAGCTGCAGCTTTATCTTTAACATTTGAGCCAAATAAAAAAATGAGTTCAATGCCATATAAATCGCAGATATTCTTGAGAGTATTATTTGACAATAGAGTTAAATTTTCCATATTTAAAGTATTAACAGCCTTTTCACTTCCCTATAAATCCTCATATCTTCTGCCTCATCAGATAATTTCTTCGCCCAATCCAGAAGGTATCTCTTATCAAGTTTACCTGAATATCTTTTTGCAATATTTTCAATATCCGCAAGGTCTTGAAGTCTTCCTGGCACTATCTTTAATAATATCAAATCTTCTGGTGTTGGATAATATGCCTTAACACCATGCATTTCTACCTCTATTTTTCTATTAAGGGCACTCTTCTCAAGCTTATGTGAAGAAATAAGAAAATCAATACAAACCTTACCATCCATTATCTTGAAACTACCTGTTAGTTCTGCCTGCTTAAGCATTCCTTTCTTATCTACTATATATCCGGTATCCGCGGCTTTTTTAAGGAAGTTATCTGCATCAGCCTTTTTTATAAAAATACAAAAGTCTATATCTACTGTCTCTCTTGGCTCTCCGATTACACTAACAGCGATGCCGCCGATAACAAGATAATTTATCTTTTGATTGTTCAGGAAGGTAATTATCCTTTTATATTCTGCCTCTAACATTCCTTTTTCTTATTTTTAAACCCAATTTGAAACATACAGGTTTATCGCTAATGAAATTGTCTCTGAACTTTTCAAACATATTAGATGAAAGAATCTCCTCAGTCATTTTTATTGATTCTGTCATAGTGAGGTTTTGCAACCGTTTCCCCTTTTCCTCTTTCATCCATACAAATCTTTTTTTATTGAATAATCCTCCCCATTTGTATTCTTTCATCTAATCACCCCCTCTCATATTGATTATATATTACCACATTTCTAAAATGCTAATACCATAAATAACAATAAAAAAAGGGGTCGGATATTCCGACCCCTTTTTTAAAAACTTTTTGCAAATACTTAATCCATAGTTGCAAAGCTTCCCCATGTAACAGAACCAGCAGAACTAATGGCAGAGACACCTGTGAGTGTGGAGCTTCCAGCTGTTTTAGCTAGCCAACGCACTCCACCTCCTGAACTGGCCAAGCCATATTCTTTGTCTCCATTTAAGTGACCGGCAGTAGTAACATAACTCTGTGCATCCGTGACAGCAGATCCAGTCGCTGTTACATAGACATTAACACTTGTTGTAAAAGTAATAGCAGCGGTTTGCCCTGATAACGAACCATTATCTAATGTTACAGTTCCTGTACCTAATGCACTAGCAGTAAGGGCCAGAGCAGTCGCAAATGCCCTTCCTGCCCCTAAACTGAAAATAAGTGTTGCAATTAATATTGATAAACTAATCTTTTTCATAAATTCATTCACCTCCTTGATATTTAAACCATGCCAGCTGCCAGAGATGCTACCAAATTCTTCACATCTGACATCGCAGCAGAATTGTAAGCCTTTGTCCTGTATGAGCTGAATTGCGGGATTGCAATTGCAGCCAAAATGCCGATGATTGCCACGACGATTAGAAGTTCAATCAATGTAAAACCCTTCTCGCCAATTGCAACCTTACCAATACTTTTTACTGCCTTTCTGATTTTCTCCATCATTTCCTTTCACCCCCTTTCATTTATAAAAATTAGATTGTCTCGGGGTTCCCCCCCCTTGCAATGACATCGGAAATCTTCTTAGTTTTAATATGCCTATTATTAATACAAACTCCATACCAAATATCTAACATATTGAATTATAAAAGCTAAAAGCTAAAAGCTAAAGGCTGAAGGCTGACAAAATGACAATTATTGTCACCTTCTTAAACAAAATTTGTCAATTTATATTGATATTAATGAAAGGCTGATATATTATAACTGAAACTATGAACAGAAATCTGATTAATCTACAGATTACACAGATTTTCACAGATTTTAAAAAATATTTTTAATCTGCGGTAATCTGCGAAATCTGTGGATATATAATTTCATAATATATGCACACAATCTTAATTATAGATGATGAGAAGAGTATGAGAGAATTTCTCTCCATCATGCTTGAGAAAGAGGGATACAGGACGATAGCTATAGATAATGGGAATGACGCACTTAAATTTATTAAAGATAATGATTATGACCTTATTATTACAGATATAAAGATGCCAAAGATTACAGGTATTGATATTTTAAGGGAGTCTATGACTCTCCACCAAAATACACCTGTCATAATGATTACCGCCTTTGCATCCACAGAGGTTGCTGTAGAGGCTATGAAACTTGGTGCTCATGATTATATTACAAAGCCTTTTAATGTTGATGAAATCAAGATAATCATTAAAAATGCCATTGAGAAGAAGAGCCTCTTTGATGAAAATATTTTTCTGAAGGAAGAATTAAAAGGACGGTATCATTTTTCAAATATTGTTGGCAAAAGTGAAAAGATACAGAAGATTTTTGAGCTTATTCAAAAGGTTGCTAATGGAAAAAGTACTGTTTTAATTACAGGGGAGAGCGGGACAGGAAAAGAGCTTGTAGCAAAGGCAATTCATCATAATAGCAACAGAAGGGATAAGCCCTTTGTATCTATCAGTTGTGGTGCAATCCCGGAGACATTGCTTGAAAGTGAGCTATTTGGTCATCAGAAGGGCGCATTTACGAGTGCTGATTCAGACAAAAAAGGGCTTTTTGAGATAGCAGACGGTGGAACATTTTTTCTTGACGAGGTAACTGAAGCCCCTCCTTCTATTCAGGCAAAACTATTAAGGGTATTGCAGGAAAAGGAGTTTAAGAGGGTCGGCGGTGTGAAGGATATAAAGGTGGATGTGAGGGTCATTGCCGCTACAAATAAAAATTTACATAAGCTCATTGAGGAAGGCAAATTCAGGGAGGACCTATATTACCGGCTGAATGTGATTCCCATAGAGCTTCCGTCTTTAAGGGAGAGAAAAGTGGATATCCCATTACTCGTAAGCCACTTTATAAATAAATACAATTCAATTAATAAAAAGGGTATTAAGGGAATAAGACCAGAAGCTATGGAGATGCTTGAAAGATATATATGGCGTGGAAATGTAAGGGAGCTTGAAAATGTTATTGAAAGGGCTGTAACATTAGAAACAAATGATAATATTCAGGCTGACAGCCTTTCGGATGAGATAAGAAATTATAGAGTTGAGCATCTTAAGACAATTTCAGAAATTCCATCAGAAGGGGTAAATTTAGAGGACTATATAACCAAGATAGAAAAGGATATTATCCTAAGTGCTCTTGAAAAGACAGGATGGGTAAAGAAAAAGGCGGCAGAATTATTAAATATGTCCTTCAGGTCTTTCAGATACAAATTGCAAAAGTATGATATTGAAAAGGAGTAAATGATGCAATTACCAATTACCAATTATCAATTATCAAAATTAAAATATTATTTTGTATTTTGTTCATTACTCATTGCTCATTGCTCATTGTTTATCCTTTCTGGCTATGCTATTGCAAATCCTTTAGATTTGACAAAACCGCCCTCATCCAGCCCTCAGCCACAACTCCTCACCCAGCAGAAATTAAAGATAGGCTGTATATTACCCCTTTCGGGAGAGGGTGCCGATATTGGGCAGAGCGTATTAGAGGGGATTCAACTCGCATTTAATTCATTAAATATTCAGGATGAAAATAGCATCTCAACATTACAGCTTGTTATAAAAGATTCGGCAGGGGAGATAAATTCTATAAGTTTATTGGAAAATCTTGCGAAGGATGAGGATGTTGTTGTAATAATAGGTCCCCTCTTTAGTAAAACCGTCCTTGCTTCTGCTAAAGTGGTTGATAAATATAAGATACCAATATTCTCCCCCACTGCCACATCAAAAAATATAAGCGGTATTAGCCCTTATATATTCAGAAACAGCCTTACTAATCAGATGCAGGGGAATGCTATTGCAGATTATTCTATAAATCATCTTAATTTGAGAAAATTTGCAGTGCTTTATCAGAGAGATGCTTATGGAATTGAATTAGAGAATGCTTTTGAAGAAGAGTTAAAATCCTTTGGTGGTGAGATTATATTCAGCGAGCCGTTTGACCCCGAACAGAATGATTTTGAGCCACAGATAACTGCAATTGGCGGAATAAAGGATTCTAATTTAAGAAAATTAACGGATGAAGGTAAACCAAAGCCTGAATTGCAGTATGAGGCTATATTTATCCCGGCGCATGCTGATAGAGTAGGGCTTATTCTTCCTGAACTCGTTTACTATAATATATCAGATATTCCAATATTGGGTGGAAATGGGCTAAATTCCCCTGACCTTATAAGAATAGGTGGAAAATATTCAGAGGGTGTAATCTTTGTTGATGGCTTTTTCCCTCTTTCCGAAAATCCAATTGTAAAGGAGTTTGTAGATAGATACAGGACATTCTTCAATAAATGGCCTGATATATATTCCGCAAATTCTTATGATGCAGCAATGATTATACTGGAAATAATTAAGAATGGCGCTAAGAACAGAGAGGATGTAAAAAATGGGCTTCTAAATTTAATAGATTATAATGGGGTAAGTGGAATTACTACTGTTCAATCTTCAGGAGATTCTGAGAAGGCCTTATATTTTCTGACAGTAAAACACGGGAAGATTGTTGAAATAAAGTAAGAAATAATAAATCTAATGAAACCACAGATGAACACAGATACACACAGATTTTAAAGCCTTAAATCCTTTTTTTCTGTGTAAATCTGTGTCCAAATATCACAGTCCCATCGTATCTTCCTTTGCCCCTCCATCTGAAAATTCAGTTGGCTCTGTTCCTTCAACAAAACACTCAAGTACCATATCAGTTGTTTCAGGCGTTGCAAGAAGTCCAGTCTTCTTGTCTATCTTTGTAAAAACCACGCCTGTTGGAATCTGAAAGTTTTTTACAGGCATCCCCTTCAAAGCCTTTTCCATAAACCTGACCCATATCGGATTTGCAGCCCTTGCACCTGTCTCATTTTTACCAATAGGCTCATCCTTATCCATACCAACCCACACACCGGCAATCAGGTCAGGTGTGTATCCAAGAAACCATGCATCCATATAATTATTTGTAGTTCCTGTCTTCCCTGCAACAGGCCTTCCGAGAGTCTTTGCCCTCCATCCCGTTCCCTCCTGAACAACACTTTGGAGTATATTTGTAGTGATAAATGCCAGCTCTTCACTTATTACCCTTTCTTCCTGCGGTTTATTCTCCTCAAGGAGATTTCCGTCTTTATCAGTTATAGACTTTATCGCCATAGGCTCGGTCTTTATTCCCTTGTTTGAGAATACGCCATAAGCCGATGTCAATTCATAAAGTGTAACCCCTGATGTTCCTAAAGCCAGAGAGAGGTCGGGCGTAAGATAACTTTTAATACCCAATCTCCTTGCATATTCAAGTATATGTTTAACACCCATGCTCTGAAGCAGTTTAATCGTTATAACATTTCTTGAATGTGTGAGTGCAGTCCTGAGATTTGTAGGGCCATAAAACTTCTCCTCAAAATTTGCTGGCTTCCAGTTTTCCTCATCCTTCTCCTCAAATATGATAGGGGAGTCAATAAAGACACTCGCAGGTGTAAATCCCTTTTCAAATGATGCCGAATATACAATAGGTTTAAATGCCGAGCCGGGCTGTCTTTGTGCCTGTATAGCTCTGTTAAATTTGCTCTTATGAAAGTCATAGCCTCCAACCATGGCACTCACAAAGCCTGTGGCAGGCTCAATGCACAAAAGTGCACCCTGGATAACAGGCTCCTGTTCAAGTGCAAATTTTAAATTCCCCTTCTTATCCTTTTCCTCCAATATCTTTATATCAATTACATTCCCTACCTTTAAGACCTCATTCGCGTTTTTCGCCTTTCCAAAAGATAGGGCATCAACAGCAGGGTCATGTTTATGTGCCCATTCCATATCCTTAACATAGATATAGCCCCTTGTATCCTTAGTAGATACAAAAACCTTTTCAGGCATTACTTCTGTAACTACACCGAGCGCCCTGTTTTCATTCCTTTCTCTCCCATCAGGAAAATTCTTTTGTTCAATCTCATCTACCTTTCTCCAGTCTATATACTGTCCAAGTGGTTTTACATTCCCGAGAGGTCCTCTGTATCCGAGCCTCTTGTCAATCTCCCTCAGCCCCTCTTCTACAGCAGACTCGGCTGCCTCCTGATGCTCCGTTTTTAAAGTTGTGTAAACCTTTAATCCCCCTTTGTAAAGTCCTGAACTCCCGTATTTATCTTCAACATACTGGCGTATATATTCAGAAAAATATGGTGCAAAGTTTTTCCTCTCCCCTCTCTCTTTTAATTTTAAATCTGATTTTACAGCGTCCTCTGCTTCCTCATGTGTAATATGTCCAAGCGACTCCATCCTCTTTAAAACATGGTTGCGCCTATTCTTTGCCCTTTCAGGTGAAAAATAGGGCGAATACAGCTTTGGAGCCCTCGGCAGTCCAACAATCATGGCTATTTCAGGGAGTGTAAGCTCATTTACATGTCTTCCAAAATAGACCAATGCCGCTGCCTCTACGCCATAAGCACTGTGACCGTAATAAATCTGGTTGAGATATATCTCCAATATTTCATCCTTTGAAAAATTCTTTTCAATTCTTGTGGCGAGTATGGCCTCCCTTATCTTCCTGAATAATGTCCTTTCGGGTGTCAGGAACATTGTCTTGGTAATCTGCTGTGTTATTGTGCTTCCACCTTCTACTACACCGCCTGCCTTTATATTGCTCCACAATGCCCCTGCTATCCTTTTAAAATTGAATCCCTTATGTTTATAAAACTGGTCATCCTCTACAGCAAGTGTTGCAAGCTTCATCATTGGTGTTATGTTGTTTAAAGGGAGGAGCACCCTACGCTCAATATAAAATTCTGATATTAATTTATTGCCATCATCATACACTTCAGTTATCAGATTAGGCTTATAGTTTTTCAAGGATAAAACATCGGGAAGGTCTTTATTAGCCTTTGTGTAAACAATAAATGCTGTAGTAGCAATAGATATGGTAAAAAGAAAAAATAGGGGTAGAGTTATATAAAGTATTATCTTCTTAATGCCCCTCTTCTGATGTCTCATCCTCCGCCTTAATATTTCTCTTGCAGGTTTTTTACTTGTCATTTTACTATTTTATCTAATATAATCTCTGCTACGCCATCCTTTGACATTTGTGGTATATCGTATAGATTCCCTTTTTTATCAATGATAGTAACCTTGTTCTGGTTACTCCCAAATCCATTTATACTGTTTGCCACAATAAAATCAAGATTTTTCTCTCTTAATTTTTTCTTTGCATTTTTTATTATGCCATCTGTCTCAAGTGCAAAACCCACAATAATAGGATTGCGGATTGCGGATTGTGTATTGCGGAGTTTAGAAGTAATTTCTGATAATATGTCAGGATTCTTTTTTAATTTGACAGTGATACCTTCAGTGTCCTCCTTCTTTATTTTTTTTTCTGAATAATTTTCTGGTGTAAAATCACTTACAGCCGCTGTCATAATTATTACATCTGCCTTTTTAACTTCCTTTAATATCTCCCTTCTCATATCAGAAGCACTTTTTATAGATATGAATCTTACACCTGATGGCACAGGAAGGCTGGTTGGACCGCTTATTAGAATTACCTCAGCCCCTCGCCTTCTTGCAGCACTTGCAACTGCATAGCCCATCTTGCCTGATGATGAATTTGATATGACCCTAACGGGGTCAATAGCCTCATGTGTAGGACCTGCTGTCACCAATACAGTTTTACCGCTCAAATCTTTTTTAGCAGCCAATAACCATTTAGCCTTTGATAAAATAGTATCTAATTCAGCAAGTCTCCCTTCTCCTTTATCTCCACAGGCTAATTCCCCGAATCCCGGTTCAACAAAATTTATATTAAATCCCTTTAACCTTTTTATATTTTCCTGCACTACAGGATTGGCATACATATTATTATTCATTGCAGGTGCAATAAGGACAGGTGATATAGCTGATAAATAGAGTGTAGATAGGAGGTCATCTGCAATGCCATTTGCAAACTTTCCGATTATATTAGCCGTAGCGGGGGCAACAATAAACAAGTCACTCCTCTTTGCTAAATCAATATGAGGCATAGAGATTGAAGATTGAAGATTGAAGATTGAAGAATCTAAAAACATATCTGAATAGACAGGATTACCTGAAAGGGTCTCAAATGTCAGTGGAGATACAAATTCCTTTGCACTCTTTGTCATAACTACCCAGACTTCTGCCCCCTCTTTTTTAAAGAGTCTTATTAGTTCCGCTGACTTATAGGCAGCAATACCTCCAGATATGCCGAGGATTATCGTTTTACCCTTAAGTTCATCCATAATAATAAATATATCCGCAGATTTCGCAGATTAACGCAGATTAAAACAAAATATTTTTTTAAAAATCGGCGTAATCTGCGTAATCTGTGGATTGATTAAGTTTTTGTTTCTTTTCTTACAGTTTTAAATCCGGCAATTCAGGCACAAAATTCGGATACCTGCACCTCTCTGCAAAGATTATTGATTTAAGTTGACTTACCGCTTCATCTATATTGTCATTTATTATGATGTAGTTATATGTCTTATAGTGATGTGTCTCTTCCTCGGCAGTCTTCAGTCTTCTTTTTATATCCTCTTCTGAGTCCGCACCCCGCATTCTTAACCTTTTTTCAAGTGTTTTCATAGACGGAGGTAGTATAAATATATAACATCCGTTTTTATGTTTTTTCCTTAGCTGTTCTGCACCCTGAACATCTATTACAAGAAGCAAATCCTTTTTTTCTTTTTGAACAATATCCAGATTCCCAACAGAGGTTCCATAATAGTTGCCATGCACCAAAGCCCACTCAATAAATTCACCACTTTTTATCATCTCCTCAAATTTTGCCTTTGAAACAAAATGGTAGTGCCTTCCATCTATTTCATCATGTCTCGGAATCCTTGCAGTATGGGATATTGAGTGATGTATATTGTCAACTATCTCAGTGACCTTCTTTGAGAGGGTAGTCTTTCCTGCCCCTGAAGGGGCCGATACTACAAACAATATACCTTTTGCTTTCATTTATATATAAGGAAATTATAAAAAAATTGCCACAGAGAACACAGAGAAAAAATATAAAATTATATATCCACAGATTTCACAGATTAAAAAAATTTTAGGAAGCCATGAGACCATGAATATTTTTTAAATTGCTTTTCCCCTTCCTGTCTTCATGGTTTCCTGGTTTCCTAATAAATAAAAGTTTTAAAATCTGTGTTAATCTGTGTCCATCTGTGGTTTAGTCAGGTTTTTGTTCTTATTCAATATTCTGAACCTGCTCCCTTATCTTTTCCAACTCACCCTTAATCGCTATTACCTGCTGTGATACTAAATAATCAATTGCCTTTGAACCGATTGTGTTTGTCTCCCTGTTCATCTCCTGAAGTATAAATTCCAGTTTCCTTCCAACAGCCCCACCTTCTTTCAATAACTGCCTAAATTGTCCGAGGTGGCTTTCAAGTCTTATCAATTCCTCAGTTACATCGCTTCTTTCAGCCATTATTGCTACCTCTTCGGCGAGTCGCCCATCTGGAATTTCCATCCCATCCAACATCCTGTTAAGCCTTTCTCTAAAACGATTCCTGAAATTATCTATCAACTCAGGCTGTTTACCCTTTAAAATATTTGTATGGTCATTTATAATCTTAAGCCTTTCTGTAATATCCCTGTCAAGGGTCTCGCCCTCTTTTTCTCTCATATCCTTAAGTGAACTAATCGCCCCATTCAATGCATTTTCTAAAAATTTAATATATGCCTTGCTTTCCGTGGTATCAGAATCTAATTCTTCAAATTTTAATATACCATTTAACTGGAGGATATTATTAAGCTCTGCCTTGCCGTCTATCTTAAGCTCTCTCTTAAGCTCTTCCACTGCTGTAATATACTGTCTCACCAGATTCATATCCAGCTTAAGTTCCCTCTCACTATTATTTACACCTTCAAATGAAACATATACCTCAAAATAGCCCCTTGAAAAGTTCTCCTTTATCTTTCTTTTTACAATATCCTCTATCTCAGCAAATTTTTGAGGGAATTTTGTCTTTATCTCAAGAAATCTGTGGTTTACAGACTTCGCCTCCACAAGACACTCCCCCTTTTCATCCTTTACCTCGCCTCTCCCATAACCTGTCATGCTTTTTATCATAATAATAAGCTCCTACTATATTAACTAAGTATACTAAAACAAGCATATTTAATCAAATTGAGAATATTTTTGACAAATCACACTGAATTAAGCTATTATAAACAAAAATTTAATATAACCACAGATGGACACAGATTTTCACAGATTTTTTAAAAAAATATTTTGTTTTAATCTGCGATAATCTGCAAAATCTGAGGATATATAATTTTTATATATAAAGAAAGGGGATTTATGGAAAGGACACTTGCTATAATCAAACCAGATGCTGTAGAGAGGGGTTTAACAGGGAAAATACTTGACAGAATTGAAAGCAGAGGATTAAAGATAATAGCCCTTAAAATGCTTCATATAACTAAAGGAGAGGCGGAGGGATTTTATAAGGTTCATACCCAGAGACTATTCTTTCAAGGCCTCACAACATATGTGTCTTCAGGAACTGTAGTAATTGCAGTCCTTGAAGGAAAAGATGCCATAAAAAAATGGCGAGACCTGATGGGCGCAACAAATCCAAAGGATGCGGCAGCAGGGACAATCAGAAAAGATTTTGCAGTTGATATAGAAAAAAATTCTGTCCACGGCTCTGACTCTCCTGAATCAGCCTCTTACGAAATTCCTTATTTTTTCAGCAGTATTGAGATATTTTAATAAAGAAAGGAGGTGGGAAAGGGTGACGAGTCAATAGTGAAGAGTCAATAATGAAGAGTGAATTGTTATGAGAATAATCTCTGATTATTTTTAACTCTTAACTCATAACTCATCACTCTTAACTTATTCAGGGAGGGCTTAATATGGAAAAGGGATACGGACAGATCATATCAGAATCTTTTGTAAAAGCATTGACATGGGGTGTAACATTAGCTGTGGTATCTATATTTTGTTTAAAAATGATGCTCGGGATGGTGAAACAGGATGTAAAGGATGCAATAGATTTTGCCCAAAAGACCGCAATACAGAGTGCAATGAACACTGTCTTAAGTCATGATGTATTTCCAAAAATCAAACAGAATACAAAAGAGGCAATAGAATTTACAGCCACTATAATAGACAACCAGATACTCAGTAAATATCTTTCAGAAAAAGAAAGTGCAAAGAGATAATAAAATCAATTTGCGAATTCAGAGGAGAATTGCCTTTCTCCTCTGGGTTCGCCATCCTATTCTAAATTGAAATAAGCACCACTCCTATTATCATTACGATACCACCTACAAGCCGCTCCCTGATGTTAGTCTCACCGAAAAATATGGCACCAAATATAATTCCAAACAACAGGCTTGTCCTTTTTACAGAAATCATATATGGCACCTCAATAAGTGTTACTGCCATAAAATGGGATATTATTTCAAGTGCCTGAAATACACCAATAATATAAAAGGTCTTTTTTGTAAGCAGTTTACTACTGATTTCCTTCTTGCCGTTCTTAAGAATTATGAGCGGAAAAAGTATAATAGATAAAAGTATAGGATAAAATACCGAAAAGAAGAGAGGACTTGAGTGTTGAATTGCTATTTTCCCCAGATTAGAGGTTATGCTGTAAATAAATGCAACCAATATCATGAGAAGGGACCCTCTTTCCCTTATTACAGCCTTCAGAGGCTCCAGTATTCCGTGTCTTATGGTATGAAGATTCATTAAATAAGCACCCGATGTAACCAGTAATATCCCTGTGAATCCTGAAATATCAACAGATTCACCGAGGATAAGATAAGAAGTAACAATTAGGAATACAGGGGTAAGGGAGAGGAATGGCAGGGTGAGGGATAAAGGTGATATTTTTATTGCCTTAAGGTAAAGTAAAACTGAAATAATTTCAAGTGGGGACAGGATTAGGCAGATATAAAAGAATGTACGGTCTAATGATGGAAAATCAACAAATGGAAGAATAAGAAGCAGATATGGTATGGCATAGGTGCATCGTACCCACGCTATAAGAGGGGTGCTCTCGCTTCTCAGGGCTTTTTTGCTGATGGCATCAGTCAGAGAAACAAAAAGGGCAGCAGAAAGGGAATAAAAAAACCACACACCTATCCTAACTTTTCAAGGGCTTCCTCAATTCTGCTTAAGCCCCCTTCAATATTTTTCATGGATGTTGCATAAGAGAGTCTCAAATACTCATCCGCACCAAAGGCAGCACCCGGAACTACAGATACCCTTCCCTCTCTGAGAAGGTAATCTGACATATCCAGTGAATTTTTAATTGTATGCCCCTTAAAACTCTTTCCATAGTAAAAAGAAATTTTGGGAAATACATAAAATGCCCCTGCCGGATTAAAACATGACACGCCTCTCATCATCTTGAGCCTTCTTACTATATAATCTCTTCTGTTCTTAAACTCATCCCTCATTTTTATAACCTCATCCTGTGACCCGTTAAGTGCATCAACACCTCCATACTGGGCGAATGAGGTCGGATTGGATGTGCTCTGACTCTGAATATTATTCATGGCTGAGATAATCTCTTTCTGTCCTGCTGCATATCCCAGCCTCCATCCTGTCATAGAGTATGACTTGGATAACCCATTTACTACTATAGTCAACTCCTTAATTTTCTCATTTAGTGAAGCTATACTTACATGGTGAATATCTGTGTATAATATCTTTTCATATATCTCATCTGAGATTATAAAAATATTATGTTTGACCGCAACCCTTGCAATCTCCTCCAGTGTATCAAGGTCGTATGTGGCTCCTGTAGGATTTGATGGATAGTTTAGTATTAATGCCCTTGTCCTCTTTGTAATTGCCCTTTCAAATTTCTCTGCTGAGAGTAAAAACCCTTCTTCCTCTGTTGTATCAACAAATACAGGTGTTCCCCCCGCGAGAAGCACTATGTCAGGATATGATACCCAATAGGGGGCAGGTATTATTACCTCCATCCCCTCTTCAAACATTGCCTGAGCAATATTATACAGGGTATGCTTTGCACCACAGGAAACAATAACCTCTTCACGATTGTATGCAAGCCGATTATCTCTCTGAAGCTTTGCAATAATAGCGTCTTTGAGGGCATTTATGCCCGAGACAGGTGTATATTTTGTATATCCCTTTTTTAAGGCATCTATTGCCGCCTTTTTTATATGCTCAGGTGTATCAAAATCGGGCTCACCGGCTCCAAATCCTATAATATCTATACCCTCAGCCTTCATAGCCGCCGCCCTTTCACTTATTTCTAATGTGGGGGACGGTTTTATACTACTTACTCTTTTTGATAATTTCATATAGAAATAAAATTAGCCACAGATGAACACAGATAAAAAAGATTTTAATCTGTGTAAATCTGTAGCTTAAATTAAGTTTTGTTTTTAAATTTTCTCTTTAACCCTTTAACCACAACCGTGGGGACCATACCTCTTATATCCCCTTTCAGGAAGGCAACTTCTTTTAATACTTTTGAGCTTAAAAAAGAATACTCTTCACTCGGCATCATGAATACTGTCTCAATATGGGTATCAAGTCTTCTGTTCATAAGTGACATCTGAAGCTCATGCTCAAAATCCGATACTGCCCTTAGACCTTTTATAATCACATCCGCTTTTTTCTCTTTTACATAATCAATCAGGAGGTTGTCAAAGGATTCAACTTCAACATTCTTCCAGACCTTAACTGCTTCCCGAATAAAATATACCCTTTCTTCTATGTTAAATAAGGGGTTCTTTGTAGGGTTTAACGCCACAGCCACTATAAGTTTATCAAATATCCTTAAGCCCCTCTTCATAAGGTCAAGATGACCATTGCTTACAGGGTCAAATGTCCCCGGATAAACAGCAGTTCTTTTTTTCACCTGAAAATACTCCCTCTCTGTCATTCCGAGCCCTTCGCATGTCATTCTGAGCAGAGCGAAGAATCTCGTTTTTCTGCTCAGGGTAAACTCCGCGAGGAATCTGACCCGAAGGGTCATTCTGAACGAAGTGAAGAATCTCTAAGTAAGAGTTCCTTCGCTACGCTCAGGACAAGTTTTAGATTGCTTCGCCTTCGGCTCGCAATGACATTTTCATCATTCTTAATGATATGCAAATATACCATAAAATTATTTAGAAAAGAATATTATAGTTTAAACAAGTGATTCCAGCTTTTTGCAAGATGAGGGTTAAAAAAAGGATAGTTTTTCCAGCTATCTTATTTGGTTCCCCGGTCGGGACGCTCCACAAAACTTTTTAACATACAATTTTCAATTTCAAATGACTCCACGACAGTCAAATAATCCTAAGACAAGTTATTTCCTTTCACGGTTAATTTAAGCAAAATCCACTATAGTATTTAGGCTTTAACAATATTTTCAGGTGTTTTATATATTAATCTCTTCAACTCCTATGAGAAATACTCCTTCTTTTTCTGCAATCATTTTTACTTCTTCCGTAAAACCCTTTCTGCTGAATAATGCGTAATATTCCTTTCGGTTCTTTTTGCCCCATTCAACCATTGAGGATTTCCTTTTTAAATCTGTTAGTATATCCGTCCCAACTTTTTTTGTACTCCACTTTGCCTCTCCAAAAAGTATAGAGTTTTCATCATCATTTATAGCAACTATATCAATTTCAGAATCCTTTGACCACCAGCGGCCTACCTTGTTAAACATTATTCCTTTTTTAAGACCTATTTTTACAAAAGACCTGCTTACATCTTCAAATGTAAGCGAAGCAAAGATATCTAATCTTGATTTTATTTTGTTTTTGATAACATATTCAACCTCCCCTTCTTCTATATAACTTTTATTCGGGAAAACAAAGTTGAACCAGAATCTGAAAAAATTATCATCAATCATATACATACCTTTTTTGCTTTTTTCGTAAGATTTTTCTGTAACAGGGACATCTCTTTTTATAATCCTGAGTTCGGCAAGAACAGATAGATACTTTCCTACAACATTCTTTTCAAATCCTGTCTCGTTTATTATCTCGCTTGCACGGGTCTTACCCATTGAGATTGCTTTAAGGATAGAAAAATAATTTCTCGGCTCACGAAGTTCTTCCCTCAATATAAACTCTGGCTCATTGAAGAGATAAGCCTGTGGTTTAAGTATTTTCTCTTTTATATTTGCCCATAAGTCCATTGATGGTTCAAACTGGAGCAGATATGCAGGTGTCCCTCCGAGAATTGAGTATATGTACATAAACTCATCATTGAATTTTTCAGGGAAAAATTTCTTTGAGTTCCAGAAAGTGAGAGGCTCTATGAATAGCTGACCTGTTCTCCTGCCAAAGAGGGGAGATTTATAACCAAGAACCTCTGTTTCCATCATACCTATACTTGATCCAAGGAGTATAAGAAATGTCCCTGAGTTTTTAAGGTCTTCATCCCATCCTTTCTGGAATATTGATGGTATTGCACTGTTTGCCTCAATGAGAAAGGGGAATTCATCTATGATAACTGCAATCCTGCCTTTATTTCTTATATATCTGAAAAATTCATACCATGTGCCAAATCCCCTGGAGAGCAGAAATTCGTCATTGAATAAGAGCCCTATCTTTTCCGATAGCAATTGAAGCTGGTCTTTCTCTGGTGCCTTGTCTGCAAGGAAATAGATGTGGGGTATATCCTTGAAAAACTGTTTGACAAGTTCGGTCTTTCCGACCCGCCTCTTTCCATAGATGACAACAAACCGAGACTTTTTATCTCTGTATTCATTATTCAGATATTTCAGTTCATTTTCACGATTTATAAATACCATATCTCTCCAATAAGTATACTCTTAAGTATTATACTCTAAAGTAACTTTATTGTGTTAGATATTTTTGAAGTAAAACGGAATTAATGGTCAAGGTTAATCGCAGTGGGTAATCAATTATGCACGATTTACAAAATAGGAATTATTCTATCGCTACACAATCTCATAACCTAATGCCTTATAACCTTTAAATCTCTTTTTGAACATATTCATCAGCATAGGTAAATTACTATCAATATAATCATAGACTTTCACTTCCTTTTTTCCTTGGTATATCCTGTGTAGCCGTCCTGCATACTGAACAAGAGTTCCTTTCCATGAGACCGGCATTACAAGAAATAGTGTATCAAGTCGGGCATCATCAAAACCTTCACCTATGTATCTGCCTGTGGCAAGCAATAAACGTTCTTCTCCATCCGGTATTGCTGCAAGTTTTTCCATAATTGATTTACGCTCTTTGACTCTCATACCTCCTTTAAGGGTAATAACATTTCTTACAAAGGAGTAAAATTTTTTTGCGAGAATCTCCAGATGCTCCTTCCTCTCAGTAAGAAGTATTGGTGAGCGTCCTTCCTCAATTACCTGAAGCACATCATCAAATATCATCTGATTACGCTCCTCATTTCCTATAAGTCTATCGTATATATGGTGAATATCCTGACCTGTTTCCATAGAAGGTATTGAAAATTTTGTATAACGACAGATGAGTTGGTGTTGGAGGATGTTCTTGGTTGATTCCTTCTGACTTACCTTATATCTAATTGGTCCACACTGCATAAGAATTATAGATTGATGTCCATCTCTGCGATATGGTGTTGCAGTAAGTCCGAGTATAAACCTTGCTCTAATTCTGCGAAGAACCTGCTCAAAGCTAAAAGCAGATACATGATGGCATTCGTCAACAATTACATGCCCATATTGCGAGACCATATCATTTACCTCTCTCTTTTGGAACAGGCTCTGAAACATAGCTACATCAATAATGCCGGTTGGTTTATTCTTTCCTCCGCCTATAACACCTATTTCCTTTATACTCATATTGAGAAGATTCGCCAATTTAACCTGCCATTGTTCAAGGAGGGCACTGCGGTGTACAAGTATAAGGGTATTTTTCTTTCTCATAGAGATAAGATAAGTCCCAACGATAGTCTTGCCAAATCCGGGAGGGGCAACAAGTATTCCGTTTTCATGATTGACAAGGGCTTGTGAGGTTTCATATTGTGAAGAATTTAATTTTCCATAAAAAGATACATCTATTTCTTTGCCACTGTAACGTTCATCTTTCATATCAATTTTAATGTCATGAATTTTAAACAACTCCTCAATCTCCGGTAGGCATCCCCTTGGAATCGCTAATTTTTCAGGAAAATCTTCAGCACATGAAATTACTCTCGGTGTCAGTGCAGTAGAAAATCGCATACGCTGTTTCTTATAGAATTCAGGATTCTGGAAGGCTGCAGTCTGTTTTATACGAGTAAGGATCTTTGAAGGTAATCCTTTCTTTTCAATATATATCAAATTAGAAATCACCATCTCAATCTTATCAGGCAAAGGAAGGTCAATGGGTTTCTCTTTAAACTTTTGGGGCTGTCTCCATGGTTCATTATCTTCATCGCTTTGGCTGATTTTAACATTTATAATCTGTCCTTTTTGCTCGGCTTCACTGACTATAATCTCTACATCAGAGGCTGTCATCTTTTGTATCCTTGAAAGGAAATACCACTGGTCATCATAAGGTTTTAGTCCTTGGTCAAGGAAAAGGGTGTTGCCATTTTTACATGCCTCCTTTTGAAAAGGCAGTGCAATCAGATTGCCGAATCCCCCTTTTGGCATGGTATCCTGATTAGGAAAGAGCCTGTCATAAGAGTCCATTTCTATTTGATGATGCATCGTCATGGTCTCGGTTAAAAGATAGCATCCGAGCCTTCTCGCTGCAGAAGCGGAAGTGGGGTTTGAGAAGAATATCCATACATGAGCCCCTTTGCCTGAACGAGACCTCTCAAGAACAGCAGGAATCTTAAATTTTCTGGATGTCTCCATAAAAGCACTAACATCATCTTCCCATGACTCCTTATCAAAATCTATTGCAAGAAACCAGCAGGTTTCATCAGTAAGCATTGGATAGATTCCTATAATATGTTTGCCTTCAAGATGTTCCCTGATTACATTATCCGTAACAGATGCAAAAGAGCGGTTTTTACATTTACCACACTTTATTCTTGGTTTTTCACACATTCCTGCTACCCACTCATTGTTGCATACAGGGCTATATCCGGCCTTACCAGTCTTTTTATTTGTCCATAGACGCGGATAAACATCATCACGACCACGAAATATGTCTCTAAATAGGGCTATCTTTTCTTCAGGGCTGGACGTCTTAGAAAGAATTTTATCTTGCAAAGCAGATGTATCTTTTACAACTGTAGTATCATGGTTAAGGCTTTGAAGTTCTTTGCGGAGAGAATTTAGATTAGCAATTATCCTGTGTCTCTTTCCATCAATGGTTGATAGGTGTTTTTCGGCTTCTGCAATAGCTGATAACAAAAAATCTTTTCTTGATTTATCATGCATTTCAAATGACTCCACAGCAGTTAAATAATCCTAAGACAAGTTATATTCTTCACGGTTCATTTAAGCAAAATTTACCATAGTATTTAGGCTTTAACAATATTTTTGGGTTCTTATGAAGTTTTCAGAAGTTTTTTCAGACACAAAAGGTCTTGAAATCCTAAGGCATATGGGGAATAATATTGCATAGAGAGAGAAAGGAAGGGGTATTAGGGCGAGATTTAATACTTATCAATTTTTTAAGAGAATTCCTGATTAAATAGTCCTATACCCTCTCTACATTTATAATATATTATCCCCGTGCTGGTAATGTCAATCTTCATGTGTAATTTTATATAAGGCTATTCCCCCATATCTTATTTTGTCTATGGAATATGGCGAAGATAATCCGTTCTACACTCTTCCTTATGCCACTCCTTATATAACTGTAGTGCCTTGTAAAATCACTTTACAATGGCCCTGAAATCCCCTGTCTCCTTATCATCAAGATATGCAGTCCTATAAATATAACAACTGCGGCGGGCAATACCATTATATGAACTGCAAAGAATCTTGTCAGCGTAACCTGTGATACATCAGTACCGCCCCTCAGAAAAATCTTTATATACTCACCTATAACAGGCATGGCAGAAGGTATCTCCGTTCCTACGACTGTTGCCCAATAAGACAACTGTGTCCACGGCAAAAGGTAGCCTGTGAAAGAAAAAGAAAGTGTGCATACAAGAAGAATAATGCCTGTTACCCAGTTCAATTCCCTTGGGTTTTTATATATGCCGTGAAAATATATCTTTCCCATGTGTATAAAGACAGTTATTATCATAATATTTGCACCCCAGTGATGAAGCCCCCTTATAAGCCATCCAAATGAGACATTGTTTGTAATATGAACTACACTGTCATAAGCCTGTGCTGTTGTCGGGACATAATATATAAGTAAAAGTATCCCTGTTATGACCTGAAGGGTAAAAATAAAAAATGTTATCCCTCCAAAACATGAAAAAATACCAAGGTGCGAGGGTGCCAATTTATAAAATACCTCTAAATCAAGTATCTCTCTAATCCCAAGGCGATTCTCAACAAAGTTATACATGGATATAAGAAATCTGTTGCGAATCAGTATTGGCCCTAATTTAAGCTCATTCATATATAGAAAATTATAAAAACCACCACGGACTTATCACGGATAAACACGGACAAGACAAATCTTTTTATTATTTCATTGTTTCTCTGTGTTTATCCGTGTCCCTCTATGGTTTTATTAGGTTTTTGCTTTTTTACGCCTCTCTTATCAGTATCCTGTCCTCCTCTACAGCCGCCTTGTATGCAGGAAGTGGTTTTGGAGCAGGGCCGCCGAGGACATTTCCGTATAAATCAAACCTCGCTGCATGACATGGACATAATAATTCTTTTGCATCCTCATGCCATTTAACTATACATCCAAGATGTGTGCAGACAGCCGATAGGGCATAGACCTCATTCTCTTTAAGCCTCACTACAATTGTCGGTCTGTTTTTATATCTCACAAGTTTCGCTGAACCAACAGAGACATCATCGGCTGATATAAAGAATGTCTCCCCCCCTTCAGTCCCTTTTGTGGAATCTGCAGGCAGCAGATACTTTATTATAGGATAGAGAGCCCCGCCGATGGCAACAGCAAAGGAGATAAAGATTGATAAGTTTAAGAAAGACCTCCTGTCTTTACCTGATACTTCCTCTTTTATTATTTCATCTGACATGTCTTCCTCACCTTGAAACAACCTTCTCATCCCTATTCATCTCTATCTTCATTTCTGTCTCCTGAAGGAGTAGTGGTTTATATAGATAGTCAACCCATGCAGAAACTGTTACATCAGTGCTTTCAGGGATATTGAATATGAACTCCTCAATCCTGATTTCTTTTGGACTTATGCGGTTATCTTTGATAATAGAAACCCCCCTCCCAAGCATTATCTCGCTATCTTTAACCATCTCCTTTCCATCTTTCCCGATAATAATCTTTTCAAATAGCCTCTTATCACTATAAACTTTATTTTTAGGAGTTCTCACCACGCAATTGAGTATCAATTTTCTTGTAGGCATTCCTGTAGGAACCATATGTCCCGACCCCGCATTCTCAATACTGACAGTCACAAAAAATTTATTCTTTACCCTCTTTGTCTCCTTTATCTTCACCTGCAATACCTTTTTCAATTGAACTATTGAATGCCCCCCCTGGAGATTATGGTCATTGATATATCTCATCTCCTTTGAGGTTGAAGCCTTTGCCACTTCCCCTTCAATCTTTGGCATATGGCAGTCCTGACACTGTTTCCCCTCCTCTGCATAAGAACTCCCCTTCCATTCAGAATATGTCCCCATTATACTCAATCCATTATCGCTTACATACTCATGGCACGAGGCACATAGTTCTGAGCTCAGATGCAATTTTGAATATTCCACCTTATGCTCCTTTACTTCTCCACCCTTTAACGGTCCCCTCTTTATCAAACTAATATCCCTTATAAAAGGGTCTTTCTTATCATTCAGGTTTACACCTTTTAGAGTATGGCAGAAGTCACAGCTCACCCCTTCATTTGAAAGCTTAGTTGTCAACTCATAGTCTTTTGTTACCAGAACAGTAGGGGAATGGCATTTAAGGCATAGAATTTTTGCCTCTCCTCCGCTGATTGTATAAGCCTCAATATAGGATGTATAAAATATAGGGTCCTTTACAGCAAGGGCATGGACAGAATCGCTCCACTTATTATATATGTCCTGATGACACTCGGCACAGAGTTCGCTGGAATTATATTCATTGTTTTTAAGCTGGACTTTCTTATCCCTACTGATGGCTGATATATTTGCTGAGTAAAGAAGGGCAGAGATTAGAACTGAATAAAGTATTCCTTTATACATACCCAATTTTGAATTTTATTCTCCGCTGACTTATGATAAATTTTAGTTAATGCTACTATGGTAAAAGAGATATGTCAAACATAAACCAGTGTCAGTGATTAGTGTTAGTGTCAGTAAAAATCAGTGGCAAAAGTATTTTTAAATGAAAAATCTTGAGATTGCACAAATTTTTGAAAGAATAGCGGATATTCTGGAGTTTAAAGGCGAGAATAGATTCAAGATAAATGCCTATAGAAAGGCATCTAGAATAATAGGGAGCTTGAGTGAGGATATTGAGCATATCCATAAAGAGAATCGGTTAATGGACATTCCTGGTGTCGGGAGCGGTATTGCCGAGAAGATTGCAGAGTTTCTTGATACCGGGAAGATGTCAAAATATGAAGAGACCATGAAAGGCATTGAAGAGGGGCTTATAAAACTCATGGACATATCTGGTATTGGCCCAAGCACTTTAAGAACAATTCATAAAGAGCTTGGCATAAAGGATATAGATGGACTTGAGAAGGCTGCGTCAGAAGGGAGACTGCAGGTCCTCAAAGGTATGGGGGAGAAGAAGGAGGAGAATATCTTAAGGGGTATAAGGCTATTCAAAGAGAGTCAGAAGAGAATCTCTATAGGCACTGCACTCCCGCTGGTAAAGGAAATTATAGAGTCCCTCAAGAAAAAGACAGGCATTAAAGAGATAGAGGCGGCAGGTTCATTAAGGAGGATGAAGGAGACTGTGGGAGATATTGATATATTGGCAAGCGGCTCAAACGGAAAGGAGATAATATCTGCCTTTGTAAATCTCCCAATTGTTAAAGAAGTTCTATCATCGGGGGAGACAAAAGGGAGTGTTATTGCAGAGGGTAATATTCAGGTAGATTTAAGGGTTGTTGAGAGGGAATCATTTGGTGCGGCACTCCAGTATTTCACAGGCTCAAAGCTCCATAATATTCATTTAAGGGATATGGCAAAGAGGTTAGGCTTAAAAATAAGTGAATATGGAATATTTAAAGGTGATAAAAAGATTGGCGGTGAAAAAGAAGAAGATATATATTCTGAACTTGGGCTTCTTTGGATTCCCCCTGAATTGAGAGAGGATAGGGGAGAGATAGAGGCAGCAAAGGAGAAAAGACTGCCAAATCTTGTAAGTATAAAAGACATAAAGGGGGATTTCCATGTTCACTCAAACTGGAGTGACGGGGCTGAGCCTATAGAAGAGGTGGTAGAAAGGGCAAAGTCATTAGAATATCAATATATAGCAATTACTGACCATTCAAAGTCAACAAAGATTGCCAATGGGCTCACGGAGGAGAGGTTATCAAAACAGATAAGAGAGATAAGGGAGTTAAACAAAAAAATAAAAGGTATAAAGATACTATCGGGTAGTGAGGTTGACATAAAGACGGATGGGACACTTGATTTCCCTGAAAAATTACTCAAGGAATTAGATATTGTAGTTGCATCTATCCATATTGGATTTAAAGAGGATGAGGAGATAATCACAAATAGGATTATATCTGCAATGAGAAACCCTTATGTAAATATAATAGCCCATCCTACGGGGAGGCTAATAAGCAGTCGTGAGCCGTATAAATTGAACATAAAAAGGATGTTTGAAGTTGCGGTAGAAACTGGGACTGCTATTGAAATAAACGCATATTATGACCGGCTTGATTTAAACGATGTCCACTGCCAGATGGCAAAGGAGATGGGCGTAAAGATGGCAATAGGCACCGATGCCCATCATATCAGTCAGTTGTCTATGATGGAGTATGGTATCGGTATTGCGAGGAGGGGATGGCTTGAAAAAAAGGATTTAATTAATACAATGAGCTATAGTGAATTATTGAACTGGCTTGACTAATGGGAGAAGTAATAGTAAAGCAATAGCACTATTACTATTAGATTAACTGCCATCCCTATATGAATAATATAATCAATGGGGGCTGGTTTCTTTTTTTCTTTTTCCATAGATATTGACCTCCTCCTTTGCTATTATTAATCATCAATTATCAATTGTCAAAAGGAAATTATAAAACTTTACCGCAAAGACGCAGAGAACAAAGACTTAATTAGACAGGATAAAGAAGGATTGTTTTTAAACTTATTTTTAATCCTGTAAATCCTGTTAATCCTGTCAAGTTTTTATAAAATTTCCTTTGCGACCTTTGCGCCTCTGCGGTGAGATTAGGTTTTTGTTTATATGCATATTCCGGATGGTTTTATAAGCGGGACGATAAATCTTGCAGGCTTCGGTATCTCGGCTGCCGGCTGCAGTTATTCAATCCGTAAAATAAACAAGACAATGAATGAGAGGCAAATCCCCCTCCTTGGAGTAACCTCTGCATTTATATTTGCAGCACAGATGCTTAATTTCCCTATTGCGGGAGGGACAAGCGGGCATTTTCTCGGAGCCCTTATGGCTGCTATACTGATGGGACCATGGGCATCCCTCTTAATCATGTCATTAGTTTTAACAATCCAGTGTCTCGGTTTTGCTGACGGAGGGATTACAGCCCTTGGAACCAACATTTTTAATATGGGCATCATAGGCGGTGTATTCAGCTATTATATTTTCATATTTTTAAAGGCCGTCCTTCCAAAAAACAGGGGAGGCTTTCTAACATCTTCTGCTATTGCATCATGGTTCTCTGTTATGTCATCATCTTTCTTTTGTGCATTTGAGCTTAGTTTATCAGGGACAGCACCCTTAAAAATTGTCCTCCCTGCAATGTTAGGTGTTCATACTGTAATAGGTATTGGCGAGGCGATTGTCACAACTGCAGTATTATCTTCCATTCTTGCTGCAAGAAGCGATTTAATCATATCTCTGAACCATGGTCAAGGCAGACAGTGGAAGGAGGTTTAGAAATGGAGAGAGGATTTAGGCAGTTCATCTTTATAGCTTCATCCATAATAATATTAATAGCTGTTTTAATATCTCCATTTGCCTCTAAATCCCCTGACTGGCTTGAGAAAGTGGCAGAGGACAAGGGCTTTCTCAATATGGCAAAAAGTGTATGGAGATACTCCCCATTTTCTGATTATTCTGTAACTGGCATAGAAAATAACTATATTTCCACAGGGCTATCAGGTATAATTGGAATTGTAATAGTATTTGTTATAACTTTAATTGTGGCGAAAAAGATAAGTGCAAAGAGAGATTGATGGAAGAGATATCTGAATATCTGTTTATACCCATAAAGTAAAGTGAGGAAATGAAACATATACAAACTGTAGAAGAACTCCTGTTATTACATTCCATAACTCAGTCAATTATAGAATCTAAAGATTTTGATTCTGCATTAGAGATTACACTTCAAAAAATATGTGAATCAACAGGCTGGATTTATGGAGAGTCATGGATGCCTTCTGCAGATGGGACGCGCCTTGAATATGGTAAAGCATGGTTCAGCAATAACAAAAAAATAGAAAGATTTAAAAAGGAGAGTGAAAGTTTTGAATTTTTATCTGGGGCTGGACTCCCAGGCCGTGTCTGGTCTTCTAAAAAACCCGAATGGATAAGTATTATTTCAAATGGAAATTTTCCACGCAAACAATTTGCTATTGATGCTGGGCTAAAAACCGCAATCGGTATTCCTATTATTGATAAAAATAATGTCATTGCGGTAATATGTTTTATTACATCGGAAATATTAGAAAAAGATGAACAAATAATAGAATTCATTTCAAATATTGCCCTTCAGTTAGGTGTCTTTTTTAATCATAAAAAAACAAAAGATTTATTGCATAAATCAGAGAGAGAAATCCGCACTATCTTGGATAACATACCAGATATCTTCTACCGCACAAATAAAGATGGTCAATTCATAATGATATCTAATGCCGTCAAGGGAATATTGGGTTACGAACCTGAGGAACTCATTGGTAAGCGGGTAGCAGACCTTTATGCTGACCCTGATGAAAGGAGCAAATTTCTTAAGAAACTTGAGGAGAGTGGAGGCAGAATCAATGGCTACGAAGCTCTCTTAAAGCGAAAAGATGGCAGTTATATATGGGTGTCTACAAATGCACAGTATTACACGGATGAAAATGGTAATATAGCCGGGGTGGAGGGTATTGTTCGGGATATCACCGAGCATAAGAAACTTGAAGATGAGCTTTTGAAGACACAAAAACTTGAGGCCATTGGACTTCTTGCGGGAGGAATCGCCCATGATTTTAATAACCTGCTAACTGCAATAGTAGGTAATATAGGATTATCAAAGATGTACTTGCAACCCGATAACAAGATATTTGATTGGTTAACAACTGCAGAAAAGGCTTGTGGACAGGCAAAAGAGTTAAGCAGCCGCTTAATCACATTTTCAAAAGGGGGCCTGCCTATCAAAAATATAATCTCAATGCCAGATTTGATAAGAGAGGCTATATCTGAACTGCTCAATGGCACAAATATCCTTTGTGAATGTAATTTTCAGGATGACCTCTACCCTGCTAAAATAGATAAAATGCAGATAAAACAGGTAATAAGGAATGTTATCATAAATGCTAAAGAGGCTATGTCAAATGGAGGTTTTCTTAAGATAGATGCAAATAATATAACCATCACTAAAAAGGATAACCTCCCCCTGAAAGAATGGAGTTATATAAAGTTATCAATAGAAGACAATGGAAAAGGCATAGAGGAGGAGAATCTGGCAAAGATATTTGACCCATATTTTACCACTAAAGCAATGGGAAGTGAAAAGGGGAGCGGACTTGGACTTTCAATATGCCACTCAATTATTAAAAAACATGATGGATTAATCACTGTTGATTCTAAAGCAGAAGCGGGGACAACGGTTAAAATATACCTCCCATCTGCTGCAAAGTAGATAATGTATTTTCTCCTTCTCTTTATTGTAATCTAAATCCTGTAATTAAAACCTTAATAGACTTGACAATACTCCTATATTTTAATATCTTCTAATCACAAAAAGTGGAGGGCAAAAATGAAAATTGGAATTTTAACGGGCGGCGGTGATTGCCCCGGACTTAATGCAGTTATAAGGGGGGTGGTTAAGACTGCAATCCAGCAGTATAAGATGGATGTCGTCGGCATAATAGACGGCTACTATGGATTAGTCAATAACAAGGTAATGAAACTTACATTAGAGGATGTATCTGGAATCATGCCGAGGGGAGGGACAATCTTAGGAACTACTAATATATGTAATCCATTTAATTATTTTGCGGTTGTCAACGGAAAAAAGGTTTACAGTGATGTATCAGATAAGGTAATTGAAAATATTAAGAAAAATGATATAGATGTCATGATAGCAATAGGCGGTGACGGGACTCTTGCTATCGCACATAATTTTTTTAAAAAAGGGGTCCCGGTTGTCGGAATACCTAAGACAATTGATAATGACCTTTTTTCTACAGATGTCACTTTTGGATTTGATACAGCCATTCTTACAGCAACTGAGGCAATAGATAAAATACATACTACAGCAGAATCTCACCACAGGGCAATGATTATAGAGGTAATGGGGAGGAACGCAGGCTGGATAGCCCTACATTCAGGTATAGCAGGCGGCGCCCATATAATACTGATTCCCGAAATCCCATTTGACTATGACGCAGTAATTAAGAAGATTTATGAGAGAAAGGAGAATGGGAAGCATTTCAGTATAATAGTTATTGCAGAAGGTGCAAAACCAACAGGGGGGGATGTGGTTGTAAAAAAGATTGTGGAGGACGGCACAGAGCCAAGAAGGCTTGGCGGTATAGGAAACAAGGTGGGGGATGAGATTGAAAGGATGACAGGAATTGAGACAAGAGTTACAACACTTGGACATATCCAGAGGGGGGGAAGCCCTTCTCCATTTGATAGAATTCTTGCCACGAGATTTGGTGCAGAGGCGGTGGCTCTGATTGCAAAAAAGGAATTTGGGAAGATGGTCTCTCTAAGGACACCAGAGATTGTATCAATCCCGCTTGAGGAGGCTATAGGAAAACAAAGGTTAGTTCCCTTAGATAGCGGCTATATAAAGGCGGCAAGACTTATAGGAATAAGTTTTGGAGACAAATAAAGGGTGGTTTTTATGAAAATAGGAATTTTAACGGGCGGCGGTGATTGCCCTGGTGAAAATGCGGTTATCAGGGCAGTCGTAAAAAAGGCGGATAAATACGGATTCAGTGTTATCGGTATTAAAAAAGGGTGGCTTGGATTGATAAATGGAGATGTAGAGCCGCTGACTCATTCCTCTGTTTCTGGAATACTCCCGAGAGGGGGGACAATCCTTGGGACATCAAGGACTAATCCATTTAAAAAAGAAGAGGATGTCCAGAAGATATTATCCAATATAAAAAAATTCGGGTTTGATACTCTCATTGCCATTGGTGGTGAAGATACACTCGGTGTTGCAAGAAAGTTTTTTGAGAAGGGCATTAAAGTTGTTGGAATACCAAAGACTATTGACAACGACCTTTCAGGGACTGATTACACATTTGGCTTTGATACTGCTGTAAGTATCGCTACGGAGGCAATAGATAGACTGCATACAACCGCTGAATCCCATGACAGGGTGATGGTTATAGAAGTAATGGGGAGGCATGCAGGTTGGATAGCCACTATTGCAGGGATTGCAGGCGGTGCAGATTGTATTCTTATACCAGAAAAGCCTTTTGATATTGATAAAGTGTGTGAACTTGTCCATAAGAGGCATAATAGGGGGAGGGGGTTCAGCATTATTGTTGCAGCAGAAGGTGCAATGCCTGTAAAGGGGACAAAGCTCATAACACAGGATGAATCTGTGGATGCCTTTGGACATATCAAACTCGGGGGTGTGGGAAATATAATCGGAAAGGAGATTGAGAAAAGGACAGGGTTTGAAACAAGGGTTACTATACTTGGACATATTCAGAGGGGGGGGACACCAACTGCATTTGACAGAGTCCTTGCAACCCGTTACGGCGTTGCTGCTATAGAGCTTATAAAAAATAATGAATTTGGGAAGATGGTGGCATTAAGAGGAAATAAGATAATATCAGTGAATTTAGAAGAGGCTGTAGCGAAGCTAAAGACAATAGACCTTGAGCTGTATGATATAGCAGAGATATTTTTTGGCTAATGATTTATGTATAGGAAATTATAAAAACTACCACGAATTTATCACGGATAAACACGGACAAGACAAATCCTTTTATTATTTCATTGTTTCTCTGTATTTATCCGTGTCAAATTCGTGGTAGTTTAGGTTTTTGTTCATGGATTTAAAGGTGTTACATCCTCAAATATTTTGTATTCAATTGAAATATCCTCTTTAAGCCCGTACTTCTGTTTAAGTTTATTCTTTGCCCTCTCTGTCATGATGTGATAAACGACCTGAACCCTGATTTCATCTCCAGCCGAAGCATTATAATTGAATATATACTCTTTTGATTCATGCGGTTTTATACGATTCTCATAAACCTCTATTATAATCGGCTTCCATATAATCCACCTTCCGATAGAATATTGCCTTGATTTTAAAACCTCCCCCTTTTTGCTTATAACATCAAAATGGACTGTGATATATCGGTCAGGGTCGCCTGTAGGGACTTTGTGACCCGCCCCTGTATTTTTTATTTTTAGGATAAAGTCTATCATGCCATTATTTATTTTCTTATCCAGACTGACCATAATCGCCCTTTTTACCATATCAGGGCTATAACCGCCCCCCCATAGATGCTGTCTGACTTTTCTTATCGGGGAATCTGTAGCTGCCGGCCTCTCCACTTCTGGCATGTGACAGGTCTGGCATATATATCCCTTTACGGCATAGGGTCCTCCATGAAACTCCTCAGATGTGTTGCATGGATTTGCAATGTAGAGCATAGCCTTTCCGCTCTGAACCTGATGGCATCTGTCACAGATAGCAGTAGATTTGAACATCGAGTCATATCTTGTCGGATGAGGCGCCTCAGTGTTTCCATAAGGCCCAAGAATCACACCATCCCTCACATGACAGGCGGCGCATGTTATTCCCTCCTCTCTCAGTTCATGGCTAAAATCTTCATTTTTCTGTTTTA
>Ga0209342_10001091_pt1 | contig 30597 bp, 27 predicted proteins | sample RifCSP16_2_FD_184023 | JGI IMG/M metagenome (GOLD analysis project Ga0209342, IMG submission 184023) | Soil microbial communities from Rifle, Colorado - Rifle CSP2_sed 16_2 (SPAdes) (version 2) | ecosystem: Environmental > Terrestrial > Deep subsurface > Rock core/Sediment | place: Rifle...
TTCGTATCGGAATCCCTTGCTTATGGGGTGCGTTGACGTGCCAGAGGCTGCCATGTAAGATAGATTCGGCCATGGGTGCGCCGAGCGGCCGCAGGTGGCACGCCACCTGAGGAAAGTCCGCGCTTCGCAGAGCACGATGCCGGGTAACACCCGGGCGGGGCAACCCGCAGACAGGGCCACAGAAACAGACCGCCTGATCTGTCGCAGATTGCCGCTGCTGATCCCCACGGCGGCAGCGTGCGGCGGATCAGGTAAGGGTGAAAAGGTGGTGTAAGAGACCACCGGCGCCGGCAGCGATGCCGGCGGCCAGGCAACCCTCATCGGAAGCAAGGCCAAGCAGGGGCAAAGCTCGTTCGCGGGCGGGGGATTGCTCGTCCCCCTCGAGCCCCGGGTGGGCCGCAAGAGCCCCACGGACGTGTGGGCCGAGACAGATGGCCGCTCAGGCGACGGTGGCGGGGATGAAGGGGTTTCCCCCCGTAAACCCACCACCCAGCCGGACAGAACGCGGCTTACAGGTGCACCGATGGCAACGCCCCGGAGGCGCAAACCTCCGGGGCGTCCGCGAATCCATCATGTGCGCCCGTACGCGCTGCGCTCCTCGCGCGCAGACCGTGAGGGTCTGGGCGGACGAGAGATCCCCCTGTTTGACCGGCGCCCCCGACGGCGGGCGACCCAAATGATCAACCCAGATCGAAGTAACCGCTGAAATCCGGGGACCACCCCTGCGGCGCGTACTCGCCCGTGGCCGGATCTTGGGTGTAATCCGGCATGTACTCGCCGCGCCCGATCCCCTCCACCGCATCGGCGAACCGGTTCACTTCATCGAGTGTGTTATACAGCCCGAAACTCGCCCGGATCAGCCCGGGCATCTCCCGCTTATCGCCGGCCAGCATCGCCTGGCGTGTACTGGATGCCTGCTCTGCGTCGATACCGAGCAAGGCCAGGATGTAGGGATGCGCGCAGAAGCAGCCACTGCGGACGCCGATGCCGTGCTCGAACCCGAGGATGGCCGCGGCGAGGAAGTGCGAGATCCCCTCGATCTGGAACGGGATGACGCCCAGCCTGTTCGAGGCATTGTCTGGGTCGGCGTCACCGAAAAGCCTGACCCTGGGGATCCCTCGCAGCCTTTCGAGGAGCGCCGCGCTGAGCTCGGTCTCGTGGGCGGCGACCGCCTCCATCCCGATCTGCTGCAACTCGCGTATCGCCAGGGCCAGCGCCACAGCCCCGACAATGTTCGGGCTGCCCGCTTCCTCGCGTTCGGGCGGGCCGGCCCAGGTGACCTCGTCGAGCGTGACGATTTCGACCGTACCGCCGCCGGGCATGTCGGGCTCGCCGATCTCGAAGACGTCTTTGCGCCCGATCAGCGCGCCGGTGCCGTAGGGTGCATACAGCTTGTGGGCCGACAGAGCAACGAAGTCGAGATGCGCCGGATCGTCCAGCGATCCGACAACCACGGAGCGGTGAGGAGCCAACTGCGCGCAGTCGACGAGGATCATGGCTCCGGCGGCATGGGCGAGCTCGGCGTATTGATGAACCGGGAGGATGTATCCCGTCACATTGCTGGCGCCGGTCATCGCCACCAGACGCAATCGTCCGGCGTGTGCCTCGAGCTTGCGAACGAAATCGGTTTCGTCCAGCTCGCCATTCGGTCCAAGCCCGACGTGCACGACGTTGGCCACCCGCCGGAACGGCAGATCGTTCGAGTGATGCTCCATCTGTGTGACGAGCACGACATCCTCGCGCCCCAACGACAATCGGCGCGCGAGTTTGTTAATGGCTTCGGTCGTGTTCTTGACAAAGATGCAGGTGTGAGTGGCGGGATCCGCTCCAACGAAACCCATCGTCCGTTGGCGAGAACTCTCATAAGCCCATGTCGACAGCTGCGACTTGAAGCCCGTCCCCCGGTGGACGCTGGCGTAGTAGTCGAGGAAATCGTCCACGCCCCGGCGGACACTCGAGAGAGGCGGGGTCGAAGCGGCATTGTCGAAATTGATGTAGCGCGCGCGCCCGCCATCGATCAACGGGACCTCGACCTCAAGCCCAGAGAAGCGTGATCGAAGGGCCGATCCATACCCGATCGCGGCCATCGTGTGCCTCCTTCATGCGAAGACCAGTGCATATGGGAATAAGGTACTGCGCCCAAGGAAACCCTGGCGGTTGCACGCCTGCTTTCTCTTGTTATATACTGTGGACACTTGTGGGACGAAGTGGGGAGAAGTGGGACGCCGGGCACCTCCGGCGTTCGCCTTTAGGTGGAGAATTGGAACACTTGTTCTTCGGACAGTTTTCCCACAATATCGACTCGAAAGGCCGGCTCACCATTCCCGTGCGCTTCCGCGAGGCGCTCCAAGATGGAGCGTATGTCATTCAGGGATACGAGCGCAACCTCGTTGTTTATACCACGGATGACTTCAAAAGGCTCGCTCAGCGGGCGAGTGTTCTCACCACAACCAATGCCGACGCGCGCGCCGTCAAACGCATGATCTTCGGACGCGCGACCGAAGTCAATCTGGATTCAACAGGCCGGATTCTCATCCCGTCATTCCTGCGCGAGTATGCGCTGCTTCAAGATGAGGTGACCCTCGTCGGCGCGGGCGAGTACTTCGAGGTGTGGGACTCAGGATCTTGGAGTCAAGAGTTGGTGTCTGTCACCAACCCGGACACCAACGCCAAACGGTTTGCTGATTTCGACCTCTCCACGGGGTAGGCCGTGCTCGCCTCGCCGATCGGCGCCGGCGCCGGCCAACACACCCCGGTACTTTACCAACAAGTGCTCTCCGCCCTCAGTCCGAGCGCGGGGAGCCGATATATTGACGGTACCCTCGGAGCCGGAGGTCATGCCTTTGGCGTTCTTGAAGCCTCCCGGCCCGACGGCAGTCTGCTCGGTCTTGATCGGGACCCTCAGGCCATCGCGGTCGCCGGCGAACGACTCGGTGTGTTTGGTGCGAGAACCCTGCTGAGGCAGGGCTCCTTCGCAAACATGCAGTCCATCGCCAGCGAGGTGGGCTGGTCCAGCGTCCAGGGCGTGCTGCTCGACCTCGGAATGTCGTCGATGCAACTGGCTGACAGCTCCCGTGGATTCTCCTTCCTCCACGACGGGCCGTTGGACATGCGCTTCGATCCAGGCCAAGCGGTCACGGCTGCGGACCTGGTCAATGAGCTATCGGAGGCGGAGCTAGGTGACCTCCTGCTGCGCTTTGGTGAGGAGCGGCAAGCCCATCGGGTGGCGCGGGCGATCGTCGCTGCCCGGCCCTTGAGTTCGACGGCTGAGCTGGCCGAGGTCGTTGTGCGTGCCATGCGCCGGCGGCGGCCTCGTATCCACCCGGCGACGCAAACGTTCCAGGCACTGCGTATTGCCGTCAACGATGAGCTGACCGCCCTCGAGCGAGGGCTCGATCAGGCGGTGGGCTTGCTGGCGGCCGGTGGACGGGTGGTCGTCATCGCCTTTCACTCGCTGGAAGACCGGATCGTCAAGGGATTCTTCCGCCAGGAGAGCCGCGACTGCATCTGTCCACCCGAGCAGATTGTCTGCACCTGCGGCCATGTTGCCCGTCTACACCTTCTGACCCGCCGGCCGTTACGTCCGACGGAGGCAGAGATCAAGGCGAATCCGAGAGCTCGGAGCGCCCGACTTCGGATAGGCGAGCGGCTTGAGCTGGCATGAACCTTGCACGGACCGCCGTGAACCCTCCGTTCCAAGCACAAGGGACGGGACCCCGGCCAAAGAGAGAAACGCCTTCCTCGCCGGGCACACACCGGCGGGACCACACAACCAAGGACTCTTGAGGGAAATGCGGTGAGGAACCGGCACAAACAAGCATTCAAACAGGCCCCTTGGCGCGTGGAAATGCGCTCGGCCGGTGGAACGATGCTCCTGCTCACGTCCCTCTTGACCATCGGTGGGATGTACTTGACGGTGAGCTCGAAGGTGGCTCAGGCAGGACGGCAGGTTATGACCTACGAAGCCCGCCGCCAGGAGCTGCTTCAAGCAAACGCCGACATGCGGTCGAAGCTCGCCGAGCTCACGATACCCGAGCGCCTGCTCGAACGGGCCCAGTCGCTCGGTTTCAAGCCCGCCGGGCCTGACGATATCGAGTACATCGAAGTTCAAGGGTACACCCCTCAAGCTGCGTTCGTCGCGCCGCGTCCGCTCGGCTCAATCGAGCCCGGACCGGCCGGCCTGTCTCCGGCGTTCACGGAAACGCTCGGTGCCTGGCTCTCCCGCCTGATCGGGGTGGGGGGCAGCCGCCCATGAACGAAGCCGCCAGCCCGAGCGCCCGTATCCGCCTGGTCCTCCTGGGAATGGCGTTGATCGCCGCCGGGATGGTGGTCCAGCTCGTTCGAGTTCAGTTCGGGCCCTATGCCCCCGTGTTCAAGGATCTGGGAAGCTCTTCAGGCGGGCGCATGGAGCGAGTCATCCCGGACCGCGGGCTGGTCTTTGATCGTAACGGCAAATTGCTGGCTGCCAACGCCACCATGTATTACATGGAAGTCGAGGTCCGCCAGCTCACGCAGGCCAGTGTCCAGGCCATTCCCGATGTGATCTCGACTCTTCTCTCTCAGGACCCCAAGGACATACGCGTTCAATTGGCGCGGGACTGGGTGGGCCAGGGGCAGCTCCGGATCCGGCTCACCCGTCGAGGTTCCGACGGCAAGACCTGGCCGATCACGATCGACGAAGGGATCGCCGACGTGATCAAAGGCTTCATGACGGCTGACAGCGGGCTGGATCTGAGCGGGCTTTCCCTCGTGGGGGCTCCCAGGCGGATCTATCCCACGGGCTCTCTGCTGGGCCACGTGCTCGGCTTCGTCAACCAGGAGGGGAAAGGGTTTTTCGGGATCGAGGGCTACTACGACGAATGGCTGTCGGGCAAGCCGATCACGATCGAGCGTCCGCTCATCCCACCGGAAGCCCGGCTTCAGCCGGACCCACCCGCTGGCGTCAACCTGGTGCTCTCGATCGACGTCAACATGCAGCAGATGGTCGAGACGGTCCTGGAGAATGCGATTGAGACTTCCCAGGCGGAGAGCGGACAGGTCATGGTGATGGATCCGCGCACGGGGGAGATCTTGGCGATGGCCTCCTGGCCGACGCTCGATCCGGAAGAGTACGAGCCATGGCTGGCGAAGGAGCAAGCCAAGGAGGTAGTGATCAGTCCGGCGGCCTCGGCGCAATACGAGCCGGGCTCCACATTCAAGGTCTTGGTCATGGCGGCGGCGCTCGACGCCGGTGTCGTCAAGCCGGAAGACGAGTTCATCGATACCGGTGAGATCGAAGTCGGCGGCAACATCATCCGCAACTGGGACGGGAATGCCTGGGGGTCTCAGACGATGACCGGATGCATGCAGCATTCCTTGAACGTCTGTCTGGCCTTCGTCGGATCACAGAAACTCGGGGCGGGGCTTCTCTACGGGTACCTGAACGCGTTTGGGATCGGACAGCTCACCGGGATCGATCTGGCGGGGGAGGTGCAGGGGAACCTGCGTACCCCGCGCAACGTGGACTGGACCGAGTCCGATTTGGGCACCAATTCATTCGGCCAGGGCGTGTCCGTGACCCCGGTTCAACTCCTGTCAGCCGTCGCAGCGGTGGCCAACCGGGGAGTGATGGTGCAGCCCCACCTGGTTCGCGAAGTCGTCGGCCCGCAAGGCGTGTACTGGCCGAAGACGACCGTTCTCGGCAAGCCGATCACCGCCGACACGGCGGAGGTCCTCACGGAAATGTTGGCGCAATCGCTCGAAAACGAGACGAGTTACGCCACGGTCCCGGGTTACCGACTGGCCGGCAAGACCGGTACGGCGCAGGTGCCGGGCGAGTTCGGCTACGACCCAGATTCCACCGTGGCCTCGTTTATCGGATGGGGGCCGGTGCTCGACCCGCAATTCGTGGTGTATGTGCGGATCGACAAGCCGCAGAACTCACCCTGGGGTTCAGTCGTTGCCGCACCCGTGTTCCAGGATGTGGTCGAGCGGCTGGTGGTCATGATGAACATACCCCCCGACCCGGTTCGGATGGAGTTGGCCGGTGGTGGATAGAGGCAGCCAGGCCGGGATGCTGACACTTGGTGTCGTCATCGAGGCCCTCACCGATCGAGAAGGCGTATCTGTGGACCAAAAGATCACAGATACGCAAATCGACTCGCGCCAAGTCACCGAAGGCGCGTTGTTCGTCGCGCTCCGGGGCGAGCGGGTCGACGGGCACGATTTTGTCGAGCAGGCGTTTGAACGGGGGGCGTTGGCGGCCATTGTCGAGAAGGACTACCCAGCGCACCTCCACGTTCTCGACCTTCGGCGTCCGCCCGTGGACGAGGCGTTGGTCGGGCTCACGTTCCCCGTCTGTCTGAGGGTCAAGAACTCGCTCGAGGCGATGCAGAAAGCAGCCGCCTTCTGGCGGTCGAAACTGGACCTGCGCGTGATCGGGATCACGGGCAGCGTTGGCAAGTCGACAACCAAGGAACTGGTGGCTTCGGTCCTGGCGCGGCGCTATCAGACGCTTCGCAGTCCGGGGAACCTGAACAACGAGATCGGCCTGCCGTTGTCGCTGCTCCGCCTGACCCGGTCTCACGAGCGCGCCGTCCTGGAGATGGGCTTCTACGTGCCGGGCGAGATCGCCGTGCTTTGCGAGTGGGCCCGGCCGCAGATCGGGGTGATCACCAACATCAGCCAGGTGCATCTGGAACGGGCCGGGAGCATGGAGGCGATCTTCGCCGGGAAGTCGGAGCTCGTCGAGAGGCTGCCTGCGGCGCCGGAGGGTGTGGCGGTCTTGAACCACGATGAGCCTCTGGTACGGCGAATGGCCGATCACACGCAGGCGGCGATCTTTTATTACGGCCTGACGCCCGAGGCAGACCTGTGGGCGGATGAGATCGAAGGCCTGGGGCTGGGCGGGGTCCGGTTCGTGATGCACTACCAGGGAGACGAGGTGCATGTTCGGGTCCCGCTGCTCGGCCGGCATTCGGTTCACACCGCCTTGCGGGCCTCGGCCGTCGGCCTGATTGATGGACTGACCTGGGAGGAGATCGTCGCCGGTCTGCAGGGCGGTCAGAGTCAGCTGCGCCTGTTCGCCGTCCCTGGGCCGGGGGGAAGCCTGCTCCTCGACGACACCTACAACGCCGCGCCGAGCTCGATGATCGCCGCGCTCAATCTGCTGGCCGAGCTCGAGGGAAGGCGGATCGCCGTGCTGGGGGACATGCTGGAGCTTGGGGACTTCGAGGAACGCGGACATCGAATGGTCGGGATGCGCGCCGCCGAAGTCGTCGACGAGTTGGTCACAGTCGGAGAGCGCGCCCACTGGATCGCCGATGAGGCGATGCGCGCCGGCCTCCAGCCCTCGGCCGTGACTGAGCAGCAGGACATCACCCAGGCGACGGAGTTCCTTCGCGCACGGGTCGGCACCGGAGATGTGGTCTTGATCAAGGGCTCGCGCGGCCTGCACATGGAAGATATGGTCGCTGCCCTGGGAGAGGACGAGTGAGCTCCACCGCCGCCGCCCTCTCGCTTGGGGGGATCACCTTTGTCCTGACGGTGATCTGGGGCGGGCCGATGATTCAGATTCTACGGATGCTCAAGATCGGCAAACAGATCCGCATCGAAGGTCCTCAGCGACACATCGCCAAACTCGGGACTCCGACGATGGGCGGGTGGCTCTTCGTCTCGTCGGTCGTACTGATCACCGTCATCTTGAACCTGGTTTCGATCCTGAGCGAGCTGACGGTCATTGGGCGCTCGATCATCTTCCCGGTGCTGATCATGATCGCCTTCGCCGCGCTGGGAGCGCTTGATGATTGGCAGGGGATACGCGGCCGGGCGCAAGGCCAGGGGATGCGGGCCCGCTGGAAGTTCTTATGGCAGGTCTTGATCGCGCTTAGCGCCGGGCTCGTCTTGAAATACGTGCTGCAGGCTCCCGATCTCTATCTTCCCAACTATCCGGAGGAGATCGAACTCGGGATCTGGTATGTGCCGATCGCCATGTTCGTAATTGTGGCTTCGAGCAACGCCGTCAATCTGACGGACGGCCTGGACGGCCTGGCCGGCTTGATCGCGGCCACGGCCTTCGCTGCCTACGGCGCGATTGCGGCGATGCAGGGGCAGATCTTCCTTGTACGTTTTTGTTTCACCGTCGTCGGCGCTCTGTTCGCCTTCCTTTGGTACAACGTCTATCCCGCCGAGCTCTTCATGGGAGATACGGGTTCGCTCGCCCTCGGCGCGACGCTGGCAGTCGTCGCGCTGATGACGGGGCAATGGGCGCTGCTGCCGGTGATCGCCATCATCCCGGTGAGCGTGACGGTCAGCGACATCCTGCAAATCGCCTACTTCCGTCTGACGAAAGGCAAGCGCTTGTTCAAGATGGCACCGCTTCAACATCACTTCGAGCTCATCGGTTGGAGTGAGACGCAGGTCGTACAGCGCTTCTGGCTCGTCGGTCTTCTGGCGGCCATGGTCGGCGTTGCGCTGGCGATGCTGAAAGGGAGTTGATATGGACATTGGCATGCTTTGGTTAGACGACAGCACGCGCTCGGTTGACGAAAAGGTGAAGCGCGCCGTGGCCTTTTACACCGAGAAATACGGCCGCCAGCCGACACTGTGTATGGTCAACCCGACCACCACGGAAAGCGAGGGGACCATGGCCGGTGTCCAGGTCCGGCCGGCGCGTTCGGTCCTGCCCCACCATTTTCTGGTCGGGGTCGAGGAAGAGAGACCGAACGGGAAAACCGCTCCGGCGCCACCCCGGCCTGGCCTGGCCGCAGACAAGGGGACCGGGCAGCTCGAGATGGACCTGAGCGTGGACGTCGAGGCGACGGAGGGCAGGCCGCCGAAGCGCCGCAAACCGGCGATGCCCGCCCTGGATAGTCAGGCAGCTTGATGGAGGCAGATTGGCCGACTGGGCGGGGATGCGGGTGGTTGTGCTCGGGCTGGCCCGTCAGGGCAAGGCGATGGCGCGCTATCTGGCCGAGCACGGAGCCGAAGTCACTGTGAGCGATCTCAAGACGGCAACCGAATTGGCTCATTCCACTCTAGAGCTGGACGACCTCGATCTGAGGTTTGTCTTCGGCAGCCACCCACCACAACTGATCGAAGGCGCCGACCTGTTATGCCTTTCCGGCGGGGTGCCCGCCGGTCTGCCGCTGGCAAAGCAGGCTCGGGAGATGGGGATTCGGGTAGCCAACGACGCGCAGATCTTCATGGAAGCCTCCCCGGCGCCTTCGATCGGGATTACCGGCTCGGCCGGGAAGTCGACCGTCACGGCCCTCGTCGGCCAGATGGCGAACGCGGCCGTGACCGGGGGGGAACGCAGAGTTTGGGTGGGAGGGAATATCGGCCGGCCGCTAATCGCCGAGCTCGATCACATTCGGGAGATCGATCTGGTCGTGATCGAACTGTCCTCCTTCCAACTGGAGTTGATGACGATCAGCCCGCACATTGCCGCGATCTTGAACATCACCCCCAACCACCTCGACCGTCACGGGACGATGGAGGCTTACGCCGCGGCCAAACGCCGCATCCTCGAATTCCAGACCCCGGATGACACGGCTGTCCTGGGAACGGAGGATCCGGCCGGCTGGGAGCTGCGCCAAGTTGCGCGCGGCCGTGTGCTGGTCTTCGGTTGGTCTCCGACGGCCGGTTACGAAGGAGCACACCTGGAGGGGGAGGAGATCCGTTTGCGCCTGGAGGGGCGAGAAAGCGCGGTGTGCTCTGTCGAGGCCGTCAACCTGCGCGGCCGACATAACCTGCTCAACGTTCTTGCCGCGTGCGCCATCGGAGCCGCCGGCGGTCTCCCGCTTGAGGCGCTCGAAGCGGGGATCCGGGCATTCACAGGTCTGCCGCACCGGCTCGAGCTCGTCAGACGCGTTCGAGATGTCGATTGGTACAACGACTCGATCGCCACGGCCCCCGAGCGTGTCATGGCTGCGATAGACGCTTTCGATCGGCCGCTTGTCCTGCTCGCTGGTGGCCGCGACAAGGATCTGCCCTGGGAAAGACTCGCCGCACTGATCGTCAAGCGTGTCGATCACCTGGTGCTGTTCGGGGAAGTAGCGGAGAAAGTCGAGAAAGCCATTGCGAATCATGGCCCGCAGGATCGCCCGTACAGCGTTGACCGCACCTCGGATCTCGAAGCGGCGGTGTGGGCGGCCGATCGTGTGGCCGAGCCGGGCGACGTGGTCCTCCTGGCGCCTGGCGGAACGAGTTTCGACGAGTTCCCAGACTTTGAAGCGCGCGGGGAGCGCTTCCGCGAGCTGGTGAGAGGGCTATGAGCGAGGCCGTCACCGCCGGCGACCGGATGAGAGCCGTCATCCGCAAGCAAGTCCGGACCATGGGGGCCGATCCCTGGCTCCTCATTGTGATCGGGATCATGCTCGCCTTTGGCCTGGTGATGGTCTACTCCGCTAGTTGGGACGTTTCGTGGCGGCTGACGCTCGATCCAAGCGCTCTGTTTCGCCGGCAGCTCTCGAACATGGTTGTCGCCTTACTGGCGTGTGCGCTCGCCTACCGCTTCCCGCTGCGCTGGCTCAAGGGCCTTGCCCTTCCGATGATCCTGGTGGCGATGCTCACTCTGCTGACCGTGCTTCTGGTCAACGCCGGGGATGGACCGCGGCGCTCGTTCCTCGAAGGATCCGTGCAGCCGTCGGAGATGGCCAAGTTGATCGTGATCATCTACCTGGCGGTGTGGATGGAATCGAAGGGAGACCGGATCTCCGAGTGGGGCTACGGCTTCCTGCCCTTGATGGTGATCATCGGAATCGTCGGAGGCCTGATCCTGCTCCAGCCCGACCTGAGCGCCGTGCTGACCGTGGGCGTTGTAGCCCTGGTGATGTTCTACCTCGCCGGAGCGCGGGCCTCGCAATCGATCCTGGTGACCCTCGGCAGCGGCCTGGTCGGCTACCTGCTTGTGCGCGTGACGACCACGGGCCGGCAGCGCTGGAATGATTACATGGCCGGCCTGGTCGATATCGAGCGGGCCTCGTATCACGTCCAACGTTCGCTGCAGGCGTTCTTCTCGGGCGGCGTCCTCGGGCGCGGTCTGGGTGCGAGCCAGGAGAAATTCGGACTGCTCCCTGCGCCGCACACCGACAGCATCTATGCCGTGATCGGGGAAGAGCTGGGGTTGATCGGGGCGCTGCTTGTCCTGGCGTTGTTCTGTTTGTTCCTGTGGCGGGGTTTCCGCCTCGCCGCCCAGTCACCGGACCGGCTGGGGATGCTGCTCGGCGGCGGCATCACGTTTTGGATCGGCGTGGAAGCTCTGGTGAATATGGCGGTCCTCCTGGGATTGGTCCCGTTCGCCGGAAACGCGCTTCCGTTCTTCAGCTACGGCGGGTCGAGTCTTGTGACCAGCCTAACGGCCGTCGGCCTTCTGTTGAACATCTCGAGAAGCGTGAGGCGGCCGACATTGGAACAGCACGCGGAGGGGCATGTTACGACTATTGGTATCGGCTGGGGGCACCGGCGGCGGCGTGTATCCCGCCTTGGCGGTCGTCGCAGCGCTCGGCGCGAGGGCTGATGTGCTCTGGGTCGGCTCGGAGGGAGGCATGGAGGCGTCGCTGGTGAAACGCGCTGGCATTGCCTTTGAGAGCATTCCCGCCGCCGGTATCCACGGTGTCGGTCTTCGGCGCTTGCCGGCCAACCTGGCGCGCCTGGCGCAAGGGTTTCGCGCCTCGGGCCGCATCATCCGCCGCTACCAGCCGGATGTCCTCCTGCTCACCGGGGGGTATGTCGGCGTGCCGGTCTCGCTGGCCGCGCGCCGTACGCCCAAGGTGGTTTACATCCCGGACATCGAGCCGGGGCTGGCGCTGAGGCTATTGTCCAATCTTGCCAGCGTGGTGACGGTGACGGCGAAGGAAACCCGCGAGCATCTCCCCGCCAGGAAGCGCATGGTCGTGACGGGTTATCCAACCCGGCCTGACCTGCGGGCCTCGGACCGCGGCGAGGCACGCCGCCGGTTGGGGCTGAGAGCCGACCAGCCGGTCCTGCTGGCATCCGGGGGTAGTCGCGGCGCTCGGTCGATTAACGAGGCGATCTGGGCCAGGCTGCCCGAGTTCCTCGAGATGGCCCAACTGGTGCACATCGTCGGAGAGCTGGATTGGCCGCGGATCACCGAAGCGACGGCCTCGTTGACCCCAGTGCAGAGGAGCCGTTACCAGGCACACGCCTATCTGCACGAAGAGATGGGGGCGGCCCTGGCGGCGGCTGATCTGGCTGTGGCGCGTGCCGGTGCCTCGACCCTGGGCGAACTTCCGCTCTTCGGATTGCCGGCGGTGCTGGTACCTTATCCGCACGCGTGGCGCTATCAGAAGGTCAACGCGGCATACCTCGAGACACACGGCGCGGCCGTCGTCGTGGCTGACGCATTGTTGAAAGAGGACCTTCTCAACACCGTCGAAGGCCTGATCCGTGACCGGGAGCGGTTGGCGGCCATGTCGAGCGCGGCCCGTGGTCTCGCCCGGCCCGATGCAGCCCGCACGATCGCCGATGAAGTTGAGATGTCGGCGCGCCTCCGAGGCACAGCGGATGGTTAGCCTGGTCGTCTTCTGCGGTGTGTTCGTCGCCCTATTCACCGTGATCGGCGCAATGCGGGGTTGGGCGAAGGAGCTGCTCGTGACCAGCGCCGTCGTGCTCGGGTTGTTCCTCAACGCCATCCTCGAGACGTACATCGAGCCTTATCGCACAGCCATGTTCCTTCAGCCCCCGGGAACACAGTTCGTGGTTCGGGCCGTCCTGCTCATCCTGCTCGCCTTCTTCGGCTACCAAACGCCAAACCTGCGGTCCTTGCAGCCGAAGATGGCACGTGAGCGGGTCGAAGAGATCTTGCTGGGGCTGGTGCTCGGGGCCCTCAACGGCTATCTGCTCGTCGGCTCGATCTGGTCGTATCTTCACACATCGGGATACCCGACGGATCTCATCATGCGTCCGCCGGAGGGTTCCGACTTGGCGCTGCAGATCGAGCAATTGGTGAAGTTTCTGCCGCCGACGGTGCTGCCCATTCCGCAAGTCTATTTCGCCGTCGGGATCGTGTTCGTCTTCATCATTGTCGTGTTCGTATGAGAAAGGTCCACCTCGTGGGTATTGCGGGTGCCGGGATGTCAGCGATCGCACAGGTCTTGCACGAGCGAGGCGAAGCCGTGAGTGGTTCGGATCTAGCCGGCTCGGTCTACTCGCAGGGCCTGGAACGCGCCGGGGTGAAAATCGCCTACGGTCATCGCGCCCAGAACGTGGCTGAGGCCGACGTGGTCGTGATCTCGTCGGCCGTCCCCGCCTCGAACCCTGAAGTCGTGGAAGCCCGCCGGCGCGGGATCCCCGTCCTGCGCCGCGAGGCCTTCCTGGGTGAGCTGACCTCCGGGTGGAGGACGATCGCCGTTGCCGGCACGCACGGTAAGACCACCACCACCGGCCTGATCGCCTGGCTGCTCGATCGGGCCGGGCGCGCCCCGAGCTTCATCGTTGGTGGGATGCTCTCCGACTTCGGCACGAATGCCCGTTCGGGCAGCGGGGCGGAGTTCGTGATCGAAGCCGATGAGTACGATCGGGCGTTCCTGGGTCTGCATCCGTCCATCGCCGTGGTGACAAGCATCGAACACGATCACCCCGACATGTTCGCCACGCCGGCCGACTACCTGGAAGCCTTCCGGGCGTTCATCGACCAGGCGCAAGAGACGATCATCGTCTGTCTTGACGACCCCACCGCGGCCTCCCTGGCGCGGCCATCGCTCGAGCGGATCACGTATGGCGTGGAGGCGGGTGCAGATTGGCGGGCCGAGGAGATCCGGCCGAACCAGGCCGGCGGCTCGGATTTTCTGGTCCTCAGGCGAGGTGAGGTGGCTGGTCTGGCACGCACCCGGCTTCCTGGGATCCATAACGTGCGGAACTCGCTGGGGGCGATGGCGGCGGCGGATCGATGTGGCGTGGCGTTTTCCACGATCCAGGGTGCGATCGCTGATTTCCACGGGACCCAGAGGCGGTTCGAACTTTTGGGCGAATCCCATGGGGTGACAGTGATCGATGACTACGCCCACCATCCGACGGAGATCAAGGCAACGCTCTCGGCGGCGCGTTGGCGCTACCCGCAGGCCGATCTGTGGGCGGTCTTCCAACCGCACACATTCTCGCGGGCGCGGGCTTTCATCGATGCGTTCGGCGGCGCGTTTGGTGAGGCCAACCATGTCGTGGTGACGGAAATCTTCGCCTCGCGCGAGGCGCCGGATCCATCGATGACGGGCGAGATGGTCGCCAGGCATATCGAGCATCCCGACGTTCGTTTCATCCCGGACCTGACGGAGGCGGCGCGTTTGCTGGAGACCGCCGTCCGACCGGGTTCGGTGGTGGTCACTCTCAGCGCCGGCGACGGCAATCAGGTGGGGAAGCAGCTTCTCGAGGCGCTGGAGCACCGCAGGGAGGATAAGGCAAATGGCTAAGGTCAACCAACGCATGTTCGAACAGGATCGCAGGATGGAGCTCAGGCTGAGGCTGGCGGCGAAGCGGGCCACCATCAAGGAACTGCCGGCCATGGTGACCCAGCTCGTCAGTGAACTGCCCGAGCCGGAGGTCGTGGTCCGACTGATCAACCGCGTCCGGCGCTTATGATGACTGCCGGCATCACCACCGACCGGATCGAGCCGCTGCGAGCTGTCTTCGGCATCCGGGTTCAGAAGGATGCGATGCTGTCGCGCTTCACATCGGCCCGGATCGGTGGACCGGCCGACTACCTGCTCCTTGTCCGCTCATTGCGCGAACTGACCCAAGCGGCGGAGCTGCTCTGGCAATCTGAGCTTCCATTCCGGATTCTCGGAGCGGGCTCGAATGTGCTTGCTGCGGATGCCGGATACCGGGGCGTGATCCTGGTCAACCAGGCCAGGGAGGTCCGGTTCGAGGAGCCCGAAGAAGGCCCGCAGGTGTGGGCCGAATCTGGGGCGTCATTCGGAGGGATCGCCCGCCGGGCCGTTGAGCGCGGATGGACCGGGTTGGAGTGGTCGGCCAGCATCCCGGGGACAGTTGGAGGCGCGGTGGTGGGCAACTCGGGAGCGCACGGCAGCGAGGTCGCCGATAGGCTCAAGGTGGCCGAGATCTTGCAACATTCCGGAATGGTCGAAGCATGGCCGGTCGATCGGATGGAGTACGGCTATCGCGACAGTTGGTTCAAGAGACATACGGGAGAGGTGGCCGTCCTCACGGCGACGTTCCGTCTGGAGCAATCCTCCGTCCGCCAGACCGGAGCGAAGATGGCGGCGCTGGTCGAGTACCGCCAGGAGACGCAGCCCCCGGGGGCCAGTTGGGGGTCAATGTTCAAGAACCCTCCGGACGACTATGCCGGTCGATTGATCGAGGCCAGCGGCTTGAAAGGCCTGCGTCAGGGGCAGGTAGAGATCAGCCAGGTTCATGCCAATTTCTTCATCAACCGCGGCCGGGCAAGCGCCAGCGACGTCATGATCTTGATGGAGAAAGCTCGAGAGGCCGTTGCCAAGAAGTTTGGCGTCGAGCTTCAGCAGGAGGTTGAGAACATCGGTGATTGGCCAGAAGCGGGGCCGGATCCGAGTGGGGAAGGTGCCGACAATTGAGGAACAAACTTCGGCTGGGCGTGATCTTCGGCGGCAGATCAGGCGAACACGAGATCTCTCTCATGTCCGCCCGATCGGTGCTGAAAGCGCTTGACAGGTCAAGGTACGAGATCGTCACGATCGGTATCACGCATGAAGGCCGATGGTATTCCGGCGAAGGGACGCTCGAGGCGCTCGAGGAAGGACGTCTGGACACCCTCGAACGGGTGGCGCTCCTCGGGGAGCCTGGGCAACGCAATCTGTATCGATGGCGAGAAGGCGCGCCGCTCGAGGTCTTGAGTGAGCTGGATATCGTCTTTCCTTTGCTCCACGGTACGTTTGGAGAGGACGGAACGATCCAGGGGCTGTTTGAGATGGCTGATGTCCCGTACGTCGGGGCAGGCGTGCTCGGATCTTCGGCTGCGATGGATAAGGGCCTGTTCAAGATGCTGATGCAAGCTCAAGGGATCCCGGCCGTCGAATCGGTCGTATTGCTTTCGTCGGAAATCCATCGCCAGGTTGACTCCGCCATCGACAGAGCGGAGGCGGTGGCGCCGTATCCCTTGTTTGTGAAGCCGGCCAATCTCGGCTCGTCAGTTGGCGTTAGCAAAGTCCGCAGCCGGTCCGATCTCCTGGAAGGATTGATGGATGCGGCGCGCTACGACCGGCGGGTCCTCGTCGAACGCGGGGTCGATGCACGCGAGATTGAGGTAAGCGTGCTCGGCAACGAGGAACCGGAAGCCTCCGTGCCGGGAGAGATCATCCCCAGCGACGAGTTCTACTCCTACCGCGCCAAGTACATCGACGATCGGTCGGAGCTTCTGATCCCGGCGCCGATCGATCCGAAGACAGCCAGTCAGGCCCGCCGGCTGGCGGTCGAGACCTTCCTGGCATTCGACGGGGCAGGGATGGCCCGGGTGGACTTCCTGCTGGAACGATCGACCGACCGCCTGTACGTGAATGAAGCCAACACGATCCCCGGATTCACCAAGATCAGCATGTACCCGAAGTTGTGGGAGGCGAGCGGGTTGCCGTACCCGGCGTTGCTTGACCGCCTTGTCGATCTGGCGCTCGAGCGCCAGGCTCAGAAAGATGCACTTGTGCGTTCCTACGAGGAAACGGCGTGACGGCCGACGATCACCTCCTTGGCACCACTCGGACCCGCGCCGAAAGAGGCCGGGCCCGCCGGGCTCGCCAGTCCTCCGAGGTCGAGGCGGCGCCACCGCTGCAACGGAGCAAGCCCAAGAGGCGCAAAACGCTCCGTCGCCGATACGACATCGCTTTGCCGGTCGAGTTGGGAGCTGAGATTCGCCTCCCGGCCATCCCGATAATCCGGCCTGGCCCGAGATTGGCCTCGGCCGCTCTGCTTCTGGGCACGCTCTGGGTGCTTTTCCAGATCGTGCACTCACCCGGGCTGGTGGCGGCCGAAGCTGCTGTACTGGGCAACAAGATGCTTACCTCGGCGCAGGTGAGGTCGATCGCCGCCACCGAGGGTATGGCAAGCTTCCTGATCGATCCGGGACTGGTTGACGACAGTCTCACGGCGCACGCTGAGATCTCCGCAGCTCACGTCAGAGTCCGTTGGCCCAACCGGGTGGAGATCCAGGTCGAGGAGCGGGAGCCGCTGGTCGCCTGGGACGACGGCGGGCGGCATTGGTGGCTATGCCGTGACGGGGTCGCATTCTTGCAACACGGTGCGTGGCCAGGCCTGGTACAGGTAAGCTCGAAGGAACCCGTACTGGATATTACCGAGGATCCTCTCGGAACGGCGATGTCCCCGGACGTGCTTCGGGCGGCAACGGCGCTGAGTGCCCAGCTGCCAGAAGCGGCCTCGTTGATGTATGAGCTCGGGCGGGGTCTGAGTTTTGAGGATCCGCGCGGGTGGACTGCGGTGTTCGGGGTCGGCGGAGACATGGTGCTCAAGGTCCGGCTTTATCGGGGCATCGTAGACGACCTGGCCCAACGCGGCGTGTCGGCGACGTTGATCAGCGTGGCCGATCCAGCGACGCCCTACTATCGGACGGTGAGGTAACCCTGGTGGCTGGGATCATCGGCACGGATCAGCCGATCTTCGTCGGGCTCGATATTGGGACGAGCAAGGTCTGCGCGCTCGTCGGGCACCTGGATGAGGACCGGCGTCTGCGGGTGATCGGGGTCGGGCTGGCCCAGGCCCAGGGCATGCGCAAGGGTGGGGTGGTCAACCTGGAAGGCGTAGCCAAAGCGGTCGAGGCCGCCAAGGACAAGGCCGAACGCACGTCAGGGTATGAGATCTCGTCGGCTCTCGTCAGCCTCTCTGGCGGCCAGGTCGCCTCGCTCAACAGTAAGGGGATGTCGGGTGTCTCGGGCAGGACGATCGGCCAGGACGATATCGCCCGGGCCCTGGAAGCGGCCCGCTCGATCGCCGTGCCCTACAACCGGCAGATCGTGCATGTCATCCCGCGCGGATATGTCATCGACGGACAGGACGGGATCAAGTCCCCCATCGGGATGCACGGGTACCGACTCGAAGTTGAGGCGCATGTGGTCACGGCCCCAGCGACCGGTCTGCGCAACCTGGAAAAGGCGGTTGAAGCCGCCGGTGTGGCCATCGACGGGTGGGTGCTCGGCCCGCTGGCTGCCGGCGAAGTCGTGCTCACCGAAACCGAACGCGAGATGGGAGTGCTGGTGTGTGACATCGGGGCAGGGACGTGCGACATTGCCATCTATATCGAGGGGGCCGTGTGGCACACCGCAGTCGTACCGGTCGGCGGCGATCATCTGACGAGCGACATCGCCCAGGGGCTTCATCTGCCACTCGAGACGGCCGAGTCGGTCAAGATCCGGCACGGCAGGGCGCAGGCGGACGCATCGGATGACGGGCAGGCGTTCGCTGTAAGGCCTTTCGGGGCCGAGAAGTCGATCGAGATCCGCCGGGCCGAGCTGGCGAGGATCGTCGAGCCTCGCGTGGAAGAGATCTTCGGGTTGGTGCGGCAGGAAATCAAGCGCTCGGGCTACGACGGGCTGTTACCGGCGGGGATGGTGCTGACCGGTGGGACCAGTTTGCTGCCCGGGATTCGTGAGACCGCTTCGTCCGTGCTGAGGCTCCCGGTCCGGCTGGCAGCGCCGGGTGAGCTGCGCGGGTTGGTGGATCAACTGCGATCCCCGAGCTTTTCGGCCAGCGTCGGGCTACTGCACTGGGCGCGCATGATGGAAGAGCAAAGCGTCATTGATGGGCGCGGAGTCCTGGGGCTGTCGTGGCGACAGCTCGACCTGGGCCGCGCGGCGGACTTTTTCCGGCGGTTGCTACCCGGTTAGCGATCGGCGAGGTTGAACGGATGTCGGAACATCATTCCTTGAGGAGGAGGCAGGAAATGTACCCAACACCGCAGGTAGAGTCGTTCGCAAGGATCAAGGTTATAGGGATTGGCGGCGGCGGCAGCAACGCGGTCAACCGCATGATCGAAGAGGGTCTGGCGGGGATCGAGTTTGTCGCCATCAACACCGATGCCCAGGCGCTGCTGCTGTCCAACGCTTCGACGCGCGTCCGGATCGGGGACAAGGTGACGCGCGGTCTGGGCGCCGGTGGCAACCCCGAGGTCGGCCAGAAGGCGGCCGAAGAATCGGCCGAGGAGCTGTACGAAGTCCTCAAAGGCAGCGACATGGTCTTCATTGCCGCCGGCATCGGCGGCGGGACGGGGACCGGCGCAGCCCCGATCCTGGCTCAGGTCGCCAAAGAAGTCGGCGCGCTGACGATCGGTGTGGTCACCCGACCGTTCACTTTCGAAGGTGCCCGACGCGCCCAGGCGGCCGAAAGCGGGATCTCCAAACTCAAGGAGCACGTGGACACCTTGATTGTGATCCCCAACGACCGCTTGCTGCAATTGGCCGACAAGCGCGCCAGCCTGCATGATGCCTTCAAGCTGGCCGACGACGTCCTGCGTCAGGGTATCCAGGGCATCAGCGAACTGATCACCGTACCGGGGTTGATCAACCTGGACTTCGCCGACGTGCGGACGATCATGTCGGAAGGTGGGGCTGCACTGATGGCGGTCGGCCGGGCTTCAGGCGAAGACCGGGCCCGATCGGCGGCCGAGCAGGCGATCTCGAGCCACCTTCTCGACATCACGATCGACGGCGCCCGCGGGATCCTGTTCAACGTCACCGGCGGCCCCGATATGAGCCTATTCGAGGTCAACCAGGCGGCGGCGATCATCAAGGAAACGGCGCACCCGGACGTCAACCTGATCTTCGGGGCGGTCATCGACCCGAACATCGGCGACGAGTTGCGGGTGACGGTCATCGCCACCGGTTTCGAGCGAACGACCGGGGCGCCGCGCCGGTCCACCCGACGGGTGACGACGCACGCCGAGGCCCCTCAGACGCAAGGCAGGCCGGAGGCGGCCCCCGAGGAGTTCCAGCCGCGTCCCTACGACTACAACGATCTCGACATCCCGGCTTTCTTGCGCCGGCGTTAGTGGCAGCTGGGGGCGGGTGCACGTCATTTCGCCTCGGCCCCTGGCTGTTTCCCGACCCGCTTGCGGGTTGGATTGGGCGCGGACCGGCGCTGGTCCCCTCCTCCCGGCGCCGGTCTTGCGCGCCTTGCGCCGTCGCCGCAGTTCGCCAGTTACCCTGACGAGACCTCCCCGCGACCTGTCCGAGACCTCCCAGAGACCTCCGCGAGACCTGACGCGGCCGGGTGGGACCAAGGTACTAATTTCTTTAAGGCTTGCGGTGCCCTCGCGGCTTGCACCCCTCTTCCGCGCTGTGCTATGATGTTGTCCCCCGAAGATATCGGGGAGCGTGATAGCGAGCGACCTAGATCTGGCGCCGAACAGGCGTGCTCCTCCCGGGTGCCTTTTATGCATTGTCCACACTGCGGAAACGACGAGACCCGTGTGATTGACACCTCGCACGACGCCCGAGGCGCAATTCGCCGCCGGCGGGTTTGCCAGAATTGCCACAAACGCTTCAGCACCTATGAACGGGCCGTCCTGGCCACACCCATGATCGTGAAACAGGACGGCATGCGCGAAGAGTTCGATCGAGAAAAGCTTGCCCGGGGCGTGCGCATCGCCTGCGCCAAACGGCCGGTCCCGGCCGAGGATATCGATCGCCTCATAGGCGAGGTCGAAGCCAGACTGCAGACGATGGGCAAATCGGAAGTCTCGTCTCGAATCGTCGGCGACATGGTCATCGCCGGGTTGAAAGAGCTCGATCATATCGCGTACATCCGTTACGCGATCGTCTACCTGGGGCTCGACGACCTTCGGGCCCTTCGCACCGAGATCGACCATCTATTGGAGGCTTGAGAATACTACGCCGGCGAGTGAGGCGGGTTTCGCCGGGCGGACTCGACGACTCTTGCGGTGCATGATCGCGCGAGACGACTCTGTCCGATAACACCATCAGATCGATCTCTGGGGGAGGTCGTCGGGGTTGGGAGCGGGGCGTGAGAGTTGAGATAGGTAATGCCGGAGAGGTGGGCCATGTTAGACGTCGCTAAGAAAGGCGTACGATTGACGGAAGACCAAAGACGAGCCTCTAGGCCTCCTCTTCCCGATTCTGCCAGAACGGTCGAATTGAGTGAGAATGCCCGAACCGTTCTCTCCAAACGTTACATTCGCCGGGACAAGAACGGGTTGCCCACGGAATCCGCCGAAGAGATGTTCTGGCGCGTGGCCTGCCACGTCGCCGGGGCCGAGGCCGAATGGGGCGGCGACGTCCAGCCTGCGGCCGAGACCTTTTACGAGCTCCTGGCCAGCCGGCGCTTCTTCCCCAATTCGCCGACCTTCACCGGCGCCGGGACTCCATTGGGCCAATTGGCGGCGTGCTTCGTCCTGCCGATCACCGACGATATGGGGCGGGATTCAGCGGGTATCTTTCAAACATTGCGCGACGCGGCCCTGATCCAGCAGACCGGAGGCGGGAACGGCTTTGCCTTCAGCCGTCTCAGGCAGAAAGGTGCCATCGTCGAATCGTCGGCCGGCAAGGCGACCGGTCCGGTCGGGTTCCTGCGGGTGTATGACAAGGCCTTTGGTGAGATCGCCCAGGGCGGCACGCGGCGCGGGGCCAACATGGCCGTGCTGCGCGTCGACCATCCCGACATCCGTGATTTCATTACCTGCAAAGTCGATGAGAATCACATCACCAATTTCAACATCTCGGTCGGCCTGACCGAGGCCTTCATGAAAGCGGTTCGGGACGACTCGACCTACGACCTCATCGCTCCAAACACGGATGATGTCGTCGAGACCGTGCGGGCGCGCGAGATCTTCGATCTGATCGTCGAGCACGCCCACCACAACGGCGAGCCCGGGGTCTTGTTCCTCGACACGGCCAATGACGCCAACCCGGTGCCTCAACTGTACGAACTAGAAGCGACCAATCCCTGCGGCGAGCAGTGGCTCGGACCGTACGAGAATTGCTGCCTCGGATCGATCAACCTGGCCCAGCACTTCGGTCCTGGAGGGAGCCTGGATTGGGAGTCGCTGCGCGTGACAGTCAGTGAATCGACGCGCTTTCTGGACAACGTCGTGACCGCCAACGCCTATGTCCCGGCTGTCCCTCAGTTGAGAGAGGCGGCATTGCGGGCCCGGAGGATCGGCCTGGGGATCATGGGCCTGGCGGATCTGATGATCCACGTTGGTGTGCGCTATGGCGGCCAGGATGGGCAGGAGTTCGCCGCCCAGGTGATGGAGTTCATCCGCTACCACTGCATGCTGACAAGCGTCGAGCTCGCCTCGGAGCGCGGGTCGTTCCTGGCGATCGAAGGCAGTATCTATGATCCGAAAGATCTGAAGTGGTCACCTCCGACACCGCTGGCGGCGTACACCCGCGAGTTCGGCAGACCGGAGGTGGATTGGACCCGGGTGACGGACGGGATCGTCCACCGCGGCCTGCGCAACGCCGCCCAGACCACGATCGCCCCGACGGGGACGATCGCCACCGTCGCTGGCTGCGAAGGCTACGGCTGCGAGCCTGTGTTCGCGCTGGCCTACTATCGTCACGTCGACGACCAGGGGCAGGATCTGAGGCTGACCTACGCCAGCCCGCTTTTCGAGCAGGCGCTGGTGGAGGCCGGCCTGGACGACGACGCCCGGGAGAGGGTGATTACGCAGGTCATGGAGAGGGGCTCGTGCGCCGAGGTCCTCGATCTCCCGGCTTCGACGCGCGAAGTGTTCGTCGTCTCGCAAGACATCACCGCCGAGGAGCACGTCCGGATGCAGGCCGCCCTGCAAGCTTTCGTGGACAACAGTCTGAGCAAGACCTGCAACTTCCCCGAGACGGCTGAGGTCGACGACGTGGCCAGGGCCTACCTGCTGGCTTGGGAGCTCGGATGCAAAGGCCTGACGGTGTACGTGACCGGATCGCGCCAGCGTGTCGTCCTGGAGACGAGTGAGACCGTGGCCAAGAAGCTGGCAGCCGACGCCTCGCCGACCCAGCTCGAAATCTGGCACGAGAGCAAGAAACCTCGGCCACAGCGCCTGGATGGCTGCACCTATCAGATCAGCACACCCCTCGGCAAGGCTTTTGTGACGATCAATCAGAACGGTGGGAGCCAACCGTTTGAGGTCTTCATCACCAGCGCCAAGGCGGGCTCGGAAACGGCGGCGGTGTCGGAAGCCATCGGCCGGTTGATCTCCTACATCTTGAGGGTCGCCTCGCCCGTCGCCCCGCGGGAGCGCATGGCGGAAGTCGTGCGCCAGCTGGCGGGGATCGGCGGCGGACGTCCCCTCGGTTTCGGTCCCAATCGTGTGCTTTCTCTGCCGGACGGGTTGGCCCGCTCACTGGCGGAATATCTGGGCCAGACGCCGGAGTTGCCGTTCTACCAGAGTGGAAACAATCCTTCTGGCCAGCTGGCGTTGAAGATCGGCGACCTTTGTCCGGAGTGTGGGGAAGCAGCACTCGTTAACGAGGAAGGGTGTCGCAAGTGTTACGCTTGCGGCCATAGCGAGTGCTGAAGCGGCAGGTACCCGTGCGTCCGGGCAGTTTACCGTCCTGAACGGATAAGCGGTCCGGGATTTCAGGCGCACGGGTGCAGGCAAGGAAGAGAAGAACTAGAACGAGGCAAGGACCGGTAGGACGGCAACGGAATCCAGCCTCCGTCGAGCGATCGGCGGAGGCTGGATCCATTCTGGGGGAGAGGACCCGCACTCCCTCTCCCTGAAAGGGAGAGGGTCGGGGTGAGGGTGTAATCCGCAATAGAGACCGACCTCGGACTCACCTGGACACTTCATCTCCCATGTGGTATCAAAGAGCGCTCACCCTCTTATTGAAGTAGTCGCGGTCACCGGGCTCTTATCCCTTACCCTGCCTGCATGCCCCGAGACCGAGTCGGTATTCATCTTGCGTCCCGAATCCGGATCTGGATGCGGTGGAGCAAGACCCATCCTCCGATAGCCAGGCCAGACGACGATGTTCCTCGAACGACGACGTGAGAAGGTTCTCGAGACGTTTCACGAGTTCCCGCGGCCGTTTTGGACGCTGGCCGTCGTGACGTTCATCGATCGGCTTGGTGGATACCTGCTCTTCCCGTTCTTCGCCCTGTACCTGACCCGAAGGTTCGGGGTGGGGATGACCGAGGTCGGGTTGCTCTTTGCCCTCTTCTCCGTGTCGAGTTTCGCCGGTACGGCGATCGGTGGCGCTCTGACTGATCGCCTGGGCCGGAAGAAGATTCTCATATTCAGCCTGCTCTCGACCTCCTTGAGCAGCCTGATCATGGGTTTTGTCGACTCACTCCAGGCCTTCTTTGTGTTGGCGCTCATGGTCGGGGTATTCACCGATACCGGGGGTCCGGCACACCAGGCGATGGTCGCCGACCTCTTGCCCGAACGCCAGCGAGCCCAGGGCTATGGGATCATCCGGGTGGCGTTCAATGTTTCCGCGGCGATTGGTCCGGCAATTGGCGGCTTCCTGGCCACGCGCTCCTACCTTTCTCTCTTCATCGCCGACGCCGTGATCAGTCTGATCACGGCGATCATCGTCCTCGTTAAACTCCCCGAAACCAGGCCCCAATCCGAGCCGGGGGCCGCTCAAGAGAGTTTGACCGGCACCTTCCGGGGCTACGCCCAGGTCTTCCGCGATACGCTCTTCATGCTGTTCCTCGGTGCATGTATCCTGATGGGTCTGGTGTACATGAACATGAATACGACCCTCGGCGTCTACCTGCGCGATTTCCACGCAGTGCCGGAATCGGGGTACGGCCTGATCCTTAGCCTGAACGCGGTCATGGTGGTCTTCCTGCAATTCCCGATTACCCGTCGGATCGAGGACTATCCACCGATGCTCATGATGGCCTTAGGTTCCGCCCTGTACGCGATCGGGTTCGCCATGTATGGGTTTGTCTCGGTGTACTCGATGTTCATGCTGGCGATGGTCATCATCACGATCGGAGAGATGCTCGTGGCACCTGTCGCCCAGGCACTGACCGCCAGGCTGGCCCCGGAGGATATGCGCGGGCGCTACATGGCCGTATTTGGTTTTTCTTTCGGGATCCCCTACGCGGTAGGGCCGATTCTGGCGGGGCGCATCATGGACGGCTCCGAGCCCGAATTCCTTTGGTACGCCGCGGGGGTGGTCGGGGTCATGGCCACCGCTGGCTTCTTGTGGCTCCACCGCCATGTGCGCCCATCACCGGCGCGGACAGCGCCCGAAGTCAGCCTTTAGGCCTGCTCCCGAGCGCGGGCCTGGGACACCCTCAGCCACTTCCTCCTCTGTCTGATCGCGTGGAACAGGTCTACATCTCCCTCTCCGGATGGCTTGGCCCGGTGCTATCATGGGCCGGCGGTTCGGAGCGGGAACGAGTGTCGTCCGGGCGAAGATCCCATCCCCGCTGGGGTCGTCGGAAGAGCCTTCGAATGAACCGATCGGAGTAGCCCATGCTGCTGGATTCGGGAGGGAAGTACGTCCCGATCGGCGACACGCGCTTGTATGTCGTCGAGCGCGGGCAAGGGAAGCCAATTGTGATCCTACACGGCGGGCCCGGCATGGATCACCACATGTTCGGGGACTATCTCGACCCGTTGGCCAGCCGCTATCGTCTGATCCTTGTCGACCAACGCAGCCAGGGCAAGTCGGATCGAGCGCCTGAGGACACGTGGACCATCCCGCAGATGGCCGGCGACGTAGTCGCGCTGGCTGAGGCGCTCGGTCTCAAACGGTATGCTGTACTGGGGCACTCGTTCGGAGCGATGGTCGCGCTGCAGAACGCCGTGGATTACCCGGGTGCCGCAGCTCTGAGCATCATCTCCGGCGGCGTGCCCTCGGCGAAGTACCTGAAGGGCGTCGAAGAGAATCTGCGCACCTTCGAACCGGAATCGCTCAGGCCGTCGGTCACGGCCTCGTGGGAACGCGAATCCTCCGCCGAGACCCGGGAGGACGTCGGGAGATTGCTGCACGATCAAATGCCGTTCCATTTCGCAAATCCCGTCGATCCCCGGATCGCCGAGTACGAGGCGCGGACTCCCAGCGCAGTCTACGCGCCGGACGTCCTGCGCCACTTCGCGCGCCAGGAGTACGGTGGGATTGAAGTGCTCGATCAACTTCACAAGGTCACTCAGCCCGCATTGGTGCTGGCTGGCCGCAGCGACCGGACATGCAGTGTCGAAGCCGCTAAGGCGATATCCCGCGGGATCCCGCAGGCTGAGCTTGAGATCTTCGAGCACAGCGGGCACATGACGTTCGTCGAGGAGAATGAGCGCTATCTTAGCGTGGTGCGTGCATTCATTGAGCGCAGGGGCCCGCGATCGTGAAGGCCTGTTCGGCAGGCGGAATGACAGCACAGGATCGGTGTCGCCGGTCGTGGTCGCAGGAGAGGGCGAGCGCGCTCGAGACGGTTCGTCGCCAACCTAACCTCATCGCGGGTGCACACCATGCACAATGACCCCGGTCGAGAGCGCTCGATGATCTTCCGAACACTGCCTCTCCTGGCGTCGTTCCTGATCGCCGACTTCGTTCTTTTCAGACTGATCCCGGGAGTGGACACCGGGGCCCAGCGTACGCTGCGCTACGCGCCTGTCCTCGGGCTTTCGGCTGTGTTGTTCGTGGTTGGGCTTGTGTTGACTCTGTGGCCCATGCGGCTGGGCGCGGCCTCTCCCACCTCCAGTCTTCCCCGATTCTCTGCCAGGCTGCTGTTCTTCACCGCCAGCGGTTCGGTGTTCTTCGCATTCCTGGTGGGGAAGGCGCTGGTCTTCCGCCTGGATCACGAATCGGTGTGGAAAGACACACAAAGTTACGCGGCGGTCGCCGAGCAATCACTGCAGACGAGCGAATTCTGGGCGGGCGAGCGCTCGTTCACATTGCCGCTCATCTACAGGCTGCTCGGTGTCAATCGCGTCACGCTGACCCTTGAACCACTGAAACGCGCGATCAGCGGATTCCAGCTCTTGTTGGCTGTCGCCAGTTGGACAGCTTTGGCCGTAATCACTGCCAGTGCGCTGAAGAATCGCTGGCTTGGACCCTTCACTTTCGGGGCGATCCTGGGGCTGGGACTCAGCCTCGACGTCAGCCTGTGGGACAGGATCCTGCTGACAGAGTCGGTTGCGACCTCTCTCTTTGTCCTGATGCTGGCGCTGTGCCTGTTCGGCTTGCTTCGAGTCGGAAATCTCCGATGGAGGCGATCGGGGGGGCGCTACGTCTATCTTCTCGGGCTGGGGGCGATCATCATCCTGTATTCATTCGCCCGAGACACCAACGCCTTCTTCCTGGCGTTCTGTGCCGTCCTCATGCTGGCGGGGCTGCTGCTCAAGTCGGTCCGCCGGCGGGTGGCGCTCAGGCCCTATGTCCTTGTGGCGTCGCTCTTGCTGGCTCTCTTCGTCGTTCAGAACTACACGTCGAACCAGGGCAAACGCTGGGAATTCCCGTTCTTCAACGTTCTCCACATGCGGATCGGCCCAGATCCCGCGGCACGAGAGTTCTTCGCCGCACGTGGGATGCCTGCCGACGAGGCGACAATCGACCTGCTGACCAAGCCGCGCCGGGGTTTCTTCGCCGCGCTCGAGACCAGCCAGGAAGCACAACACCTCGTCCAGTGGGTGGAGAGGGCAGGGAAAGTCACGTATTACCGCTACTTGCTCTCGAGGCCTGCCGCTTCTCTGATGGCTCCGATCGACCGCGCTCGGAACCTGATTAGCCCGCTCTCAACCGAGTATCGGGCGGATGATTACTCGATCCCCATCTGGCTCGGCCTGTTCTCGCAAGTGTTCTTTCCATTGCCGCTGGCGATCGTGCTCCCCTGGTTGGGGGTGCTGATCGTGGCCGCCATCATCCTCGGCAGGATTGAAGGGCTGGGTCCGGAATGGGCCATACCGGCATTGCTCTTGATCACCGTGTACCCGATGATGTTCGTCGTGTGGCACGGGGATGCGATCGAGGTCGAGCGCCACGCGTTCCAGATCAGCCTCCAGGTTCGGCTGGCGGGCTGGATGATGACCGCGTTCTTGGCTGATGCGTCGCTCCGCCGGCTCGGCACGCGCTCCGCCTTGGCCCCTCCAAGCACCCTGAGCGAGAGGCCGGCGTAGCTCGTTGCGGGTACATGTCCGCCACGCGGTCTCCTGATGAAGATCAAGCTGGCCTGCAACGAGGCCGAAGTCGAAGGGGCGGCGGGTGCGAGTCCTCCCACGGCGTCCTTCGACTTCACTCGGCCTTGCGGGCCTCGTTCTCGCTCCCTGGCCTGCCTGTCCTAGTGATCTTCTAGGGCGCCCTGGGCAGGCAGGATGCTGTGCAGGGCCGGCCACCTCCCCGGGCCCCCTCCACGGCGCGCCGCGGCCAGCGCCCCAGGGATTGTCGTGTATCATGGTGGAAGCTGTTGGGATAAGACCCGGGGGGTTGACAGGCAATCAGGGGGGAGGGCCGTTATGATCAGCTTCCGCGAAATGTTGGACGGCATCCAGAGGATCGGCGACCTGCTCAAGGCTACCGAAGACGTCGAGGAAGCTGTTGAGCGCTCGAAAGCGTCGCTCGTCGATCTGCGCACGATGCTCGATACCGACAGACTCCGCCAGTTTGAGTCGATGGACGAGCTGGTCGACTACCTCCAGCGCGTGGCGATCCCGCAGCTCACCGGCGCCCAAGATACGCTTGAGGGCGCCACCGATCCGCATTTCAAGCGTCTGAACCTGGCCAGCGAACAGGCAAGCAAGCTCATGGTACGGCTTCAGATGCTGGACGACAGTTCGCTGGGAGGTCTGTTCTAAGGCCCGCCCAATCTCGATCCGATCGCCCCGGCGTTCCGCGGAGCCCACCGCAGTTCGTGAACCCATCAACTTCCATTTGACGATCCCCCTGACCCCGCTTGACGGTGGGGGCCGAATCGATACCCTTCCAAACAACGGCGTGAGGCAATATGACGAAGCGATTTGTTCTCGTGGCCGGGAACATCGGCTCAGGGAAGACCTCTCTAACGGAGTTGCTCGGCAAGCGGTTGGGCTGGTCCACTGCCTACGAATCGGTCGAAGACAACCCCTACCTGGCAGACTTCTACGCCGACATGCGATCGTGGGCCTTCCACCTTCAGATCTTCTTCCTCGGTCATCGGGCGGAGCAACACCTGGCGATCGCCCGCTCTCCGGGATCGGCGATCGTCGATCGCTCGATCTACGAGGACGCCGAGATCTTCGCTCGAGCCAGCCTGGAGCTGGGTAACGTCACGGAACGGGACCACAACGCCTACCGCAAGGTCTACCAGCTCGTCGTTGACAGTCTCCCGACACCCGATTTGCTCTTCTACCTGCGCGCCCCGGTCCCGGTCCTTCTGGAGAGGATCCGCGCGCGCGGGCGGGCGATCGAAGCCGGCGTCACCGCCGAATACCTGGGATTGCTCGAACGCCTGTACGATGAGTGGCTTGAGCGCTTTGACTTATGCCCGGTTTTGAGCATCCGCACCGACGACCTCGACTTCGTCCACCGTCCTCAACATTTCGAGATCGTCATCCAGCGCATGTACGATAAGCTGGCCGGCAAAGAAGAAGTCGAATTCCCCCGCGATTGACGTCACTCGCGTTTCAATGTCAAGTGGTGGAGGTCGCACCAGAACGGGATCGGGGCAGCGGAGCTGCCCCGATCCCGTTCTGGTGCATGGCTTCCCGCCAAAGTTTTACAGACTGTTTACACCGCGACCGTATCCCCACAACTTCTTCGCCGGATGATCAAGGCAGTCTTGCAGGCAAAGGAGGATGGTCATGTGGAAGAAACGCGGCATTCTGATTGCGACCGTAGTGAGCATGATGGTGTTGGGCACAGGCGTGGCCTATGCCGCCGACGAGCAGCCACCCGACGGCGTGCGCGCCGCGGGCAAGATCGTCGACGTCGATCTTGGGGCGAGCTCGTTCACGATCGACACTCTGCGGAAAGGGGAGCTGACGGTGATCGTGTCTGATACCACGCAGTTCCGCAGCCGTGAGGGCGAGATCGAGGATCTAGCTGACCTCGAAGCGGGGATGCCGGTGATCGTCGCCGGAAAACTCGGCTCATCGGGCGAGATCCTGGCGGAAGTGGTCGCCGTAGGTAAGCCGGGCGAGCGGCCAATGCGCTTCCGCTACCGCGGCGAGATCACCGGGGTCGCCCCGAATGACGGCACCTTCACCCTGAAGACTCTGGCGGGTGAGGAGGTCGAGATAAACGTCGGCGACCGGACCCGGTTCCTCAGCCGGGACGACAGCATCGAGGGGATCGACGATCTGGAAGCCGGCATGCTGGCGCTTGTCCAAGGGTTGAAGGGAACTGGCGGCGAACTGAACGCGCTGCTGGTGGCGGCGGGGAATGCCGAAGATCGGCCGGACGTCAGGGCGATCGGGGTGATCACGACGATCGAGAACCGGTCGTTCACACTCGAGACCCGACAGGGCCGGAGCCTGAAGTTTGAGGTCGATGATTCGACGAAGTATCGTTCTCGCGACGGGAGTGTGACCTCCTTCGAGGATCTCGAAGTTGGGATGAAAGCCGTCGTCGTCGGGGATGAGATTGACGGGGGGCACTACAAGGCGATCGCAGTCGGCGCAGGCGTGCCGCAAGGCGGTCCCCAAGGCGAGCGGCCGGTCCAGGCTCCAGCCGCTCCCGGAATCTGAAGATCAAGCGGAATGCATCTCGCGCCCATCTG